>Ga0228672_1000148_pt1 | contig 45792 bp, 42 predicted proteins | sample 90DmetaG_FD_182788 | JGI IMG/M metagenome (GOLD analysis project Ga0228672, IMG submission 182788) | Seawater microbial communities from Monterey Bay, California, United States - 90D | ecosystem: Environmental > Aquatic > Marine > Coastal | place: USA: California | collected 2016-11-08 | reverse complement strand
ATCACTGTAAATATCTTTTAAAATTACTTGAGGGTTTTTGATATGTTCTAAGACAAAAACCATTGAGATTAAATCAAAACTATTTTCAAAAAGATTTGGCATATAGTAGTCTTGAATAAAAGGGATTTTTAGTTCTTCTAAAAGCTCACCACTGGCGCAAGCATCTACCACAGAGACTTCCCAGGCTTCATCACGAAATTCATATGCAAAAACTGAACTACCACCACCAATATCGAGTAAATTCAAAGGCGGATGCCTTTTATTACATATTCCACTATCCAATAATTTTTTTAGATTTGATTTAATGTAATGTATTCTATTTTTTGTTTCTGACTCATCAAAAGGAAGGTTAATAACTCTTTTAAATACATTTTGTGTGCTTCCATTTCTCCATGCAGCATTTTTATCTCTGTATGCTTCCGTATAATGGGATATATTTATGTTTTTAAAATTGTGTAATGTGTAAATCTCCTTTGGTTAGTGTTGGTATTCCTACGTTTAATAGGGTAGCTCTTTTAGATCAAGCGATAAAATGTATAGTAAATCAAACATATAAAAATCTTGAAATTATTATTTCTGATAACGCGACGCCTGGCGATGAAGTTGAGTCTTTAGTTAAAAGCTATATGGATAAGGACAAACGTATTATTTTCAAAAAACATACTCTTAATTATGGGGGAGAAAAAAACTTTGAATACCTTATCAATAAAGCCCAAGGAAAGTATTTTGTTTTTGCAGGTGATGACGATATAAGGTCGCTTGATTTTATTGAAAAAAACTTATTATTTCTTGAGAGAAATATTGATTATGTTGCTTCAACATCACCGGTAAGATTTGAGAATAGAGATTTTGATAAATTTGTGATGGGTGACGACTCTTTAGATGAAGATGACAGTGCTGACAGAGTTATTCATTTTTATAACAGGTGGCATGCAAATGGCAGGTTTTATTCTCTTATTAGGAGGCAAGAACTCCAAAAAATATATTCTACAAATTTTTTCTTTGGAAGTGATTGGATTGTTATTATAAGTTTGCTCCAACTTGGAAAGTTTAAAAGAATAAGTGAAGGAGAGCTTATTCTTGGTGCTAATGGAACTAGCCATAATAGTAATTATTTCTCTACATATAGAAACAGTTTCATAAACTGGTTTATTCCATTTAAAGACGTAATTTCTATTTCATTTTTACTATTAAGGAAAGCAAATATGAAAAGAAAAGTTAAATTGTTATATAGATTATTAAAATTAAACTTCACAGCGTTTTACTGGCAATCTAAATCCGAAATATATAAATTGTACAAAAAAATCTCTGGTTAGTGGTGAAAATAGCTTACGATTATCAGACTTTTACTGTGCAGAAATATGGAGGGATATCTAGGTACTTTCACCAATTGACAAAACACATTTCAAAGACAAAGCATAGTGCGGAGATATTCTCCCCTTTGTATATAAATAACTATATACATAACCTTCCAAAAGAACTTGTTCATGGTAAGTTTGTGGATGCTAAATATATTGATAAAATACCTAAAAAATCTAGAATTATAGGTGGTATGAATAGATCTTTAAGTAAAAAGCAGTTAGATTTATTTAATCCGGATATAGTGCATGAAACCTTTTACTCAAAACATAAAACATACAAAAAAGCTAAATGCACTGTTATTACTGTCTATGATATGATTCACGAGCTGTTTGATTATTATTTACCACCCCATCATAAGGGCTGGGATGAGAAAAAAGATGCTATAAATCGTGCAGACCACATAATATGCATTTCAGACCACACAAGAAAGGATCTTATTGAGCTTTTTGATGTTGGTATTGATAAAACTTCGGTTGTTCATTTGGGTTATGAAAGAAGTGAAACTATTGAAACTATTGAAAATAATAAACCAGATGATCAACGACCATTTTTACTCTATGTAGGCTGGAGAGAATGGTATAAAAATTTTAAACCATTTCTAAAGAGTATTTCAGGATCTAAATCAATCATGAATGATTTTGACATTGTTGCATTTGGTGGCGGTGAATTTACATTAGAAGAGGTTAAACTAATGACTGAACTAGGGTTTAGAAATGGACAAGTAAGGCAAATTTCAGGTAGTGACAAATTGTTGGCAAAATATTATTCACAAGCAAGAGCATTTATTTTTCCATCATTGTACGAAGGTTTTGGACTTCCACCATTAGAGGCTATGTCGTATAATTGTCCTGTAATAAGTAGCAATGCTAGTTGTATGCCCGAGGTTATTGGCGATGCTGCAGAATATTTTGACCCAAATAGTTTAGATGAAATGCTTAAATCAGTTGAAAAAACAGTGTACTCAGATTCTCGTATAAACGAGTTGGTTTTACTGGGTAAGCAGCAGATTGAAAAATACTCATGGCAAAAATGTGCAAGTGAGACGTTGTCAATTTATGAGTCAATTATTTAAAGTATGAATAATAAGACAGCCCTTATATGTGGCATTCGAGGGCAGGATGGATCGTATCTTGCAAAGTTATTGCTCAACAAGGGGTATGAAGTTTGGGGAACTTCTCGTGATGTTGATAGCGGAAACTTTAATAATTTAAATTTTTTAAGAATACAAAATAACGTTCGTCTTATTTCCATGAATACTATGGACTTTGTCTCAGTTTTCAGAGTGATTAATGAAATTACACCTGATGAGATATACAATTTATCTGGTCAATCATCTGTCGGGTTCTCTTTTGAGCAACCTAAAGAGACCATAGAAAGCATTGTTCTTGGTATGCTTAATATATTGGAGGCTGTGAGGGAAAATCATAAAAAGATTAGAATATATCATGCTGGGTCTAGCGAGTGTTTTGGTAATACAAAAAATAAACCAGCCAATGAAAACACACCTTTTGAACCATTAAGCCCCTATGCTATTGCTAAGACAACAGCATCTATGCTTGTGAAAAACTATCGAAGTGCATATGGTATGCATGTAAGTAATGGCATTTTATTTAATCATGAGTCAGTATTGCGACCGAAGCGATTTGTTACACAAAAAATACTACATACTGCAAAGAGAATATACGAAGGAAGTAGTGAGAAGTTATCGTTAGGACGGATTGATATAGCTAGGGATTGGGGTTGGGCGCCTGAATATGTTGAGGCAATGTGGATTATGTTACAACAGGATAAATCTGATGATTACGTTATCGCTACAGGTGTAACGACAACATTAGAAGACTTTGTAGGGCAGGTTTTTGGCTCTTACAATCTAGATTGGCAAGAACATACAAATTATTCTAAAACATTAGTTCGACCACTTGATATTCAAAATAGTTGTGCAGATCCGTCCAAGGCTGAGAAATTATTGGGCTGGAGTGCTAGAGTTAAAATGCCTGATTTGATTGATAATCTTATAAAGTAATTATTTTTTTATGCTTAAAAAAATAATATGTACACATGGCGGTGGCAGGTTTGGCAACCAACTGATAAACTATATCCACTTAGTGGCGCTTGGTCTTGAATACCCCTCGTTAAAAATTGAGCAATGGGAGCTGAATAAGTATTTAGCCATAACAGATGGTAAATTTATTGTAACTAATGGAAAGTTAGCAAAGCTAAACAGAGTTAGACCTTTGCCAATAGTTAATAACTGGACCTCTGTTTTGATTTCAAAGATAAATATCCTAATATCAAGAGCTAAGATAACTTTGTATCATTTTTATTTTCATCTTCATCCTAAATCGCATTCAGCTATTATTGGCGAAAGTGGGGGTAATATTGGATTTCTTCCAGGCAAGCACCTCAGAAAAATTACTTTAGATGAAATTTTCTTAAATTCAGCAGATGAAGTTGTTTGTTTAGCTGGCTGGGAATTCAGGAATTGGGATCTTGTCAACAAGTGGAAGAATGAGATTACTAGCCATTTAAAACATATTTTATTAAAAAGAGAAGAATCTGCTAATATTGGTAAATTGGGCGTGCATATCAGGGGTAATGATTTCAAGACATATCAAGGCGGCACCTTGTATCTTTCTAATGAAGAGTGGCATTTAGCTATCAAAAGATTTGAAAGACAGCATAATAACGAAGTAAAGTCACAAATTTATATGTCTGATGAGAATAAAGATTGGAAGCAATTTACCAAGCAATATGACAATAGTACAATTAGCATAGGAAGTGTTGGAGGTGAGGGTGATTTATTTGACGCATTTGCCGATTTACTATCTTGCCAGTGGATTATTACTACAGGGTCAACATTCGCACTAATGGCATCTTGGATTGGTGATATTGAGACATATAGTGCCAACGATATTATCGAAAAAAATAAGACCCATCTAGTTAATAATGACGATTGGTCTAAACATGATTATTTTAAATATAACTGGATATAAACCCTTAAAGCTCAATACTGAATGTTTTTTGGATTATGGACTTAAAAAGAATTAAGTTAAGTATTAGTAGTGTACATCCAGCAATTTATTTATTGTTGTTTGTGTTTATTTTCAACTGCACTATTATAGAGCTTAACTGGGGCTATGATGAATTTGGCCCTATTATTTCTCATTTGGAACTGGATAATGAGGTTTATGTCAATGAATACAGAGCTCATCTGGCCGCTATAGGAATCAAAAACCAATCACTTTCTGATTTTATACTTTATATTCTATTTCCAATTTTTATAGTGCCAATAAGATGGACATATGCGCTTGGCATAAGTCCATTACTTGGGCTTCCTTGGGTTGCTAATGTTGATTGGCCCACTTTAGGATCAATTCTATTAATACCTAATATTTTATTATCGATTATCGGCGTATATTTAGTTTCATTGTCATTAAAAAATAATTCTTATAATGTTATAAATATATTTTGCATACTTATACTATTATCCCATCCATTTATGAAATGGACCCTTACCATCAGCGCCTATTCAGCCCATCTTTTTTGTTTTGGATTGTTATTGTATTCAGAGGTTAAATTAAAGCATAAAAACAAGAAATTATTTGGTTCGGCATCTATAGCAAGAAGTGTAGTTCAGATTTTTAATTATCAATATATTGTTGTAGTTTTCTTTGTTGGCCTTATTGAGCTTATAAAGTCCCCGATCTCTTTTTTTAAGAATAGAAAGTATATAAGTTGGCTATTACCAGCTAGTATTTCTATATCTTCTGTTATTTTTCTGTATTTTAGGAGTTATATATCTGGCAAACATAGTAATCCTGCTTATGGCAATCTTAGTTCTGGTGAGGCTTATAGATATGATTTTATTCAGAATTATGATAATTTCTTATCATCTTTAGAATTCATTGCCAATAGATGCCTTGATTTTATTTATTATTTTTGGTTTGAATCGAAAAGTTATTATGGTTCGGGTAGTTATTTTGAGCTATCTCTTATTACTTGGTTTAGTTTATTAATTATCGGCGCTCTATTAATTAGAATTTGTTGGAGCAAAATAGATAAGAATCTTGTGTTTTTAACTTTAGCAATAATATTTTCTTTGTTTATTCCATATTTAATTGGTGTTCAGCCAATGATTCCAACAAGGCATTCCTTGGTTTTACTGCTGCCTATTGCATTGCTTATAGCACTAATAATATCATCAATTTTAAGTGGTTTAATTTCAAAAAGATATATAGGTATTTGCAGTAGTGTAATTTTGTTAGTAGTATCGTTCTTAGCATTAGGGTTCAACCAGATTAAACAAAACTCTTTAGATATGGAAAAAACCCAACTGTTTTTAGAAAAATATTCTGTACAAGAGGCGGTGCTTGCTCCTTGTAACTTGCGTCCATTAATGTACAACCAATTTAGAAATAACTATAAAATTGTCTATCGGTGTGGACCCAAAATTATGCAAAAGATATCACCTAATGTGCATCGAGTTGCAACCTTATCTGAGAGAAAAATTTCCTTTTCTTCAGCTATTGAGCTGATCCATGATTTTTCTGACTTTAATTGGAGAGCAATAAAAGAAAGTAACGAAATAAACAATTGCGATAATATTAATCAGCAATGTAAATCTAGTTTCTGGATATTTGATAAAATCGACTGATTGTCTAATATGTTCTCTTTATAATTATATGGCATTTAAAATACCAAAAAATTTTCTTAATTTATCTCGCTCGATCGGTGATGATTCTAATCTTGTCCAAGGAGCTGGGGGTAATACATCATATAAAGAAAATGGAGAAATGTGGGTTAAAGCATCAGGAAAATGGCTTTCTGAAGCAGGGAAGAGAGATATTTTTGTTTTAGTTAACTCAGAAAAGATACGTGATAATGTTATTAAAAATAGTGCCAATCCATTAGACGGTGTAATAATTGAAAACAGTATCTTGCGACCTTCCATTGAGACGGCTCTGCATGCACTGATGCCTCATAAGGTTGTGATTCATACTCACCCAGTTGATTTATTAAGTTGGTTGGTTCGAGATGATGGGTATGAAAATCTAACTAAATTACTTAAAGACTTAAATTGGGGTTGGGTTCCTTATATTCGCCCAGGTGTTGAGCTTGCTCGCGCAGTGCAAAAAGTCATTCAGGAGAGGCAGGTAGATATCCTTTTGCTTGGCAGTCATGGAATAGTTGTGGGTGGAGAAGACTGCGCATCTGCTTTTGATTTAATGAACAAGGTTTTGGCTAGATGTAGTAAACCTCCTAGAAAAATATTGATTCAAAATAATTTTATAATAGAAAGACTTGCAGATTATTTTAAGATGCGATTGCCAAAATATAAAAAAATACACTCTCTAGCTTTAGATAAGATTGCATATGATTATTGTAATAATGAGAATGGAGTTTTGTATCCCGATCAAGCAGTATTTCTAGGTTCTAAAATTCCATGTTATGACGGGGAGATAGATGGTGAAACTATTGCTGAATATGTTGAAAACAACCCCCATTTATTATGTATAGCTATTAAAGGCAAAGGAGTGTTGATTGCAAATGATGCAAAAATGGACGTAGATGAAATGCTGCTCTGTCACTCAGAGGTTTTATTACGAATAGATTCTGGCAAAAAATTACAATATTTAACAGAAAAAGATGTCGATAGGTTGCTTGACTGGGAGCCAGAAAAGTATAGACAATCCCTAGAGAATTAAATGCAAATTATAATCCCTATGTCTGGTTTTGGAGAAAGATTTAGAAAAGCTGGATATGATGTTCCTAAGCCTTTAATTAAGGTAGATGGTAAGCCTATAATCCAACACGTAGTAGAAATGTTTCCAGGAGAGAATGACATTGTTTTCATATGCAACAAAGATCATTTGCAAGAATCAGAATACGGGATGCGTGAAACTTTAGAATCCATTGTACCTAGTGGCAGGATTATTAGCATTGATCCACATAAACTAGGCCCTGTACACGCTGTTTTGCAAGCAATTGAGAAGCTTGATCCTGAAAAGGAAACTATAGTCAATTACGCAGATTTTACCTGTGATTGGAATTATAGAGATTTTTGCAATATGGTTGAAGAGACAAAATGTGATGGCGCTATTCCGTGTTATCGAGGTTTTCATCCACACACACTTTGGAGTAATTACTATGCATATGTGAGAGAAGAAAGTATGCGTGCATGGGATATACAGGAAAAAACCCCTTTTACAGATTCTCCAAGAAAAGAATTTGCCTCTAGCGGCACTTATTATTTTCGAACCGGCAAACTTATGCAACAATATTTTGAAAGATGTGTATTAGAAGACCTTACTGTTGCTGGTGAATATTATGTGAGTATGGTTTACAAGCCTATGATGCAAGATGATCTAAATATCCAGATATATGAGCTCGAGCATTTTATGCAATGGGGAACCCCTTCTGACCTTGAAGAGTATTGTTATTGGTCTAAGACATTTAATTCAATCCTTAATGAAAAAGAACCACCAAAGCAATCAGGAGGACTTATATTGCCAATGGTAGGGGCTGGTAGTCGTTTCCAAAAGGAAGGATATAGAACAGCTAAGCCACTTATACAAGTTTCAGGTCTCCCAATGGCGTTGCAGGCTTTGGACGATTTACCTAAAACAGAACGACAGAAATTTGTTTTGCGTAAAGATTTGGCAGGTATTGATCAATTAAAAGAAGCCTTACACAAACAATCTAAAACAGCAGAATTTGTTGAATTGGATTATATGACTGATGGGCAGGCAACTACATGCGTTGAAGGGGCTAATGGCCTTGAAATTGATGAACCTGTGACAATTGCTGCTTGTGATAATGGAATGATTTATGATGCAAATTTATATCAGTCATTAATGGATTCTGATGATGTAGATGTAATTGTTTGGGGAGCAAGGGGTTATCCAGGTGCAATGCGCTTTCCAGAAATGTATGGATGGATTGATGTAGGAGCTAATAGTGAAATTCGAAATGTTTCTGTCAAAGCGCCTCTTTCTAATCCAGAAAAAGACCCAATCATTGTGGGTACATTTACATTTAAGAAATTAGGTGATTACCTTAAAAGTGTAGAACGGATGAAAGAACGTGGCGCTCTTATTAATGGTGAGTATTATGTAGATATGGCAATTAATGATGCAATAGCACTTAATTTACGTTGTGTGTTGTTTGAGATTGATAGTTATATTTGTTGGGGCACGCCAAATGATCTACGTGTCTTTGAATATTGGCAATCTTGTTTTAGTGACTGGGAACATCATCCTTATCAAAAAGATAAGGATGAAAATTATTTTTTTAATGAATAAAAGTCTAAAAATTTCACTTTGACAATAAAAAATATCTTATTTAAATGGTTAGAATATGAAGTTGGCCGCTTCATAATTGTCGGAAGTACGACAGTACTCATAGATTTAATTTGTTATTTCATATTAATTTTTTCTGGTTTAGATACTTATCTCTCCAAAGGAATAAGTTTTTCTCTTGGGACTGTTTTCGCTTTTTTTGCTAACCGAAATTTTACATTTAATAACCCTAAAGCTGGATTCAACAAATTTATAGTTTTTGTTCTATTGTATTTATCAACACTTCTTGTGAACGTTCTTTCAAATGAAATAGTATTAGATTTAACTGGCCGTATTGGAGCATCATTTGTGATAGCATTTCTATTTGCCACAGTAATATCAGCATCATTAAATTTTATTGGAATGAAATATATAGTTTTTAATTCAAAAGATAGGTCGTTATGATAATGAAGTTATCTCTAGTAATTCCTTGTTATAATGAATCCAAGAACCTTCCATTGCTTTTGAATCGATGTAAAGAGATAGCTGAAAGGGAGGATAATATTGAGTTTGTAATTGTTGATAATGGCTCAACTGATGACACATCATTAGTTTTAGATGAATTAACTCTTGATCTTGAGTATATAACTAGAGTTAAGGTTGAGACGAACCAAGGTTATGGACATGGTATTTTGGCAGGATTGCGTCAAGCAACTGGAGAATTACTTGGTTGGAGTCATGCTGATATGCAAACTGATCTAGCTGATGCATTGAAAGGACTTGATTTATTTAGAAATACAATTGAACCAGAACAATTATTTGTGAAGGGAAGGCGTCATGGCAGACCAATTGCGGATACTTTTTTTACGATGGGTATGTCAATTTTTGAAACTTTTCTTTTGCGAAGACTGATGTGGGATATTAATGCACAACCAACAATCTTTCATCGAAAGTTCTTTCTAATTTGGGATTCTCCACCAAATGATTTCTCATTAGACCTATACGCCTATTTCTTGGCAAAAAAAACCAAATTAATAATTAAAAGATTTCCAGTACTTTTTGGTAAAAGAGCTTATGGAGTTTCAAACTGGAATATTAATTTTGCATCTAAGTATCGCTTTATTAAGCGCACTCTTGTTTATAGTTTTAGCCTCCATCGTAAGATGAAATGAAATGCATAGGATTTTACATAGAATAAATACAATAGAACTACTAGAAAAAACTCCACATGATCTTGGAGTTGAGGTCGATATCCGTTCAAATGGAGAAAATTTAATTATCCATCACGATCCTTTTAAGGCAGGAGAAAATTTTAAAGAGTGGTTAAAGCTTTATAATCATGGCACATTAATATTAAATGTTAAAGAAGAGGGTCTAGAAGAACCTCTTATAGAATTAATGTATCAAAATAATATTGATGATTATTTCTTTCTTGATCAATCCTTTCCTTTTTTAAGAAAGACAGCATTAATGGGTGAAAAACGCTGTGCAGTAAGGGTTTCAGAATATGAAAATATAGAAACCGCTTTGTCTCTATCAGGTTTGGTGGATTGGATATGGGTTGACTGTTTTAATCATTTTCCATTGAATAGTGAAGATGCAAACCGTTTAATAAATGCTGGTTTTAAGCTCTGCATTGTTTCACCAGAACTACAGGGTCGTTCAGACCATAAGCATATTAAGGAGTTTCGTAGTAAGATTGAATTATTAGGTATTAATGGAAATGCAGTATGCACAAAGTATCCAGATCTCTGGGCTTAATTTTATCTGAAGCTTGGAGTGAACCTTTTTTTCGTATAGGTTTGATTGTCAAGCTTATATTAATTATTATTTTATTACCAACTATTCAGCAGGAGTGGTTTGTTCCATTTATTGTTAATTGGATTGAAAATCCAATAACATTACCCTGGTCGAGTCATCTTTTATCTGGAGGAAGTCCACTGGCCTTTCCCTATGGGCCAATTATGTTTATTTCTCATTTGCCAACTACTGCATTGGGTTGGCTGGTTGACATTCTTTTTGGAACCCAATATTTTGCAAATATTGGATTTAGAATAAGCCTATTTGGTGCAGATTTACTATTACTACTTCTTTTACTTCAAGCCTTTGAAGACCATTGGAAGCGAATAATAACTTATTATTGGCTATCACCTCTCGTTCTATTTATCACTTATTGGCACGGTCAAACAGATCTTATACCTGTAGTGCTATTTATCTATGCTTTGACTTTAATTAAGCGTATGAATTTTAAAGTAGCGGCAGTATTATTCGCCTGTTCAATCGCCGCAAAACACAGCATGATTATTGGCGTACCATTTGTAATTCTTTATCTATGGTCTCATGGTGGTAATCAAAAGGAATTTCAAAACTTTATAAGGTTATTTATTGGTAGTTTATTATTGTTTGAATTTCCATTCTTTTTTTCAGATGCATTCCGAATGATGGTATTAGAAAATCGGGAAATAGACAAAATATATTGGTTGTTTATTGATATGGGTAAGGGAAATTTAATCTATTTAACTCCATTAATCTACATGTTTTTAATATATTTTTTCTGGAGGATTAGGAGAGTTAATTTTGATCTTTTATTGGCCTCAATGGGAGTTGCATTTAGTATAGTTATTTTGATGACACCTTCGCCACCTGGTTGGTACTTATGGATAGTACCAATTTTAGCTATTCATCAAAGTCGTAGTGGTTTTGGTGCGATAGTACTAGTTGGATTTTTTAGTCTATTTTTTATAACATATCATTTATTACACACTAGTGGCGCAGGCATTATTCTATTTGACTATAATCAAATAAATATATCTGCTCTACAAGCCCCCATAGCTCAATCGATTCACTATACCTTATTGATTGGGTCTGGTTTTCTTATAGCGATACAAATATTGCGCGAAGGGGTTCGTGAAAATGATTATTATAAATTGGGAAGTCGACCTCTTACTCTTGGTATTGCTGGAGATTCAGGTGTTGGTAAAACTACTTTTTCCTCGAGCTTAAGTGCTATTTTTGGTAAGCATTCAACTCTGCTAGTATCTGGCGATGACTATCATAATTGGGATCGATCATCACCAATGTGGAAGACATTTACACATCTTGATCCAAAAGCAAATCATCTTTTTCAATTTGTCAAGGATGTACGGTCATTAATAAATGGTCGTGCTATAAAATCTAGAAGCTATGATCATTTATTGGGCTACTTCCTACCAAATAAAATTAGAAAAAGCGAAGATGTAATCATCGTAGAAGGGCTACATGCTCTTTATCCAAAACAATTATTGGTGGAGCTTGACGTTCGATTCTTTATTGAGATGGATGAATCGTTAAGGTTTTTTCTTCGAACCAATCGTGATGTTAATGAGAGAAATCATACAGAAAAAGAAGTACTTAATGAAATGGAGAGAAGGAAATATGATAATGAAAAATATATAAAACCACAAGCCTCACGTGCAGATGTAATTTTTACATTGATGCCAATTAACATAGAGTTATTTGAACAATATCGCTCCATAAAGTCTAATATTAAAGTGCGTGCTTGCATTAAACATGGCATCTATTACAGTGAACTTGTCAAGATTTTGATTGGAGTTTGTGGACTTCAGGTTAATATAGAATCAGTTGATGAAAATGGAGAAGTTATTCTTGAAATTAGTGGTGATGTTTTATCAGAAGATATTAGTCTTGCTGCAAATATTTTAGTACCTCATATGGAAGAATTGTTTGATTTTAGCGTAGAATTTTCAGAGGGAGTTCAGGGGATTATGCAAGTTATAACTCTAATGGAGATAGATGAAGCATTAAAAAGAAGGAGAAATCCATGAATATTCAGGAAAATAGTTTAATAATGTCTAATGGACTTCCTGAGGCCATTATTTTTGATACTGATAACACTCTTTATCCTTATGAACCAGCTCACATAGCAGCTACTCGAGCGGTAGAAGCCAAAGTTGAAAGTACGCTTGGAATAAAGAAAGAAATTTTTAGTGCGAAATTTAAAGAAGCTCGTCAAGAGACAAAAAATAGACTCGGCAGTATAGCAAGTTCACACAGTAGACTTCTATATTTGCAAAGAACTATAGAGAAGTTAGAATTAGGCACAAGAATCTTAATAGTGTTAGATTTAGAGCAGACATACTGGCGAACATTTCTTATTAACTGCAAACTTTTTTCAGGTGTTCTTGATTTTGTTCAACTCCTAAAGAGCAAAGGTATTGCCACTGCTAATATTACTGATCTTACAGCCCAAATACAGTTTCGAAAATTAGTTTATTTTGGATTGGATGAGTATTTTGATTATGTTGTTACTTCTGAAGAAGCAGGAAAAGATAAACCCAGTAGAGAGCCATTTCAGCTGGCTCTTGAAAAACTTCAAGTTGCAAAGGAAAAGGTTTGGATGATTGGCGATAGTGCTGAAAATGATATTTATGGTGCTAAAAAACATTTTCAAATGACAACATTGCAAAAGATACATAAAGGAGTTAAGGTTTCGAATGGCCAATTTAAACCAGACGTGTCATTTAATCATTATTCCGAACTTGTAAAGTTGTTAGCAGATTTATAAATGTACTAGCATTAATAAAATCAATCAATAAAGATGCTAGAGATTTTTAATCATTATTCGATAACAACAATCATAACTTCTTTATTGTTTTATGTTAATCAAGAAATGTTTATCTATGAATAATTTTCTATTTCACAAAAAAAACCAAGCTTATATTAGGTTATTGCTGTCAATGAGTTCGTTATCAATATTGTTTACATACTATATGTTTAATATTAATGATATTGGCCCGGGAGTGGGAAGAGGCATTTTTCTTTTTTTTGTCATAAACACCATAATTTTGTGGTTAATAACACCTATAAGCCACAAAATTTTTCATCTAAATAAAGCCATTATCATTACCTTGGCTTTTATGGTCTATATCTCTCTGAGATTTGTACTGGACCAGCAGAGCACTAATGGTTTATTTGGATTTACATTTAGCACAACTTCAGGTATTTTTTTTGGTTACTTCCTAGGTATTTCCCTCGCATATTTATATTCAGGCATCATAGCAAATATTCGTACATTCCCTGACCTATTAGAAAAATTCAATACAATTGTTTTGTTATATTTTATATTTGTCACATTTCTCATTATTCAGTCTTTTGTTCACTATTATTCAATTAAGACAGTTGGATATTCTATTAATGAAACTCCAGTTGCCTATCAAAGACCAGGCATATTATTATTTTTATCAGCAGTGCAAAATGCAGTACTCATAGTCATAATTAAATTGATATATCCTCAAAAGAAAAATAAACTTGTTTATCTGCTTTTTATTATTAGCACTATTGTTATTATTGCCTTAGGGCAGCTTGTCGGATCTAATTTTTTATTTGTGTCTGGAATAGTTCTTTTATTAATTATGTTTTGGCTCAGAGGAATTGTGTCTACCTCAAAAAAGTATTTTGTTAAGGCAGAGGTAACATTGTTGAGCTTGTTTCGTAGCTGGATGGGTTCTCAATTTCTTAAGTTTGTATGCCTTATTCTAATATCATTTTTTTTATTGATATTTATCATTAATTATTTTGCTATTTTTGATTTTCAGCAATTAAGAATAGTCGGTCATGAACATTATATCCCTTCGCTTAATGTTAGGATTAATATTGTGAAAGAGCTATTTATTATGCATTTTAACTATGCGCCTTTATTTGGCGACATGTTTGTACATAAGGCTCTGAATACGACCTATCTTCATAGTTTGTTGCGAATAATTCCCAGTATTGGCATAACTGGAGGTTTATTTTTTGGTTTAGTTATTTTCTTGGTTTATCGAGATATTAATTTATGTAGTAAATATACTTCTCGAACTAGTCTAAACTATCAGATATTTAGGTTAGCAATGGTAACCTATATCTTGCTCGGCGCTATTATAATGGCTGGATATTCCTGGATTCCATTATGGTTTATAATAGGTCTTTTTTCTATTTCTATATTTAAGCGGTCGCCCAAACTATAATGCTACCAATAACACTAATTCAAAGTAATATTCAAAATTTAACCTTAGACCTTCTTATTGAATGTGTGGAATATTAGGAACTATTCCGTCGACTGATAATAGTAAATTTAAGAAAGCGCTAGACACTTTATATCATAGAGGACCAGATGGTTATGGAGTTAAAAATCTTGGTGATTCTATTTCATTAGGACATAGGCGTTTGTCCATAGTTGATTTGAGCTCTAGAGGTTGCCAGCCAATGTCAGATATAACCTCTAGATATACACTTACATTTAATGGCGAAATTTATAACTTTATCGAAATTCGAAAAGAGTTAATTAAGAAGGGCTACTCTTTTCTCTCTCAGTCTGATACAGAGGTTCTTTTGTATTCTTATATTGAATGGGGAGCAAACTGTGTAAATAAGTTTAACGGAATGTGGGCTTTCGCTATTTGGGACAGCCTTAAGGCTGAGTTGTTTCTCTCAAGAGATAGATTTGGTAAGAAACCATTGTTTTATGCGGTGGTTAATGGCAAATTTATCTTTGCCTCGGAGATGAAAGCCATTTACCCATTCCTTCCATTCATTAAACCCTCTAAAGATTTTAACTGGATGAAGAATAACATTTTTTTATATGAATCAACAGACAAGTGCTTAGTTGATGGCATAAAAAGATTTCCCTTTGCCCACAATGGTATTTACAAAGATGGAAAATTATCAATTTTCAGATATTGGAATACTTTAGATAATCTTGTTGATGTCTCAAATGATTATGATGAGCATGTAGTGAGATTTAATGAAATTTTTATTGATGCTTGTAAAATTAGAATGCGTTCGGATGTCCCTATTGGGACAGCACTCAGTGGTGGGCTTGATAGTAGTGCGACTATTTCAGCAATGGCACATATTGCAGAAAAACATACTGACTATGCAAGCAAAGATTGGCAACATGGATTTGTTGCAGCTTTTCCAGGAACTCCACTAGATGAGTCTTATTATGCTAAAGTTGTTGCTGATAATATTGATATAGAGGCAAAGTATATAGATATAAATCCATTGAAGTATTGGGAGAATTTAGAGGATTATTTTTATAAGTTTGAAGAATTATATATTACAAGCCCCATTCCAATGTTAATGCTATATTCCAATGTAAAAAAATCAGGAGTAACTGTCACTTTAGATGGCCATGGCGCTGATGAACTTTTTAGTGGCTATGGTCATTTGCTTGAAGCTCTTTGGGATAGCAAGTTTAGCTACTCTGAAACGATAGATATTCTTAATACGCACATTGAAACACAAAGCGATAATTCACAATTTTATCGCAGAGGTAAATTATCAATTTATTTAAAATATATGGTTAAAAAAAGTATAAAAGAATTATTAGGTAAAGGCTTGCAATCTAAAGACTTAAAGCATATAAATTTTAAAAAATTAGATAATTTTTCACAACATTTATATGTAATATTTCATGAAACAATACTCCCTACACTTCTAAGAAATTATGATAGATATTCTATGATTAATGGGGTTGAGATAAGAATGCCTTTCATGGATCATAGGATTGCCACCTACGTAAACTCATTGCCTTATAGTAGTAAATTTGGAAACGGTTACACCAAAAAATTAATCAGAGATGCAATGGATCCTTATATGCCAAAGGAAATTACATGGAGAAAATCTAAGATTGGATTTAATACGCCAATTGTTGATTGGATGCAAAAGGATTTAAAAGAATGGTTTAGCGATACAGTACACGATAAAAGTTTTATTAACTGTCAGTTAGTTGACAACCCTAACAAGTTAAAAAAGTCCATTATGAGCATTGTTAATAAGAAGGAAAATAGCTATATAGAGGCTCGAAAATGTTGGACACTACTCACCCCATATATTTGGGAAAAGTCTATTATAAATAGGCCCAACATTATGAAATAAATTTACATCTCAACTCATTTTTTAAAAAAATGAAAATAAAACAACAGTATAAAAATTATCTCAAAGAAAATTTATTCATTCTCTATAAGTATTTCTATAAACCGGCAAGAAGGCTTGCTATGTTTTCAATAGAAAAGAGACTTTTAAATAATAGACAAGTTGAGGCCTCTAGCCTTCAAAGTATTTTATTCTTTACAACTTATAAATGCGCCTCCAGTTTTGCAGGTGAGATAATAAATGAGTTAACTGAAGATGCAGGGTACAAGCATGTTGATTTTGATTCCTATTTTTACCATTTAGAGAAGGATACGGATAGTGAATATATAAAACTTTTTTCGAAGAATGCGTTTAGGAGGAGTGGCTTTATCTATGGCCCTATGAGGCGTTATCAGTCTATTCCTGATGTAAATGAATACAAAACATTGTTGATACTTAGAGACCCAAGAGATGTATTGGTATCGCACTACTACTCAGCGAAATATAGCCATGAAGTTGGTACCGCAAAGATGCTCCAAAAAAGAAGAATAACGCAAGTTCAAGGCATAGATGAATTTGTATTGGAGCGCTTAGAAGAGTTTGCAAACATTTATGAACAATACAAGCTCAATATTTTGCCTTTAGAGGGTACTATATTCGTTCGTTATGAAGATATGATTTCCAACCCAAAAGACTTCATCATCAAGTTGTATAAAATACTTAAAATTAATATTGATAGTGAACATATTGAAGAAATTGTTAAGAATCGTATGGCAATGCCAAAAAAGGAGGACAAGTATTCACACAGAAGAAGTGGTAAGAGCGGCCAATATTTAGAAAAATTAAACTCTAAAACTATTAAAGCTATCAATTCAAGGCTTGCAAATGTGATTGATGCGTTTGGTTATAATGAATAATACTTATTTTAATAGTGCGCCTTTAGCGCCAATAGTCTTATTTGTTTATAATCGTTTGTCTCATACAAAAAAAACAATTGAGTCTCTGCAAAAAAACAAATTGGCTATAGATAGTAATTTGTTTATATATAGTGATCATGCTAAAAACAAAGATTCAGAGCAACAAGTACAAAAGGTTCGCGATTATATAGGCGGCGTTAATGGATTTAAAAGTGTCACAATCATATGTAGAGAGAAAAACCTTGGACTTGCCGACTCAATACTAGATGGCGTTACTAGTGTAGTGAATAGATACGGAAAAATCATTGTTCTTGAGGATGATATAGTAACTAGCCCATTTTTTTTGAAATTTATGAACGAAGCTTTGGATTATTATAAAGAAAACAATAAAGTTTGGCATATAAGTGGCTGGAATTACCCTATAAATCAAGATGACCTTGGAGATGTTTTTTTATGGAGACTGATGAACTGCTGGGGTTGGGCTACATGGAAGAATAAATGGTCTTTTTTTGAGAAAGATCCATATTTATTAATAAAAAATTTTAAGAAAACAGATATTCATAAATTTAATTTAGATGGGGCTGAAAATTTTTGGAATCAAGTCTTGCAAAATAATAAAGGTGAAATTAATAGCTGGGCAGTTTTTTGGTATGCAACAATATACATAAATAAAGGTCTATGCCTTAATCCATCGAAAACATTTTCTTTAAACATTGGTCATGATGGTAGTGGTGTTCACTGTGATAGTAATTCATATTTTGAAGATAGTCTGTCTTTGGAAGATGAAGTCAACCTGAATAGCGAAAACATTGAAAATGAAATTGCTTTAAAGAGGATACAAGATTTTTATAAAAATAATAAAAAAAATATTTTTATAAGGGCTGTCAATAAAGCCTTTAGATTTGTTTTTGGATTTAATATAATAAATTGAAAGTTTTAATTTTAAACTCTTCAGATATAAATGGCGGAGCTGCAAGAGCGGCCTATAGGTTGCATAGGTCATTATTAGAACAGGGCATAGATAGTCAAATGCTAGTGCAGGATAAGATTGGGGATGATTCCACTGTCATTGGGCCTGATTCTAAATTCACAAAATTGCTAGCAAAAGTGAGGCCATCAATTGACATTTTGCCTGTAAAGTTTTGTCGTGAAAGACCCAAAACATTATTTAGTCCGTCATGGCTTGGATTTAATAGCATATCAAAAAAAATCAATGATCTAAATCCAGATATTGTTCACCTTCATTGGATTTGTGGAGGAATGCTCAGAATAGAAGATTTGTCAACAATCAAGGCACCTATAGTTTGGTCATTGCACGATATGTGGCCATTTACTGATGGTCTGCATTATTGTGAAGACACTAGTTCTTATATAAAAGTGCTCGGAAAATCTAAAGTTCTAGAGAGCAAGAATAGCGGCACTTTAAGTAGGATGGTTTTTAAAAGGAAACAAAATACATATAAAAAATTAAACAACTTACATATAGTTGGTTTAAGCAGCTGGATAAATAATTGTTCAATGAGCAGCACTCTTTTAAAAGAAAAAAAACATATAAATTTACCTAACCCAATAAATGTTAACATTTTTAAACCGCTCGACAAGTCAGTATCAAAATATATATACAATCTTCCAATAGATAAGAAATTGGTTTTATTTGGAGCTATGGATGCCACAACAGACCTCAGGAAAGGTTTTAACGAGCTTTTAGAGTCTTTAGAAAAATTAAATGAAAATAATGTAGAGTTGGTTATTTTTGGAAGCAGCAAACCAAAAGAAAAAAGCCAGATTTCTACTAGATATAAAATAAACTATATTGGTAAGTTAAGTGACGATATATCTTTAAATGTATTGTATAACGCTGTAGATGTAATGGTTGTCCCAAGTCTACAAGAAAATCTATCTAATGCCATAATGGAGAGTTTGTCTTGCGGAGTCCCTGTTGTTGCTTTTGATATTGGAGGAAACAAAGATATGATCACTCACATGAAAAATGGTTATTTGGCAACTCCATTTGATACTCAAGATTTGAAAAATGGAATAAACTTCATTTTAAACCATAAAAACTATAATAGTATTTCTAATAATGCTAGGAGTAAAGTGCTACAAGACTTTGACTCAAGGATTGTATCTAAAAAATATATTAAATTATATAAATCTATATTGGGAATTCCATAAACTCATTGGATTCATGGAGAGTTTAATGTCTATAGGTTTTTTAACCAGCTACGATTCAAAATCAAAAGCGTATGCTATTTATGACATAAAGAAATTTTATAATAAGCAATAATTTCAATTCTCAGCTTGTACATATGACACTCCTTTTATAGTTTAAAATGACATTTCTTGGCCTAAAAATAATTTGAAGTGATCACTGTTTTTTTCGCAACTTAGTGCTGAATATATAACCTTATAACAACTATTTTGGATTAAAGATGAGATCATTATTGAGACAGATTCTAATTAGTGTTACTCCTCCTATTCTTTTTAATGCTCTTCGCCTAATTTATAATAAAGGAAACAAATATTATGCTTTAGACAAAATGGAAAAAAAATTAATAAAATATCTAGATTTTAATTGTGGATATTTTATAGAAATTGGAGCAAATAACGGGATAACTCAATCAAACACATATTACTTTGAAAAGGTAAAAAAATGGAGAGGGGTTCTAATAGAGCCATCACCAAACAATTATCTTTTATGCAAAAAAAATAGATCAAAAGCTAATAAATATTATTGCAATGCTTGTGTTTCGTTTAATTTTAAAGAGGAATTTGTGAAAATAGCATATTCTGATCTGGTTTCAACACCGATTAATTTAGAATCAGACGAATCTAATCCTTTTTCTCGCGCAAAACAAGGTTTAACATCGTTTATGGAGGATGAAATTCCTATTTATGGGGCAATTCCAAAAACAATGAATGAGATATTGATTGATTCCTCTTCTCCGAGAGATATAGATTTTTTTTCCTTGGATGTAGAAGGTGCTGAAATAGAAGTCCTTAAAGGGATTGATTATAATAAATATAAATTTAGGTATATACTTGTTGAGAGCAGCACTCCAAACAAAATAGAAGATTTTTTAGCAAAACATAACTATAGATTAATAGAAAAACTATCTTATCATGATTATCTTTTTGAATTTGTAGAGAAATAATATACCTTTAATAATAAATTAAGTTACCTTGGTATAACTCAAATTGAAAAGATAACAAGATTCGCACCAGTCCCTGCCAATCTTGAGTATTTACTTATGAAAAAAACACAAGAAGAAATACATCCACTTATATCTGTTATTACCGTTGTTTTTAATGATGCGATTAATATAGAAGAGACCATACTAAGTGTTATTAATCAAAACTACGAATATATAGAATATATAGTGATAGATGGCAAAAGTGATGATGGAACTACTGCAATAATTAAAAAACATGAACATAGTATTAAATATTGGATTAGTGAAGAAGATAAAGGTATTTACGATGCAATGAATAAGGGTATTAATGTTGCAAAAGGTGACTTAATAACCTTTATGAACTCTGGTGATAAATATTTAACAACTGACGTATTTGATGAAATTAGAGCTGCTTGCTTTATCCCAACAATATATAAGTCACACTTAGGAAAAAGAAAACATGTAAAGGTTCGTAACATAAATTTCTCAATACCGTATTGTCACCAAGGAATTGTTTTCGAGAATATGGGGTTGAAATATGATTTGCAATATAGATTTGCTGCAGATTATGATTATTATCTAAGGCATAATTATGACATATTGCCATTTTCCACGTCGGGCAAGGTTTATTATGATAATAGAGGTGTTAGCAGCAATTCATGGGATGCCAGAAAAGAATTGGCGCTTATTATCAGGCGGAATTTTGGAATTTTTTATGGTGCGAAATCTTATATTGTATTTGGTGTAAAGTTTTTGTCAATTAAATTTTTATACCTTGTCAATAGATCCATGTAGTTCACTTTTTAATCACCCCACATTTATTTCCTACTAAGTAGTAATTTAATTTATTTTCATTTACAAATTCCATGAATGCCTGATAGGCACCATCCCACTGATTGTTATCTGCCACATCATCTACGATAATTGAAGAATTCTCCGCCATATGGGGCCATATTTTATTAAGCGTGTTTTTTGTTGGAAGGTAAAGATCGACATCTAGAAAGCATAAATTAATTGGGGCTATTGTAGAGAAATCAAAGTTAGAGCAGTCTTTCTGAATAGGCTTTATAAAGTTAAATTTTTTAAAATTATTTTTCCATTTTGTGTAATCATTGTATGAAAACCCTAATAGCTCTTTCCCAGCCTTTCCTCTTTTAGTAATTTCAAAGTTTAGATCTTTATTAGTAAAAGAAGAAAATGTATCTATGCAGAAGTAGTCTAAATTGTAATTTTTTAAGGAGATGTGCTCAGATAAAAATCTAGTTGTCATTCCTCTTGCAACACCAACTTCAACAATAATACTTTTTTGAGTTTTTGATGCAAAATTATCAATACTTGTTAGTAGTTCTAATAATTGAGCTGGTTCAATATTGTAATCATATTTAGGATTTGCAAAATTAGTAAATCTAAAAATAATTTTCTTTGAAAATTCTTTTGCTAAAGCGATCATTTCACCTTGAAAATCCTTGATATTTAAATACTAAATTAGAGTCCAAAATGAAAATATTTTAGAATACTTAATCTGATGATTTTAATTTTCAAAATATTAATTTAAAAGTCAATTATATGAGCAATTGTGAATGGTTTCTTTACTTTGTTAAAATAATGTTTTTAAAAGTTAAGAGTATTATTTTAACATCTAAAAAAAAATTTCTATTGTCTACATATTTAACACATAGGTTTAACTTTAAAGGCATTATTTTATTAATATAAGCATCATGTGGATTGCTATATTTGGCCATTATTCGAGATTCATTTATCATTTCAATTGATGCTAGGTCAGTTATTCCTGGCCTAACAGATAGGATCTTTTTCCGTATATTAACAGGATAAATATCAACATACTCCTTAACTTCTGGCCTTGGTCCGACTATACTCATACTTCCACTTAAAACATCTATAAGTTGAGGTAGTTCGTCTATTTTATATCTTCTAAGGAATTTACCGAAACTGGTTATACGCCTGTCATTTCCAATTGTTATTCTTCCTTGATTTTCTGAGTTTACATGCATAGTTCTTAATTTATGAATTTGAAAAATCTTACCTCTTAGCCCAACCCTACTCTGTCTAAAAAAAATAGGGCCTTTTGAATCAATCTTTATAAGAATAGCTATAACTAAAAAAACTGGAGATAGAATTAGCATCCCTACTGCTGAAAATAATAAATCAAATACTCTTTTGATGGTCATTTTAGTGCTCTGTGTAAAGCCTCAATAACCAAATCTTGATCTTGATCTGTCATTGCTGTGTAAAGAGGTATGCTCAACATGCATTTATATATGTGGTCTGCAACAGGAAACATTTCGTTTGATAATTGGTATCTATTTTTCCAATATGGATGTCGATGAAGAGGAATATAATGAACGCTAGTACCAATTCCGGTATCGCTTAAAAATTCAATTAACTCATCTCTAGATAATTTAGCATTTTTTCGTATACGAATTACATATAAATGCCAAGAATGAATTCCATTTTCCATATCATCCTTAGGCAGCACTAGTGGCAGATCTGATAAAAGCTTGTGGTAGCGATTAGCTAAGTATTGCCTCCTTTTTAAAAAAGAAGGTAATTTTTTTAATTGGTGTATGCCAATTGCTGCAGAAATATCAGTCATGTTATACTTAAAGCCAGGCTCTATAACTTGGTAATACCAAGATGGAGATTTTGACTGAAAGCGATTATAGACATCTCGATCTATGCCATGCAATCTCATTATCCTAATTCTATCTGCCAGTTTTTTGCTTTTGGTTACAACCATGCCACCTTCACCAGTAGTTATGTTCTTATTGGCGTAGAAACTAAATACTGTTGCGTCTGATTGTAATGATCCAATTGTAATGCCTTTGTATTTTGAAGACAAGGCGTGTGCGGCATCTTCAACCACTTTTAACTTAAATTCTTTTGCTATTGCGAGGATGGGACCCATATCACAGCTTAATCCAGCATAGTGAACGACCATAATAACTTTGGTTTTATTTGTTATTGATTTTCTTATTTCATTAATGTCTATATTTAAAGTAATAGGATCTATATCTACAAGCTTAATATCAGCATTCAAATATCTCACAACTTCAGCTGTAGCTGTAAATGTTAGGGTGGGTATGATTACTTCATCCCCAAAACTAACTCCTAGAGCTTCTAATGCAAGGTGCAGGCCAGATGTTGCTGAATTAACGGCAATTGCATGAGTGCTTTCACCAATAAATTTCTGAAAATTAGATTCAAAGATCTTTACTTTCGGCCCTGAAGTGAGCCAACCAGATTTAAGTGAATCAATAACTTCATTTATCTCGTTAAAGTCTATATCCGGCAATGCGAATGGTAAATTTTTTTTACTGATAATCTACATCCTTTTTTTTATAGTATTGAATATATAAAACAAAAAACAATACGTGGCTTTGAATAATCCAAGCGCATGTTTATTAAAATATAAATCCCAAACTTGTAAAGCAGAATGAAATTTATTTACAGTAATAGAATTAGAGTGAATACGATAGTCGACTAATACATCAGGAATTCCATGTGCAGTATGGCCATTACTAAGTAATCTAATCCAGAGATCTGTATCTTCTCTTGACCTCATATTTGAAAACCTGAAGTCATTACCTGTGTGTTTTGTATCAATCATAGAGGTTGAAAAGCCAATAATTGTATTTTTAAGATAGTCCATATAGTCAACCTTTTCAATTGAGTTAATAACATGATTTTTGTAATTTTCATTTTCATCAATTAATCTGTATGATGTGAAGCTTATAGGGATATTTTCCCTTAGCATAAAAGATACCTGGCTATCTAATTTTTCGGGATGCCATATATCATCACTATCAAGAAATGCTATAAATCTTCCATTTGCAACATCTAAGGCAGAATTTCGAGCTTGAGCCACACCAAGGTTTTCTTTTAATTTAATTAATTTTATCTTTGAATTGCTGGTTGTTATTACTGACGTTATTATGTCAATACCTTTATCAGTAGAAAAATCATCAACTATTATCATCTCCCAGTTACAATAGGTCTGCTTTAATACAGAATTAATTGTAGATAGTATGAATTTTTCTGAATTATATAGTGGTGTAATTATAGATACTAAATTGTTCATTTTTAGTTTTAAGGCTTATATGATAAATAAATTTAGTCACTTTTTAATACCTTGGTTTAGAAAGTAATTACATTGGAGACTTTTCATCTTATGATTGTGCAATTGAAATTTATTATGACCTATAATTCTGTTGTAAATAGAAAATAGTTATTAATATAATTATAATTAACATAAAGCCGATTATGTCATTTGTTGTCCCTTTATACACTGATTTTTCTACCGTAATAAGATATACTAGTGTCAAGCTGGATTAGAGTCAAATTATGACTAATTTTTATGCTGTCCTTACTAATTGTGACCAGAGTAGACTGAGTGAGCTTCTAACTCAGTTTGTTACGGCTTTTAAACTTCAGAGTAATATTAGTGATATCTTATATAAGAATGAATTATGAATATTTTGGTGACAGGTGGCGCTGGTTATATAGGCTCCCATACCTGTATTGAGTTAATTAAGTCTGGCTACAAAGTTGTTGTTGTTGATAATCTTTGTAATTCTTCATTAGAGTCGTTAAAGCGGGTTGAGGAATTGTCGAATAGTAACATTCCTTTTCATAAAGTGGATGTGCGTGACAAGCAAGCACTCACTCGAATATTTGAACAATACTCAATTGACGGTGTGATTCACTTTGCGGGGTTAAAGGCAATTGGTGAATCTGTTGAAAAGCCTATTAAATATTTCGATATCAATGTAGGTGGAACTTTTGTTTTAGCAGCAGTAATGCGGGAGTTTAGATGTAAAATTTTAGTGTTTAGCTCTTCTGCTACAGTATATGGTGATCCTCATACTGTACCTATTAAAGAAGATTTTCCGTTGTCGGTCACTAGCCCATATGGCCGTTCAAAATTGATGATAGAAGAGTTTTTGAAAGATGTGTTTACTGCCGATGATGATGCTTGGCATATTGCTCTTCTTAGATATTTCAATCCTGTTGGTGCACATAAGAGTGGATTGATAGGCGAAGACCCCAATGATACCCCAAATAACCTAATGCCGTATATCTCTCAAGTAGCTGTAGGAAAATTAGAAAAGTTGAGTGTTTTTGGTGATGATTATGACACACCAGATGGAACGGGCGTTCGGGATTATATTCATGTGATGGATTTAGCCAGAGGACATGTACAAGCCTTACAAGCTCTAAAATGCAAGCCTCAAGTTTTAACCGTAAACTTGGGCACAGGTAATGGCTATTCAGTGCTCGATATGTTGAAAGCTTTTGAAAAAATCTCAGGCAAGGAAGTGCGTTATCAGATAGTGGGTAGAAGAGCAGGGGATATTGCCACATGCTACGCTGACCCTAGTTATGCAGAAAAAAAACTAGGATGGAAGGCTGTGTATGGGCTTGATGAAATGTGCAGAGATACCTGGCGTTGGCAGACTATGAATCCGGATGGATATCTGAAGAATAAATAATTTTAGAAATTTCGTAAATTACTGAAAGGTAATGTTTTAACTGGATTTATAAAATTATATGTTTGCAAAAAAAACCTTTTTTACGAAACAAACTGACTATTGATAAATTCCCTTATCAATAGTCAATTTAAGTCTGCTTCTCTAAGTTTTATTTTTTGAGTTCTTTCTATAAATTTCAAGAGAACTAAGACGTTCTTGTCTTTGTCGTATGAATCAAAGACGGCCTCAAAATCCTTTAAGGGGCCATTTTTAACACAAACTATCTGGCCTTTTTGGTATTTATTTTGATGTATTGCTAGTGTTTCAAAGTGCTCTATACCGGCTCTGAGGAATTCAATTAAGCTCTCGGAGATGATTGGAAATACATCACCAAATTTAATAAACTGATTCACCCCTCTAGTTGACTTGATTGAGACATATGAGGCCCCAAGTCTTGGTTTAACAAATATGTATCCTGGGAAGAGAGGCGCCGGTTTATTTGTATGGGCTAATGTTGGTAAAAATGTCTCATGGTCCTGGTTGAAGAGATTGTTATATGCAATCTTCTCTGACCTTGATTTGGTTGAAAGAAGATACCAGCGATTTGTTTTAAATAATTCTTTCATAATATGCTTCATTTTAAACTATAAATATTTGCTCAAGCTAAACTATAATGTCATTTATGATTCAATTTATAACTAGTCTTTCTAGAAGAAATAAGCAAGCAATAATGCAAGCTTTTGACGTTACTTCTATTATTAGTATCATATATGCTGCATTCTGGATTCGTCTTGGTTATTTCTTTTATCCCTCCAATAATGCAGAGTTGCTGATAGTAATTTTTGGGTCACCGTTACTGGCAATACCTATTTTTACCGGTTTTGGGCTTTATCGCGAGGTGATTCGTTTTGTTGGTTTTAAGGCACTTTGGTATATTATTCAGGCTTCTTTTATCTATGCGATGTTATGGGGCTTAATTGTATTTATGGCAAATATCGATGATGTTCCTCGCTCTGTGATTCTAATTAATTGGGTTCTAGTAACTTTAGGGATTGGCAGCTCAAGACTATTTGCGCGTTGGTTGTTTTCAGAAGCAAAAAATAAAAATAATGTTGTAATTTATGGTGCAGGCTCAGCCGGTAGGCAGCTTTTAAATGCCTTAAAACAGTCGAATGAATACAATCCTTTAGCTTTTATAGATGATTCTAATAGTGTTCATAATACTGTCATTAACGGCCTTAGAGTCTATTCTCCAGATAATTTGGAGAGATTGATTGACACTAAAGATGTTAAGGCGGTATTAATAGCTATGCCTTCCTTGAAGCGCTCTGAACGTCAAAAAATTATTAGTTTTTTAGAGCCTTATAAAGTTGAAGTCCGTTCAGTGCCCGGAGTCGCAGAATTGGCCCAGGGCAAAGTTAAAGTTAATGATTTGTTAGAAATTGATTTAAGTGATTTGCTCGGAAGGGAGTCAGTTAAGCCAAATAAAGAGCTTTTTGAAAGGAATATTTCTAATAAGGTGGTCATGGTTACTGGAGCAGGTGGCTCTATTGGTTCAGAGCTATGTCGCCAGATTATATTATTAAAACCAAGAATCTTAGTTCTTTTTGAGGTGAGTGAGCCATCACTCTATCAGATTGATCAAGAGTTAAAAGTAATTAATGAATTTAATATAGAAGTTTTTCCGATACTTGGGACTGTTACTGATAAGGAAAGGGCGCTAAAGATTTGTGAGTATTATGGCGTACAAACTATTTATCACGCTGCTGCCTATAAGCATGTTCCGCTTGTGGAATATAATAGTTCTCAAGGGGTTTTTAATAATACAATAGGGACAATGCTATTAGCTGAAGCTGCAATCGCTTCAAACGTTGAAACCTTTGTTTTAATTTCAACTGATAAGGCTGTAAGACCTGCCAATTTTATGGGTGCCAGTAAACGAGCAGCTGAAATGGTTTTGCAGGCATTAGCGCAACAAACTCATAATACTTGTTTTACTATGGTGCGTTTTGGCAATGTACTCGATTCAAGTGGCTCGGTCATCCCTTTATTTAAAAAACAAATAAAAGAAGGTGGCCCAATAACAGTAACCCATTCTGAAATAGTTCGTTATTTTATGATGATACCTGAGGCGGTAGAGCTCGTTATTCAGGCTGGTGCAATGGCAGAAGGTGGTGAGGTTTTTGTTTTGAATATGGGGGATCCGGTTCGAATCTATGATTTAGCAGTAAAAATGATCAAACTAAGTGGTTTAGAGCTGCTTGATGAAAATAACCCGAAGGGCGATATAGAAATTCAATACACTGGATTAAGGCCTGGTGAGAAGTTATATGAAGAGCTTCTAATTGATGGTAAATTTTCTGAAACTGAGAATAAGCTGATTATGCGCACTGAAGAGGAAATGTTACCTTGGGATAAGTTAGAGCCAATACTAACTGAAATACATAATAAAGGAACCTACACGAATACTAAGAAACTTATAGAGTTGATCAAAAAGATAGTTCCAGAGTTTAAAACAAATTAAAGTATTGTTTTCGAGCTATTGTAGATTTTTCGCAAAGTAATTATTGGCCTCTAGGAACCCTGTTACACTTCCACAATCGAAGCGCTTTCCATCAAACTTGTAGGCAATAACCTTACCTTCTTTTGCTTGAATGTTTAAAGCATCAGTGATTTGTATTTCTCCATTTTTATCAGGTTTTATGTTTTCAAGGATGTTAAAGATATCTGGCGTTAGAATGTAGCGACCAATGATTGCCATATTGCTTGGAGCATCTTCCTCTTTAGGTTTTTCGACCATATCAGAAACTTGATATGTATTAATTGAGTTTTCGATTAGTTTGCCAGCAATGACTCCATATTTGTGAGTTTGACTTATTGGAACTTCCTCTATGGCTACGACTGAACACTGATGCTGGCTGTATATTTCAATCATTTGAGAAATTACACTCTTTTCATTACAGTCACATAGATCATCCGCCAGAATTACAGCGAATGGCTCATTTCCAATAAGTGGTTTTCCGGTAAGTATGGCATGACCTAAACCGAGCATCTGTTTCTGACGAACATATGTAAAGGTTGATTTTTTAATTACTTCTGTTATTTCTTTTAAATAGTGTTCTTTTGGGGTGCCAACTAATTGTGATTCAAGTTCAAATGAATTATCAAAGTGATCTTCAATTGCTCTCTTTCCTCTACCAGTAACAATAGCCATATTTGAAATGCCTGCTGACAGAGCTTCTTCGACTCCATATTGTAATAAAGGTTTCGTGAGAATAGGAAGCATTTCCTTTGGTACAGCCTTTGTCGCTGGTAAAAAACGAGTTCCATAACCAGCAGCTGGAAAAAGACACTTTTTTATCATTAAGTTCTGTATTTAATTCAAAAAGATTATTACTATTGTTATACCAGCAGTGAAGGTTTTGATTTTATTGATTAACAAGTAAATTTCGCTTAATCTCAATCGTGAATTCTATTAAGAGCATTAGGAATAATAAACATGTACGCCCAAAACTATTCCACCGTTACCGAATGAATTTATATTTTACCCTGGAGGAAAATGTTATTCCATATCTAGAATTCAAAATAGAATTCCAATCCAATCAACTCATTTACCAAAAAGAATACACTAAACGACAACAGATTATTTATATTAACATTTCATATCTCCACGATTGATAACGGCGGGATTACAGGAAGACATTACAATTATTAAATAAGATTTCCATATCGACCCATCCATTTGAATTATTCATAGTTGAATCACAGAATCTGAAAGGATAGACCTTTGGGTTTAAATCCCATCCAACTTTCTCTTAATAATAGAGCCACACAGTATAATATTTGTAGTATCTTGCTGTATCATTTTTAATTATATTTGGTTTAATTTAAATTAAACTTTATAGTGTATTAACTTAAATCTAAATCCTTGACTTGCACAAAAAATATGATGAATAATATGATTCGTATTTACTGATTTAGCTTGACTTATTCAAGAAAAATTTCGATAATAGGTAATCCTTTTCTCAGAATCAATAAGATTTAAATTTATAAATGAGAGTAATTTAAAATCACTAGAATGAAGTATTTTGCATTTTACAAAATATATCTAAATATAGGAGTGTTGAGTGAAAAAACCATTTGAATTCGAGCATGTTCGATCTACAAATTTTGACAATTTTGATGACTATTTAGAGATTTTTAAAAAATATGGAGTTGTAATATTTAGGAATTTTTTTGAATATGATGAGTTATTTATAAAATACTATAACGACATAAAAGAACTCGCCTTTTTAATTGCAAAAAAACATTCGTTGAAAATTGATTTTGATAAACCCTTAAATGAAATACTTACTGAGATAAGCAAAACCAATCGTGAAGAAATTGGTTTTATTTATGACTTAGGTACGCGACCTATAAAACTCCTTAGTGGAACTAATCTAAAATCACACCCTGCTGTAATGAAGATGGTGGAATTAATAATGGGTAAAGATTCCATTATAGGACACCCATATCTTGGTGAAACGTTGCATATCTTCCCTCCTGGTAAAGAAAATTTTAAACATAATTTGCCGATGCACCAAGACTACCCATACATTATGCAATCTCCTGAGCAGCTTACCGCATATATAAATTTAGGCAGTATTATTAAGAACGAAAAAAATGGTGGTATAAGAATTTGGTTAGGAAGTCATAAAGAGGGGTTAACTTCATCTATAAAGCTACCAAGTGGGCCCCGTATCACAGGAAATGCTGCGTTCTTTATAGATAATTATGATAGTTTAGATATTTCTTTTGATAAAGGTGATTTTGCAATTTTTGATAGTTTGTTACAACATGAGGGGATACAAAACCATACTGACTGCACTAGAATTGTTCAATTAGTTAGGTATTCAAATTTATCCAATAAAACAAGTGTTGATTATAGCTGGATCTCATGTCAGGTTAATTCCAAAGATGATGAGTTTTCAAAAGCACATCCTGATTTAATTTAAAGGTAAAATTTATAATAAAATTCTTTTACAGTTTTGATCATATGAAGATGTTAAAGAATTATTGCCAGTTTTTTTTGAAATTAATGAAATAGAGATACTTAAAGGCGGAAAAAAGAAATCAAAAATGTTTTCAAAATTATTTGCTTGAAATTTTGCGTTTAGTTTTCCCTCAATAGTATGAGTAGTTTTTTCATAGGTAGGTATTGATTGGAACTCAGTATATAGCTATTTAGAATTCACAACAGAATTCCAATCCAATCAACTAATTTACCAAAAAGAATACACTAAACGACAACAGATCATTTATGTTCTTATTCAACATCTCCATGATCAAGAAGGTTTTGGTTATTGATATCACAATGGTTAAATCAGAGTGGAATAATGACCCATACAGGGAAGAAGGGGTAATTATCTCAGTGTTAAACAAAAAACATGAAAGAGACCTAATGAATTAATAGATCAAAATCAACATTTCCCAAGTAAGTTGTCAAAGTTTAAGATGAATTTCTTTTTTATTAAATAGTAGAATTAAATCATAGTTGCCAAACCATATCTCTATTATTTTTAGGATTTTTAGTAAATGTAAACCCTATTTTTTTATAGACTGATATCCCTGCCTGCTGGTTTGGATTAACACCTAGAAAGATAGTTCTAACTCCATATATGGAATTAAGATAATGAGCACTGGCTTTAATAACTTCAATTGCTACTCCTTTACCTCTCCAGTCACTATCTCCAATTAGAATACCCATTGATGCTGTTTTCCTTTTAAGATCAATTTGTTCATATTTAATATTTCCAATGTGTATTTTCTTTTTAGTAAAAATCCCTAAAAACAATACATCTCTTTCTTTCTCTCGCTCACTAACGTAAACTTTTAATTCCTCTATTGTTGAATGATTTTTACCATATTCAATATAGGGATTTTCCTCTTTGTTTAACCAAGAAAGATATCTATCACTGACATCATTTATAGTCAATTGTCTTAATAAAAACCTTTGTGTAGTAACTTCAATAATGTCTGAATTCAAAATCATATAATCATTTTAATTTTAATGTACTTGCAAACTCACTCGACTCTGGTCGAATGAATTTGTATTGTACCCTACAAGAAAATTTAATCCCATATCTAAAGTTCATCATGTAATTCCAATTCAATAAACTCATTTATCAAAAAGAATACACTAAACGACAACAAATCATTTATCTTCTTATTTCACATCTTTATGATAGAGAAGGGTGGGGTGACAGAAAGATATCAAATTGGTTGAATCAGAGTGGAATAACGACTCTTAGAGGAAAGAACTGGTTCTCTTCATCAGTTATCTCAGTCTTAAAGAGAAAACATGAAAGAGACCTCATGAATGAACAGATCAGAAATCAATACTTTCCAAGTAAGGTTTCTAAGTTTGAGGTGAATTACTATATTTTTGATTAAATATAATAGTTGAATAACAATTCTAGTTCAAAATAATACATAATATAAAAAAATAATTTATAGGGTTTGCACTGAATGAAAAAATTAAAGAAGAGTTAATTTTTTTTGACTTTTTGGTATATTAAGTTTGAATGATCTCAAAGACATTTAAGGATAAAAAATGAATGTAGCAGAAACCTATCTTGTTTCAATTGGAACTGGTTCAATAAAATCAGGCACTTTGACGGGTAACGTAATAATCAATTTTGACAAAAATGGTGGATTCTTAGTCTTTACTGATAATATGATTTCAGTGCCGTTTAAGAAAATATCCAAAATGACTTTTAGTGAAGAACCAAAACAAAAAGTTAAAAAAGGTTCATCAGTTGCAAAGTTTTTACAATTTTCAACTTCAATGAATAAAGATATCAAAGGTGATCAAAGAATTGCAGCAGTAATGGCATATCAAAACTTTGCAGCAGATAAGGTCGTAATAGAATCTAATTGGTACTGTTACGTAGATTTTGAAAATAGCAATGCTAAATTTGCTATTAATCCAGAAGATAAAGATAGAATTTCACTTGCCTTCAATAATCCAAAAGTATTTTTTGAAAAATCTATATCTGAAGGATGGTGTAAGAAAGTTTTTAAAACTGGAGCATTTAAATATTTTTTAATAATTCTTATCCCATTTTTGGGACTTTTAATAATTGCTCCTGCTTTGGTGATAATCAATAAATCCAAAAACTCAGCAGAAAGAAAGAAATGGAGTTTTTTTTCTAAAACAGATGAATACCAAAACATTTTGAAAGAACTTTAAACTGTCTAATTTCAAAATATCAGAATATTCTTATGATTCTGACATCACAATCAAAATATCAGAATATTCTTATGATCCTGACATCAGAATATTTCATAATTCTTCGATTATTTCACTGGAAGAAGCAATTTCATTTCTTGTCTTACCAACTTATATGGTCAAAAATTGACCAAATTTGATGTACATATAAAACTACTCAACAGTGACTGAGTAGTATTGAGGACATTCAGGTTAAATCATCATCAGTAAATTTTTATTTTCTAGTCTTTTTCTTCTTTTTCTAAATGCCAAACCTTTGAAACAATTTTCCAACCATTCTGACCTTTGACAAATGCCAAATGATCAACAAAAACATTCTTGTGTGTTTGGATTCTAATTTTTACTGTAGAACTAATTGGAGATAAGTGATCAATCATTAGTACTTCTGATTTCATGACTTGTCCAACACTGGCAGGTGAAGTCCTTGTTGATACATCTTCTAAAAAACTGTCGATTGTTTCTACAAAAATATTTCCATTATCTGCATCAAAAAGACTAGATTCAGGGTGAAATACCTCTTTCAATTTTGATACATCACACTCGTGGATACCTTCAAAATACAAATGAACTGCTTCTAATAAATTTTGCATTTTCTATTTTCAATAAACTCAAATTCTCTATTTGGAATTATCATACTTGGGTTTTATTAATCAGGAAACCAAAATTGAATATTAGTTATTTTTAGTTCAGAATGTTTTAATCTTCTATTTATCTTTCTAGATTTATAGAAATACATTCCAATGAGTTGTCTTGTGTAATCCTTTCCTGTAGGTGTTTTGATTTTATTGAAATTGAGATAATTTGATATTTCCTTATTACCCATTCCTTCTTCATGAAGTTTATTAATTAGGTTATGGATATCTTCAAATCATTTTGATTTTCTAAATCTTGTTAATATTTGAGTAGTGAAATTTACATCAAATGTTATGATTAAATCATCAGGTTTTTTTATAAGAGGGAAGGGTGGTCGAATGTCCTTAAATTTACTCGACAGTGACTGACTTTGCTAAATTTCTCGGTTTATCAACATCAGTTCCTCTGATGAGGGCTACATGATAGCTTAATAATTGAAGCGGAATTGTAAAAATTATTGGTGCTGTTATTCTGCCTAAATTTGAAGTAATGGGAACCACTGTCATTGACTCCATAGGTTGCACTTTTGAATCTTTATCTTCAAAAACAATCATCTGAGAACCTCTTGATTTCACTTCATGAAGGTTGGACTTAAGTTTTTCTAAGAGCTCATCATTTGGTGCTATCGCAATTACGGGCATATTTTTATCAATCAGTGCTATTGGACCATGTTTTAATTCACCTGCTGGATAAGCTTCTGCATGAATATAACTAATTTCTTTTAACTTTAGAGCACCCTCCATTGCGATTGCATGCATTGTTCCTCTTCCAAGGAATAGTGTGCTTGTGTTATCTTTGAAACGGCTAGCTAGTCTCTTAATATGACTTTCTTGAAGCAATGTTTTATTTAAAAGCCCTGGTAATTTTTTTAAACCAATAACAATTTCTTTTTCTTGTTTATTGTCAATCTTTTTTTGCAATTTACCCATAGAGCATAGAAGCAATGCAAGAGATACTAGTTGAGTTGTAAAAGCTTTTGTGCTAGCTACCCCAATTTCTGGACCAGCGTGTGTTAAAAAAGTTAAGTCTGATAGTCTAGTAAGACTTGATTCTGCAGAATTACTTATACAAAGTGACTTCACTGAGCTATTTATTTTTTTAGCAGCTTTTAATGCCTCTAATGTATCAGCTGTTTCTCCACTTTGTGATAAGGCTACTAAAAGAGTATTATTTTGAAGTATAGGATGACGATAGCGGAACTCACTTGCTACTTCAACATTACATGGTATTTTAATAATATCTTCAATCCAATATTTTGCTACTAGTCCAGCATTAAAACTAGTTCCACAGGCTACAATTTGAACTTGTTTTATCGATTTAAAGATTTTCTCTGCTTTATGACCAAATGCTGACGGTATTACTGAATCATTAGTTATTCTAGACTCTAGTGTATCTCTAACAGCTTGAGGTTGATCGAAGATTTCTTTTTGCATGAAGTGACTGTAATCGCCTTTATCAAGTTGGCCAGCTTTAACTTTCGAATTAACTATTGGGCGTTCAACTAAGTTACCATCAATATCAAAAATAGAAACTTTATCTATTTTTATTTCAGCAATATCACCCTCTTCAAGAAAAATAAATTTTTTTGTTTCTGATAAAAGTGCTATTTGATCAGATGCAATATAATTTCCATTTTCACCAATACCTATTAACAATGGAGACCCTTTTCTTGTTGCAATGATGCGGTCAGGAAAATTAGATGAAATAATCCCTAGTCCATATGAACCTTTGAGGGAGCTTACCGCTTTTTTAACTGACTCTATTAGAGAAATATTTGACTGCAATTCATAATCTATAGCATGGGCAATAACTTCAGTGTCTGTTTCAGATTTAAATTCATAGCCTTGAATTAATTGATTATTTTTTAATTCAATATAATTTTCAATAATGCCATTATGAACTACACTTACATTATTTTTTGAAATATGTGGATGAGCATTAAGATTAGATGGCTCTCCATGTGTTGCCCATCTTGTATGAGCAATTCCAATGTTTCCATTAATTTTTTTGCTTCTTGATTTTAGATTCTTTTCTAAATTACTAACTTTTCCAAGAGATCTTGCACGATCAAAAGAATTTTGTGGGGATAGAACTATAAGGCCAGATGAATCATAGCCTCTGTACTCTAAACGTTTTAATCCCTCTAGTAGAAGCGGAGTAATAATTTTATTTGTAACACCACCAACTATTCCGCACATATTTGAAATTGATATGAAATAAGCTAATATTATAGTTAATTATGAAACCTAAACATATCCATAAATTAGCATGAAAAAATATAGATTTAAATTAATTTAGCAATTTATCGAGAATTGGCTTTTTAGCTTATAATGAAAAGCATAATGAAAGCTGATTTACATAATCATTCATACTTTTCTGATGGTGTTTTATCGCCTAGTGAAGTTGTTTGGCGTGCTAATGATGCAGGTTGTGATTTATTTTCCTTAACAGATCATGATACTACTAATGGAATTGCTGAAGCTAAGGATGAAGCACATAAATTAGGTATTAGTTTGGTTAATGGGGTGGAAATCTCAGCATTTTGGCGAAATAGCGCAATTCATATTGTAGGTTTAGGTATTGATATAGATAATGATGAGCTTCAAACAGGATTGGAGTTTAATCAAAATTTACGTAAAGAAAGAGCTAAAAAAATAGCACTTGGTTTGTGGCGTTCTGGAATAAAAGATTCATTAGAAAAAGCTCAAATTTTAAGTGGTGGACACATGCTGACGCGAACACATTTTGCTCAGATGTTGATTCAAGAAGGTTATTGCAAGGACATGAAGTCGGTCTTTCGAAGATATTTGTCGGGTCGAAAACCTGGAGGAGTTAGGGTTGAGTGGAAGGCTTTTGAAGAGGTTATAAAATGGATTCAGGCCGCGGGAGGCAAGGCTTTGATTGCCCATCCATTTCGGTATCGAATGACTCACACCAAAATTAAAAAAATGCTTTATGATTTCAAGAATGCAGGTGGAGATGGTCTTGAAGTCGTTAATGCAAATAGTTCAGATGAAGAAATCTCTCTTGGTGATCAATGGGGTAAAGATTATAATTTGCTTGCATCAATTGGCTCAGATTTTCATGGATGGCCAAATCAGAGGGTTCAAATTGGTAATTTAGCTGATCTTCCAAACAATAGCAGAGCTATTTGGAGGTATTTGTAATGGCATTAATTCTTGATATTCATCCTAAAAATCCTCAAATGAGGCTTATTAATAAAGTCACAGAGATGATTGAGAAGGGCGGTGTTATTGCCTATCCAACAGATTCAGGATACGCTCTGGGATGTGCTCTTGGGAATAAAAATGCGATGGAGAGAATAGTAAAGATTAGAAAATTAAAAAGACACCATCACTTTACATTAATGCTAAAAGATATGTCTCATGTTGGAGAATATGCAAAACTTAATAATGCAGGTTTTAGGTTGTTAAAAAAAATACTTCCTGGTGCTTATACATTTATTCTTGAGGGGGCTAAGGATATACCAAATCGCCTTCTCAATGGAAATCGAAAGACTATTGGAGTTAGGGTTTCAAGTAATATGATAGTTCAGGCAATACTAGAGGGCTTGGAAGATCCTTTAATGAGTGTATCTCTCATAATGCAGGGGTATGAATTCTATAATGGTAATGATGTAAAGACAGTTTTGAGTAACTCAATTGATTTGATTATTGATTCAGGGCACTGTCCTCCAGAGCCAACTTCAGTAATAGATATCTCTGAAGATGAAATATTAATTTTGAGAGAGGGCGCAGGAAGCCTTGAATCTTTAATCTAAATTGCTTGTATTTAGAATGTAATTACAATATAATTACATTATGGCTAAAATTATTCAAATAGGCAATTCACAGGGTGTCAGAATACCCAAGCCACTTATTGCACTAGCTAATCTTGAAGGTAAAGAGCTTGAATATGTTGTTATGGATAGTGGTCTGCTGATTACACCAGAAAAAAAAGTTCGAGTGGGTTGGGAAACTGATATTGATGATCTGAGCGTTGATTGGGAGTGGAGTAAGAGCCAATGAGACGCTTTGAGGTTTGGCTCATTATGAAAAATCCAGAATTTGGACGTGTAGTTGATAATCTGGGTCTATGCACCATAGTTACTCCAGATGAGTTGAATAAACTACCAAGCCTATTGATTGCCCCTATGACTACATCATTTGAGTCAATACCCAGTCGAGTCGAGTGCATTTTTGAAGGGGCGAAAGGATTCATCATGATTGATCAAATTAGAACGATAGAAAAATTATGCTTTATCAAAAAATTAGGCGAACTTGAAAATGATGTTCAAATAAATTTATGTGATCGCTTACAAGAGTTTTTTGCTTACTAAGTAGGGCTGTGAGTATAATCATCTCATTTATAAATTATTCAACTTTGAAATGAAAACTGCTGAAATACGTCAGAAATTTCTAACCTACTTTGAGAGCCATGGCCATTCAATTCAGCAGAGCGCCCCTTTAGTTCCTCATAATGACAATACTCTGCTTTTTGTTAATGCAGGAATGGTTCCTTTTAAAGATTTTTTTACAGGTGCTGCAAAGACTCCCTTTGATAGGGCAGTTTCATGTCAAAGATGTGTTAGAGCAGGTGGAAAGCATAACGACCTGGATAATGTTGGATATACAGCCCGCCACCATACTTTTTTTGAAATGCTTGGTAACTTCAGTTTTGGTGACTACTTTAAAAGTGAAGCTATTCGTTTCTGCTGGGATTTTTTAACTGTAGAGCTTGGCCTTCCAAAAGATAAACTCTGGGTGAGTGTTTTTGAGGATGATGATGAGGCTGCTGATATTTGGGTCAATGAGATTGGCTTCCCTTTGGAAAGAATCTCTCGCTGCGGTGCAAAAGATAACTTTTGGCAAATGGGTGATACAGGGCCTTGCGGTCCTTGTAGTGAAGTTTTTTATGATCATGGAGATCATATTGAAGGAGGACCACCTGGAACACCAGAGGAAGATGGCGACAGATTTATTGAGATTTGGAATTTAGTCTTTATGCAATTTGACCGTCAGCAAGACGGCACCTTGGTTCCTTTAAAGGCAACTGGAGTTGATACTGGAATGGGTCTTGAGAGGCTGGCAGCTGTAATTCAGCACGAAAATAATAATTATGATATCGATAGCTTTAAAGAATTAACGAATGCAGTTGCAGCACTAGTTCCAAACGAGCAAGGTATCGAATCCACTCATGCTTCTGTAAGAGTTATAGCTGATCACATTAGATCAACTGCATTTATGATTGTTGATGGGATTAGCCCTTCAAATGAGGGAAGAGGTTATGTTCTGAGAAGAATTATTCGAAGGGCTATACGCCATGGGCATAAGTTGGGTATCAGTGAAATATTCTTCTACAAGCTGGTATCAGTCCTCTCGATTCAGAACAAGTTAGCCTATCCTGAACTTATTTCTAATCAGGATCAAGTTGAGCAAATCCTCAAAAAAGAAGAGGAGCGTTTCATTCAAACGCTTGATACCGGAATGAGCATTCTTGAGAGTGCGATTGAAGACATTGCAGGAAGTGAAATTTCTGGTGAAGTGGCCTTTAAGCTCTATGACACTTATGGATTTCCTGTTGATCTAACGGCTGATGTTGCTAGAGAGCGCGGCTTAACGATAGATATGGCAGGCTTTGATTCTGAAATGAATATTCAAAAAGAGCGTGCAAGAAAGGCTGGCGACTTTGAGTCCAAAAAATCATCAGTAGTTATAGAAAATCCTACAAATTTTCTTGGTTATGACCACTTTGATAATAATGCTACTATTACTGCCATTATTAAAAATAATGAGTCTGTTAATGAGCTTAATGAAGGACAAGAGGCAATTGTTATTCTAGATCAAAGCAGCTTTTATGGAGAATCTGGAGGGCAGGTTGGTGACCAGGGTAATTTATCCAATAAGACTTCACAATTCAAAGTCTCGGATACTCAAAAGCAAGCATCAAGTGCTTTTGAGCATTTTGGCATTTTAGATTCAGGCTCTCTTAAAGTTGGAGATAAAGTCAATGCCATCGTAGATATTGACAGACGAAAGAAAATTATGGGAAATCATTCTGCCACCCATCTTCTTCATGAGTCATTGAGACTTATCCTTGGTGAAAAGGTCAATCAGAAAGGCTCTCTAGTTGAGCCTGATAAATTGAGATTTGACTTCTCTCATGATGAACCTGTATCCAAATCAAATCTTGATCAAGTGGAAGCTCTAGTAAACAAACAAATATTAGGAAATTCTGAAGTCATTACTGAGGAGACTGACATTGAGTCAGCCAAGAAAAAAGGTGCTATGGCTCTTTTTGGCGAAAAATATGGAGAAAATGTTAGAGTTCTTTCAATGGGAGATGATAATTTCTCTGTTGAGCTTTGCGGCGGTACACATGTTGAAAGATTGGGCGATATTGGAAGATTTAAAATTATTTCTGAGAGCGGCATAGCCTCTGGAATAAGAAGGATAGAAGCAGTCACTGGTCTAGAAGCCTACAAGCTTGATAAGATTAACGAGGATAATTTGGACATGATTGCTAGCCTCACAAAATCTAACTCAGTTAATCTTCTTGAAAAGATAAAGCAGTTAATCTCTGATCAAAAAAGCCTTGAGAAGCAGATTACAAATTTTCAAAAACAATTAGCGAGTGATCAGAGTGTTGATTTAATTTCAAAAGCTGAGAATATTAATGGAATTAAGCTTCTTGCAACTGAAGTCTCAGGAGTTTCTGCTAAAGACTTAAGGGATCTTGCAGATAAATTAAAAGACAAGTTAGGAACCGCAGTCGTTGTTCTGGCAGTGGTGTCAGGAAAAAAAGTTTCACTTATCTCTGCGGTTACTAAAAACCTAACTGATAAATATCAAGCTGGTACTATCTTGAATCATGTAGCATCTCAAATCGGCGGTAAAGGCGGAGGACGTGCCGACATGGCTCAGGGTGGAGGCACTGAACCAGAGAAATTAAAAGATGCATTAAATTCAGTCAAAGATCTGATTGGATAAAAATAATACTTATATTGATTCCAGTATAACTAAATCAATGCACTGGAATCAAATCTCTTTTGAAGTCAATAAACAGCAAGCTGATCTAGTCTCAGAGATTTTAATGGGTCTCGGGAGTATTTCAATCTCTTATTCTGATAGCCAAGACAATGCAATCTTTGAACCTCCTGTCGGGGAGACTCCTCTTTGGGAGTCAATGCAAGTTAAAGCCCTATTCCAATCAGAAGTGGATATTAATCTAGTTGCTGACACATTAAGTGAGAGCTGTAATATTAAAATCGTTGACTCTTTAAAAGTAGAGGATAAGATTTGGGAGGATGAGTGTCAAAAGGATTTTCCCTCTATGCAGTTTGGAAAAAATCTTTGGATCTGCCCATCATGGGATTCAAAAAAAATGAGTTCAGAAGATGCAATAGTTATTAATATGGACCCTGGATTAGCCTTTGGAACTGGGACTCATCAAACCACAAGTCTATGTTTAGAGTTTTTGGATGAAAACCCTCCAATTGGCTTAACTGCCATTGATTTTGGTTGCGGTACAGGAATTTTAGCTATTGCCGCTGCAAAATTAGGCGCCATATGGGTTACAGCTATAGACAATGATCCTCAGGCTGTAACTTCAAGTTATGAAAATGTTAAAAAAAATCATTGTGAAGATATCATTAAAACTTTTCATACTGATGAAAAGTTTAAATACAAGCCTTGCGATTTATTGATGGCCAATATTCTTGCTAACCCTATCATTGAGTTTGAGCCTTTATTTTCAGAAATAGTCAAACCCAATGGAACTATTGTTCTATCAGGAATTCTTGAGGAGCAAGTCGAGAAAGTTATAGATTGCTATTCCAAAAATTTCAATAATATTAAAACTGACAATAAGAGTGAGTGGTTCAGAATTAGTGCTTCAAGAAACACCTAAGACATAGATTAGTCTTTAACCTCCTCCAACAGCATTAATGACCTCAACCCTATCTAAGCTCTCTAAGAGGTAAGACTGATGTTTCGACTTTGGAATAATTGCCTCATTAACTTCGATGGCGATTCTTTTATTTTTATAACCTAATTCAGCAACAAGATCTTGGATATTTGAATCTTCTGGAATTGATATTTTTTCGCCATTGACTATTATTTTCACAAATATATCGAGTTTGTTTATCAAATTAAATTATAACATTGGTTTGTGAAATTCAAGATAATTTAATGATAAACACATGGTAAAATTTCCCGTGTTTTGAACCCCAAAAAGGAGTAATACTTTGCCTCAAATTGCCATATTAGCACTAGAAGATGGCAAAGTTTTTTGGGGAAAATCAATTGGTTCTATTGGTCACACAGTCGGTGAAGTAGTCTTCAATACTGCAATGACAGGTTACCAAGAAATTCTGACTGACCCATCATATTGTCAACAGATAGTAGCTTTAACCTATCCCCACATTGGTAATACAGGAATCAACATTGTTGATGAGGAGTCTTCTAATGTCTATGCGTCAGGACTCATCATCAGAGACCTGCCTCTAGCGCAAAGTAATTGGCGCTCAGAGATGAGTCTCGATAATTACCTTTCGAGCAATAATATTGTTGCGATATCTAATATCGACACGCGTGCCCTTACAAGACATCTTCGAATCAATGGAGCCCTCAAAGGCTGCATTATGGCAGGAGATTCAATAAACTCAGATTTAGCAATTCAGTATGCAAAAGATTTTGCTGGCCTTAAAAATATGGATCTGGCAAAAGTTGTTTCTACCTCCAAAACCTACTCCTTTAATCAAGGAACATTTTATATTGCTAATGCCACTTTTAATAAAGAGCCTTCTAAATTTAAAGTAGCTGTTTACGACTATGGTGTGAAGAAAAATATACTAAGAATGCTGGTAGATAGGGGATGTGAACTGACGGTTTTTAATGCACAAGCCTCACTTGATAACCTGCTATCTATGAATCCGGATGGTGTTTTTCTCTCTAATGGTCCTGGAGACCCTGAGCCATGCGAATATGCAATTCAAAATATTAAAAAACTACTAGAGAGGAATATTCCCATCTTTGGAATATGTCTTGGGCACCAGCTTTTATCCTTGGCATCTGGCGCCAGAACAGAAAAAATGAAGTTTGGCCATCACGGCGCAAATCATCCTGTTCAAGATTTAAAGTCTGAAAGAGTGATGATTACTTCGCAAAATCATGGCTTTGCAGTCTCTGAAAAAGACTTGCCCGAATCGATTGAGATTAGCCATCGCTCATTATTCGATCAAAGTATTCAGGGGATAAGAATTAAGAATAAACCTGCATACAGTTTTCAAGGTCACCCAGAAGCATCACCTGGACCACATGACGTTAGTTACTTGTTTGATGAATTTTTAGAGCTTATGAAACAATGAATCTTAACTTTTCATTTTATTTTATTTAGATATGCCTAAAAGACAGGACATTAAAAGTATTTTAATCATCGGAGCAGGGCCAATTGTCATAGGACAGGCCTGTGAGTTTGATTATTCTGGCGCACAGGCATGCAAGGCTCTTCGTGAAGAGGGTTACAGAGTTATTCTGGTTAATTCAAATCCTGCCACCATTATGACTGACCCAAAAATGGCTGATGCAACCTACATTGAGCCAATTGAATGGAAAACTGTTGAGAAAATCATTGAAAAAGAGAAACCTGATGCACTTCTCCCAACTATGGGTGGGCAAACAGCTCTGAACTGTGCATTAGATCTTGATCGTCATGGTATTCTTGAAAAACACGGCGTAGAGATGATTGGTGCAAATAAACAGGCAATTGATAAGGCTGAGGATAGAGAATTGTTTCGCCAGGCAATGCTTAAAATTGGTCTTGACATGCCTAAGGCAGCCATCGCACATTCTCTTGAAGATGCCTTAAAAGTTCAAGAGGAAGTCGGCTTCCCGACAATCATTCGGCCCTCATTTACAATGGGTGGCTCTGGAGGAGGGGTTGCTTTCAATAAGGAGCAATTTGTTGAGATATGTCAACGTGGCTTAGATCTATCACCAACCAATGAGTTGCTCATAGAAGAGTCTATTCTTGGATGGAAAGAGTTCGAGATGGAGGTAGTTAGAGATAACAAAGATAACTGCATCATCATCTGCTCAATAGAAAACTTTGACCCAATGGGTATTCATACTGGAGACTCGATTACAGTTGCACCAGCTCAAACGCTGACCGATAAAGAGTACCAGATTATGCGCAACGCTTCACTCATGGTGCTCAGAGAGATTGGAGTTGACACTGGAGGTTCAAACGTACAGTTTGCTGTCAATCCCGATAATGGTAGATTGACAATTATTGAAATGAATCCAAGAGTCTCCAGATCTTCTGCTTTAGCATCAAAAGCGACTGGTTTTCCTATTGCTAAAGTAGCAGCTAAGCTTGCCGTGGGATATACACTAGACGAACTTGATAACGATATTACTGGGGGAAAGACTCCTGCGTCATTTGAACCTTCAATTGATTACGTCGTTACCAAGATTCCAAGATTCGCTTTTGAAAAATTCCCCCAGGCAGATGACAGGTTAACAACGCAAATGAAGTCAGTTGGCGAAGTCATGGCTATGGGGTCAACCTTCCAGGAGTCTCTTCAAAAGGCACTTAGAGGACTCGAGACTGACAAGTCTGGCCTCGATCCAATAATAGATATTACTGCTGATGACTCTAAAGCAAAAATAAGAAGTGAACTTCTCTCTGCTGGTGCGGAAAGAATATTCTATTTGGCAGATGCCTTTAGAATGGGTATGACTCTTCAAAATGCATTCGAACTATCAAAGATTGACCCATGGTTTTTGGCTCAAGTCGAAGACATTGTTTTGTCAGAAAAGTCAATCGAAGGTAAAGAGATTGGGGATATCCAACCTGAAACCATTAGAGAACTGAAGCAAAAAGGTTTTTCTGATAAGAGGTTATCTGAAATCTTGAATTGTACTGAAGAGGTCTTTCGTAAAAAGAGACTAGCACTTGATATTCAACCTGTTTTCAAAAGGGTGGATAGCTGCGCGGCTGAATTTGATACTGAAACTGCTTATCTTTACTCAACTTATCAGTCAGAGTGTGAGGCAAACCCATCAGATAACAAAAAAATAATGATTTTAGGTGGTGGTCCAAATAGAATAGGACAAGGCATTGAGTTTGACTACTGCTGTGTTCATGCTTCATTGGCGCTTCAAAAAGTTGGCTATGAAACTATCATGGTTAACTGTAACCCAGAAACGGTCTCAACCGACTATGATGTCTCAGATAGGCTTTATTTTGAGCCACTGACACTTGAGGATGTGCTCCAGGTTATCGAAATTGAAAAACCTGAAGGCATCATTGTACATTATGGTGGGCAAACTCCACTGAAGCTTGCAGCAGCCCTTGAAAAGAGTGGTGCAAATATTATTGGGACTAGTCCTGATTCTATTGATTTAGCTGAAGATAGAGAACGTTTTCAGAAGATGATTCAAAAGTTAAATCTTAAGCAGCCAGTGAATGATACTGCAAGATCTCAAGATGAAGCAGTAGAAATAGCTAACTCGATAGGTTTTCCTCTAGTTGTTAGGCCATCTTACGTCTTGGGCGGTCGGGCAATGGAAATTGTTTATGATAATGAGAGCCTAGAGCGTTATATGACAACTGCTGTCAAGGTATCCAATGATTCCCCTGTGCTTCTTGACTCATTCTTAGATCATGCAATTGAGGTGGATATCGATGTTATTAGTGATGGAAAAGACATTGTTATTGGCGGCATAATGGAGCATATTGAGCAAGCAGGCATTCATTCAGGTGATTCAGCTTGCT
>Ga0228672_1000145_pt1 | contig 46632 bp, 44 predicted proteins | sample 90DmetaG_FD_182788 | JGI IMG/M metagenome (GOLD analysis project Ga0228672, IMG submission 182788) | Seawater microbial communities from Monterey Bay, California, United States - 90D | ecosystem: Environmental > Aquatic > Marine > Coastal | place: USA: California | collected 2016-11-08 | reverse complement strand
GAACATCCCATAGGGTCCAGTCCCCTGCCGTCCGCACATGGTGAAGCGCTGGGTAAAGTTCCTGTTCGACCTTCCGTCGCATACGGACCTTCGGCAACGCGGACACCCGATCAGCCCCTTAAGCGACCACAAGGAGATCATGAAATGGACAGCCCAATTCCCTCACGTACGGCCCTGAAATCACAGGCCAAACGCCTGCGCGCTACATTAAGCGAGCAAGGCAAAACCATCAGCCACGCACAAAGCCTGGAGGCCATCGCACAAACCTACGGGGCGCGCGACTGGAACACACTCAACGCAGGGTCCTTTGACGAAACACGCCCAAACCACCGCGATTGGCAGGTGGGACAACGGGTGTCAGGACAGTATCTGGGACACAGGTTCACCGGTGAAATCAAAGCGGCGCGCAGCATCGGTAGCACACATTGGGCGCTGACATTGGTGTTTGATAAGGCGGTGGATGTGGTGGAGTCAGCGCATTTCAGCAACCTGCGCCGCCAAGTGAATTGCACGGTCGGGCTTGATGGGCGATCAAGCGCCAAAACGTCGAACGGCCAAGCACAGGTGGTTTTGGAGGGTTAAGTTAGCCCCCAAACGGTTAAGTCAAACCCCGCCCTCTCGAAATACGTAGGGCGGGGTTCACCCCGCCATTGGTGGGGGCGAGGAGTAGAAATTCTCGGAAACTAACTACGCGAGTCGTTCAGCAACGGCCTCATGGATCGCTTTGCAGTTTGACGACCCCTTAAATAAAACCGCTAGTGCCTTGTTTGGATACTCTGCCTCCAAGTGTGAGAGCATAGCAGGATAAACCGCCTCACAAGCTTCAACAACCAGCGTAACGTAATTTGAATTCATTTCAGAGATTGGTTGTTCAAGAATTGTCTGACCGACGTTCTTAAACACAGAGGCTGCGATTGCTCTATTTCCGTGAACTAGTAAGCCCCAAGCATATCCACTCTTCCGATCCGATTGGGACTTTTTTTCCGCGATCCAATCATCGATAGCTCTCAAAATCCTGACGGCATTAAACGATTGAGAACCAGAGGTCTGTGGATTGAATATAGCTTTATAAGGAGCTTTCGATAAATCATTGAAAAACCGACCAATACCAGTTTTTGCTGCCACAGAATGAGGCGGGTCTACAGATGCACAAGCTAAAGCCGTTGTGACTTCGATCAAGTCACACGACGTAGGCGTCGGCACAAAGTCATCAGTTCGGTGAACTTGGTATTCCACGCCAGAAAGTGACATCTCCCCCGTAATTCGAGTTTGCTCAGGATCGCTCGAAACAAAATCACGCCCTTCAACTCTATTTTGCAAATTATTGGTACGAGTGACGTCTGTGCCAAAGCTCTCTGGCGCGTCTTTTAACAACACAACACGCACTGAAACTTTAACTGTACCAAGTGCAGCATCATCGGTCACCTTTGCTAGCGTGCTAACGGTTTGGGCACCGTTGACAATCGAAGCCCCCTTAAACTCAAAGTTACCTGAAGTATGCGAAGCCGCGCTAGCTGGCGCTCTTACAGCTTCCTCAGCGATTAGTGTAATTCCATTGTGGAAGTACCAGAAGTGCTCTGGATCAGATATCGCTGTATTTTTAATCTGGTTATTCACATCAGTATCGCCAAGCGCATAGCGAATGTTCTTTGCGACGATCCGCTTACCATGATCTTCCCACCATTTTTTCAATTGGCTGCCATCGATAACGCCAAAATATGCATTATGAGGGTGGGTAACCCGCGACCAGTCTAACAATGTTGCAGACAAGTTTATCTTACCTGCGTGTGATCCTGAAGCTAAGCCGTTGAAAACTTCGGTCATTCCGAAGACATTGAACGTAGCAATGCCATCGTCTTCACTATCATTTAATTCAGTCAAAAATTTATCAATTTTCTTGCGGCTATGGATCGCAACCTCACTTGCACCGGTTGTCGCCAGTATGATCCGAATTGTTGTCCCAGGATGCAGCAATGCTTCCGAAATCACTTCCACTTTAGGTTTCAATCGCTCCCCAAAGCTGTCGATATCGTTCTCTACTAAGTCCTTAATGCCATCTGCAAAATTTGAAATCTCTTTAGCTTGTGGTTCACCAGAACCTGACTTGATCCACTTTGATTGGACAATGACAACTTGTTTTTCGACATGGTCAAAATACGCGGCATCAATGCCATTATCATCGCCGCCGTCCCAAACCGAATTGGCAGCCTCAGAAGCAGTGCACCCTGTCGCACTGTAAACCCCAAAAGCAGCTAAGCAGCGTGTCAAAATCTTCACGTCACGCTCTGAATCCGCCTCGCCAATACCAAAAAGGTCAAGATCACTCTCAAACATTGACCGCAACTTCGATTGAATCTGGCGAACCTTCAGATTTGACATCCGTGTAATCCAATGTTGTTTAAAATTTTGAGCTAAAATACTCTCTCATTCATTGTAATCAGAACCCAAGAATACAACCAGTGGTTGTTGTGTGATTTTTACAAACGTGTCATTTTCCCACCCGTACCCACCGACGCGATACCTACACGATACCGACGTTGGATTTTGCCACCCCTAACCGTCCCAACCAAAAGTTAACGCGCCCGCATCCCTTACCAATCTGTTAACGCGCCAAAATCGCCAAACTATACAGATCACCCGCTGTTCTGTGCAGTTTGCCCAATCCTCCCCCAAATCCCCGCATCCTCGGCTGTTGGGACTGTACAGTTCGCGCCTGTTTTTGTGCAGTTTGCCCCGTTCACCCCACCGTGCGCGGCCTTAACCTTTGCCGTGTTGCGCCCTTGCCCCTTCCCGTCACCCATCCCAAAACGGACAAGGCGCAGCCCGTTTGGGACAGGACGTGTTACAAATTGAACTGTGCTAAAACGTGGCCCCCTCAGCGGTTGACCCTCTTTCAGATCGCTAGGATCAAGGCGGCGGCCAATGTCCGTATTCTCCACGTCACCGACCCAGATTAGCGCCCCGACCCATCCCACGATGACCCTGCCCCACAAGTGAGAAAAAACTGTATTTTCAATACTCTAAACTTAAATTTTTGAGTAGCGGCTGTGCAGTGTATAGTCCTTGCGGGGCCCCCTGACCCGCCATGTGCAGGACCATCTCGGCCAGTCTGTGAAATCATAACTCGCATCATATTGGTCAGGGTCACACCAATGCGCCGCAGCCCCACCCAGTGCGGGCACTTGGTGGAAAAACCGTCCATCCTCAAAGGAGATGTTCAGCTTTTCATCCCAACGATACCTCCGCTCCGCAACCATTGCCGCGTGCCCCGAGATTTGCAAATTTCCCGTTTCTTTATATTGCATTAGGCCGTTTTTGTCGGTCCATTCCGCACACCCCAAGAACCGCCCAGCAGGTCCCTCAGCGGGTGTGATGTCACGCTCTAGTTTCCAACGCCCTGCGAAATCGGACAAAATACGGTTCACCCGTTTCTTTCCATTTTCAGGCGATTCATTCCTATTTTCAGCGCAAACCGATCCATTTCCAGCTTCCCAAGCTTGTCGTCAGGTCACATCCCGTTTAAGGGGACGGCAATCCCGTGAACAGACACAAAAAGGTGCGCATTATGATCCCTCGCTATTCCCGTCCTGATATGGTGGCCATTTGGTCCCCTGCATCCAAATTCAAAATCTGGTACGAAATCGAAGCGCACGCCTGCGAAGCTATGGCCAACATCGGTGTAATCCCACGTGAAAACGCGGACGCCGTTTGGAAGGCCAAAGACGTTGAATTCGACGTGGCCCGCATCGACGAAATCGAAGCTATAACCAAGCATGACGTGATCGCGTTCTTGACCCACTTGGCCGAACATGTCGGTTCTGACGAGGCCCGTTTCGTGCACCAAGGCATGACATCCTCGGACGTGCTAGACACTTGTTTTAACGTACAATTGGTCCGCGCTGCAGACATTCTGATTGCTGACGTTGAATTGCTTTTGGCCGCTTTGAAGCGCCGCGCGATCGAGCACAAAGATACCGTTCGTGTTGGCCGTAGCCACGGCATCCACGCCGAGCCAACAACGATGGGCCTGACATTCGCGCGTTTCTACGCGGAAATGGATCGCAACCTGACACGCCTGCGTACAGCACGTGAAGAGATTTCAACTGGCGCCGTATCTGGCGCGGTTGGCACATTCGCAAACATTGATCCAGCGATCGAAGAACACGTTTGCGAGCAGCTTGGCCTGACTCCAGAACCGATCAGCACCCAAGTGATCCCACGTGACCGCCACGCAGCCTTCTTCGCTGCACTTGGCGTTGTTGCGAGCTCTATCGAGAACGTCGCCACTGAGGTTCGCCACATGCAGCGAACCGAAGTTTTGGAAGGGGCTGAGTTCTTTTCAGCTGGCCAAAAGGGTTCATCTGCGATGCCGCATAAAAAGAACCCTGTGTTGACAGAAAACCTAACTGGTTTGGCCCGTACCGTGCGTATGGCTGTGATCCCAGCGATGGAAAACGTCACCATGTGGCACGAGCGTGATATTGCACACTCGTCCGTTGAGCGTGCGATTGGTCCAGATGCGACAATCACTTTGGACTTTGCCTTGCACCGTTTGACGGGCGTGATCGACAACATGTTGATTTTCCCTGAAAACATGATGGACAACATGAACAAATTCCCAGGTCTTGTTATGTCCCAACGTGTATTGTTGGCCCTGACCCAAGCAGGCGTGAGCCGTGAAGCTTCCTATGCAATGGTTCAACGCAATGCGTTGAAAGTATGGGAATTCCGCACCGACTTCCGCGAGGAATTGCTCGCAGATCCAGAAGTATGTGAAGCTCTGTCCATCGAAGAAATCAACGAGAAGTTCGACATGGCCTATCACACTAAACACGTCGAAACGATTTTCAAACGCGTCTTCAAAGACTAATCATGTCCACCAATTGATAGTTTGGGCGGGATTGCATTCACTTGTAGTCCCGCCCCTTTTTGTTTGCAGAATTTCACACAATTCCCGCTTATAGCGGAAAATGACACTTGTTTGATTGGATTTGATGTTAAGCATGCGGGGTAACGTCATCCAAGACTTGAACCCAACCGGAGATTTTGAATGAATAAATTTGCAACTGCAGCGGCTTTGGCCCTTCCACTGACACTGTCACTAGGCCTTTCAGCACCCGTTTTTGCCGCAGGCTCAAGCGACAGTGCAGAACCAAAACCGACTGAAACCACCATCGAGTGTGAAGGTGTTCAGGTTTGGGATGAGAAGAAAAAGAAATGTGTAAATCCAGAAGAGACCAATCTGGACGACGACACATTATATGACGCTGTGCGGGAGCTGGCGTATGCTGGCCGCTATTTGGACGCAATGGGCGTTATGGATGCGATGTCTGATCAAAACGACGATCGCGTGCTGACGTAAAAAGGCTTTACCAACCGTAAGCTGGGAAGTGTCTACGTCGCGATGGTGTTTTACCAAAAGGCGATCGATCAAAATTCTGATAACATTCTTGCGCGGTCTTACATGGGCCAAGGCATGATGGATCAAGGCGACAAAATTGGTGCAGTGGCACAATTGCGCGAAATCAATGCACGCGGGGGTGCGGACACGTGGGCGGCGCTGTCACTGTCAAACGCGATCGCAACGGGCATAACATATAGCCACTGATTTTAGGGTTTATTCACACCTGTCTGCCAAGGATGTTTGAAAGAACACTGAGGTTGGTAGATTATGGATTTGATCCCGATGGACCCGAATACAGCAACCGCTGTGATCGGGTCCAACACCGTGAAACCACCAAAACCTGACCTGTCCCTCAGCCGCAAAGCCAAAGCGGCTATTGTCGTTCGCCTATTGCTTAACAACGGTGCCGATATCCCACTGGAAGAACTGCCTGAAGATTTACAAGCGACCCTAACCCAGCAAATGGGCAAGATGCGCGTAGTGGATCGCGATACCTTGGCCCTTGTCATCGCAGAATTTACCGATGAATTGGAACGTATCGGCCTTAGCTTTCCGCACGGAATTGTGGGGGCGATAACCGCACTTGATGGCAAAATCAGCAAACAGACTGCAGATCGGTTACGTAAAGAAGCCGGCGTGCTTCAAATGGGTGATCCATGGAAAAGCATTCAGGAAATGGATATTGAGACACTCCGACCTGTGATGGAAAACGAAAGCACCGAAGTTGCCGCTGTCGTTCTATCAAAACTGAACGTCCCTAAAGCGGCGGAATTGTTGGGGGCCATCCCCGGCCCGCGGGCGCGTGAAATCACCTATGCAGTTTCGCAAACCAGCGGTGTGTCGCCCAGTGCGGTTGATCGCATCGGGCTGTCATTGGCCACACAACTGTCGATAGTGCAAGTGATGGCTTTCGATGAGGGACCAGTGGAACGGGTTGGTGCGATCCTCAACTCATCCACCACCTTGACGCGCGACGACATGCTGGAGGGATTGCAGGAAACCGACGAAACATTTGCCACAGCTGTGCGCAAAGCGATCTTTACCTTTGCCAATATCCCCGCACGTGTTGTGGCCCGCGATGTCCCGCGCATTCTTCGCGATGTGGACCCAGATGAATTGGTCCTAGCGATTAGCGGGGCTAAAGTTGCAGGAATGCAAGCCAGCGCCGATTACATCTTGGAAAACATGTCGGCGCGAATGGCGACCCAATTGCGCGAAGATGTAGAAGAGGTGGGCACACCCAAGGCTGCCCTTGCAGAAGCGGCCATGGGCAATTTCGTCAACGCAATCCGCGAACTAGAGGCAGCGGGTGAAATCACGTTGCTGGTTGAGGAAGAAGCGGAATAGTAGAGACAGCGATACCGCGGTCCCCAATTGTTTAGCGCAAGCGTGCTGCGGCCAAGATAGGGCCAAACTGTTGTTGTTGAACAATCACCACAACTGGCGCGTCTTCGCTAAGACTGGCCGACATAGACAACGGTCCAATACCATCCCAATCACCCAACACGCTCCACTCCGTCACCACATTGGAATAGGCCAACGTCTTGCCAGCGTTCTCGCCACGAGTGATGCGAACCTCACTAAGAGGTTGATATCGAACAATCTGCACGACAAACGGACCTTCAGCACCGTTCGAAGTACCATCAACAACCACACTGTTGCCCTTGCGGCTAAGCGATAGGTCAACCCCAGACGGGGCCGCAGCGTGCTCTGATATTGTCTTGGACAATTCCATGGGTTTGGCCCCAACGACACTGGAAACCCCGTTCACAATCATCTGTGGTGTATAGATTGAGCGACGATTGCCAAAGGCCGCGTATTTGCGTTGGCGCTGGGTGAACTTGGCCTGTGCAAATAAATCTTTCCACCCAATGTAATCCCAATAATCGACGTGCAACGCTAATGCGATCACGTCATCGCGTTCTGCCAGCGCATGCAGCATCTTGTCTGCTGGCGGACAGGATGAGCATCCTTGGGAGGTAAACAGTTCAACCACCACTGGAGAATCTGCAAGCGCTGGTGCTGTAAGCGCCATGACTGCAGCAAACGTGGTGGAGAGTAGATGTTTCATTGGTGAATCCAATTCTAATGGTGGTGACTTAACTATAGCTAAATTTATCGTCGGTAAAACGCCAATCAAGGTTTCTTGAGCGTTTCGTCACATATCTTCAAGCAAATGGGCAAATTTTCAGTACACAATGGTATACATTTTGTCATTTAGCCTCCAATTAAGGTTGAACAATGAACAAAACTGGGGGATGACGCCCCCAGCTAATTCCCGCAACTCCTAATCTCAAGGAAGAGCCATCCATGCCCATTACAGTTGGACACGACACCGCCAAGACGCGCAAGACGCTGACAGTTGGCGATCAATCTATCGCTTATTACTCAATCCCTGCCGCTACCGAAGCTGGTCTTGGTGACTTCTCAAAGTTGCCAGCTGCGCTGAAAGTAGTCTTGGAAAACATGCTACGCTTTGAAGATGACAAGACGGTTACCGTCGACGACATCAAAGCATTCGCTGAATGGGGTGCTCAAGGCGGCAAGAACCCACGCGAAATCGCATACCGCCCTGCCCGCGTGCTTTTGCAAGACTTCACCGGCGTTCCAGCCGTAGTCGACCTAGCCGCGATGCGCGACGCACTTGTGTCCCTTGGTGGTGACGCAAAACAGATCAACCCGCTGAACCCAGTGGATTTGGTCATCGACCACTCTGTGATGATCGACGAATTTGGCAACCCACGCGCGTTCCAAATGAACGTTGACCGCGAATATGAACGCAACATGGAGCGTTACACATTCCTTAAATGGGGCCAAAACGCCTTTAACAACTTCCGCGTAGTCCCTCCGGGAACAGGCATCTGTCACCAAGTAAACCTTGAGTATTTGTCCCAAACTGTTTGGACTGACAAAGACCAAGACGGTGTTGAAGTTGCATATCCAGATACGCTTGTTGGTACAGACAGCCACACAACTATGGTCAACGGCGCTGCTGTTCTTGGCTGGGGTGTTGGCGGGATTGAAGCCGAGGCAGCGATGCTTGGTCAACCAATCTCAATGTTGATCCCAGAAGTTATCGGCTTTGAACTGACTGGTTCTATGATGGAAGGCACCACTGGTACCGACCTCGTGCTGAAAGTAGTTGAATTGCTACGCGCCAAAGGCGTTGTTGGTAAATTCGTTGAATTCTACGGTGAAGGTTTGAACCGTCTGCCATTGGCTGACCGTGCAACCATCGGCAACATGGCACCAGAATACGGCGCAACATGTGGCTTCTTCCCGATCGACAACGAAACACTGCGCTACCTGCGCACAACTGGTCGTGACGAAGATCGCATCGCATTGGTCGAAGCCTACGCAAAAGAAAACGGTTTCTGGCGCGGCGACGACTATGCACCGATTTACACAGACACATTGCACCTTGATATGGGGACAATTGTTCCTGCGATTTCCGGTCCAAAGCGTCCACAAGACTATGTTGCACTGACAAACGGCCAAACAGCTTTCCACAAAGAAATGGAAGAAACCTTCAAACGCCCAATGGGCAAAGAAGTTGCTGTTGCAGGCGAAGACTACACAATGGAAAGCGGCAAAGTTGTCATCGCGTCCATCACATCTTGCACCAACACATCCAACCCATACGTCATGATCGGCGCGGGCCTTGTGGCACGCAAAGCTGCGGCTTTGGGTCTGGATCGCAAACCTTGGGTTAAGACGTCTTTGGCTCCTGGTTCTCAGGTTGTGTCTGCGTACCTTGAGGCCGCTGGCCTTCAAGACGATCTAGACAAAATCGGCTTCAACTTGGTTGGATACGGTTGCACCACATGTATCGGTAACTCTGGCCCGATCCAAAAAGAACTGTCCGAAGCGATTGCCGAAGGCGATTTGGTCGCGACATCTGTGTTGTCTGGTAACCGCAACTTTGAGGGCCGTATTTCACCTGACGTACGCGCCAACTACCTCGCATCCCCACCCCTCGTAGTGGCATATGCTCTGGCGGGTACGCTCGACATCAATCTAGCAACAGACGTGATTGCAGTCGATAAAGACGGCAACGACGTTTACTTGAAAGATATTTGGCCAACGACACAAGAAGTTGCAGAACTGGTTGAGCAAACGGTCACCCGTGAAGCGTTCCAAACCAAGTATGCTGATGTGTTCAAAGGCGACGAAAAGTGGCAGGCAGTGGAAACAACCGATGCGCTGACCTACGATTGGCCAACAGCATCCACCTACGTTCAAAACCCGCCTTATTTCCAAGGCATGAGTGCAGAGCCGGGCAAGATCTCGAACATCGACGATGCGAAAGTACTGGCCTTGTTGGGTGACATGATCACAACCGACCACATTTCTCCTGCAGGTTCGTTCAAAGCCGATACACCAGCGGGTCAATATCTGGTTGATCGTCAAGTGTCTCCACGTGAGTTCAACTCGTACGGTTCACGTCGTGGCAACCACGAAGTCATGATGCGCGGCACGTTCGCCAACATTCGCATTAAGAACGAAATGCTGGACGGCGTTGAAGGCGGATACACCAAAGGCCCATACGGCAATCAAACGTCAATCTATGAAGCGGCCATGGCGCACCAAGCGGCTGGCACTCCGCTGGTTATCTTTGGCGGCGAACAGTACGGCGCAGGCTCTTCACGTGACTGGGCTGCTAAAGGCACTGCACTACTAGGTGTCAAAGCGGTCATCTCTGAGAGCTTTGAGCGTATCCACCGTTCCAACCTTGTTGGCATGGGCGTTATCCCGTTTGAGTTCACAAATGGTGTGAGCCGCAAATCTTTGGGTCTGACCGGCGATGAAACCGTGTCTATCTCTGGTCTCGACACAATTGAGCCGCTGCAAGAGGTGCCATGCACCATCACAATGGCAGACGGAACTGTGCACGAAGTTAGCCTGAAGTGCCGCATCGATACCGCGATCGAGATCGAGTACATCGAACACGGTGGCGTGCTGCACTACGTCCTACGCTCCCTCGCAGCAGCCTAAAACGATCAAATCAAAAACAAAGGCCCCGCATTGAATTGCGGGGCCTTTTGCGTTTCTTCTGTTTGTAAATACCCTCCTGACCGCAGGTGATACATTAGGTTTTGTGTAAAAAGAAAAATGCCTCCGGCGGGGATATTTAAGAACAGAAGAAACTGGCGGCAGAATTTAGTGCGTCATTTGGGCGCTCAATTGGATTGTGCTTTGGTCAGCTCAGGAAGAAACCGCTGTTCATAATCACTGCCAACAAGCGGTCCTGCGAAGCGGAACAGTACGATTCCGTCCTTGTCCAAAATGAACGTCTCTGGTGGTGCAGTAACGCCCCAGTCAATCGCTGTGCGCCCTTTCTCGTCAAAAGCGACCGCGGCAAACGGGTTGCCGTCATTGGTCAAATAACTGCCTGCGTCACGCGCGGTATCTTTGAAGTTAACGCCGATGATCGGAATCCCTGCGGCTTGCATCTCTAACAATTTAGGGTGCTCGGCACGGCATGGTGGGCACCAGCTGGCCCAGAAATTAACCAATGTAAGTTCACCGCTTTCTAAGCGCCCTGGCGTGACACTAGGGAACTCACCCAGTGCCTCTTGTGTAATCCCGGGCGCTATTTTGCCAATACGAGTGCTTTCCAGCACGTCTTTGTCAGCACGAAACATACCAATCGCGGCCATCGCGACGAACCCTGCAAAAATCAGTGGCGGTGCGATCATAAGAGGTGAAATTTTACCCATTTTGTTCACCACGCGCTTCAATCTCTTGCATCTGCTTACGTACACGCCGTCCTTTCAGCATACTCATGACAACCAGTCCGACCAACAGCACGATCGATGCGCCGTAAGCCGATAAAACGGCATCTGCGTATTTTCCAAGATCTGGTAACATCAGCTGCGTCCCTCCCGTGCCAGCAGCGCCTTGGTGCGGCGTAGTCGGATTTCAGTACCTGTCCGGTACAATGTCAGCGCCAGAAACAACAATCCAAAGCCAACCATTGAGATCAGCAACGGAACAAAGAACACATCCGCGACGCTACGCTCACCTGTAGCAACAGGGATCGAGGTTCCTTGATGTAACCCTTGGTTCCAAAAGTTCACCGCGTACCGCGATAGAACTGCGAATACCGAGCCCACCATGCATAGCACTGCGGTCAAGTCCGCTGCTGTGTCAGAATCTTCAATCGCTTCCCAAAGCGCGATGTAACCTAAATAGAACAGGAACAGGATCAGGAACGAAGTAAGCCGCGGGTCCCAAACCCACCATGTGCCCCACATCGGTTGCCCCCAGATTGCCCCAGTGATCAGCGCAATCAACGTCATGACCACGCCAACAGGCGCAGCGGCCTTGGCCGCCAATGCGCTAACGTGGTGTCGCCGGATCAGCCAGATAAGTGAGGCCACCAACATCATAAACCACGCATTGATCGCCATCAAAGCCGCAGGCACGTGGATATAAATGATCTTCACAGTCGACCCCTGGCGTATATCATCTGGGGTAAAGAAGAACCCCCAGACCAGCCCAACAACTGTCGAAGAAATAGCCAAAACCCACAGCGTCGGGAGCACCCGTTCGCTGAGGCGTAAAAACTTGACCGGATTTGCATATTCCCAAAGTGACATGTGTTTTACCTAGTGCTTTCGATTGTTTGGCTCAATACGGTTTGTCTGTTGTTTCAAAGCGATCACCGCAAGTTCACTTTAAGGACTGCAGCGCTGGCGAATGGCATCAACGCGATCGTTGCGGCACTTATTCCTGCCAACAACAACATCGGCGTGCTGGCGTCTGCCCCTGCGGCCCCGCGCCGTGCAGCTTCTGCTCCGAAAATAAGCGTTGGCACATAAAGCGGTAGAACCAGCAAGGACAACAACAACCCACCCCGTTTGATACCCACAGTCAGCGCAGCACCAAACGTACCGATAACGGACAAAGCGGGCGTACCGAGCAACAGAGATAGCACCAGCCAGCCGTACCCCTGCGTTGGCAGATTCATCAAGACCCCCAACACAGGGGCTGCAATGATCAAGGGCAGGCCCGTTGTGATCCAGTGCGCAAGGGCTTTTACACTTAGGGCTGCTTCGAGTGGTAGTGGTGCTGTGACTAGCAAGTCGAGTGTTCCGTCTTCAAAGTCTAGCGCCAACAATCGATCGAGTGACAGTAGACAAGCCAACAGCGCGCCTATCCACAAAACCCCAGGTGCGATTTTAGACAGCAATCCGGTATCTGCGCCAACCGCAAAGGGCACCATCACAATAACGATCAAGAAAAACGCAAGCCCAAGGCCAAAGCCGCCCCCTGCCCGTACCGCAAGTCGAATATCACGGATCAACAACGCCTTCATAAGAACGCCTCGTCGCTGGAACCCATTGCCACGTCATTACGTGCAATGAAGGGTGTCACATCCAGCACGTTCGCCTGTTCAATCCCAAGGTTGATGTGAGTGGCTATCAATGCCATTCCCCCACTTTTCAAATGGGCCTCAACAGCCGCCGCAAACATCGCAACCGAAGCGGTGTCCAATGACACCGTTGGCTCATCCAGAACCCAGATGGGTCGTCCTGTCACCAGCAACCGCGCTAAGCCAAGGCGGCGTTTTTGCCCCGCCGACAGTGTGCCCGCCAAACTATCCGATAGGCTTTCCAGATCAAAAGCCTTCAAGGCATTGGAAATGTCGAACTGGCCAAAGACCTCAGCCCAGAATGTCAGGTTCTCAGAGACGCTTAGCATCGCTTTTAACCCATCAGAATGAGCCGCATATGCGATCTGGTCCTGTGCACCAGCCACTGTTCCATTCAGTGACGGTTGCAGCCCAGCAATGGTACGCAGCAACGTGGTTTTGCCCACACCGTTTGGACCGCGCAATATCAGCGCCTGACCCGCTTCCAACGCGAATGAAACATCTGCCAGAACAGGCAGACCACCACGTGCAATTGTAAGGTTTGTTACGGCTAATGTCATGAAATTAGGGTTACCCTATTCACGGCCCACATCAAGTCACTAATCAGACAGGTATCATGGCCAACGCAATGCGCCGTCCTTCGCTGAGCAAGACATTATAGGTCCGTGCAGCAGCAGGTGTCGCCATGGCTTCAACGCCTATACCCACATCTTCTAGCTTGGTGCGTAGGTCAGCTGGGATGTGCGCCACCTCTTCACCAGTGCCCATAAACAGGACGTCGATTGACCCTGCTAAGTCAAGCAATGGCGTAGTGTCATCATACCCACCCCACTCAGAAGTACCCCGAGCACCAGTCAAAACGCCACCATAGGTGACTTCACCGCCGATACGGAAAAACCCAGGGCCATATCCCTCTATAGGTTTGGCATCTGTATAACTAATTTCGTTCAGGCGCATATCATCCGTTCCAGATAGGGAGGCCCAAAATGGCCGAGGCTGCAATTACCATATAGGCGACTGCCTTATAGATGCCAGCCTTGTCAGGGTTGAAAATGGCCGCACCTATCAAATTACCGATCCCATTGGGCACCGCCATCATAAGGCCAATGATCAAAGGTGTGATGTACAATTCGCCCCGAATACCAACCACAGAGATAATTAAAATGTCCGTGAAAAACAGGAAAAGCATCATGTTTGCGCGCACGACACTTACAGGTAATGTGCTGGCCATGTAGAATAGGATGACTGGCGGTCCCGGCACGCCGCCCAAGCCACCGGAAAACCCAGCAAGGCCTCCGACAGCAGCAACAAGGGGTGGATACATCTTGCCGCTGTAACGCAGGCCAAAAACCAGACAGACCAGTAAAACGATAGAGATCGAAGACACAAGGTAGCGATATGTTTCGGGTGATATTGTGGATAACAGTCCCAACCCTACAGGCAACAAGCAAAGTGAACCACCCAACAACAACAACAGATCGCGACGCTGAGCATCTTTGAACGCTGGCTTAATTAAGGGGATCGGTCCGATCAAATCCATGGCCATCAACGTCAATATTGCCCAAAGAGGCGGTACGACTTGGGCCGCGAACGGCAGGTAGATCATCGCAGTGCCAAAGCCCGAAAACCCGCGAACAACACCCGCGATAAGTGCACCGCAGACCAAGAACCAAAGGCCCTCGGTCTGAATTGCAGCGAGTAAGGTTTCCCCCACCTTTAAGCGTCGATATTAGCGTATTGACCGCCAGCTTTGGGATCGGTTTTGGACCAGTCACGTTTGACCCCCAAGTAAAGCAGGATTGTCGAGGCAACGAAGACCGAAGAATACGTACCGACGATCACACCCCAGATCATCGCAAAGACGAAGCCACGGATCACGTCACCGCCCAGAACAAACAATGCGGTCAACGCCAACAATGTCGTGACAGATGTCATCACTGTACGGCTTAGAGTCTCGTTGATTGAGATGTTAAGCACTTCGGCCAATGGCTTTTTCTTATATTTACGCAGGTTCTCACGCACGCGGTCAAATACAACCACGGTATCGTTCAACGAATAGCCAACGATGGTCAGCAACGCTGCAATAATTGCGAGGTCAAATTTGATCTGCAGCTCAGAGAAAACACCAATGGTCAGGACAACGTCGTGCACCAAGGCCGCAACAGCGCCCAAAGCGAACTGCCATTCAAAGCGCAGCCAAATATAGATCAAGACCGCGCCAATCGCGAGAACAACAGCCAAGGCCGCCGTTTTAATTAATTCGCCCGATACTTTTGGACCAACCGATTCAACAGATGGGAATTTCATATCCGGATCGATGGAATGTAGTGCCGTTTCCAAGATGCCGATTGTATCAACAGTCACTGCTTCTTGACCGTCTTGGGCCTGAATGCGGATCATTGCCACGTTCTGGTCATCGCGAAAGTTAGGATCGAACACTTCGGAAATAGACACATCGCCCAGTTCAAGGCCCTCAAGCGCATCACGGTAAGCCGCAATATCAACCGGCTGTGTGCTTTCGGTACGGATGGTTGTACCACCGCGGAAATCGATACCAAAGTTCAGACCCTGATACAGGTAGGAGCCAAAACCGATCATCATCAACAAAAAGGATATACCAAGCCAAAGCTTCCAACGTCCAAAGAAGTCGAAGTTCGTGTTCTCTTTTACTAACTTGAGACGCATGGGTTAGACCTCAATCGTTTTGGGACGGCGGCGTTCAAACCAGATGACTACCATCAGACGTGTGACAAAGATGGCCGTGAAGACCGATGTGATAATGCCAAGACCCAAGGTGATGGCAAAGCCGCGCACAGGGCCAGAGCCCATGACGAACAGGATCACAGCTGTGATAAACGTTGTGACGTTAGCATCCAAAATTGCTGACAGCGCTTTTTCATAGCCCAGCTCAATCGCGCGTGCCGGACCCTTTGAGGTCTTCAACTCTTCGCGGATCCGCTCAAACACCAGAACGTTCGCATCAACCGCCATACCAACAGTAAGAACGATACCTGCAATGCCCGGCAACGTCAGCGTCGCACCAACAAGGCTAAGAAGGCCAAAAATCAAACCGACATTAATCACCAATGCAACGTTGGCAAAGAAACCGAACAGGCCGTAGCTGAGGAACATAAACACCAGCACAGCAACAAACGCGACCATGGTCGCAACCCTACCAGCATCGATGCTGTCTTGGCCCAACTCTGGACCAACGGTGCGTTCCTCAAGGAATGTCAGTTTGGCTGGCAAAGCCCCTGCCCGCAAAAGAACGGCCAAGTTAGTGGTTTCTTCAACGCTGAAGCGACCAGTGATGATGCCTGAACCGCCTGCAATGTGGGATTGGATCACGGGGGCACTGACCACTTCGTTATCAAGAACGATAGCAAAGGGGCTGCCGATGTTGTCGGCGGTGTAATTGCCAAAGCGACGTGCACCAGCGGTGTTGAACCGGAATGAAACCGCTGCACCACCGTTTTGATCAAAAGATGGTTGCGCATCCACCAGATCGTCACCTGCTACAACAGGCGCGTTCTCGATCACATAGAATTGGCCCGGCTCGTCAATGGATGGAATGACCGAGTTACCAGCGCCGGCAATCGCATTGCCATCGTTGGTGCGGTTCACAACTGGGTTGAATGTCAAACGGGCGGTTGTCCCGATGATCGCCTTAAGTTCGGCCGCAGAGCCAATACCCGGCACTTGGATCAGGATACGATCCGTACCTTGGCGTTGGATAGTAGGTTCGCGTGTGCCAACCTCATCGATACGACGGCGTACAATTTCCAACGACTGCTGCATTGTACGCTCATCTGTCGCCAGCTTTTCAGCCTCGGACAGTGTCACCACAATCACGTCATCCACTGCACTGGCCGCAATGTCGAACGCGCCGATACCTGTCAAAGACTGGACCGGACGGGCCAATGCACGTACGGTTTCAAGGGCCAGTTGCATGCCAGTGACATCACCGATGCGCACACGCAACTCATCCACAGGGGACGGTTGCTTGCGAATGGTACCAACGGTGGAACGCAGTGGGCGCAACGCATCACGCACCTCTGGCCATGTGGCTTCCATACGGGCCTGATAGACGTCAGCCACCTGCACTTCGGCCAACAAATGGGCTCCACCGCGCAGATCAAGGCCAAGGTTCACCAAGGATGATGGCAAGTAGCTCGGCCACTGCGCCGCCATCTCTTGGTTCTCAGGGGTATCAGCCCCCAATTCAATCGAGGCAACCGCGTCATTGTGTTGCTCGACGCGGGTGTAAAACCCGTTCGGGACGGCCAAGAGCAGACCAACCAGACAGGTGATCCAGATCAGGACCCGTTTCCACGATTCAAATTGCAGCATTGGGCTGACCTTTTAGATATTTAACAGACGCAAATTTACTTCGCAGGTTCGGTCTTGGAAACGACCTGAGCGATGGTGGATTGCACCATGCGCACTTTAACGCCGTCAGCGATTTCAACTTCGACTTCGCCTTCGTCATGCACTTTAACAACCTTGCCGAACATACCGCCAGCAGTCACAACTTTGTCGCCACGACGCAGACCGTTCACCATTGCCTGATGTTCTTTCATCTTCTTTTGCTGTGGGCGGATCAGCAAGAAATACATGATGCCGAAAATAAGCAAAAGTGGGATGAATTGGCCGAATTGTTCCATGGTAGCGTCCTTGTCAAAGCTTTGATCGCATATCGCGAATTTGGCCAGAACCTATGGAGTGTTGTGGGGCTTTGCAAGGTGGAGACGAGGGGTATTTTGCGACAACACAAATTGGGGTTGGCGAGAGCGAAAATGCACGGCATGGTGGTGGGGTATTTGAAGTAATTTGGGCGTATTTGATTTGGACGATGATAAAGTTGAAAACCTGAGATCTTGGTTCGGTTTTAATGAACCTTTTTCATTTGGTAAGGCCAAACCACTGGGACCGATGCTAAGCGTCCTAATCCTCATACTTTTCAGTCTAGCAGTTTTAACTGCATTCAAGTTGTTGGGCACTGCACTTTTCGGGACTGCCCCAAAAGGAACCGCGTCGAGCTTGGGGCTTAGCGGTATGATCGTAGCGATGATCGGTGCACCCTTGGTGGTGTGGCGAACCTCTATTGCTCAAGATCAGACCAAGACTGCAAAAGAAGCGTTTCAACGATAAGATCAACGCCGCTGTTTCCGACCTGCACGCCCAACGGCAAATCACGAAATGGGATAAAAACGGCAAAGCGCAAAACGGATGGGAAGACGATCTAACTCGCCGCAACGGCGCTATTGACCGCGTCGCAGGTCTTGCCTCGGAGGAACCGCGATCTGCGCCACGCATCGCACGTACGCTGTCAATGTATGTCAAAGAGCTCTCAAGAAAATTTCCCGCCAAAGATGCACCTGAAACTAGCAATCAAAAAAGTCTATCCGAATGGGCAGATAAACTTTCGGCGGAGCGATCAGATATTGAACACGCGGTTCAAGTTCTCGGTAAACTCCGCGAACTAAGCGGAATGACTTTAGATCACGATGAAATCGATCTAAAAAGAGTTAATTTGCAAGGTTTCAACCTCAGGGGCCTCAACTTCGAGAACGTTTCATTTCGTCATGCAAAACTACAAGGCGCGATTTTACTATGTACTCGGCTGCGGGGCGCAGACCTCGGATCTGTTGAACTTCAAGGCACACGTTTGAAAGAAACCGATTTGCGCGAATCTCATCTCGCCTATGCAAACCTTCAGGGCGCGAGCCTTAGAAAGGTACGACTTCTGAAGTCATCACTAAGCTGCACTAAACTTAATGGAGCCAGACTTATCCATTCGCAGCTTGAAGGTGCAGATTTTACACACGCGAAATTACGCGGTGTATATCTACGGAAATCTACTTTTGACTCAAGCACTGTCTTAAAGGGAGTAGATTTTTCAGGTGCTGGTTTTAGAGAAATTGATCTATCAACGACATCTGTAAAGGTCGCACACCTAAAATCTGTTTTTTGTGATGCCAGTGTCATATTCACAGACGGTGATCGGGATAACGATATCCCTGTTTGGCCTGCCCCGTGGGATAAGCAGGAGCTTTCAGCTCCTAATTTCAATTATAAATGGCGCGCTTTCCAAAAAGCGGGCGGCTTTGATCCTGACAACCCAAATTAACCAGCCATTAACCGATATTGCCCACGGGCAACTTTTTCCCGCGCCTCAACACACCATAAAAACCCCATCTAGCCCCTCGCGCCACATTGATGCATAAGTCCTTTTGAACGGGCATACGACTCGACCAACACCAAGGACCAACGCCATGCATGATATCAAAGCCATCCGCGAAAACCCTGCTGCTTTTGACGCCGCTCTTGCGCGCCGCGGGGACGCGCCTGTCTCTGCTTCTTTGTTGGCTTTGGATGAATCGCGCCGCGCCAAAATCTTGGCCGCCGAAAATGCCCAAGCGGATCAGAACAAAGCGTCTAAAGAAGTTGGCGCTGCCAAGGGCCGCGGCGATGACGCGGAATTTGAACGCCTGCGTGCGCTGGTTGGCGAAAAGAAAGCCGAAGTTGCCGCCATGCGTGAAGAGGCCAATGCGCTTGATACGCAGTTGAACGAGGCGCTGGCCTATATTCCTAACCTTCCGGCCGCAGATGTACCTGATGGTGCGGATGAAGATGACAATGTGGAAATCAGCACATGGGGCACGCCCCCAGCCTTTAATTTCACCCCGAAAGAGCATTTTGAAATCGCAGCCGTTGGCGCGGCGATGGATTTTGAAGCCGGTGCCAAATTGTCTGGCAGCCGTTTTGTTGTGCTTAAGGGCGCAGTTGCCCGTGTGCACCGCGCATTGGCCCAGTTCATGATCGACACCCACGTCGATGAAAATGGCCTAACCGAATATAACACCCCTGTTTTGGTGCGCGACGAGGCCATGCACGGCACTGACAAGCTGCCGAAATTCGGTGAAGACAGCTATCAAACCACAAACGGTTGGTGGTTGGTTCCAACCGCTGAGGTGCCTTTGACGTATTCCGTGTCCGGTGACGTGCTGGAAGAGGCCGCCTTGCCAATCCGCATGACCGCCCACACGCTTTGCTTCCGTTCAGAAGCAGGTTCTGCGGGTCGTGACACATCCGGCATGTTGCGCCAGCATCAGTTCGAAAAAGTCGAGATGGTGTCTGTCACCCTGCCCGACGACAGCGCCGCTGAGCAAAAGCGCATGTTGCGCTGTGCCGAAGATTTGCTGGAACGCCTGAATGTTCCCTACCGTACTGTTGAATTGTGCACCGGTGACATGGGGTTTGGTGCTGTGCGCACCTACGACATCGAAGCATGGTTGCCTGGCCAGGATGCCTACCGCGAGATTTCATCTGTGTCCTCAACAGGTGAGTTCCAAGCCCGCCGGATGAACGCCCGTTACAAACCAGCGGACGGTGGTAAGCCACAGTTTGTTCACACGTTGAACGGCTCTGGTTTGGCTGTGGGTCGTTGTCTGATTGCTGTGCTTGAGAACGGACAAAAGGCGGACGGCTCAATTGTATTGCCTGACGTGTTGGCCCCCTACCTTGGTGGCAAAACAACAATCAGCGCTGAAGGGGTGCTGGGTTAATCGCCCAGCCCTACTTTTCTAGAAAATCTTGTGCAGGCTTTTGGGCCTGTACGCGGCCAACGCGTTAACGCGCTTGCGTGCCGAAGGGTGCAGTTCCCAATCGGCAACCGGACCCTCCCGCCACTTCTTGAGCAGTTTGCGCTTCTTCGTGAGCCGATCAAGCGGGTATATTGGGTTTGATGGCGTTGGAGGAAACTTGACCCCGCGTTTTAATTTCAGCCCCCGGGCACCATCCAACATCCACTCAAGCGCTAAGGACGACAGCGGCTGTTCCTTGGCACTGCCACCAATGATGCCATGGTCCCCAGTGAACCACATCTGCTGGTATGGCCGATTGGCACTGACATCGCCATTATTGAGGCCGTTCTTTAGCCCCTGCCTGTCCAGATTGTCCCATTTCGCGGGTACATAGAATACCCGCTGTTCATCAATCGCCAAAGCGTGGCGCGCACTTTTTACGAGGCTGGACAGCGCCATATCGTGAAATTTATATTGGCTGTTCCACGCCGTCGCTAAGGGGCCCAGAAGCGAAGGCGGCATGCCACGTGCGCCGACAGTGTCAAACACACCAACAAAGGCGATCTTCACAATTGCGCCACCGCCCCGCCAATCAGCATCTTTGAGGGAGGAGGCAAACCGCGGGGATAAGCGTTTTCGCTCTGTCATGATGTGTGGCTCATCAGGGCTATTCTGGGTGCCTTTGCGACGATATAATTTAACGCTTCATTGATCCGTTCAGGTGTTGGATTGTCGACTATTCCACACTTGCGGATCATACCCGCGACAGATCTTGCGGTGTAAGCACCGCGAGAGAAGCCAAACAGAAAAATTTCGTCATTGGGTTGATAGGCTTGGCACAGAAACTGATAGGCTTGTTTGACTTTGCCATCCAAACCCCAACCAAAAATGCCACCGCCCCATTTGTTAAAAAACTTTTTTAGACTGCAATCAAAACGATCATCGGTGCCGATTCCGGCAAAATATGCGCAGACTTGGCCTTTGGATGGATCGTTCAAAAGTGCGCCCTGCAACTTATGAATGCTGGTGGGTTCGTCGAGGTCAGGGGAATTCCAAGTTCCGTCACAGAAAATAGCAATGCGTGTCATCGTTGGTCCCCCCAGTAAAATAGTCTATGCTACCATTGATAGTAGAGAGGCCGCGCTAGATGTAAATGCGGGTTTCCCATACCTGTCTGCCACTTTAACCAATGGAGTTTGCCGTATGTCAAAGTCACTCGCGTTCCTAATCCTCGTCGCCAGCATCACCTTTGCAGGCTCGCCGTTGTGGGTGCATGAATTTGGCGGCTTCGAAGCCGATCAATTCCCCATTCCCCAACAGAACGCCGCGGTTCAGCCTGCAGGCTATGCCTTTGCTATCTGGGGCCCAATCTTTACGTGGCTTGTGGTCGCAGCCGTCTATGGTCTTTGGAAGCGCGCCACTGTGTCCACATGGTCCGCTATGCGCCCCGCCTTGCTGGTATCACTTGCAATTGGCACCGCATGGCTACCTGTGGCCAGCCTTAGCCCTGTATGGGCGGCAATCCTGATCTGGTTGATGTTAATCCCATCCGTCGTGGCATTATTCCGCAGCCCACATGAGGATCAAGTATGGGCCAGTTGGCCTATCGGTCTTTACGCAGGCTGGCTAAGTGCTGCTAGCTTTGCCGCCATCGGCCTGCTGTTGGGGGGGTACGGATGGGCCAGCGAACTAACGGCGGCAATGATCTGCGTGAGCCTTGCCAGTATCATGGGCTTTGCCATCCAGTGGCATTTGGGCCGTGCCCCTACCTATGGGATTTCCGTCATCTGGGCGCTAATCGCCATTGCAGTGGCCAACGAATTTGCTTTGGACAGCGTTGCACCAGTTGCCATCGCGGGTGCCATTGCAATGCTTTGGCCCATTTATAAAACACGGGATTAAACTCAACTCAGCAATTCAGCATTGCTAAAAGAAGAAGCAGGCAAATTGCCTGCTTCTTCTTTTACTATTTTAACAAGTTACAGCGTTAGGCAAATGCCTACTTACGCTTGCCACCCTCGAACTTGCGTCCATCGGTGTGTTTGCGCAATTTGGAAGGCGGAGCCTTCTTGCGACCTTTGTATGGGTTCGCGTCATTCTGACCGCGCATGTATAGTCGAATCGGTGTACCCGGCATGTCAAAGTCGACGCGCAAACCATTTACCAAATAACGTGAATAGCTTTCTGGCACTTTGTCAGGATGCGAACACATCACGACAAAACCTGGAGGACGTGTTTTTGCTTGGGTCATGTAACGAAGTTTGATGCGCTTGCCTTGAGGTGCAGGAGGCGGGTGTGCCTCTACCTGACCAGCAAGCCAGCGGTTCAGCTGTGCGGTTGTGATACGACGGTTCCAGACCTCATAGGCCCGCATGATCGCCTCGTTCAAACGATCCAAACCACGGCCTGTTTTCGCAGAGACCGTAATCAGTGGCGCACCGCGCAACTGCGGCAGCAGACGTTCAAAGCTTTCTTTGAGGTCTTTAAGCTTGGATTGTTTTTCGTCCTCGATATCCCATTTGTTCACCGCGATAATCACCGCGCGACCTTCACGTTCAGCCAAATCGGCGAGACGAAGATCTTGTTGCTCAAACGGGATCGCGGCGTCCAAAAGTACAACAACGACTTCGGCGAATTTAACAGCCCGCAGACCATCACCAACGCTAAGTTTTTCTAGCTTTTCCTGAACCTTGGCCTTTTTGCGCATGCCGGCGGTATCGAAGATACGCATCGGCGTACCGTTCCAGTCAATGCGCAAGGAAATCGCATCACGGGTGATCCCTGCCTCTGGTCCGGTCAAAAGGCGCTCTTCGCCCAAGATTTGGTTGATCAATGTTGATTTACCCGCGTTCGGACGTCCAACAACGGCAACCTGCAAAGGTTTCGCATTTGTTGGAACTGGAACCGCGCCCAAACCATCTTCGTCTTCGTCCAAAGTCACGTCCACCTCTGGGGTGTCGTCCTTTTCAGCTAGCAAATCGAATTGATCAGAAATCGGCATCAGTTGTGTATAAAGATCGTTCAGACCTTCACCGTGCTCCGCAGACAGACGGATCGGTTCGCCAAGACCCAAAGAATAGGCCTCGATCACACCAGCATCCGCAGCCGCGCCTTCACCTTTGTTGGCGGCCAAGATCACGTGATCGGCTTTCTTACGCAGGATTTCGGCAAAAACTTGGTCAGTCGGTGTCACGCCGACGCGTGCGTCGATCATGAACAAGCAGACATCGGCCATTTCAACGGCCCGTTCCGTCAGCTTGCGCATACGTCCTTGAAGGGATTCATCCGTCGCTTCTTCCAAACCGGCGGTGTCGATTACAGTAAAACGCAAATCGGCAAGACGCGCTGCGCCTTCCCGCAAATCGCGAGTCACCCCTGGTTGATCATCGACCAAGGCCAGGCGTTTACCGACTAATCGGTTGAAAAGCGTAGATTTGCCGACATTAGGACGGCCCACGATGGCAAGGGTAAAGGACATGTCATCCGCTCCGGATAAGGTACAAGCGCGTCCTCTAGACTATATCGCGCCTAACGGAAAGCGTGCAATTGCCCTTTGCCGCTCACAACGTACAAAGTTCCGCCTGCAACAACCGGTGCAGTTGTTGCACCACCTGGTATTTCAACGCTGCCAATTAGGCTGCCATCGGTTGGGTCAAAGCTGCGCAATTTGCCATCGCTTGATGCCACGACAATGCGGTTATCAGCCAAGATTGGGCCGTGATGGGTGAATACCTTCGAAATTCTACGTGGGCGATCTTTAACAAAGTTCGGCAGTTTATAGCCCCACACTTTCGATCCATCACTTGCGTCCAAACGCACCAATTCATTTCTGTCAGTGACCGAGAATATGCTATCGCCTGCAGGCCAAACCGGCCCAACCGCGCCCTCATTGGCCGTCCAAATACGTGATCCGCTTTGAACATCAACTGCAATCGTGCTTCCTGCTTGATTGCCTGCATAAAGCACCCCATTGCTCACCACAGGTGAGCCGGTCACATCATCCACTTTAGACAAAGCTTGGCCTCGACGTGCGCCCAACACGGATGCATCCCAACGGCGCAATCCGCCACGACGGAACACGGCCTGCAGCTCGCCAGACCCAAAGGCAAAAATAGCGAAGTCACCGGCAACAACAGGCGCTGGTGACCCCAAAACGTTTGAAACGGAAGTTGTGGCAGTGATTTGCCATGCAATCCGGCCTGTATCTGCCTCAAGCGCCCAACCAATGTTATCTGCAGAGACAACATAAACCAAATTGCCGCTTACGGCTGGCTGGCCAGACGCAGTTCCGTTTAATTTCTGTGTCCACTGCTCGTTGCCATTTTGCGCATCAAGCGCGATCAACTGACCGAAACCGGTCGTCACATAGAGTGTTCCATTATGTGCCGCTAAACCGCCACCAGTCGCATCACCTGCCCTATCACGCTCTGACCGAATATCGCGTTCCCAAACCGTAGCACCGGATGCATTCGTGGCTGTCACTGTTGTGCTGGCGTCAAGGGTGTAGATTAGATCGCCCGCAACCACCGGATCTGCAGTGATGCGTTGTTTGCGACTGTCACCTGCACCGATTTTCGTTGACCAGGCAAGCTGTAGTGTGCCGGCCAGTGCGGCATTGGAAACGCGGTGATCTTCAGTCCCAATCCCTTGGGCCCATTCAGTATTCGCTACCGGATTTGGCAATGAAATTGCACGTGACGCATTACGGCTTTGCGCAATCACTTCAGCTGCCACATCAGTAGATTGTAAAACAGATCTTATATTTTCGCGCTTGCCTGGCAAAACAATTTCGGGATCCTGGCAGGCCCCCAGCGTCATAACAGCTACAGTACATGCGCCAATTAGCGTCCAAGAACGGCGTGATTTTGCCGGTTTTTCCAACTGAAATGTCATAACTCTGCTCGCTTTGTTGCGGTCTTAAAATGCCCTTGAGGCCTTGTAGAATATAGAACAGTTAATTTCCGGCTGCTGTCAACTGAGTAAGGTCAGGTTCAGCACCCAACGCGACCATCAATTGAACAGAGCGTTGCTGTAAATCGGCTGTTGCTTCGGAGTCATCAATAATCCCCTGCAAGACAACCAAAGCGGCTTCGATGTCGCCTGCTTCGATATCGATTAGGCCCAACTGCTCTGTCGCCAAAAGACGCAAAGGGTTGCCCGGTTGTGACAATGCTTCGTAACCTGCACGGCGATCTTGAATGCTTAAATCTGCTGCAGATAGGCCCAATGCCTTGAACGACGCTATTTGGCGATAGATCAAGGGAAGGTCCTGGGCGTTCGCAACGCCTTGGAGCGTCTCGTTCGCCGCAACTGTTTCACCAGCGGAGGATTGTTCTGAAGCAGTCATCAGAGAAACGATTGCCCCAGCGCTTGGGTTCTCGACCTCAACCAAAGCCAAAGCTGTTGCGCGTTCGGCGCTGTCATCTAGCTGCAAGGCGGCGAGCATGCTATCGCCTGTCGCTTGAGCCTGTGCACGTGCTTGGGCCTTGTTGTATTCAGAATACGCGGCACCGCCCACAATCGCAGCCACGGCCAAAATACCAATCCAGCCGTATTTGCGCAAAGCGGCGTATAGTTTGTCGCGACGGACTTCTTCGGTAACTTCTTCGATAAAACTATCTGTGTTGCTCATGACGGCCCCCAAGGTGCTGAGGGTCAGTTTCGACCCCACTTTTTCCCCTCATACCGCGCTCAAAGGGCCAAGCCAAGACCCGAGCACATTCAAAGGCCTATATCAGCGGGAAATCAGGCCATAGTTATCAGTTCCTCGTTGAGACAGAGCAATTCGTTGCTCAAACAGCTAAACCCAAACAAAACTCAACAATGACCAATCATATGCACTTTTGCCTAAAAACGGCCTAATTTTTGCGGTAAACCCTAGAATGCTGCGACCTTTGGCCCCAATTGTAAGAGAGCAAGAGTGAGCGCAGGGTATTTAATGCGCTGTGTCCACCCAAACCGGGCATTGCGTATTTTAGATTTAGCGGCCTTTAACACCCGCACAATGAATTGAACGAGGCAATACATGCGAATTCTACCAATCTTAATGGCCATTATCGTGGCAGTTATCCTGTATTTTGCAATTATTGATCGTGACGCTGGACGCTCATTTTTGGGGCTGACGGACGATACCACCACTCAAGACGCCCCCCAAATGACCACATCAGACGTTGTGAGCGTCAAGCCGTTGATCAAAGTCGTCGCGCAACACTCATCCTCACAAGCGATCGAAAGCGCAGTGGTCTTGCGCGGCCAGACAGAAGCCGCCCGTCAAGTAGAGGTCCGTTCAGAGACATCAGCAACGGTGATCTCTCCACCCTTGCCAAGCGGTACCTTCGTTGAATCAGGCCAATTGCTTTGCAAACTTGACCCAGGGACACGCGGCGCATCACTCGCCGAGGCCAAGTCCCGACTTGCCGAAGCCAATTCCCGTCTGTCAGAGGCCCAAAGCCGTGTTCCAGAATCCCGTGCGCGTGTAATTGAAGCCAGTGCACGTCTTGACGAAGCAAATGTGAACCAGAACGCTGCCGTAAAACTAAGCGAAGATGGGTTTGCCACCGACACCCGTGTTAAAGGTGCTGATGCTGCCGTTGCTGCGGCAGAAGCCGGTGTTGAGGCAGCAAAATCGGGGCTTTCAGCTGCGACCTCAGGCATACAGTCCGCTGAGGCTGGCATTGAATCTGCCATAGCAGGTATTGCTGCAGCAGAGAAAGAACTCTCGCGCTTAGAGATTACGGCACCTTTCAAAGGTTTGCTAGAAGCCAAAACAGCCGAATTGGGCAGCTTGCTTCAGCCCGGATCACTGTGCGCCACCATTATTCAACTTGATCCAATCAAATTGGTCGCTTTCGTTCCTGAAACTGAAGTGAACCGCATTGGAATGGGTGCCCCTGCAGGTGGTCGACTAGCTGCTGGCGGTGATGAAATTCGCGGCGCTGTCACATTCCTTGGACACGCAGCCGACCCAACAACACGCACCTTTCGCGTTGAAATCGAAGTCCCGAACCCTGATCTAACGATCCGTGACGGCCAAACTGCCGAAATCTTGATTGATGCCAGCGGAACCACAGCGCATCTGCTGCCTCAATCGGCGTTGACCTTAAACAACGACGGTGCGTTAGGCTTGCGCGTGATTGACGCAGAGGGCGTTGTGAGTTTCCAAACTGTTCAATTGCTACGCGATACCATTGACGGTGTTTGGTTGACAGGGTTGCCCGAACAATTGGATGTGATTGTTGTGGGCCAAGAATACGTGACCGCAGGCGTTAAAGTTGATCCGACCTTTCGGGAGCTAGATCAATGACTGGAATAGTCGATTGGGCCGCCACCCGTGCGCGGATGGTTCTGGCGTTTATTGTCCTCTCACTTTTAGTGGGGGGATTTGCTTATACAACCCTTCCGAAAGAAGGTGAGCCAGACATCGAAATTCCGATGCTTATTGTATCGGTTCCCTTTCCCGGCATTTCAGCCGCTGACAGTGAAACACTGCTGGTTAAGCCAATGGAAAACGAGCTGGCCGACCTTGACGGTCTGAAGAAAATGACCGGCACGGCGGCAGAAAACTACGCCAATCTGGTGCTTGAGTTTGAATTCGGTTGGGACAAAACCCAAGTGACCGCTGATGCCCGTGATGCACTTAGCAAAGCCCAAGCACAGTTCCCTGAGGGCGCAGAAACCTATTCGATTTCGGAATTCAACTTTTCGGAATTTCCAATCATCATTGTAAACTTGTCTGGGCCAGTGCCAGAAAGAACAATGGCGCGCGTTGCCAAAGACTTACAAGTTGAACTTGAAAGTCTAGATGCGGTTCTTGAGGCTCCCGTGACAGGCAACCGTGACGAGATGCTAGAGGTGATAATCGATCCGCTGCGCCTTGAGGCATATAACGTGACAGCCGCGGAATTGGTGAGCGTTGTACGCAACAACAACCAATTGATTGCAGCGGGCGAAGTCACCACAAAACAGGGCAATTTTGCAGTCAAAATTCCGTCATCTTTCAATGAGCCGCAGGATGTTTACGGCCTTCCCGTCAAAACCAACGGTGACCGTGTTGTGACGCTCGGCGACTTGGCAGAAATCAACCTGACGTTCGAAGACCGCGAAAGCACCGCCCGTTTTAACGGGGCTGAAACGATTGCTCTGCAAGTGGTCAAGCGCAAAGGGTTCAACCTGATTGACACCGCAACCTTGGTTAAAGAAATCGTTGCAAGGAAGTCGTCTGAGTGGCCCGAAGGTCTAATCGCTGCCGTTGATGTTGGCACATCAAATGACCAATCGCGTGTTGTGAATTCAATGGTCCAACAACTACAGGGCTCTGTGTTCACGGCGATCGCGTTGGTTATGATCGTTGTGTTGGCGGCGCTAGGCATCCGCGCGGCCCTGCTGGTTGGCTTTGCGATCCCAACCTCATTCCTGTTGTGCTTTGTGCTGCTTGCCTTGATGGGGATATCGATCTCCAACATTGTGATGTTTGGCCTGATCCTTGCCGTTGGGATGTTGGTGGATGGGGCCATTGTGGTCGTCGAATATGCCGACAAACGACAGGCAGAGGGCGCAGGCCCAATGCAGGCCTATGTCGACGCCGCCAAACGCATGTTCTGGCCTGTGATTTCATCAACGGCTACAACGCTTTGTGCTTTCCTGCCAATGCTGTTCTGGCCGGGCGTTCCGGGCCAATTCATGGGCATGTTGCCTGTAACACTGATCTTTGTCTTGTCTGCATCTTTGGTCGTTGCGCTTGTGTATCTACCCGTCATGGGCGGTGTTACCGGGCGGATGGAGCAATTCATCACCAACGGTATGGAAACCATTTCGCGCCTCCCAATCGTTGCCCACATCTCAATGATGGTGGCCTTGGTCCTGGTTGCCAGTTTTACTATGGGGGTCGGCTTTACCGCGCCAGTTGATAGCGTCGGTGTTCCCACTGGCCCTGCACCACTTAGCGGGCTTATGAGTGCAGCCTTTGCCGACATGGATGGTCGCAATATCTTGGGTTCTGTCATCCCGTCTTTCGTAAAAGCATTTGGTGTGATCTTGTTGATGGCAATTGCATCCGCGGCTGTTGTTGCCAGTGCCCTTGGTCTGTTCATCGGTGCTTCGGCTATCCTGCCCCGCCTTGGTCGCGGTGGCGCATTGATTGCCAACAAGATTATCGGCAACCGCCAACGCAAGGTTCGCTCTGGCTACCAACGCTCGCCCTTCGGTCACCTTATGGAAGCCATCGTTGGCAATCCAATCATGCCCCTTGTGATGGCTGGGGTTGTCTTTGTCTTTGTCGGCACCACCTACATTTACTTCGGCAACAATAACAAAGGCGTCGAATTCTTCGTTGAATCCGAACCCGAACAAGCCGTGGTTTACGTGCTCGCGCGCGGCAATCTAAGCCTTGATGAAAAAGATGTATTGGTCAAACAAGCCGAAGACATTATTGGAGCACATCCTGGTATCGACACTGCATTCGCCTTTGCTGGCAACGGCGGGTTGAACGCAAATACAGGCGGTGCACAGGCCCCTATGGATACCATCGGGCAAATCCAACTGGAAACCATCCCGTGGGAAGATCGGCCAAACAGCCGCGAGGCGTGGTTCACGGTTCCTTTCACTGAGTACGTCATTTCGCGCGAAGTGAAGGCAGAAGCATTTGACGGCGACACCGTCATTGATGAGCTGACAGCACAGTTAAAAGAAATCCCCGGCATCAAGATTGAAATTCTCAACCTATCGCGTGGTCCCGCCAGTGGAAAACCTGTGCACCTACGGATTAAAGGGGATAATTGGGATGACCTTTTGGCCGCGACAACGGCAGCACGCCAACAGTTTGACGCGACACCGGGCCTGTTTCTGATTGAAGACACACGTCCCCTGCCCGGCATTGATTGGCAAATCAATGTAGATGTCCAAAAAGCGGGTCGTTACGGCGCTGACGTGGCCACTGTTGGGGCTATGGTTCAACTTGTGACCCGCGGCTTGCTCTTGGACACCATGCGCGTTGACAGCTCTGATGAGGAAATCGAAATCCGCGTGCGTCTGCCTGAAAACGATCGCGTTCTAAGCACCCTAGATACCCTGAAGGTACGTACCCGTGACGGCCTTGTTCCATTGGCCAACTTCATCACGCGCACGCCAGTTCCCAAATTGGCCCAAATCAGCCGAATTGGGCAAAAACGTTATTTCGATGTTAAGGCTGGCCTTGAAAACGGGTTGCGCAAATTGACCCGCACCGTCGATGTTGACGGCGAAGAGGTTGAACAAATCGTCGCAACACTACGTCCCAACAAAAGCGGAAACATCACCGATATAGATGATGTTCGCTACAGCGTCTTATCCCTCGACCCAGCAGTCAACGCTGCCCAATTGGACAGCCTAATTGCAGATGAAGCCATTCAGTGGCAACCCATCACTGCGGGCGAACGGATTGAGCAACTCACCAAATGGCTCGACACAGACCCGTTTGCTTCGGGTCTCGAACACGAGTGGACGGGCGACCAAGAGGATCAAGCCGAAAGCGGTGCCTTCTTGATGAACGCCTTTGCAGGTGCACTTGGTTTGATGTTCATTATCCTGCTCGCACAATTTAACAGTGTCTATAACGCCGCTCTGGTTCTTGCCGCCGTGGTTCTTTCAACGACTGGCGTATTGATCGGGATGTTGGTCATGGATCAAGCCTTCTCAATCATTATGACAGGTACAGGGATTGTCGCGCTGGCGGGTATTGTTGTGAACAACAATATCGTGTTGATTGATACCTATCAGGAATACGAACGCTACATGCCACGGATCGAAGCCATCATTCGCACCGCACAAGACCGCATTCGCCCTGTGTTGCTCACAACAATCACAACAATGGCTGGCCTTGCTCCAATGATGTTTGGCCTAAGTCTTGATTTCGCCGGCGGCGGTTACACAATCGATAGCCCAACCGCGCTTTGGTGGAAGCAACTGGCAACAGCCGTCGTCTTCGGCCTTGGGATCGCAACGGTTCTCACACTCATGATCACGCCGTCCTTACTGGCAATGCGGGTCTGGGCAACCACTTATGTGCTTTGGTTCGCCAGCTTACTCGCGAAACTCTCATTGGGGCGCGCCAGCAAATCCGCACGTGACTGGGCTCTGCAAAAACAAGCACGCAAGGCCTCCAGCAACGAGGTACTTTGGGACATCGATGAAGACCCATCCGCGTCCATCAAACCCGCTGAATAAGCAAAGGGGGCCACAGTCGCCCCCCTTACTTCAGCTTACCAAAAAAATCTCGGGGAGACCGCAGGTCGGGGGCAAAGCCTCTTTAAGCCGAGCTGCGAGAACCGCACCTTAGCCTACAGTTTCGTCAGCCTGTTGACGGTGCCAAAGCTGCGCATAACGCCCGTCACTCTTAAGTAATTCATCATGCGTGCCCGTCTCAAAAATCACACCTTTTTCAAGAACAATAATGCGGTCCGCTTCCGCAATTGTGCTCAGACGGTGTGCAATGGTCAAAACCGTGCGGCCCCGCCCTGCTTGCATCAATGCTTCTTTGATATCCTGTTCGGTCTCTGAATCCAGCGCCGATGTTGCTTCATCAAGCAACAAAATTGGTGGGTCTTTCAACAAAGTCCGCGCAATACCAACCCGTTGTTTTTCACCGCCCGACAGTTTCAGGCCACGTTCGCCTACTGCAGTCTCATACCCATCAGGTAAGTCCATGATAAAGTCATGAATTTGTGCTGAGCGTGCAGCCTCTTCGATCTGTTCTTGGGTCGCGCCATCAAGGCCATAAGCGATGTTGTAGCGAATGGTGTCGTTGAACAGAACCGTATCCTGTGGCACCACGCCAATGGCAGCGTGCAAGCTCTCTTGTGTCACCTCACGGACGTCTTGCCCATCGATGCGCAATGCGCCGCCAGACACGTCATAAAAACGGAACAGTAAACGACCGATTGTGGATTTTCCTGAACCCGTCGAGCCCACAATTGCAACCATTTGGCCTGGTTTTGCTGTAACAGACACACCCTTCAAGATGGCGCGTTCTTTATCATAGCCAAAGTGAACATCGTCCAATTCGATTTCACCACCAGTGATTTTCAACGTTTTGGCATCCGCCGCATCGCTCACATCTGCGGGCTGTTCTAGCAAAGTAAACATTTGCCCCATATCCACCAGTGCCTGCCGAATTTCACGATAGACAGATCCCAAAAAATTCAACGGCAGCATGATTTGGATCATGTAGGCGTTCACCATAACAAAGTCGCCAACTGACAGGTTGCCGTTTTCGACACCGATAGCGGCCAATATCAGAACGCTCACCAAACCAGACGAGATAATAAATGACTGGCCGAAATTGAGGCCTGCCAATGAATAGGATGTCTTAAGCGCGGCGGCTTCGTAGCCCGCCATAGCACTGTCATAACGCGCAGCTTCGCGTTTCTCTGCACCAAAGTACTTGACCGTCTCATAGTTCAACAGGCTATCAACGGCCTTTTGGTTGGCGTCTGTGTCTTGTTCGTTCATGACACGGCGTAACTTTACGCGCCATTCCGTTATCTTGAAGGTAAATAGAATATAAACACCGATCGTAACGGCCAGAACCAAAAGATAACGTATATCGAAATAGAAGCTAAAGACAGCTGCTGTCAGAAGTAACTCCAAAACCAATGGGCCGATTGAAAATAGCAAAAAGCGCAGAAGGAACTCTACCCCTTTGACACCACGCTCAATGATCCGACTTAACCCCCCAGTTTTGCGCGTGATGTGATAGCGCATACTGAGCTGGTGGATGTGTTCAAAGGTTTCAAGCGCCAACGCCCGCAATGCACGTTGTGCAACCGGCGCGAAGATTGCATCGCGCAACTGTTGAAAGCCAACGTTGAACAGGCGCGTCAAACCCAATGCCACTGCCAAACCAATAGCGCCCAGCGTTAAATACGAAACTCGTTCATCACCGAGAACGTCAACAGCACGGCCCGTCAAGAATGGCGTCCCGGCAGCGACAACCTTGGACATTACCAAAGCGATCATCGACCAGACCACGCGCCGTTTGACCCATGGTTTATCGTCAGGCCACAGATAGGGAGTCACTTTGCGTAGTGTACGCATGCCAGAGGCGCGTTCTTCTTGCTCAACGGTTAGAATTGGCGCGTCAGAATTTTCAGGGGGCATATACAATCCTAAATACCGGGTCCCTTAACATAGGCCCCTCCTTTAGGATGTGCCAGCCACTTGGCAAATATTCTAACTTCAAAATTTTCTTAGACTACGAAGACGCCTTGGTTAGTCTGGTAAATCAAAAACCTGACCCGGATAAATCAAGTCTGGGTCTTTGATCGTTTCGCTATTGGCCTCAAACACACGTACGAACAAAGTGCCATCACCATAGCGATCCCGTGCAATAGCCCACAGCGTTGCACCCGTTTGAACCGTAATCGCAGTAACCGCTGCACCACTCTCACCAGCAGCAGCTTCAAGCAACTCAGGTGCCTCGCGCTTAAAAGGCGTCTCCACGCGACTAGTGACATCGCCTTGGACGTCCACTTCATCGACGCGCAAGGTATAAACACCCGTGTCAACATCAGGCAGATCGCCCCGCCAGCGACCAGATGTATCCACACTCAACGTAGTAATCACTCTATTGTCCAAATAGACCCGCACAGAGGCGGCCTTTGACTGGGCTCGTCCGCTAAGCAAAACATCGCCCTCGTCCGAATAGCTGATCGTATCGATTTCAACATTGGACATGAATTCAGGGGCGCTAGAGCGGTTGATCACTTCAACTCCGCTTTCGTCTGATTTCAAAATTGCGACTTCAACTATTGGTTCTTCTGTGACAGTTGCCGTAGGTTCCACGGTCTGTTCAACAACTTCTGCCGTTGGTTCACTTACAGTCACAGGCTCTGCAACTTCAGCAACAATTGCAACTACTACGTCAGCTTCAGCTGCAACTACAACGTCAGTTTCAGCAGCAACTGCTACCTCAGCTTCAACTACTACTTCGGCTTCGGCTTCGGCTTCGGCTTCGGCTTCGGCTTCGGCTTCGGCTTCGGCTTCGGCTTCGGAAACTTTTGCGACAACAGTTTGCGGCGCAAGAATGATGTCTGCTGTCGCCATCTCAACATCACCCACCTGCTGCATCACTCTGAGAACTTGGGCGTCAGCAGATGGTTCGAGGAACGCGATGATGGCAAAGGCCCCGTCATTGCCTGTGGTCACGTTTATATTTTCGAGCTGGTCAACGAACAGTGTGACCTTGGCATTCGGTTCCCCGCGGCCTGCTAGGATTGTCAAACCATCGGCCTCGCGGCGCACTTCATCAATGCTGGGGGCTATTGGGCCTAAAACAACGGTTTCGGTAGGGGTTTCGGCCACAACTGTTGGCTTTGCCGCGACAACGTCTGTCTTTGGTGTTTCCTCAGCCGGCATTGCGACTTCAATTGGCACAGATTCCGCCGTGTCATTCGGCTTTAGAACCGCAAAATATGTCCCTGTCCCAACAGCGACGACAGCCAAAACACTGGCACCAACAACAGGGCCTGCATTTGCGCTCAAAAAAGCTGCTATTTTGCTCATCTTAGGTTCCTTCGGTGCATTGCAACAATGCCATAAAAACAGGGTCGCGGAATCCCGGCCCATATTGATTGAGCTTACATACCAAGCGCGGTATGAGCGGTCAAAACCCGTTGGGTCAAATTTTGCATAATTTCTAGTGTTAAGGAGCGTCTCATGTCCCCTAAATCAGTCTGCGTCTATTGCGGTTCCCGCGCCGGTGTTGATCCAGCTTACGCGGTTGACGCGCAAAACATTGGTTCTGCGCTGGCCGAAAATGGGTGGCGTTTGGTTTACGGCGCTGGTGATGTTGGGTTGATGGGCACGGTCGCACGCGCCGCCCAAGATGCGGGCGCTGAGACCTTTGGCGTCATCCCGCAGCACCTAGTGGATTGGGAGGTCGGCAAGACCGACCTGACGACCTATATCGTGACCGAAACCATGCACGAGCGCAAAAAGGTTATGTTCATGAACTGCGATGCGGTTGTAGTTATGCCAGGTGGGGCCGGATCACTGGACGAGTTGTTTGAGGTCGTAACTTGGCGTCAGTTGGGCCTGCATGATAAGCCAATTTATTTATTGAATACAAATGATTACTGGGATCCATTGATAGTATTGATCAAGCATGTAATCACGCAAGGATTCGCAGATGCAAGCCTGCTGGATTACATCACGGTGGTGCCAGATGCGGCGGCTACAACGCTGGCTTTGCGCGACGCCCTTTCCTGAGACCACAACACCGCAGAATACAGCGCCAATGCCGTCCAGATCATCATAAAGGCCGTGACGTGCCAACCGGTGAAGGGTTCAGAAAAGACCACAACGGCGCATAGAAACTGCAAGGTCGGGTTTAGATATCCGACCAAGCCGATGGTCGACATGGTGGCGCGACGGGCAGCATAGCTGAACAGGATCAGCGGCACCGCCGTCATTGGCCCCGCTAAAATGAGCAAGGCAGTGGTTGTGAAATCCTGGCCAAATGCGGCCTGCCCGTTGTGCCATGTTAGCAACAGAAATACAGCGGCAAAGGGGGCAACCAGCATCACTTCGGATGTGACGGAGACCACGGGCCCTACGTCCAGTTGTTTTTTCATCAGCCCGTAGATCGCGAATGTCCCTGCCAACATCAGCGAAACCCAAGGGGCCGCGCCAAGACCGTAGGTCAATGCACTGACCGCGCAAGCAGCAAATACGATCGCGATCCACTGTAATTTAGCAAGGCGATCACTGTAGATAAACCAGCCCAGCAACACCGACACCAGCGGATAGATGTAATAGCCTAGGCTTGCCTCTGTCGCGCGTTCCGCCCCGACCGACCAGATGAACAGATACCAATTGGCCAGGATCATCAGCGCGGCCAGAACCGTCAAACAACCGCTGCGCCAGTCCACGAAAGAACGGCGCACTTCTTTTAGACGGCCCTGAAAGCCCAGTAAAAGGGCGAAAAACACCAACGACCAAATGGTACGATGTGCAAGGATTTCGAGGGGTGGCACGGTGCCAAGCAGTTTATAGAACATCGACGATAGCCCCCAAATGGTGCAGCAGCCGATCATTGCTAGGACGCCTTGGGTCGCTGTATTCATTTGAACCTCATGTGTTGGGGTGAACCTGCGCCAACAAAGGGACATCCGCAACGCAAAACGCCCCAATCTTGCGATCAGGGCGTTTCGTTTTAGGTATGGAAACCAATTACATGCGTGATGCTACGTTTTCCCAGTTCACAAGGTTCTCAAGAAAGTTGGTCAAGTAAACAGGGCGTTTGTTGCGGAAGTCGATGTAGTAGGAGTGCTCCCAAACATCGCAACCCAGCAAGGCAGTTTGGCCAAAGCAAAGTGGGTTCACGCCGTTTTCAGTTTTAGTCACAGCCAATGAACCGTCAGCGTTTTTCACCAACCACGCCCAGCCTGAACCGAACTGGCCAGCACCAGCAGCAGCGAATTGTGCTTTGAAATCATCAACAGAGCCAAAGCTCTCTTTGATTGCAGCTTCCAGCTCAGACGGCATAGCGCCTGATGTTGGTGTCATCATTTCCCAGAACTGGTTGTGGTTCCAAAGTTGGGAGATGTTGTTGAAGATACCGTTTTGAGCCACAGAAGACGCATCATATGTGCCTTTGATGATCTCTTCGAGGGATTTGCCCTCCCACTCAGTACCTGCAATCGCCGCGTTGCCGTTTGTAACATAGGCGTTGTGGTGCAGGTCGTGGTGGAATTCTATGGTTTCAGCAGACATTCCGTGTGCTGCTAGTGCGTCATGGGCGTACGGAAGATCAGGAAGTTCAAAAGCCATTCTATGGTCCCCTTTAGGATAAATTCATCTATGCCTTAGGTGACATGAAGCGCGATCCACTTCAAGATCAAGGGGGAGCGGTGGCGTAAATATACGCAAAGTCCACAATCCCCCAGATTTCTTTACTTAAAGAAACCAACCTCAGATCCGTTTTGGGCTGCAACTTTCAGCAAATCGAACACATATTGCGCGTTTGAGCGAAAACAAACGATTTGAAAGGTTGCGTCATCCACCATCCAAAAGGCCGCGGCCACTTGGGCCATGCGCGTGCGGCGGAACATGCCCGGCTTAAACGCCTCTGGTGACAGATCCACTGGGGCCAGTTTCGCCATGACTTCGCGGGCATTGGGCCCTGACACGCGCAAGCTGGCCCGTGCATCCGATACATCAACGGCAAGCGCATGCGCTTTGCCCAGCGCGGTGTGCATCTTGGCCAGTGTGTCTGCGACCTGATCGTAGGGGCACAGCACCAGCAACTCATCCGTGCTCATCCAGCAGAGGCCAGAGGCACCATCGTGGTTGGCGTGGCCAAGTGTGGGCATCTCGACACCCGTGACCGAAGTCGCCGCCTTTTTCACAGCGGCTTTGCTGAGATCGCCCCGAAGGGTGATCATGCCTTGCAACCCGATCTCTTCGATCTTGGCAATACCGCTGTTGTCTGTGGCCTTGTCCAAGGCGCTGATCAAATTAGACATTTGGTTTCTCCCCTTCGGGATCATAGAAAACTGGGCTTACGATTTTGGCTTCATAGTCTTTGCCATCGGTGCCCGGGAAGGTGATGACCTCGCCCATGCGATCCGGTCCATGCAGAACCAATCCCATCGCAATACCACGTTCCAAGTTTGGTGAATGATAGCTAGACGTCACCCGTCCAATCATGACGCGTTGACCGTTGGCGTTGGTCCCCTCGCCCACAGCATAAGCACCGTCTGGCAAAGTAGATTTATCGATTGTTTCAAGACCCACTAGCTTCCAACGTTGATCGCTTACCATATGCTCGCGCTGTTGGGCGCGTTTGCCAAGGAAATCGGTTTTCTTCTTGGAAATGGCCCAGTTCAGACCCAGATCCTGTGGAATGACAGTCCCATCGGTTTCATCACCGATCATGATAAAGCCCTTCTCGGCCCGCAAGATGTGCAGACATTCGGTCCCGTAGGGCATCACACCCAGATCGGCACCAACAGCCATCAAGGCATCCCAGAACGCCTGTCCTTGCGAGGCAGGCACTGCGATCTCATAAGACAATTCGCCCGAGAACGAGATACGATAGGCCCGCACGTCAAAGCCACCAAGCGAGCCGTCTTGCCACTCCATAAATCCAAACGCATCTGCGCTCAAATCCATACCGCCCAGCGCTTCCAGCGCTTTACGGGCTTTAGGTCCAACAACGGCGACTTGGGCGTATTGTTCGGTCACGTTGGCCACGTAGACGTTCCAATCCCACCATTCGGTCTGAAGCCATTCTTCCATGTGACCATGGATGGTTTCCGCCCCGCCTGTGGTGGTGTGGCATAAAAAGGTTTCGTCATCGATGCGGGCAACGACGCCATCATCAATCAGGAAGCCATTTTCAGAACACATCAGGCCATAGCGGCATTTACCGACCTTCAGCGTACTCATCATGTTGGTGTAGAGCATGTCCAAGAACTTACCCGCGTCAGGGCCTTTTACGAGGATCTTACCAAGGGTAGATGCATCCAACAGACCAAGGTTTTCGCGTGTGTTCTTTGTCTCACGCATCACCGCGTCATGGACGGTTTCGCCGCTTTGCACATATGCGTAAGGGCGACGCCATTGGCCGACAGGTTCCCAGTCCGCGCCATTAGCCTCGTGCCAATCATACATCGGCGTGCGACGGATGGGTTGGAACACGTCACCGCGTGCCTCGCCACCGATCGATCCCATAGAGATCGGAGTATAGGGCGGACGGAATGTGGTGGTTCCGGTCTGTGGGATCGGCTGGTTCAGGCTATCAGACAGGATCGCAAGACCGTTGATATTGCTGAGCTTGCCCTGATCCGTGGCCATGCCAAGGGTCGTGTAGCGTTTCGCGTGTTCCACACTGGTAAAGCCCTCTTGGGCAGCCAGTTGTACATCGCTGACTTTCACGTCGTTCTGATAATCAAGCCATGCTTTGGACCGCAATTTGTACCCTGCCCCTTGTGGCATCAACCACACGGGCAACAGCGCGCGTTCAACAGCGTCTTCGGCCACTGGGGCCTTGGTGGCTTTGGCCTTAAAGCCCGCCGCCTTTGCCGCTTCTTTCCCACAGTCTGTGGCATCCGCCAAAATCGCGGCCAGGGTGGTTTCGCCGTTGGCGGCACCCGCGACGCTTACAAAACCTTGGCCCTTGTCGCCCAGTGGTGGGCGGTTTGGATCGGGGCGGAAGCTGGCTTGGGATTCATCCCACGTCAGTTTGCCACCGCAATGGGACCATAGGTGGACCACAGGGGACCAGCCGCCAGACATGGCAACCGCGTCGCATGCGATCTCTTCCAATACCGCGCCTTCGCCAGCTTGGGCGCAGATTTCAACGCCAGTGACGCGCTTGCCGCCTTGGACGGTCGCAATGCCGTGGCCCATCATAACGCGAATGCCCAGCGCCTTGGCTCGCGCTATCAGATCGCTGTCATCCCCTGCGGGACGGGCATCGATGATTGCAGGTACATCAAGGCCTGCGTGTTTCAGCGCAATCGCAGTTCGATAGGCATCGTCGTTGTTGGTGACCACAACCGTGCGATCGCCAGAGGACACACCGTAGTTCACCACATAATCGCGGATCGCAGAGGCCAGCATGACGCCCGGAATATCGTTGCCCGCAAAGCTAAGTGGGCGTTCAATCGCGCCAGTGGCGGTGATGGTTTGCGCCGCACGAATGCGCCAAAGGCGGTGGCGTGGGCCAGCCATTTCAGGCGCATGGTCTTTCAGGCGTTCATAGCCCAAGACATAACCGTGATCGTAGACACCTGCGCCCATCATACGGGTTCGGATTGTGACGTTGTCCATCGCCTCTAGTTCAGCCGTGATCGCGGTGACGAAGTCCTCAGCGGTTTGTCCGTCAATCGTGCCACCATCCACAACCGCGCGACCACCCAAATGGGCGGTTTGCTCGGCCACGATGACCTTGGCACCAGAGGCCGCCGCCGCTTTGGCCGCTTGAAGACCAGCGACACCGCCACCGATGACCAAGACATCACAGAACGCATAGAAGTGTTCGTATGTATCCGCGTCGCGATCTGTCGCTTTGGGCGCCGCGCCAAGGCCAGCGGCGTGGCGGATGATCGGTTCGTAGACGTGTTTCCAGAAAGAGCGCGGGTGGATGAACATTTTGTAATAGAAACCAGCAGGCATAAAGCGGCTAAGTTTCGCGTTCAACGCGCCTACATCATATTCAAGGCTCGGCCAGTGGTTTTGGCTTTTGGCTTTGAGGCCTTCAAACAATTCAGTCGTGGTGACGCGTTGGTTTGGCTCAAACTTGCCGCCCTCGCCCATTTGGACCAGTCCGTTTGGTTCTTCAGAACCCGAGGCCACAACGCCGCGCGGGCGGTGGTACTTGAACGAACGGCCCATCAAGACCCGATCATTTGCAAGCAAGGCAGAGGCAAGCGTGTCGCCCTCGAACCCTTTGAGGGTTGTGCCATTGAAGCTAAAGCTAAGGGCTTTGGATTTGTTCAGCAGGCGGCCGCCTGTGGCAAGACGTGTGCTCATGATGTGTGGCCTTGGCAAGTTTGCGGGGCTTGGATGCCTCCGGCGGGGATATTTAGGGAACAAAGATGGGTCATGAGAAAGCACCCCATGACCAGCCAGGACGTTTGGCCGAGATGAGGTCGCAGATCTCTTTTGGTGGCTCGTAGGTTTGGGCGGAATAAGTGCCGAACACTTCGAGGGTCATTGTGCAACGCGCGGCGTGGAACCATTTTCCGCAACCGTTGTTGTGACGCCAGCGTTCAAGGTGAACGCCCTTGGGGTTTTGACGCATGAACATATAGTTCTCGAAATCCTCGTTTGAGGAGTCTGGGCCAAAGCGCTTTAGATGTGCCTCGCCGCCTGCGTGGAATTCTGTTTCTTCTGCGGTTACACCGCAGCATGGGCAGTTTAGGATCAGCATGAACGCTCTCCTTTGAGTATTATTTTAGTCAGGCACAAAGTTTGGCTTGTTAGTTTCATCAGTGTGCCACCCCTGCTGCTACGCTTTCATCGATAAAGCGGCCCTCGATGAAGCGTTCCATGCCGAACTCGTCAGTCAGGGGCGAATGTCCTTTGGCCATCAGTTCGGCCATGGCCCAGCCTGATCCAGGGATCGCTTTGAACCCGCCAGTCCCCCAACCGCAGTTGATGAACACGCCGTCCACAGGAGTTTTTGATAGGATCGGGGAGCGGTCCCCTGTGACGTCCACAATCCCGCCCCATTGGCGCAGCATTTTGAGGCGTGAGAGCATTGGGAAGGTTTCGTTCAATGCCCGTACCGTTTCCTCAACATGGTGGAACGATCCGCGCTGGGTGTAGTTGTTGTAGCCGTCTGTCCCCCCACCGATGACCATTTCGCCCTTGTCGGATTGGGACAGGTAGCCGTGCACGGTGTTGGCCATGATGACCACGTCCATTGCCGGTTTGATCGGCTCGGACACCAACGCCTGTAGGGCCACGGATTCTAAGGGCAAACGGAAGCCCGCCATATTAGCCAGATCGCCGGAATGTCCCGCAACCACGATGCCCAGTTTATCGCAATCAATTGCGCCTTTGGTGGTGTCGACGCCAACCACCTTGCCACCTTCGCGGCGGATGTTGGTGACTTCGCATTGCTGGATCACGTCCATACCCATGTCGGAACAGGCACGCGCGTAGCCCCATGCCACCGCATCATGACGGGCCGTGCCGCCGCGTGCTTGCCATAAGCCACCTAAAACGGGGTAACGAGGCCCCTCAAGGTTGATAATCGGGCAGAGTTCTTTAACCCGCTGCGGGTTGATCCATTCTGTTGGAACCCCCTGCAAGGCATTTGCGTGTGCTGTGCGCTGATAGCCACGGACTTCGTGATGGGTCTGAGCCAGCATGATCACGCCGCGCGGACTGAACATCACATTGTAGTTCAGGTCTTGGGACATCGTCTCATATAGGGAGCGAGATTTTTCGTAGATCGCCGCAGACGGGTCCTGCAAGTAGTTTGAGCGAATGATGGTCGTATTGCGCCCTGTGTTACCCCCACCAAGCCAGCCTTTTTCGATGATGGCGACATTGGTGATACCAAAATTCTTGCCCAGATAATAGGCCGTGGCAAGGCCGTGGCCACCTGCCCCAATGATGATCGCATCGTATTTCGTCTTTGGCTCGGGTGCCCGCCACGCGCGTTCCCAGCCTGAATGGTAGCGGGTTGCTTCACGGGCAATGGCAAAGGCTGAATAGCGTTTCATGGGCGTGGCTTTCGAATGAGGATCAAAGTTGCAGCTGTCGGGATTCGCAGGTGTGGCCTACCTTGAACTTGTTTTGGGTGACATACAAAAAAAGAGGATACTCTGCGCGGCACTTTTTTGCAATTTTGCGACACCGCGACAATAGGCTACAACACACACCGATCAAATGGCTGTGGGTTGCTGCAACACGCGTCCAATTGCCCCTTTTTTTTAAACCTCTACGCAGTTACATCATGAATAACCACAAAAGGGCGACCACATGGCGTTTTGGATTACTACGGTTTTATTGGCTTTGGTCGTTGCAGCGCTGTTTGCCATTGCGTTGATGCGTCGCGCGGACCAATCCGCCGGGGCTGGTGATTATGATATGCGGGTGTACCGTGATCAGTTGGCCGATGTGGATCGCGATCTGGAACGAGGTGTTTTGACGCAAGACGATGCCAAACGTGTGCGCACCGAAGTGTCGCGTCGTATATTGGCTGCTGATGCCGAACGCACCGTCGATGCGGACATCACACGCGGCGCACCTAAACTTGTCGCTGCTGTCGTTGCACTTGTTTTAGTTGGTGGCAGTTTGGCCCTTTATAAAGGCATTGGGCCGCTTAAAGGTCTAGGCGCACCCGGCTATAGCGACTTGGCTTTGGCCGATCGCATCGCATTCGCAGACTCTTTGCGCGAAACCCGCCCATCTCAAGCACGCGCCGAAGCCAGCCTAACTGATTTACCCCCAGTTGCTGAGTTTAATGTGGACTACCTGCAGCTTGTCCAAACCTTACGGGACACTGTTGCTGAACGCCCTGATGACATACAAGGCCATGCTTTGCTTGTGCAAAACGAATCCAACTTAGGCAATTTTATAAGTGCCTATCAGTCACAGAGGCGCATTATTGAGCTGAAAGGTGAAACCGCGACCGTTGAAGATTTTACTGGTTATGCTGATCTTTTAGTTCTTGCGGCGGGTGGATATGTGTCCCCAGAAGCAGAACAAGCCGCCCGCGCTGTTCTAACCCGCGATCCTAACAATGGCATTGCGCGTTACTATGTCGGCCTGATGTTGGCACAAACTGGGCGGCCTGACATAGCATTTCGCATTTGGGATCGCCTTTTGCAGATTGGCCCCGAAAGCGCGGTATGGATTGCGCCCATCCTAGAGCAGATCCCCGAAATGGCGCAACGTGCTGGTGAAAACTATCAAATTCCAACAATCGGCAATGGCCGCCCGGACCCTCCTGCCAATGGCCCAACAACTGCGGACATCGAAGCTGCAGCTGAAATGTCGGGGACTGAACGCCTTCAAATGATCGAAGGTATGATATCGGGATTGTCTGATCGCCTTGCCACAGACGGCGGTCCCGCGGAAGATTGGGCGCAGTTGATTGGTGCATTGGGTGTACTTGGGCGCACGGATCAGGCATTTGCTATCTACAAGAATGCTGAAACCGTGTTTGCCGATGATCCGTCCAGTTTGGACCTGATCACACGAGCTGCGCAACGCGCTGGAGTGGCCGAATGATACTGGAAGACGTCACAGAGTTCAGCGCAGCACTTAAGCCGATGCGCCCGATCATTGGATTGGATTTGGGAACCGTTACCATTGGGTTGGCCGTCTCTGATACCTTCCTCGGAGTTGCTTCTCCTTTGGAAACAATCAAGCGTAAGAAATTCGGACTTGATGCTGCACGCCTGATTGAAGTCATTGAAAAGCGAGAGATCTGCGGTTTAGTCCTTGGACTCCCGCGCAACATGGATGGATCAGAAGGGGCGCGGTGCCAATCCACCCGTTCCTTTGCGCGCAACCTTGAAAAGCTATGGCCAGGTCCGATCACATTTTGGGATGAGCGACTGAGCACAGTGGCAGCTGAGCGTGCTTTGCTCGAGGCCGATACATCCCGCAAACGCCGCTCTGAGGTCATTGACCACGTCGCAGCGGGCTTTATCCTGCAAGGACTTTTAGACCGCTTACAAGTCCTGAGGAAGGCATCATGACGACCCCTCCACCTCCAGTTTGGCGGCGCAACGAAATTGAAAGCCCGTGCATTCAAATCTGTGTAGTGCACCCCGAAACACGGCTGTGTACTGGCTGCAATCGTTCCATAGATGAAATTGGCCGCTGGTCGAAAATGCACCCTGATGAGCGCTCTGAGATCATGGCAGAGCTGCCGACCCGCCAATCCACCCCCAAAGGGCGGCGCGGTGGTCGGGCCGCGCGACTAAAACGTTAGTTACCCCATCAATGCTTTTCGCAACATGTTTACCGCGACCAGTACAAGGAACACACCAAACGCGCGCTTCAAGGGTTTAGCGTCCATCGAATGCGCCAATTTCACGCCCCACGGGGCAGTGACCAACGTCATGGCAATGATGATCCCAAACGCGATAAGATTGACCGCACCAACGGTAAGTGGCGGTACGTCCATATTCATATCGACGAAAAGAAAGCCAATCACTGCAGGCACGGCAATAACCACGCCGAACCCTGCAGCCGTAGCGACTGCGCGGTGAATAGCCGTGTTGAACAGGCTCATCAACGGCACGCCAAAGCTGCCCCCACCTATGCCCATCAATACAGACATAAACCCAACCAATGGCGATAAAACGATCCGCAGCGGCCCTTTTGGCATCGCCTGTCCCAGACGCCACTCTGCACGTCCAAAGCTCATGTAAACACCGACGATCAACGCCAGAACGCCAAAAATCGACTGCAGTGTAGTGGAACGCAGTTGCGAAACAACCAACATGCCGACAACAGCGCCCAAAGCAATGCCAGGAGCCCAGCCGCGCAAAATATCCCAATCAACAGCACCCTTTTTATGGTGGCTGTGGACTGAGCGCACGGATGTTACGATTATAGTCGCCAATGAGGTTGCCAGACACATCTGCATCAGTTGCGAACCATCATAACCAAGCGTCTGAAATGCGTAGAAGAATGCAGGTACAAGAACGATACCACCGCCGACCCCTAAGAGCCCCGCAAGGACGCCAGCAAAGGCACCAATGACCAAAAGAACAACAAGCATTTGGATTAACAACATCGTCTCTGGCATGATATTTCCTCTGAATTAGCCCGCTTGTGCGGCTTCAACTTCTAGAGCAGTCTGCGCCATTTGCGCGAGCGCCCCCAGAACCAGTTCGGGCCCTGCACCCGGTTTATTGCCATCATCGGACAACATTCGTCTCCACCCACGTGCCCCAGGGCGACCCGCAAACAAACCCAACATATGACGGGTCACTTGGTTTAGACGGCCACCTGCCGTCAAATGGGCTTCGATATAGGGTAACATTTTGTGTACGGCTTGTTCTGCGGTTGTTACCTCGCCGACACCAAAGATGATCGGATCCGCTGCGCTTAGGATGTCACTGGCCTGATGATATGCAGCACGACCAACCATGACACCGTCTAATCCATTTTCCAAGAAATCACATGCCTGTTCGAGCGATATCACACCACCATTCACAGAAATATGCAAATTGGGGAAATACCCCTTCATCTTGTGAACCAATTCATAATCCAAAGGTGGCACTTCACGGTTTTCCTTCGGGCTAAGGCCTTTAAGCCACGCCTTACGCGCATGAATTGTGACACGATCGCACCCTGCCCCAACGATCCGCGCTAGAAACTCAGGAAGGACCTCTTCAGGATCTTGATCGTCAACACCAATGCGGCACTTAACAGTCACCTCAACGTCTACTTCGGCGCGCATAGCCGCCACGCATTCGGCAACTAATGCTGGGTGTTTCATTAACACTGCGCCAAACGTCCCCGATTGAACCCGATCAGACGGGCAACCAACATTCAGGTTAATCTCGTCATACCCAACATCTGCCCCCATGCGCGCAGCCTTGGCCAATTCAACCGGATCAGAACCGCCAAGTTGCAACGCGACAGGGTGTTCAGCCACGTCATGGTCCAACAAATGCATTGCTCCACCACGTACAAGTGCGGGGGATGTGACCATCTCAGTATACAGCAAAGCTTGCCCACTTAATTGACGATGCAGATAGCGGCAGTGCCGATCCGTCCAATCCATCATAGGAGCTACCGAAAGACGG
>Ga0228672_1000143_pt1 | contig 46807 bp, 39 predicted proteins | sample 90DmetaG_FD_182788 | JGI IMG/M metagenome (GOLD analysis project Ga0228672, IMG submission 182788) | Seawater microbial communities from Monterey Bay, California, United States - 90D | ecosystem: Environmental > Aquatic > Marine > Coastal | place: USA: California | collected 2016-11-08 | reverse complement strand
ATCAGGCAATATGCCCGATCAAGTCATATCTTTATAACTAAACTAAACCACTTATAACAGCTGTAAGGATGAGGATTATTAAATAGCTTAATAGTCCTCCTCCTATGGCAGCATATTTCATAGTTTTTGATATTGAGCTTGGACCAACTAGATGGTACGCAAGAACTCCGAAAAATGGCACCAAAAATACTAAGGCTAGCCACATATATCTTCTACCGCCCGAAACCTGATTATTAGTGTTCAAATCATATAACGCTAATGCTGTCCATGCTGCATAAAGCACAAAAGGCATTAAATAGCCATATAGTTGAAACAATAATTGCCAAATACTTGGGCTTGAAATAGGCACTCCACTCATTATTATCTCCTTTTTAGCTTCAAATAAGTTATTTAAATCCTCGTCTACAAGATCGTATGGAAGTTCCATAGTGTCAATGCTAGGAACGTAAAACAGGTTTATAGCTGGGCTAGGGGTTTTAATATTATCAAAAGTCATATTGAGTTGCTCTTTAGGCCACGGATATTCCTTATATCTATTCTTGTCTAGTTCTTCATTTTGAGCATCTGCAAAAAATCCAGCGAGCATCATTAATCCTGATACGTCACCTTGTAGGGGAAACCTGGAAAACAAATTGTCATTTTCTAATGATGAACAATTATGTAGTTGTTCAAGAAGAGGAGGTGTCGATGTTTGATAGATGTTATCTTCATAGCAATTCCCCGGACCCCACGGACCTGCCAATGCCAAATCAGTATATCCTGAATCAAGAACCAAGTTCTCTTTAACTTGGACGTGTTGGGAAAAATAGAGTTTTGCATCCAACATAGGACTTGCAACTATTCCATATTTATCATGATTTATAACAATATTTTTCTCAATAATATCTCCAACTCTTCCGGGAACAACAATTCCCATTCCACGTGCAACAAGTCCAAAACGATTTGTTGGTGCATCATAATTATTATTGTCTACAACTAAGTTGCTGATAATTGTTGTTTCTCTACCTGGTGGATTTAATTCTGAATCAAGTGTATTTGGAACTATACCTGACATATTATCTCGCCAAATATTTCTATATAAATAAAGGTGTCCACCTGCATTAGTTCCTGAGTATCCAAGTGCATTTCCTTCAACAACGTTATCGTAAATTAATGAATTACACGGATAACATTGTCCAATGTATATACCACTATCAGGATGACCAGAGGCATAAATGTTATCAAAAACTCCATCTGTAGAGTCGAATGCATATACTCCATAATCACCATTGTTATAAACTGTTAAGTAAGAGCCTTTAAATCCTTTTGAACCGTTCCAATAGACTCCATTAAGTGAAAAATTTCTAACGGATAAGTTTTCAACACTAACTCCATCTGTGTCATAAATCTGAATACCATTCTCTCTCATAAATTCACCATCAACAATTACAGAGTTTCTATTAGTACCTCTAATTGTTAAATAATCAGTTGTTATAGTTACACTTTCGTTATATACCCCAGGATTTATTAAAACTAGGTCACCTTCTAGTGCTGAGTCAACAGCTTCCTGAATTGTGTTAAATTGCTTATTATCTCCTACTTCAAGCACATTGCTGCTAAGTTCTACAACAACCTTTTCTACAGGTGCACTGTACTCTACATCGCCAACAATGACGGTTCCAACCATCCCCTTATTATTTGTACCGTGATATGGGCAATAATATTCGTATACCCCTGGCTCCTCAAAAGTATATTCATATTGGTCACCTTTTGTAATAATTCCATATTCAAAGTAGTCAGATGAAATAGCCTGCCACGATCCATCACTAGCAATTACATTATGGTTATTTGACCCACCTGATTCCCATATCACGGTTGAGCCAACTGGAACATTGATGACTTTGGGAGAAAATTCATCATCAACTATTCGAATCACTAATGGTTCCTCAGAGGAAGCATCTCCAGCTCCACAAGCTAAAAGGAGAATAGAAAAAATGAATAAACTTAGAACTTTCTTCACAGGTACATTTTAGCAACTATTATTGGCACATGGATAGTAAAGTATGGGCTTGTCCCAAGTGCAACACATCATCTGTGGTGATTGCAAAAAAAGACAAAGACAGAAGCAGAGATTCAATTTCTCAACCACATACAAGTGAAACAGTTTCAATGACAAGTGGGGGTTTTACTAAGTTTTTCAATGTTCAAAATCAAAAGTTCTTAGTTATTACATGTAGCAAATGTTCATATTCAGAATTTTATCGTTCTGAAGTTAAGGCTTGGGAGTCTATAATCGACTTTTTTGGTAACTAAATTTAAAGATCATTTTTTTAATATTTTATAAAATATAAGAACCCTATACTTACTTGCTTATGGCAAAAGAAAATATTAGAAATATAGCAATAATTGCCCATGTTGACCATGGTAAAACAACATTAGTTGATGGACTTCTTCAGCAAAGTGGAACATTTAGCGAGCATCAAGTGTTAGAAGAAAGAGTTATGGATTCAGGTGATCTCGAAAAAGAAAGAGGCATAACTATTACATCAAAAAATACGGCAATTCACTACAACAATATAAAAATAAATATAGTCGATACACCTGGTCACGCTGACTTTGGTGGCGAAGTTGAAAGGAGTCTTAACTTAGTTGACGGAGTTCTTTTATTAGTTGATTCAAGTGAAGGACCATTACCTCAAACAAGATTTGTCTTGAAAAAAGCCCTCGAAAGAAACTTACCTGTAATATTGGTGATAAATAAAATTGATAGATCTGATGCCCGAATTGATGAAGTAGTTGAAGAGGTTTATGATTTATTTATTGACTTAGATGCAAATGACAAGCAAATCGAATTTCCTATCGTATACACAAATGCAAAAGATGGAGTTGCTCATGAGTCACTAGGAGATGAGTCTACAGATTTAATTCCTTTGCTTAATTTGATAACAAGTTTTTTTAGTGGACCTGAAACTGATGACACATTAATTCCACAATTCTTAGTAACAAACCTTGCTTATGACTCTTATGTTGGACAAGTTGCAATTGGCAGATTAGACAATGGAATTCTTGAGCTTAATAAACAATACAGTTTATGCGGGAAAGAAGAAACTATAAATAACCAAAAGTTTTCTGCATTATATACATTTAAAGGATTAGAAAAAGTAAAGGTTGAAGCCCTTGAATCAGGAGATATTATCGCAGTAGCTGGAATAGACAATATCCAAATCGGAGATACCATTTCAAGCAATGACAATCCCAGCCCACTTCCAAGAATTGAAATTGACGAACCCACTGTCTCAATATTTTTTCATGTAAACAATGGCCCTTTTGCGGGTAGAGAAGGCAAATATGTGACTTCAAGAAATATTAATGACAGGCTGCAAAAAGAAATTTTAAGTAATGTCTCACTCCAGATTATTCCAAGTGATAAAACAGACGTCTTTGAAGTTAGGGGCCGTGGAGAGTTGCAAATGGCAGTATTGATTGAGACTATGCGTAGAGAAGGATATGAATTCATGGTTTCACGGCCAGAAGTGATCATAAAAGAAATTGACGGCAAGAAAAATGAACCAATGGAAAAAGTTTTTATAGATACACCGGAAGATTATGTTGGAGTGATTACTGAAAAGCTTTCTAAAAGGAAAGGTAAAATGACTAATCTAATGAACAATGGATTTGGTAGAGCAACATTGGAATTTTCCATCCCCTCTAGGGGTTTAATTGGTTTCCGAAACCAATTTCTGACCGACACAAGAGGTTCAGGAATTATGAACTCTTTATTTGATGGTTATGCACCTTGGTCAGGTGAAATTCCACAAAGAACTAATGGTGTGTTAATTTCTGATAGAAATGGAAAAGTTACACCATATGCAAGTCTCGCAATGGTTGACAGAGGGGTCTTGTTTGTACCACCTGGTACAGAGGTATATGAAGGAATGATTATAGGAGAGAGAAATAACGAAGGAGATCTTGAAGTCAATATTACCAAAGAAAAGAAACTTACTAACCATCGTGCTTCTGGCTCAGATGAGACCATTCCACTAAGACCACCGCAGTTAATGTCTTTAGATCAATGCATAGAATTTATTTCAGAAGGAGAGTTTGTTGAAGTAACACCTGAATCAATCAGATTAAGAAAATCAGAACTTAACGCCACCCAAAGAGCTTTAAATAAAAAGAAGGAAAAAAAATCCTAAATTTTAAGCTTGAATCCAATCTTCAGGATTGTCATCAACAAAAAAATCACTAACTAAAGTTTCTCCAGGTTGAATTGCATACTGCTCAAAATCTGTAACTCCTTCTTCTTCTAAGACATCTTGATCAAGGAAAAAGTTCCCCGTACACTCTGCTGAGTTCCTTTTGAGTACTGCATATGCTGCATCTGCATAGATTGATGGTTTACGAGAACCTTTCACTAGCTCAGCTCCAATAACATTTCTTACTGCCGCTGTATCAAGAGATGTCCGTGGCCACAAACAGTTAGAAGCAATTTGATCTTTTTTGAACTCCTCCGCAAGGCCGTGGGCAACAAGTGACATGCCGTATTTCGCTGTTGTGTAAGCTAAAGTCATTCCAAACCATTTCCTGGAAATGTTCAAAGGAGGGGATAGTGTCAAAATATGAGCATTCTCGCTTTTTTTGAGATGAGGGATACACTGCTGACTCAATAAAAATGTTCCACGAACATTTATATTATGCATTAGGTCATATCTTTTCATAGGAGTATTTACAGTATCAGAAAGATGAATAGCACTAGCGTTGTTTATACAGATATCAATTCCACCAAATTTTTCAACACACTGTTCAACCGCCGATGCCACTTGGTCTTCAAATCTTATGTCACAAACGACTGGTAAAGCATTTCCACCTGCTGCTTCGATTTCCTCTGCTGCTGTATATATAGTTCCAGGTAGGGTTGGATGGGGTTCAGTTGTTTTAGCCAAGATTACAATGTTTGCACCATCTTTAGCTAATGTCTTTCCAATCTCTAAACCAATACCTCTTGAGCCACCACTCATAATTACTGTTTTGTTTTTAAAATTTTCCATAGATGTATTGTATTAAAATTGTTGTTCTTCTGTAGAGTCTTTTTTAGAAAGTAGCTTTGAGTCACTGCCCATAACTATCTCACCTATCGACTCATAATAATCTCCTCCAACTTCTTGTTGATGTTTAATAGCTGTGTACCCATCTTTAGACAGTTCTAGTTCATTTTTTTGTAAATCTACAATTGCCTTCATGTTCCCTCCTTTATAGTTTTTAGCTAATTCATACATGGAGCTTGCCATTGAGTGAAATCCAGCCAAAGAAACAAATTGAAGAGAATAACCAAAATCAGCAAGACTCTGTTGGAATTTTATTATTTCTTCATCTGCAAACTTGTCTGTCCAGTTAAACGAAGGAGAGCAGTTATAAGCTAAAATTTTATCAGGATAATGCTTTCTTATTTCTGAAGCAAATTCTTTTGCAAATCCAAGATCCGGCGTGTTTGTTTCGCACCAAATGACATCTGCATATTCTGCGTATGATAAGGATTTAGAAATCGCCATTTCGTGATTTTTTTCAATAGGGTAATATCCATCAGCAGTTCTTTTATTGCTCAAATATGGTTTGTCACTTTCGTCAAAATCTGATGTCATTAATTTAGCGTTTAATGAATCTGTTCTAGCTATAAGGACTATTGGAGAGCCCAATACATCTGAGGCTAATCTTGCAGAAGTTAACTTATTTATATATTCATGTGTTGGAATTACAACCTTGCCACCCATATGACCACATTTTTTTTCTGAAGCTAACTGATCCTCAAAGTGCAATCCTGCTATTCCAGAATGAATAAACTGTGAAGTAAGATTAAAAACATTATAAACCCCTCCAAAACCAGATTCAGCATCTGCAATTATTGGGGGAACCTCAATTTTTTTAAGCTCAACCATCTTTTGTAGCATTGTGTTATTTATCTTCTCTACAAAATTTGGGCCACTGTTTGATGGGTATAAAGATAGGTCGGGATATGTATTAATTCCATTATTACTTTCAGCAGCTACTTGCCAGCCACTCACATAAATAAATTCATAGTCAAGGTTAAACATCTGCAATGCTTGTTGAGCAGTAGATGCACCAAGACCAGATATAAAATGTTCTTTTTGATTAAGTAGCTTCCACAATTTGGATGCCCCTCGTTCTGAGATTGGACTTATAGTTTTGAATGGTGCTCTTAACTTTTGAATATCTTCTGGTAAGTACTTTCTATTTAGATCTTTCCACCGATCAGATTCAATATATTTATTTATCTGTGTAAGGTCATTAAAAGAATCACTGCTCATAAAATTTAAAGTTGGCTTGCAGCAACTGAAGCAATAATTATTGTGAGGGTAATTATTCCGAGAGCTGTAATGAGAACTTCGTTCTTTGTGATTTTTATTTTAGGACCTGCGCTCATCAAAGCTGAGAAAAGTAAAATTGCGGCTGAAATTATTAATGCAAATAGTGGAGCATAGTCATGAAAATTGATAAAAACTTGAGATATAAGTACAGCAATTATACCCCCAACTAAAATTGCACCTAAAGGAATAACTGCTGAACCAGTGATTCTATTTCGAATAATAACCGCTTCTTCTTCTTCAAAAAGCTCTAAACCTTTGGGTACGCCCAGAAGTATTGAGATTACTGAAATTAGCGCCTGAAAAAGAGTTGACATTAAAACGATTCTCCAAAAAGATCCAAAAACTGGAAGCAAAAATAATGTTGGATCTTCTGGAAGAATTGGCTCAATTGTTTGACCAATTGATGATGTTATAAAGAATCCGGTGATTGATCCAAACATTAACCCTAACCCAGTGCCTTGAAAGATTGATTCCCTATCACTTGTTTTTATGCCATGACCAATAAAGTTGGCTTCAAGTAGTTTCTTAACATTAACTGTATTTATAACTGCAAAAAAAGTTGTTAGAAGTGTTAAAGCAACAATGTAAGTAGTTTTCTTATATTCTGTTATAAGATTGAAAGTTTCAGATTCAAGAATCAAACCATCATAAAGATATGTACTTATAGCAATTGCTTGAATAAATCCAGTGATAATCCCAAATAAAGATCCATACTGTAATGCGCGTGCAACTTTTGAAAATAAATCTGCAGGTGGTTCGATAAACTCCTCAACAACTTCGGTTGCTACAGGAGCTTCCTCAACAACTTCGGTTGCTACAGGAGCTTCCTCAACAACTTCGGTTGCTACAGGAGCTTCCTCAACAACTTCGGTTGCTACAGGAGCTTCCTCAACAACTTCGGTTGCTACAGGAGCTGTGGGGCTTCCAGAGGACCAACTTGAAAGAATTGAATTTATGTCAACGCCATTAGCTTCTGCTCTCGCCTGAGCTGATCGCGAAACTAGCATCTGAGGAACACCAGTTGTGTTACTAATTTCTTCTATAAGTTTTTCATCCATAATATTCTTATTAAATTTTAGTCGTTAGTTGAAGTTCTAACTACATCATCGAAGGTTTTTTCAGTTTTATACCAACTCATCCAAGTTATTAAAATAAATATCCACAGAATTAAACCACCACCCAATTTCAGGACAAGTCCAGCCATAGTTTGATCATTAATAACCGATACATTAAAAATATTTTCAACCTCAAGATATGCGGAATACAATGGCTCCGTTCCAAATGCTAGGAAGCTTGCCGGAATCGTAGGTAACAAAGACTGAAGAAAAAGATAGGCTATCTTACCGGGAGCACTTAGTTGTTTGATATCTTTGGTTAGTCCTATTACGGGAATCCACATATTCAAAGAAACTAAAAGCATTACTCCATGGATAAGGAAATGAAAGAGAGTATTAGTAACCATTAAATTAATTACATTAGTCCAGTGCATGCCAACCATAACAAAATTAAAAAGAAAAAATGCAACCACGGGTTTAGTTGTTACTTGCAAAAGTGAAATTAAAGGTTTCACAGAAATTAATTTTTTTTGTGCACTATTCAAGCCATTTAGCAGCAGGGGGGGAGCAACTAGTGCTAGGACTAAGTGTTCTGCTGAGTGTACGGAGAATAAATATTTTTCACCAATATCATGAATTGGCCAATCTGTGAATAGCCAGAGGAAGAATAATCCCGAATACCATGATCTTCTTTTATTTTTTTTAATATCAGAATTGTCAGTGGAGTATTCAAAGAAAACTATAAGTGAAACTATCAGTGCCCAGACGTCATAGTGTGGGTGCCAAACTAAATTACTCATCAAATAAAGTTTGCAGCAGCTCTTTCGAACATAACAATTGCAAATAAGATGAGTGCTAAAATCATTCCACCAGTAAAAAATTTGTTTATCAGAGAGTTTTCAAACCTCAAGTGCATAAACCAACCAACAACAATTACAAACTTACCAACAGCTAAAATTATCAAGAGAGGGTCAGTAAACACTCCAACAAAGTCTTCGGTGTAGTATAAAGCAACTTCAATTGCAGTAAGAACACCTAGGACTAATGCTATCTGAACATATTGAGCAGGCTTTGGGTGCGGTTTGTGATCAACTGACATCAGATTAGGTAAACCACTGTGAAAAGGACAATCCAAACAATATCTACGAAGTGCCAATATAAGGCGACAAATTCCAAGTTCATTCCACCATCTAATGAGAGTCCTTTTTGTCTTTGGCCAATACCCCAAAGAGCTAAAAGCAGAACAACGCCAATAAATACGTGCAACCCATGAAATCCAGTCAAAACATAAAATGTAGAACTAAAAATATTTGAAGATAGCTCAAATCCCTTATGATAAAATTCAGTAAATTCATAAATTTGACCTGCAAGAAAAACTGCACCCAACATGGCAGTAGATAGTAACCAAACCCTAGTTTTTTCTTGATCATTGTTTTCTAATGCATTGTGAGCAAGAACCATAGTTAATGAGCTCATTAATAAGACAAATGAACTTACAGAAGTGAATGGTATGTCGTAAACATCTGTAAGTTTAATTCCAGGAAAATCTCTTCCCTTGAAGATCATAAATGTAGTTATTAAGGTCCCAAAGAAAAGTATTTCAGTAGATAAAAATATCCAGAATCCTAGTTTTCTAGTTTCAACGCCCGTAGGTTCATGAGGATATGAGTGAGAGTCACTCATTTTCTAGATCTTCCATAAATTCTTCCTCTAAAGGCTCCGTTCCCCATCCAAAGCTACCGATAAGGATTAGCAAAGTACCAAGGATTGCTAAAGGAAGCATTTTATAAATTACAGCGTAGCCCAGGAACGGAAGTCCAGATGCCAAGATTATTGGAAAATATGATGGATTTGGAAGGACAATCTCTTCTGACGGGTTTAACCCTTCTTCCTCGAGTTCTGCTAATAATGCATCTGCTCCTTCTTTCCTAACAGGTCTGCCATTCTCATCCTCATCATATTTCATATGCCAAAAATCATCAAGAGACTTTACTTCCGGTGCCTTCGAAAAGTTCCATACTGGTGTTGGTGAAGGAATACTCCATTCAATTGTTCGCGCATCCCATGGATCAAATCCAGCTTCTGGGCCTTTTCTCTTTGAATATATCCAGTTAGCCATAAAGACCAATATGGAAAGAGCAATGATGAATGCTCCTATAGAAACGATTAAGTTCCAAAATCCTAAATTAGTCTCTTCTGCGTACACCCAAGTTCTTCGAACCTGGCCTTGTAGTCCTAACCAATGCATCGGTCCAAAAGTGAGGTTAAAACCAATTATCATGAGCCAAAAATGTATTTTTCCTAAAGCTTCGTTATACATTTTTCCCCATACTTTCGGGAACCAGTAATAGAGACCTGAGAAAATGCCAAACATAGCACCTCCAAAAAGAACATAGTGAAAATGTGCAACAACATAATATGTATCGGTTTGCTGGGTATCTGCTGGGACAATCGAATGTGTTACTCCACTGAGTCCACCGATAACAAACATACCAATAAATCCTAGAGAAAATAGCATCGGTGTATTAAGTTTTAACTTACCTCCCCAAATTGTTCCAAGCCAATTAAATATCTTTACACCAGTTGGCACAGCTATAACCATTGTTGATAACCCAAAACCTGCTTGGGCTACAGGACTTATTGCTGATGCAAACATGTGATGTGCCCACACTCCAAAACCAATAAATGCTATACCGAACCCTGCAAACACTATTGCTGGATAGCCGAAAAGAGGCTTTCTAGAGAAAGTAGGTAAGACCTCAGAGACAATTCCAAAGGCAGGAAGTATTAATATGTATACTTCAGGGTGACCAAATAACCAAAATAGATGTTGCCATAATATTGGGTCACCTCCACCTTCGGTCAAAAAGAAAGTTGTTCCAAATTGTCTATCAAATGTTACATAAAAGAGTGCTATAGCAATTATTGGTAATGAGAATGCAAGTAAAAATGAAACTGCAAATGTCATCCAGGTGAATACGGGCATTCTCATTAGTCTCATACCTTTAGTTCTCATGTTCAGAATTGTTGTTATGAAATTAAATGCTGAGACTAAAGAAGCAATACCAAGAATTTGTAGACCTATAGCCCAATAATCCATAGCTGTACCAGGTGAGTATTTAAAACCAGCATTGGGTTGATACCCAAACCAGCCACCATTGGGAGCAGAACCTAATCTACTAACTTCTTCTGCCAAATAACCACCTTGAGGTGCTCCTGCTGTACCAAATAAGAAAGTTGAATATAGAAAAACTCCTCCAAAGATAAAAATCCAAAAAGAAAGAGCATTTAGCCTTGGAAAGGCAACATCTCTTGCACCTATTTGCAGAGGTAACAAATAATTAAAAAAAGCAGCACTGATGGGCATAATTGCCAGAAAGATCATCGTGGTACCATGCATAGTAAACATAGCGTTGTACTCAGCAGCACTTAAAAAGTTATTGTCTGGAGAAGCTAATTGGATTCTCAACAAGAGGGCTTCAATGCCTCCGATAAGTAAAAAGAAGAATGCAGCATATCCATACATTATTCCTATTTTTTTGTGGTCAACGGTTGTTATCCAGCTCCATATTCCTGTTTCTGAAGAGGGTCTTTTAAATATGTTAGATTGTTTTTTTGGTTCAATAATTTTTGTCATTTAAGTGTTCCTAAATAAGCAATTAATGCGTTTATTTCTTTCTCAGTTAATTCTAGATTAGGCATGAAAGTACCAGGTTTTATTTCAGCAGGATTTGCAAGCCACTTTGTTAGATTTTCAGGATTATTTTTCAAGGCTGCACCAGCAAAGACACTTCTATTTGCAAAATGTGTAAGATTAGGAGCGATTCTATCACCTTGTACATCCCACACCCCATCAATAACATGGCACTGCGTACAGCCTGCATTTAGATAAACAAGTTGACCTTCAGCAGCTAAGGAAGATTCAGGCAATTCTTTTTCTGCATAAGATTGTTCATTTGCTACCCAGGCAGCAAAATCACTTTCGGTCATAGAAATAACCCTTCCTCTCATTTTTGAATGACTTAATCCACAATACTCACCGCATTGAGCCCAGAATTCTTCGGGAGAATCAGCTTGAAGATTAAGATACGTTGTTTGTCCTGGAACTAGGTATCTTTTTCCGTTTAGTTTAGGGACCCAATAGTTATGTAAAACGTCATTTGACCACATTTCGAGTCTGACGGGTTGGTCTTCAGGTATTACTAAAACATTTGCAGTAGTTATTCCAAAATCTGGGTATTTGTATTCAAACCACCACTGGTGACCAATTACCTCAATTTTAAGTGCATCCTCTGGCTCACGAGCAAGATCAAATATTGTTTTTACAGTAGGTACAGCAATTGCTGCCAAAATTAATACAGGAATAATCGTCCAAAGAATTTCCAAGAAGTTATTTCCATGAATTTGCTTTGGGTCTGGGCTAGATTCCCTCTCCTTAAAATAAAACACTGAAAATAGAAGTGCACCTTGAACAATTACAAAGACACCTACAGCAATCCAAAATGTAAGCCAAAAAAGTTCATCAATACTTCTTGCATAAGGGCCTGCTGGACTTAACGAGTCAAGGGGAGCATCTTCTATACAAGAAGCTATGAAAATAAATCCTAACAAAAAAATTTTTTTACTTTTAAACAATTTCATCTCAAACAATCCTTAAGGATAGCGTTCAAACTATATATAGTGTAATCATAAGTAGTATGTGTTAATGTTATCAAAAAAAATTTCTTTGGTAAAAAAATTTGTAAAACTCTCAAAACTGCGGGTTGTGGAACTCTTGTTAGTCACAACAATACCAAGCATGATAGTCTCTCTTTACTCAATGCCCCCACTGACGCTTGTATTATCTACGCTAGTTGGTGGAACGTTGTTAGCTGTTAGTGCAAATGTCATGAACCAGGTTTTTGAAATTGAAAGAGACAAGTTAATGCAGAGAACTGCAGATAGACCACTCGTGACAGGAGAGCTCACTAAATCTACTGGTATAGGATTTTCAATAATTACCGGGATTATTGGTTTTGCAACTTTATATTTACTAACAACTCCAACAGCAGCATATATAGGGCTTATAGCAAATCAATTCTACATTTTCATCTATACATTAATTCTTAAGCCAAGAACAAATCAAAACATTGTAATTGGTGGAGCTGCAGGAGCAGCTCCGGTATTAATTGGCTGGACTGCGACAGGTAGCACTCTTGATATCGGGGCCTGGCTATTGTTTTTATTAGTATTTATGTGGACTCCGGCACATTTTTGGGCTCTCTCAATTGAAAACAAGGAAGATTATAAACATGCAGATTTTCCAATGCTACCAACTCAGGAATCATACGAAAGATCTACAATATATATAGCAATTTATTCTTGTGCAACGGTGTTGATTTCATTAGCTGTTGCTCCAGTGCTTCAATTAGGTATTGTTTATTTACTAATTTCCATTTTTTTAGGATCAAATCTAATGCTTAAATCTTTTAACCTGTATAAAAAAAATATAAAGCCGATCAAATACTTTGTCTTTTCAAACACTTATTTAGCTGTTATATTTTTAGGAATAGTTGCAGACATAATGTGGACATTGAGGGGAATAGCTGTATGAATGAATTTCTTTTTTCGATAACCTATCCGCCTATACCAATTACACAAATTGGACCTGTTGCCTTTTCTTTACATGGAGTATTTGCTGCAGTCGGTTTTTATTTTGGATCAACTTACGCGATTAAGTTATGTGTGAAAGATGGAAATGATGACCAGCTATTTTCAGATGCTTTTACCTGGGCAATTTTTGGTGCAATAATTGGTGCGAGATTTTTTACAATACCTGCTCACATAGGAGATCCAGGCTATGGATTAGATGATGTATTTTCAGTAGCAGGTAGTTATTCAATTATGGGTGGTATGTCAGGAGGTATTATCGCAGCATATTTGAGGATTGTAACAGTAGGTAAAGCAAACTTTCAAACTTATAGTGATTATGCTGCCCCAGGATTAATTATGGGTATTGCTATTGGAAGAATAGGGGACCTAGCAATTGTTGAACATTTAGGAAGAGCAACTGATTTTATGTTTGGTTACGAAATCAAGCCTGGGTATGATGTAGCTCCGCAACACAATGCACTTGAATGCTTTGCTCCCGAGATTACTTGCGGAACCTATCACCATGTTGCAATGTACGACCTTATTCTTGCAACTCTTTTCTTTTTTGTATTTAGATACTTACAAAAGAATCTAAATTTTGGGAGTGGTTCTTGGATTGGTCTATGGGCAATCTGGTATGGTGTTCAAAGAATGATACTAGACACACTCAGGTTTGGCATGGGTGATGCAACTATCGGCATATTTACTTGGAATCAGATTGGTGGTGCAACCCTTGCAAGCATTGGACTGCTGGTCTTTTTACGATTTAAGAATATTAAAACAAGCTAAATATAAATAACGAATACGCACCCAGCATTGAGAAACCTACAAGGGAACTTCTTTTTACTGTGCTCCTTGAAAAGATTATCACCATTAAAGAGACAAAGTACATCATAAACATCTGAATTAAAACATCTGATTCAATATTTCCTGGTTGGATAACAATAGAAGCACCACCTACAAGACCAATATTAAAAAGATTTGAACCAAAAATATTTCCAAAAACTATATCTGGTTTTTTCAATCTAGCGGCAGCAATAGTTCCAGCTACTTCTGGAAGACTTGTTCCAAGCGCAACCACTGTAACTCCAATTATTAAAGATGATATTCCAAATAATTCAGCTAAATCTATTGCATTATTTACTACTAGTGAGCTCCCAAAGATTGTTGCACCTAAAGATAATGCAGCTTTTGGCCATACATTTGTTATTGTTTCTTCCATAAACTCTTCATCCTCAATAGCTTCTTCATTTACTAATTTATATGTGATTGCTACAACAAGTATTAATAGAGTGATGCCTAATATAAAAGGAAATTCATTAATCAAAATATAGCTGGATACAAAAACTGTTGTCACAACCATCATCCACAAGGCAGATGTTGGGTTAAGATCTATTTTTTTATTGTATGAAGTATCAATAAACAAATACAACACAGCAACCACAAGTAATGAGTTTGCAATATTTGAACCAATTATGTTGCCTATTCCTAAAGATAAATTTCCATTTAATGCAGCACCTGTGCTCGCAAATAATTCTGGAGCTGAGGTTCCAAAACCAATAAACGTAGCTCCAATAATTGATGGAGGTATTTTTAACTTTAGTGCAATTTGAACAGCAGATTTGACCATAACATCAGCACCCTTAACCAAAAGAATGAACCCAGCCGCGAGGCCCAAAAGAATAACTAAAATATCCATCAGATCTTAATTTTTTGAATCTCTCCAAGCTATCCACTCTTTAACATCTGTAAGGTCATAGCCTGGACCATTTACTGCCAGAGTAACTTCTGTTGCGCCTGCTTCTATAAGTTCGTCAGCTAGGTCGATTCTTTTAATATCAATCCCAATGGATCTTTTAATTTCACTTGGATCCCTTCCTATTTCTTTACACCAATTATTTAAAACATTATTTTTATGAGCGACAGTTTCTATACCAGACCTTTCTTCAGTTTTTGTTGCAAAGCCATGCCATATATCTGCATATTGCGCTGTAATTCTTAGAGTAACTTTCTCTCCACCGCCACCAATTAAAATTGGAATCTTTCTTATTGGTTGTGGATTAAGTTCTTTCATTCTTTTTACAATTCTTTCCAAAGACTTTTCTAACGCATGAAGTCTTGAAATAGCCGTACCAAACTCATAACCATATTCGTCATAATCTTGCTCAAACCAACCAGAACCAATTCCTAAAATTGCTCTCCCGTTTGATATATGATCAACAGTTCTAGCCATATCTGCTAATAGTTCAGGATTTCTATAAGAGTTACAGGTAACCAGGGGACCAATATCTACCTTGCTAGTTACTTCTCCCCAGCTTGAAAGCATTGTCCAGCACTCGAAATGCTTACCTTCTCTTCTTTCACCTTCATTCCACTGAGTACCATCTTCTTTATACAGTGGATAAAAATGATCCCAGTTATAAATCGCGTCTGCTCCAATTTCCTCAGCCTCAATTGCTGCTTGTCTAATTTGATCATACTCAGCATGTTGGGGTTGTAAAAAAACGGCTATTCTAGGTTTCATTTTTAACTCCTGTTCTTGTATTAATTGTCTAAGATTTTATCATCCAAAGAATTATTGATACGTTTTACTAATTCCATATTAGCTTCAAGCTTCTCTAATTTTTGCGCCATCATTTTTTCTGCAGAAGGCAGGGGATTCTCTAGGATAAATGTTCTTATATCCTCTCCTAAATCTTTATCATATATTGAGTCAAGACCTGAAAGAATTCTTGATGCAGTCCATTCAGGCATAACTGATAGCAAACCTTTATAGTTATTTTTGATTTCCTTCCATGATTTTTTACCATTCACCTTGTTAGTAATCATCGATGCCAGAATATATGGACAATCAGCACCTCTGATTGTTCCATCCAGCATTGACTTAATTATCTTTTCACCAGCATTAGGGTCTCGTACGGCACCGAGTATTGCTCTGTATCTGCCTTCGATCTGAGGTGAACCAGCATTTAAGAATTTTTCAAGAAAATGTTCGATTTTAATTTCTTCATCTAGAGCTGAAAGATAAAGGGTTGTATTGTAAAAGCTTCCATCTTGAATGGTTTCAATTGATCCATCCTTAAACTTACTACTGTAGAAATTAATAAAATCAGCATCATTTTCTATTGATCCAATTAATTTATTTACTATTGCTCTAAGCTCTTTAACTTCCATTGAATCAGATTCTCTTACTTCACGACCCAGGTTTTCTTTTATAGGACCAATTAGCTTATTAAAATAATTTAAAAAAGAATCACTTTTTTCTACTGGTAAAATTTTTGAAAGTGAAGAAATTATTCCGGCAATATATGACCAAATATTTGGATCTGTCTCTGATTTATAAAGAGGCAAAAATTCTAAAAAATCGTTTATTGAAAATTTATCAACAGTTACTGATTTCCATGTGTCCTCCAGCAATCTATACTTTTCAAGAGAGTTTAATTCCTTAAAGTTGTCTTTAATTTTTGAAAAAATTTCTTGACTATAAACTACGTGGTAGAAAGCCCAGCCGCCATTGTTTATAAAAGGTACTTCACCAAGTGCTTCTAATTCTAAATTCTTTGAATTTTGTACGACAGTATTTATCTTGCCATTATCTAGAAAGCGAACATTTACTGGTATTTCCCATAATGAATTATCAGTACTTCCATCAATCAGAAATTTAGATTGGGTGAGTTCAAACTTTTCACCAACCTTTTGTACTTCAATAATTGGAAAACCAGGTTGTTTAATCCAGGTAGGCAACATCTTGTTTAGAGGTATATTGCTTTCTTCAGTAAGGCAATCCCACAAGTCCGATGAATGAGTGTTCTGAAATTTGTATTTATTTAAGTATTTCTGTACACCCGCTTGAAATACTTCTTCTCCAACAAACATCTCAAACATTTTTAAAACTGTTGACCCTTTTTCGTATGTAAGAACATCAAACATTTCTTCAGCTTGTTCAGGGGTTTCAACCTCAAACTCAACCGGTCTGGAGTTTTTAAGCGAATCGACACCAAAGCCTGCACTTCTAGATAAATTCATTTCACTCCATTGTTCGAATTCAGGGTAAGTCCCATTTGCGGCAATAGCCTCCATCAGACTGGCAAAAGCTTCGTTTAACCAGATACCATCCCACCACTTCATAGTTACTAAATCCCCAAACCACATATGTGCAAGTTCGTGTGCAATTACACTTACAGATCTTGATAGCTCTTGTCTAGTTGCTTTAGATTCGTCGATGAGAAGCAAGCTTTCTCTGAAAGTAACTGCACCTACATTTTCCATTGCACCCATTGCAAAATCAGGTATAGCTATGAGGTCAAGTTTCGAACCTGGATAAGGAATTTTATAATAGTTTTCAAAAAACTCTAATATTTTCAACCCAGCTTTTCCGGCAAAACCTGTTTGATGTGAAAAACCAGGCCTATGAATAATTCTTATTTGTGTGTTACCTACATTTCCAATTTCTGTAATCTCAAGTTCTCCAATTACAAAAGCTACTAAGTATGTAGACATTATCATTGAATCCACATAAGTAGTTTGGACTTTCCCATCTTCGAGTTCTTTTTCTTCAAGAACTTTTTCATTTGATATTCGTAGATATTTTTTATCAGAAATTAATGTCATTGAAAATACTGCTTTATATTCTGGTTCATCCCAGCATGGAAAAGCATTTCTTGCTGATGTTGGTTCAAATTGAGTTGTTGCGAGCCATTTTTCATTATTATTTAAATCTAAAAACTGACTTTTATAAAATCCTTTTAAATCATTTGTGATATTTGAGGTAAATTCAAGTTTTAGAGAGTATGAGCCAATTGAAAGAGTGTTTTTAGAAATGAAAGAAATTCTTTCTAAATCTCTTAAATATTCACAATCTAAACTAATTTGAGATTCGTTTGAATCAACTAAGTAAGCATTTGTTATCTCTATATCAATTGCATTTACTTCAAAAGAAGAAGTTTCTTCAACTATCTCTAAATCAACAGTTTGAGAACCCTTGTAATTAAAGCTATCCAAGTCAACATCTAGCTTGACTTGATATCTTACGGGTTTAGCGACCTTTGGTAGCAGTGCTTTATTCATCTTTTCTCCAATCAATGTGTATGTATTCGTCTGAACTTAAAAGCTGTACAGTATGACTCCCAAAAAAATCTCTCTGAGCTTGAATTAGATTTGATGGGTTGTCACTAGAACTCAAGTTAAGGTACCAATTCAAGCTTGAAGAAAAAACTGGTAGCGCAATATCTTTTGACAACGCATCTCTAACCAAGTTTTTGACAGCATCCAGATTTACTTTAAGTAAACTATGCAATTCCTCTGATTGTAAAAAGTCTTCTGAGGTGTCGTCAATTTTAATTAATTCATCGAGCATCTCAGACCTGATAATACACCCACCACTCCAGTTCTTAAAAATATCTACAAAATTAAATGAAAATTTATTAACTTCGTTGTAACTCCAAATTATTGTGAGACCTTGAATCATTGAAGATATTCTTCCAAAGTATAAAGACCTTGCCACTAAGTTAAATATCTCTGTTTTTTCACTACCTTGAGGACCTACTGTATTGTCTTGTTTAAATAATTTTTCGTCAAGTTTCCAATAATCACCGGCATTACTTTGAACTCTTGCATCATAAGCTGCAAATATTGAGGGGGCAGTTATACCTAAATCAAGAGCTGTTTCCACTGTCAATCTTCCAGTTCCTTTGTTGTTTGCAGAAGGTTTTATTAAATCAATGATAAATTTCTCTCCCTCTTTTTTCCTAAGTATTTCGGATGTAATTTCAATCAGATAAGAAGATTGATTCAAGATTTTAAGGGAGTCAAAAAAATCTGCTATCTCTAGATTTGTATATCCTGATTTTTTTAATAGAAAGTAGCTTTCAGCAATTAGTTGCATTTCTGCATACTCGATCCCATTGTGGACCATTTTTACGAAATGACCTGAACCAAATCCCTCGTAGAAACCTATACAGGCATCTGCAGCTTTTGCTGAGATTGATGACAATAAATCAATCAGATTCTCATCAAGATTTTTATTTGAACCGACCATTATGGCAGGACCATTTCTTGCACCCTCTTCTCCACCCGAGACACCCATGCCAACAAAGTTTATTTTTTTCTCGGCTAGTGAATTTCCATGATTAATACTTTCTTGATAAAAAGAGTTACCACCATCGATAATGACGTCACCTTCATCTAATAAATCAGAAAGTTGATTAATGATATTGTGAGTAGGTTCCCCAGATGGAATCATTAATAAGATATTTCTTGGACGAGCAATATTTTCAACTAACTCCTTGAGGGTTGTGTACCCTGAAAAATTGGTACCAAACTCTTTTTTTATAGAGTCTAATTTTTCAGTTGAAGCATTATAAGCCTTAATATTTGTACCTTTTTCGGAGATATTAAGACCAATATTTTTACCCATTACACCTAGTCCGATTAATCCAATTTCACTCAGCATTTTGTGGATCCCTTATTAAATTTAAATCTTTCAATTTTGTGATCAATTTACTTCTTATTTTTATATCAATTAATAATAATTCAGAACTATTTTTTACTTCCAGAATTTCACCGAATCTATTTACTTTGTCTAAGTTTTTTGGTTCAACTAAAAAAGAGCTCATTTGGGTGTCCCCATAGATTTCTGTTGAAATCTTCTCAATAAGTTCTTCTATACCAATGTTTTTTAATGATGAAATAAATAAAGCTTGAGGGTATCTTTCTGATAGGTCATTTAATGAAGCTTGGTCAATTCTATCAACTTTATTAAATACCATCACTTCATTGGCTGTTACTTCAATTTGTTCAAGAATTTCTCGAACAGTGCCAATATGCATTTCAGGAATTGCTGTTGCAGCATCAACTACATGAATTAATAAATCTGCGCTCGTAGCAACTAGTAGCGTAGATTTGAAAGACTCAATTAATGTAGTTGGCAGGTTTTGAATAAACCCAACAGTGTCTGATAATATCAACGGCTCTTGTATATCTTTAATAGGAAGCTCTCTTTGCAGTGAGTCCACAGTAGCAAATAATTCATCAGCAGCATATGCATCAGAATTAGTCAATGATTTTAATAGAGTTGATTTCCCAGCATTTGTATAACCAACTATAGAAACCAGTGGAGTATTTTTTTTCTCTCTTGAGCTTGCTTGTAGAAGCCTTTGTCTTTCTATTTTTTTAAGCTCTTTCCTCAGTTTGTTAATCCGATTATCTATCAACCTACTATCAGTTTCTAGTTTTGCTTCTCCAGGTCCTCGTGTCCCGATTCCTCCACCTTGTTGATTCAAGGTTTTGCCTAAACCTGCAAGTCTGGGTTTTAAATAGACGGACATTGCAAGTTCAACCTGTAAATTTGCCTCTTTAGATTGGGCGTGTAAAGCAAATATATCAAGAATTAGACCAGTTCTGTCAACCACGTCACACTGAAAAATAGCCCGAAGCTCCTTTTGTTGATTGGGGCTAAGTTCACAATCAAAAACAACAACATCAATATCATTTGCCTTTGACAGGTCTTCAAGTTCAATAATCGAGCCTTTGCCAATAAAAGTTTTTGGATCAATTCGATCAATTCTTTTGGTCTGGATAATAGTTGGATTTGATCCAGCTGTTTTTACCAGACTTGTGAGTTCTTTTAATGATTCTTCACGATCTGCCCTTGTTTGATTTTTTAAAATAATTCCAACAAGCAAGGCTTTTTGCACTGTTACAAAAATATCTTTGTCAGATACCGTTAGTAACCGTCTGTCAGTTTGATTAGGATTATTATTTCTTTGATTCAACTATTTAAGAGTATCCAAAATTTTTTTATATGAAAGATATATTTTTTGAATGTTGGCGGAGGTGGACGGGAATCGAACCCGCCAAAGACTTTTACACCTTTCACCAGTTTTGAAGACCGGGGAGCCCACCAGGCGCTCATTCACCTCCATTATTAAGACTAATTGTATAAAAAATTTTATATTGAATACAATTATGTATTATGGAAAACTTTTCGTCATTGTTTATGAGGCTTAAAAAAGAAAGAGGCTTATCTAACAAGCAAATAGCATCATTTACTGGTGCAAAACTTAAAGAAGTAAAAAAGTGGGATGCTGGTACAAGTTTTCCTACAGACAAAAAAGTTATCGTTGCACTTGAAGGTTTGCTGGGTAAAGAAGTCATGGATACACTTGAAGATCTATCAAGTTATGATCAAGTCACAACAAACTCTACTAATGTTGAAGATTCATTATTTAATATTGATAGAGATAAAAAGGTTGAATTAAAATCAGGCATCTTTAATAGGTTTAAATCTGAAAAACAGGAAACAAAAGATATCCCTCAACCTGAACTATTTACTTATGAGAATATCCAAGACACGGAAGATATTTCTGACTTTGAAGCAGATGCACAAAAAGAAACTTTTGAGACAGCCCTTGACGAAAAACCATATATAGAGGATTCAAAACAATTCAGTTTTTACCTAACAAGGAATATGAAAACATTTTTTACTCTTCTTGCTATAAGCGTACTAATAGTTCGTGGATTTAGATTATTTTTAGATTCTATGAAAATTATTATCGATAACTTATTATGACTTTGTACAAACTGAGCAGAGCAGGCTTAGGATTTTCTATTTTATCCATCATTGCAGGAGCAGTTGTAAGAGCTACTGGTTCTGGAAACGGATGTGGCTCATCTTGGCCAAGTTGTAATGGTCAATTAATACCATCCCTCAATTCCGCATCAGAGCAGATTGAGTTTTCACATAGAGCTATTAGTGGATTATTACTTGTTATCACATTAATTATATTCTTAAAATCCTATAGCTCATCAGTTACTCCGCCGCAAAAAAGGATTATTAATTATCTGACATTTTTTGTATTATTCGAAGCTCTAATTGGAGCTGTTATAGTTTTGTATGAATGGGTTGGTATGAACAGCTCTACACCTAGGATAGCGGCAGTCCCTCTTCATCTAGTAAATACATTTGGACTACTTGCTATGTATGCAATCCTCTTCAAGGTATCGAAGAATCCAGAAATCCAAATAAGTGATTGTATTGATAGAAATTTTAAAATTGCAACAGGTTTATTTATACTTGCTGGAGCAACTGGGTCAATTACAGCACTTGCAGACGTATTATTTCCTAGCGAATCTTTTATAAGTGGTTTGATTGAAGATTTTGACTCTACATCTGCCTTATTAACAAGGTTGAGGATTACACACCCCCTAGCCTCAACACTCCTATCAATTTTTCTATTTAGCGAATCAAATAGATTTAAAAAGCAATATGGCATTAGAACTTTCGAAATAAAAGTTTTAGTTATTTTGGGTGTAGGTTTAGGAGTCTTAAATGTGTTATCAAATATCAACTTATTGTTAAGCATAATTCATTTATTAACAGCAGATTTACTTTGGATTACATATATATATAAAACATTAGAAAAAAGTACTAAAGTTCTAGAAATACCAAATAATTCCAGTATCGATTAGGTTTATATCAAAAATATGTTTATCCTTACATTTCTGTAACTAGAAATGATAATTAAAGGTCAAATTACTAATGGTAACTAAAACAATACCGGCAAAGCCAAAAACTTCTAAAATGGAAGAGCAGATTGCTGTTGATGAAGAAAGCTTAACTCCTGAACAAGAAGCCGCGGCAAAAGAGAAAGCTAAATCTTTAGTTAAAAAGCTTGCAGACGATAAAGGAAAATTAACAACTGATTTAGTTAGTCAATACCTAACAGCAATAGGTAACTTTGATCTATTAACTGCGGAGCAAGAAGTAGAACTTGCTCAAAAAATTGAATCAGGTGAAAAAGCTTCTATTAAACTTCAAAAAAAGCAATTTAAGGATAAAAAAGGTGAAATAAGACTTAAAAGAGACAGGAAAAAAGGTGCTGAAGCCAAAGATGCTTTTTTGACAGCAAACCTTCGACTTGTAGTCGCAAATGCTAGAAGGTATGCAAACACTTCAGGAATTGATTTTCTAGATTTAATTCAAGAAGGTAATCTAGGTTTGATTAGAGCTGTGGAAAAATTTGACTGGAGAAAAGGGTTTAAGTTTTCTACTTATGCAACATGGTGGATTAGACAAGCTATTACAAGAGCGATTGCTGATAAGTCAAGAACCGTTAGAATCCCAGTTCACCTTCATGACACAATGGCAGCAGTCAGGGCAGCACAGGCTCAACTAAAAGCTGAATTAGGTAGAGATCCAAAACCACAGGAAATTGCGAAAGAAGCTGGAGTAGGTGTTGATAAAGTTGAACTTGCCTTAAGTGTTGCTGACACAGTTTCTCTTGAGCAACCAGTAGGAGAAGATGGTGCACAATTAGGAGACTTCATTCAAGATGAGGACGCCAGTGACCCATCTCTTATTGTTCAAGACCTAGATGTTGCTGAAAGTTTAAGAGATAGTATCAGTAGGCTTCCTGAGAGAGAAGGAAGAATTTTAGCTTTAAGATACGGCTTCTATGACGGTGTACCCAGAACACTTGAAGAAATTGGTGAAGAGTTTGATTTAACTCGAGAAAGAATTAGGCAGTTAGAAAAATTAGCACTTTGCCGTCTTAGACATCCTTCATTTGGAATCAGAGAACAAGACTTAGTTTAAATCACGCAAAGAGTTTCTAAATTTCTCAAACAATTGTTAATCTATAAACATGTTTGATTTACTCAATATTGCTATTGATTCTGCAATAAATTCTGGCGCAAGGTATTCAGATGCAAGAATACTGGTCTCGAAGTCTCGAAGTATTGCAGCTAAAAATGGTGAAGTAGAGAATTTTAATGAGTCTGAAAAAATTGGACTAGGTATAAGAGCTTTAGTAGGATCTTCATGGGGTTTTTATTCAACTTACAACTTATCAAAAGAATCACTAATCTCCTCTGGGAAAAAAGCATTTGAAATAGCAAAAGCCTCCGCAGCTGTCTCAGGGAAAGAAACACCTTTTGCTGATGTTCCTGTAGTAAAAGATGAATATACAACCCCTCATGAAGAGAACCCCTTCAAGGTATCATCAACAGAGCAAATTGATTTATTAGTAAATTCAACAGAACAAATGAAAAAATTTGGTAGTTCAAGATCTTCTGGACGTCTTGATTTTTGGGATACTGAAAAATGGTTTTGCTCAAGTCAAGGCCATGAAATTTTTCAAAATATAATCGAGTCTGGAGGAGGCATATCATCCTTGTCTGTAGGAGATGGCGAAACACAGATAAGGTCTTATCCACAATCCTTTGGAGAATACAGAACTGGCGGATGGGAAGTAGTAAAATCATTTGAATTTGAAAATCAAACACAGAGATTAGCCGAAGAATCCCAGAGGCTCCTAGTTGCACCTCAATGTCCAGAAGGAACAATGGATCTTATTTTAGAAGGCAGTCAATTAGCTTTGCAAATTCACGAATCAGTAGGACATGCAATAGAGTTAGATAGAATTCTTGGTTGGGAGGCTGCATACGCTGGTACATCTCATTTAGAACTAGATAAATTAAATAAGCATAAATATGGCTCAGAATTAATGAATATAGTTGCGGACGCAACCCTTCCTGGTGCATTAGCAACATTTAAGTATGACGATGAAGGAACCCCAGCACAGCGTGTTGACATTGTTAAAGAAGGAATATGGACAGGAGTTTTATCTGGAAGAGACAGTGCAGCAATCGCAGGAGTAAAACCAGGAGGGATGGTTAGAGCAGACGGTTTTGCAAGGCTGCCAATGGTAAGAATGACTAATGTCGGACTGCTACCAGGCGAATCGTCTTTAGAGGAAATTATTGAATCTACAGACAATGGTATTTATATGGAGACAAACAGATCATGGTCAATAGATGATTTGAGATTGAATTTTCAGTTTGGGTGTGAGGTAGGCTGGGTTGTAAAAAATGGAAAAATAATCGACATGGTTAAGAACCCAACCTATACAGGGATAACACCTGAATTTTGGGGAAACATGGACATGCTTGCTAATGAAGATGAGTGGGTATTTTGGGGTACTCCAAATTGTGGAAAAGGTCAACCAAGTCAAATTGGTCACACTGGACACCCTGCTTCACCTGCCAGATTCAAAAATACAAGAATTGGAGTTAGAGGTTGAACACCTGGTCAGAGCTGCTCGAAGATTTACAGAAACATATTCCAAGTAGTGTTGAATGTGAAATAAAGATGATGCACTCTAAAAGTGCATTAACTAGGTTCGCAAATTCACATATACATCAGAATGTTGATGAGGAGTCTGCAGATATTTTTTTGACAATACATAAAGACGGTAAAACTATTTCTAGGTCAAAAAATATTACAGCTATTAAGAATTCAAAAGATTTTGTAAAAGAAGCTCTCGACTCATTAGAGAAAAGTCCTAAAGATACAACTTGGGCAGGACTTACCGGTAAAACAGAATCGTATGAAGGTTTTCAAAAAAAGCGTGAATCAAGCCCTGAGGAAAGAGCAAATTTAGTAAGAGATTTTGTTGACGAAGGAAAAGAAATGAACGCTGCAGGATATTGTTCAACATATTTAAATAATTTCTTTATTTGGAATTCAAATGGGCTAAATTCATCCGACACCTCATCAAGTGCATTTATTGATGGAATATTTAGAACTAATACTTCCGCTGGTTCATCTCACAGGGGAGCTGTAAATATAAATAATTTAGATGCCTCAGAAACAGGAAAGGAGGCAGCAAAGTTAGCGGTTGACAGTCAAAACCCAGTAGATATTGATCCTGGAAAGTATGAAGTAATCCTTGGCCATGAAGCCGTAAGCACTATATTGGTTTTCCTGTCCGTTTATGGGTTTAATGCAAAAAGTAAGATTGATGGGATGAGTCCGATTTTACTAAATCAAAATCAATTTGATGAAAAAATTAATTTATTTGATACACCCGAAGATGAAGAATCCATTGGTTTTAAAATTGATGCATCTGGGGCAAAGAAATATAATTTAGAAATTATTAAAAATGGAGTGCCAAATACTTATTTTCATACCAGAAGGACATCTAAAGAATTAAATATGGAAAATACTCACCATGAATTTTTTGGAGTTGATGACTATTTTGGAGGGATAGGTACGAACTTGAGCCTTAATAAAGGCAATGCAAGTGAAAAAGATATGATTTCTAGTGTTAAGAAAGGAATTTATATCAACGAATTTTGGTATTGCAGAGTACTAGACCCAATAACACAGGTTGTTACAGGCTTAAATAGGAATGGCTCATTTTTAATTGAAAATGGAAAAATTACAAAACCAATTGGTCGACTTAGATTCACCCAAAGTTTTATAACTTCTTTAAGTCAGGGAAATGTCATTTCAGTAGGAGATACATCCAGATATGCTGACTCTGAATTTGGAGAAGGGATGTTAAAAGTTCCAAAATTACATCTAAAAGAATTTAATTTTACAGGTGGTGTCTCTGGTTAATTTTGAATATTTTGAGGGAATTAAACCCTTAATAATCCCTCACAGAGGTGGTTCAAATATTGTGCCAGAAAATACAAAACACGGACTTGAATTTGTAACAGAAGAAGGTTTCACACATTTTGAAACTGATCTAAGAATGTCTAAAGATGGAGAAATATTCCTTCATCATGATGACTCCTTTGATCGAACAACTGATGTTAAAGGTAAGGTAAGAGATTTTAATTGGAACGACATCATGAAAATAAATGCAGGATTCAAGTTTTATAAGAAAAAAGGTTTACATAACATGCAAACAAATTTTATTCGATTAGCAGATGCTCTTGAGTTCAATAAAGATTTGAAATTTAATTTAGATTTGAAACAATCTGGTATGGCCACACATGTTGCTGAAATTATATTCTCTCTTAAAGCAGAAAAAAGAGTTTTAGTATCTTCATTTAGCCCAAGAAGACTTGATGAATTTATAAATGTAACCAAAGGAAAAATTTTATCATCTGGAACTTTTAGAGAAAATGCCATTGCGAAGTTTTTACCAAAGAAAGCCAGGAGTCTTAAAGTTCAAGCTCTACAATCTCCGTATACTTGGAGAGGGCTACAGATTCATTCAAAAAAATTAAGGGAATTTTGTAAGCTAAACAATCTTCAACTTCATATATGGACAGTAAACACAGTAGAAAAATTTCAACATTGCCTTGATATCGGTTGTGATGGGGTCATAACAGATGAGCCGGTGATGCTTAGAAATTATCTAAATTCAAAAAGTTAAATCGTATTATTTTTTATAAATTTCTTTGCTTCTGAAAATATATGTTTTTTTCTGTCTGGGTCAAGTTTATCCAATGAACGAGTCAAAAGTGACAATCTGGGATTTGATTGATAAAATTTTCTATTTTTTTCTGTAAAGCTCCAGTAAAGACCATCTAATGTATCGCACCATTCACCTCTTTTGTAATTACTCATCTTAAGAATATAGTTTGAACCACAAGTATAGGGTTTTGTTGACATCAGCCCACCGTCTGCATAGGTGGCCATACCGAATACATTCGGAACCATAACCCACTCTGAGGAATCAATATACATTTCCATGAACCACTTGTATATTTCTTTAGGGTCTACGCCGCAAAGATTCATAATATTGCTTATAACCATAAGTCTTGGGATATGGTGTATGTACCCATCTTTGAGTGTGGTTTTAATACAATCATCAAGTGGGGCAATTCCTGTTGTTCCGTCATACCAGGACGAGCTAAGCTTTTTTTTATTACCCCAGTAGTTGCTTTTTAGCTGATTTAGCCCCTCTTCTTGATATATGCCCCTAACAAATTCTCTCCATCCAATAATTTGACGAATAAAACCTTCTAGTGAATTTAATGGAATTGAGTTTTTATCAGAATAAAGAACAGCTTTATCGATGACTTCTTTTGGAGTAATTAAACCAATATTTAGAAAAGGACTGATACAGCTGTGGAATAAAAAGTTTTGGTCTTGTTGCATTGCATCTTCATATCTTCCAAAATTTTCAAACCTAATTTTTAAAAATTCATCCAATTGTTTTATTGCACCTTGTCGAGTTACAGGAAACCATATTTTTTCTAAACCACCTGGATGATCATTAAACTTGGTGGTTATTAATTGAACAATACTGTCGTGATGAGTTGATATTTCAGGCTGGGATAATTCAGGAATAACTGTATTTTTAGGAATTTTTTTTCTATTTTCTTCATCAAATGACCATTTCCCCCCTACAGGCTTATTTTCCTCGTCCATCAATAGTCCAAGTTCTTTTCTAGCTTTTTGATAAAAAGATGCCATCCTATATACTTTTTTCCCCTTAGCCATAGCTTTAAAATTATCTCTACCAAATATGAACATAGGAGTTTGATGTATTTCAATTTCGATATCAGCCTTTGAGAGAGTTTCAATAAAAATTTTTTCAAAAGACTTATCTTCAATTTCAAAAATGTTTATTTGTTTAATATTTTTTGAAATAAGAAATTTAAGTAAAAAAGATACATAATCATCCGAGTCATTTCTTTCATCCAGTTTGTGGTATTCAGTTTTTATGGATTTTTTTATGAGTAAATCGTTATATTCTCTCATTGCAGTAAGAAATAAGTAAATTTTGGATTTGTGATATTTAAAAGTAGTGCATAATCCTTGATCTTCAGCCATAAATACTTCTTGGCAACCCTTTTGAACCAAATAGTCTGGTTCAAATAGCTGATTTCCCAGTATTACAAAAAAATTACTCTGCATCTATCTATAACTTAGTTAACATTAAAAATAATAAGAAAGTACATTTCGAAGTAAACATAGGGGGAAAGATGAACTTAGAGTTACTGAATCACGGATTTATTCCAGAAGAAATTTGCTATAAGCTCCCCGAAACATTCTCAGATGTTGAGAAGTTAGCACTCGAATTACCTAAAGTCCTTGCTAATGAACAAATTGAAGCCAGAGTTTTAAAACTTGAGGCTGAAAAAGATGTTGATACCTTAACAGGACCTCAATTAGAGAGGGCAATGCTTATCTACTCATATATTGGTCATGCTTTCATGTGGGGAAAAAGTAATGATAAAAATCTAATACCACTTCAGATTGCTAAAACATGGCATAAAATTTCTATCAAATTAGAAAGACCTCCAATTCTTTCTTATGCATCCTACGCACTTAACAATTGGAAAATGTTAGATTCTTCACAACCGTTTGATCTAGAAAATATAGTTATAGTTCAGAATTTCTTGGGAGGGGTCGATGAGGATTGGTTTATCATGATTCATGTGGCCATAGAATATGAGGCAAAAGAAATATTATCCTCCCTTAATAAATATTTTTTTGATTCAGGTGATGCATCAAATCTTGAGGACGCTTTAAAAAGTATAAAAAAAATAAACCATATTATGAATCGAATGCCTGAAAAGTGTGATCCGTTTATTTACTACAATCGTGTAAGACCTTATATTTTTGGATGGAAGAATAATCCAACAACACCAGAAGGAGTTGTTTACGAAGGAGTTGAGGAATATGATGGAAAACCTCAGATATTTAGAGGTGAGACAGGAGCTCAAAGTTCAATTGTCCCTATGTTAGATGCCTTATTAGGAGTAACTCACTCTGATGATCCATTGAAAGAATATTTAGATGAAATGAGGCTATATATGCCAAAGGAACACAGAGACTTACTAAATAATCTAGATGCCTGGTCACAAACTGAGAGAAGTGTAGTCGTTGAATCAAAAGACAGTAAGGATAAAAATTTAATTGATGAAATTATTAAAGAGGTACATGTTTTTAGAAACAAGCATTTGGAGTATGCAAGAATTTACATATATGAACAGTCGTTAACTAATGACTCTAATTCAAATATTGTGGGAACTGGTGGTACGCCATTTATGAAATATCTTGATAAACACCTTCAGGAAACAGTCCCTTCAAATGATTAAAAAACTCGGGATACCAAAAGAAGTAAAAAAAGATGAAGGAAGAGTTAGTTTAATTCCTGAACATATAACTCAATTTACTGGTTTAGCTGATATTTTCGTTGAAACAAATGCTGGGCTTGGTTCAGGTTTCACCGATGAAGATTATGAATCTGCAGGAGCAAAAATTGTACCCAATGCACAAGAGTTGTATGGTGTGTCAGAAATTATTTGTAAGGTAAAAGAACCTCAGGAACAAGAGTTTGAGTTACTTAGGTCTTCCCATGTTATATTTGGTTATCTCCATTTGGCCTCAAATCTTTCATTAACGAAAATGTTATTAGAAAAAAAACTTACAGCTATTGCAACTGAAATGATTATGGATGAAAATGAGTATCCACTCTTGATCCCAATGTCAAAAATTGCTGGCAACCTGGCTATCCAAAAAGGTATGCAATTTTTAGAGTATTCCTCTGAAGGTAAGGGCTTGCTTTTATCTTCAATTTCAGATGAAAGGAATTCAAAAGTTACAGTTATTGGTTGTGGAGAAGTAGGCAGAAGTTCTATTCATAAGTCTATTCAAATTGGTGCATCAGTGACAGCAATTGATTTAGATGAGAATATTTTGAGTGAGTTAAAAAATAAATATGGTGAAAATATTTCTACACATATAAGTGGAAGTGATGAAGCAACTGAGGCAATCAGATCTGCAGATTTGGTAGTTGGTGCAGTTCTATTACCCGGCAGGAAGCCACCTATTGTAATCACACAAGATGATATCGATCAAATGGAAAAAGGTTCAGTAATTGTAGATGTAGCTATCGACCAAGGTGGCTGTGTTGAAGGTGTAACTGCAAACACACACAGTGAACCATTTGAAATAAGAAATGGTGTAATCATATCTGCCATTGCAAACCTTCCAGGTGCGGTACCTAAAACTTCATCAATTGAGTTATCTACAAATATACAAAAATATGTAGACAATCTCTTAATTGACAACTGGTTTAGCGAATATAGTAAAAATGAGAATCTAAAACCTTCTTTACAGATACACAACGGTCTTTTACTTTCAGAGGAAGTTGCTGAAAGCCTAAGTTTATCTTTGTCTAAACTAGTTTAGGCTTCCACTGCTTTCTTGATTTACTGAAGCTTTCTATTTGATCCACATATTCAAGAGTTATATCAATTTTGTCTAAACCTTCGATGATTCTTTTTTGAGAAAAATTATCTAGGTCAAATGAGAAACTAATATCTTCACAGACAACAGTCTTGTCTTCAACTGAAATTTTTATAAGTGTTTTTTGATTTTCATGGATTTTGTTGAACAATTTTTCTATATTGTCTTGATTAGTCTCAATAGGCAAAAGACCAATATTTATTGAATTTAATCTAAAAATATCAGCAAATTTAGTTGAGATAATTGCATCAAAGCCCCAATCTTGCAGACCCCAGGGGGCATGTTCCCTGGATGAACCTGTCCCAAAATTATCTCCAGCTACTAAAACCTTTGCACCCTTATATATGTCATTATTTAATGGAAAATCAGGATCTTTCTTCCAATCGTAAAATAAATATTCCCCATAGCCAGTGCGCTCAACACGCTTAAGGAATTGTTTTGGCATAATTTGATCTGTATCAACATTAGACATATTCAGGGGGAGCATATGTGATTCTATTATTTTCAGTTTTTTCATTCTATATTTCTCTTATATCTACAAATTTTCCATGCAATGCGGCAGCTGCAGCCATTTTTGGACTTACTAAATGGGTACGACCTCCTACACCTTGTCTACCTTCATAGTTCCTATTTGATGTAGAAGCACATCTTTCTCCTGGACTTAGAATGTCAGGATTCATTCCTAAACACATTGAACAACCAGCTTCCCTCCAGTCAAAACCTGCATCGATAAATATTTTATCTAATCCCTCATCCTCAGCTTGTTTCTTAACAAGCGTTGAACCAGGAACAACCATTGCACCGATTGTTTCTGCTACTTTTTCACCTTTTACTACTGCTGCTGCCTCTCTCAAATCTTCAATACGTCCGTTGGTACAGCTTCCTATAAAGACTCTATCTAATTGGATTTCACTAATTTTTTCTCCAGGTTCTAAGTCCATATACTCCAAGGCCCTTGTTGCTGCTTCTTTCTCAGACTCTTTTTTAAAATCATCTGGATGTGGAATCGTATCATTTATAAAAATAACTTGTGAAGGATTTGTGCCCCAGGATATTGATGGTTCCAGTTCATTTGCATTTATAGTTACAATTTTGTCAAAAGATGCATCTTCATCGGAATATAAATCACTCCATTCATTGATAGCATCGCTCCAGTCGCTATCTTTAGGTGCATAGTTTTTATCTTTAAGATAATTAAAAGTTACTTCATCTGGTGCAATCATTCCTGCTCTGGCTCCACCTTCGATAGACATATTACAGATTGTCATTCTGTTTTCCATGCTCATATTTTTGATAACGTCACCTACGTATTCAATGACATGCCCTGCTCCACCACCAGTACCAATTTTTCTGATTATTCCTAAAATAATATCTTTTGGACCCACTCCATCTGATACATCTCCTACAACTTCAACTTTCATAGTTTTCGGCTTTCCCATCGCCAATGTTTGAGTAGCAAGCACATGTTCTACTTCTGAAGTTCCTATACCAAAAGCTAATGCACCAAAAGCACCATGAGTCGCAGTATGGCTGTCTCCGCAGACAATTGTCATTCCTGGTTGAGTTATTCCCTGTTCAGGACCAATTACATGGACAATACCTTGCCGTGGATCGTTTATGCCAAATAACGTAACCCCAAACTCATTGCAATTATTTTCTAGAGCTTCTATCTGAATTTTTGATAGAGGATCTTTAATTCCCAATAACCTATTTGAGGTTGGGACACCATGGTCAACTGTTGCTAATGTCAATTCAGGATGTTTAACCTTTCTATTAGATAGTCTTAAGCTATCAAAGGCTTGTGGCGATGTTACCTCATGTACAAGATGTAAATCTATAAATATTAAATTAGTACTCGCATCAATTGAAGCAATTAAATGCTTATCCCATATTTTTTCAAATAATGTTTTTCCCATACCAGTTACAAATTATATAATTTTTTTTTAATTTAATCTATAGTGTTATTTATTGTTTCATTGATTAATTTTTGAGATAAAAGTTTAGGTGCAGTCAAAAAGAGAATAAACATGAACATTCCACAAATTAGAAAAGGAAATCTTATTGCAAATTCTCTGGAAAAAGAATTTTCCGTTATTTTTACTATTAAACCACCAAATAACGCACCTAAGGGGGTTAATCCAAGAGCTAGCAATCTATAAACACTGTTTACTCTACCCATTAATTTATCTGGAATAAGGGCTTGTCTTATTGATACCGCTTGAACATTCCAAAGAACACTTCCAAAGCTTGTAACTCCAAAAGCAGCAGCTACAACAAAAGAATTAGAAGTAAAGAAAGGAACAAAGCCTCCTATTCCAAATAATACGATTGAAATGAGTAATGTTTTAGATTCCCCTATCCTTTTGTTAATTTTTTCAGCAAGAAGACTTCCTACTAAACCTCCAACAGCTCCACCATATGCCAAAAAAGCAAATTGAACAGAATCTAACCCTAATATCTCCTGACCAAATAAAATCATTATTGGAAACTGCATTGAACCAAAAAAGTTTGCAATTCCAGTATAAATTGCAAGACGACGAAGAAGAATTTGATTACTTAACCAGCTAACCCCTTCCTTAATCAGATTAATTGTTGTTTGGTTGCCAGCACCATTTTCGGTTCTTTTAAAGTCACCTTTTATTGCAGTAATAAAAAAAACAGACAAAAACAATAGAAATATACCAAGAATAAATGGGGCAATTAAACTAAGACCAATTAAAAACCCAGCTATTGGTGCTCCTAGAAAATTATTAGCAACCAACTCAAAACCGAACAGTCTCCCATTTGATTTTGGCAAATCATCTTTTGAAACAACTTGGGGTAAAAAAGATTGGGCAGCATTATCTCTTGTAACCTCTAGCATTCCAAATATAAATGCACCAATATAGATAACCGTTAATAATAAGAATTTTCTGTCGAACTCGGGCTCAACAATCGGCACACTTTTTGGAATGGAATCTAAGTTAAAATATATAAGCACTATAAATGACAAAGTAAGTAGCCCTTGAAAAATTCTTGTAAAAATTAAGATACTTTTTCTATTGAACTTATCTGCAATTACACCTGCAAACAAAATAAATATCAATTGTGGAAGTGTTGATAAAAGTACTGTTAAAGAAATTAATAACGGGTCTCGAGTTATTAGTGAAAAAAGCCAAGGGTATGCAAAACCAGTTATTCCATCAGCTAAATTACTAAATACTGATGCAGTCAGGAGGAAATTAAAGTTTTTATTTGATTCTTTTTTCATATTTCCATTTACTTATCATTTAATCTGTGCTCATTTAGAATAAAGCATCATGGAAACAATAATTGAAAAATTTTTAGAGATTGCAATCATCTTAATTGCTGCAAAATTTGGAGCAGAGATTATGAGAAGAATAAACCAGCCTGCAGTTATAGGAGAGCTGGTTATTGGAATTGTAATTGGTTACTATGGCTTAGGCCTTCTACCTCATTTTGAATCAGGTGATGTTGTTTCTACCTTAGCTGAAATCGGAGTAATTCTTCTTTTGTTTGAAGTTGGCCTCGAAACTAATCTTGATGAGTTTATTGAGCTTGGATCTACCTCTCTTATCGTTGCTTTAATTGGTGTAGTTGCACCATTCGCACTTGGCTTTGGTTCTATTTTTGCACTTGGCTTAGGTGGAGAGAATCAGTTTGAAATTGCTTTGTTTGTAGGCGCTGCAATGACCGCGACTTCTGTAGGGATAACAGCAAGGGTATTTGGCGATTTAGGTGCTTTGAAATCCAAAGAAGCAAAGACAATCATAGGAGCTGCAGTTGTTGATGATATTTTAGGACTGTTAATCCTTACTGTTGTTGCAGGAGTTTTGGGAAGTTCAGGGGACTTCTCGTTGATAGATCTTGGTATCATCAGTGGTAAGGCCATAGGGTTTTTAATTGCTGTAGTTATTATTGGAAGAAAACTTTCTAAACCTATTTTTAACTTTTTTGTAAAAATACCTTCACCAGGAACATTTGTAACTGGAAGCTTTATATTTGCTATGCTACTTGGTGCTGCTGCACATTTTGTTGGTCTACACCCAATTGTTGGGGCATTTGCTGGTGGTGTAGTTGCTGGAGAGTCAGGAATGACTCATAGGATTAGAGAAGAAATGAAACCACTGAATTTCTTGCTGGTACCAATATTTTTCGTATATATCGGTTCTGAAGTCAACATTCAAACATTAGCTTCATTAGATGTCTTTTTATATGGTATGTTGGTTAGTTTATTGGCATTTGTTGGAAAATATGTTTCTGCATTAGGTGCCGTGGGCAAGGGCATGAATACATCTCTTATTGGAATAGGAATGTCACCAAGAGGAGAAGTTGGATTAATTTTTGTTGCTGTGGCCACAACAACACTTTCAGATGTGATTACATCAGATATAATATCAATAATTATTTGGATGGTTATAGTGACAACAGTTATAGCTCCTATTTTATTGAATAGAATTTTACAAAAAGTACCATTATCTGAAAGAGATGATGACAATAGATTTGAGTCTCCTGTAGTTGAGTAGTAAAAACACTCCAATAAATTAGATTTTTAGTATCATATTATGAGTCATAACAAGGGGAAAATAAATGCTTATTAATTCTATGATTGCTGCTGCTGCCGGTCTTATACTTGCAGCTTTTTATGCAAATAAAGTTTTATCAATAAAAGTCACAGACTCAAGAGTAGAAGAGCTTTCTGCTGCTATCAGACAAGGTTCAATGGCCTTTTTAAAAAGAATGTATTCATGGATTAGTGTCTTCGTTGTAATCTTGGCTGTCTTGATTTCCACACTCACTGAATGGGGCTATCCATGGGGTTCTGTAGCATTTGTCGCAGGAGCATTACTTTCTTCACTAGCAGGATTCGTTGGAATGAGAATTGCGACCGCAGCAAACGGTAGAACGACAGAAGCTGCCAGGGATGGCGGAACTCTAAAAGCATTACCTGTAGCATTCAGAGGTGGAGCAGTTATGGGCTTCACGGTTGCAGGTTTAGGGTTATTGGGAGTAGCTTTAGGATATTGGTTATTTATCGAAGTCTTAGATCTTCCTAACGGATATGACGTTTTAGCCGCAATAGGTCTTGGAGGTTCATCAATAGCTCTTTTCGCAAGAGTTGGTGGCGGAATTTATACAAAAGCAGCAGACGTAGGGGCAGACTTGGTAGGTAAGGTTGAAGCAGGAATTCCTGAGGATGATCCAAGAAACCCTGCCACAATAGCTGACAATGTTGGAGATAATGTTGGGGACGTTGCCGGAATGGGTGCAGATCTTTTCGAAAGTTATGTAGGGTCACTTGTTGCACCACTAGCATATGCTGCAATTGTTTTTGCTGGGCAAAGTGTACTTCCTTCTTTATTACTTTTCCCACTAGCTGTAGGAACAATAGGTATGGGAGCATCAATTCTCTCTTCGTTTTTAGTTGTTCCTAAAGAAGGAAAGCTTGCACAAGCTCTTCATAGAGGTACATACAGTGCAGCGCTGTTAACTGTTGTAGGGGTTTACTTTTTAAGTGACTTCATGTTTGCTGATTATGCAGAAAATCCTATCGGATTATTCTTCTCAGTCATAATTGGACTTGGTGTTGGACTACTAGTAGGTCAAATTTCAGAATGGTTCACCTCTGATCATTATTCAATTGTTAAAAATATTGCTGATCAAGCAAAAACTGGTCCAGCAACTCTAGTGTTATCAGGTATATCTGAAGGTATGAGATCAGCAGCTTTTTCAGTAGTCGTAGTTGTTTTCGGAATTTATGGTGCTTATACAGCTGGTGACTGGGCATTAGGTGCTGATGGAGGAATCTATGGTATTGCTATTGCTGCAATTGGAGTTTTGTCTACATTAGGAATAACAGTAGCAGTAGATGCTTATGGTCCAATCGCCGATAATGCTGGAGGAATTGCTGAAATGGCACACTTACCTCCAGAAGTAAGAGAAGCAACTGATGAATTAGACTCTCTAGGAAATACGACAGCGGCAATCGCAAAAGGGTTTGCTATTGGTTCTGCAGCAGTTACAGCATTAGCTTTATTCTCAGCTTTTGTCCAAAGTGCTGGTATCGAAAAATTAGATATTACAGAGGTAGAAGTAACCTTAGGCTTATTTTTGGGAGGTATGTTTCCATTTTTATTTGCAGCCATGACCATTAATGCGGTGGGAAGAGCAGCATTTAAAATGATTGAAGAAGTTAGACGACAATTTAATGAAATCCCTGGATTGAGAGAAGGAAAAGAAGGAGTTGTTCCTGACTATACAAAATGTGTAGACATAGCCACAACTGCAGCATTAAAAGAAATGTTGCTACCTGGTGGTTTAGCCATTGCCCTTCCATTAATCATTGGTTTTTGGGACAAGGAGGCACTGGGAGGTTTCTTAGCTGGCTCATTGGTTACTGGATTTCTATTAGCAATATTTATGGCTAACTCTGGTGGAGCTTGGGATAATGCTAAAAAATATATTGAAGCTGGAGGTGGAGCAGGAAAGGGTTCTGACGAACACAAAGCTGCTGTGATCGGGGACACAATTGGAGATCCTTTTAAAGACACATCTGGACCTGCAATGAATATTGTTATCAAAGTAATGACAATTGTAAGTTTGATATTTGCGTCTGCTTTTTAAATCCATAAAAACTAATTAAAGACGTATAATATTACTCAGTACTAATGAGAATTTTACTGATAACTAATGACTGGTTCCCAAAAAAAGGGGGAATAAGCACGTATTTAGCAAATTTAGTTGACTCAGTCGATCACGAATTTGTTATTTATGCTCCTAAATGGGTTGAAGGTGAAAATACAATAGCTGCTTCGTCAGATTTTCTTGTTAACAGCAAAGCAACAGTTAATGAGATTACAGAAATTGTTCACACTGAAAACATAGATATTATTCTTCATGGCTCCAGCAATCCACAGTTCTTACTGGTAAATAAATTAGATCAGATCTCAAATCCCAATAATCCTAAGAACATAAAAATCCCTCAGTATATGATCTGTCACGGAGCAGAATTTAATATATTGAATTACATCCCAGTTGTCAGACGTTTGCTGAGGAAGAGTCTAAACAAGCTAAATAAAATATTTACTGTCAGTGAGTTTTCAAAGAAAAAACTGCAAGACATTACTGATACTGAAATTATAAATATTGGTGCCGGTATCGAGGTACCAGCTTTTAATAAAGAATTTGACACAAACAAAGTTCTAAAAATAGGAGTAATGAGTCGTTTTGTCTCAAGAAAAAAGATTGACTGGGTTATTGATGCAGTGCATGAACTTAAAGAAACTGGTAACAATATTGAATTAGATATTATGGGATTTGGAAAACAAAAAAATTATCTTAACAGATTATCTCTAGTCTCTTCAGCAAAGGTCAATTTTGTGAATGAAAAAAATGATGAAGAATCTAATTTTTATGAAGACATTGACATCTTTGTTATGCCTTCAAAGTCAAAGTACTTTGGTGCTGAATTTGAAGGTCTGGGACTTGTTTACCTTGAAGCAGCAAGCTATGGCTTGCCTGCTTTAGTGGGTTCATCAGGCGGATCTCCAGAAACCATCATCCCTGGTAAATCTGGTTTTGTTGTTGGGAACAAAAAAGGAATTATTGAAGGGATTCTTTATTTCATAGAAAATCCAGATGAGTTGAAAGTTTTTGGTGAGAAAAACAAAGATAACGTGATTAGGAATTTTAGTCTTAAAGTATTTGCTGAAAAATTTGAAAAAGGTATCGGTTAAATTAAAGTAATGCTTTAACCCGTGGCAATATCTGAAACACTATCACCAAACAAACTAAGAATTTCCTCTTCTGTAACTGTTATTGCGGCTCGTTGATTCTCTAGGGCTTTGTTTTTCTTTTCAACCAAAATCTTATTTATAAGGTTATCTTTTGTTGCATCTTCTGCTTTCATTCTGAATCTGCCTCTATAGAAAACGATATCCAGAAGCTTTGCAAGCTGAACAAGATGCTCTTTAGAAAGTTTTTTTATCTTCTTTTCATCAAGAGTGAAGTGTTCTGTAATCATTTCTAACATCCGGTCTTTAGATGCAGACTTTGGCATTTTTAAAATTTCTCCACCTAAGAAGTTTGATATCTGTCGATATTTATCATCTTCAACTAGATTTCTGATTTCATCTTTGGGCAAATTCCCTAGTTCTTCAATGTTGAATACAGTTCTTAATCTTTGTTTCATTGCATATCCGCCATAAGGACCAACGGCAGAAGAGTATGTCCATTCTCCCAAGGTTGCAACTTTTCTTGGATTTTTAGCAGATAGTGAGAACCTGCTTATGCACTCTGAGTCAGTAAGTAGGTCGGGATCCTCATCTTCAAATATTGGACCAATTAAATTTTTGTAGATACATTTTTTTTGTCGTACACCTTTTTCTTTGATTCCATGTTGTATATAGAAACCTCCGTTTGGGCCAAGTTTAATGTATATAGAAGCATCACATTCTGGGCATTGACAAACGACTCGTTCTTTTTTTAAACTTTCTTCTTGTTTTCCTTCTAAATCCTGAATGTAATCAGTGTTGACTTCTTCCAGTGCAATGTCTGGATTAAGACCTACTTTGAAATCATCATCTCTCAGAAGGTACGGATAAGGAACTTTCCCAACAATTCGGCCAGTCTTAACAACATACCTTGACTCAAATGGAAGCTGGATTGACGTCAATGCTAATGGGTCTTGAACACCATAGTTATTAATATGATCTGTAATTGTTTGGTGGGATTTCTCTAGAAATTCTACCTTAGATTTCTCAGGATCTTCACTAATGAGAATTTCATCAAGTTTGTCTTCCATGGATTTAGAAAATTCATAATCAATATATTGATTAAAGTAAGGCTTCATAAAATTATTGATTAGAGCCATTGCAAGTATTCGAGGTTTCAGACTTGATTCAGAATTAATAAATACAGATGTGATGCTTTCAATGATTGAAACATATGTAGAAGGTCTCCCTATACCCAGCTCCTCAAGTTTGTTAATTAAAGATGTAGAAGAATATCTGTTTGGAGGATTTGTAAATTTTTCTTCACTTGTACAGGTTAAAATATCCACCATATCTCCTTGAGAGAGGTCTGGTAGTTCTTGAGATTTTTCAGCAGCATTTTTAATAAGATCTCTATAGCCACCAAAGGTCCATGTAGTTCCCGAGATTCCTAAAATCATAGGGCCGAATTTTTCATCAGAGACCTCTATTTCTATTGATTTCGTAATTCCTTTAGCATCAGTCATTTGTGAAGCTACGGTCGTGTTGAAAATTAGACTGTAGAGTTTGAATTCGTCGCTTTCCTCTTTGTGAGTTGACAATAGTTCAGATGGTGTTGTAAATACATCACCGGAAGGTCTTATGGCTTCGTGTGCAGCCTGTGCATTTTTACTATCACCAAAATAATTTGGCTTCTCAGGAAGGTGGTCACTTGAAAAATTATCTGAAATATAGCTTCGAGATGCTTTAATAGCTACATCTGACAATCTGATAGAATCGGTTCTCATATAGGTAATCAATCCCTCTTGATAGAGTCTTTGGGCAATACCCATTGTCTTTCGTGGCTGAAATCCCAAGTTGCTTCTTGCAGATGTTTGTAAGCTAGTAGTCTTTAAAGGCTTTGGAGGTTTTCCACTCCTTCCAGATTCTTTGATTGATGAAATAGTAGCTTTAGTTTCAGTTAGTTTTTCTACGATATTTAGTGCTTCTTCTTCAGTTAGATATTTTTTATCTGTACTAGTCTTATTACCTTTTTGATCAAAGTCAGCTGAGGATGCTAGTCTTTTGTTCTGTACTTTTTTTAGACTAGCATTGAACTTTATGTCTTTGCTCATACAGGTTGTTGAGATTTCAAAATATTGTGATTCAATGAATTTTATTCTCTCCTCTTCCCTTTCAACGATTAGCCTGATTGCTGGGCCCTGGACTCTACCTGTAGAGATAAATGCACCACCTAGGTCTCTAACTTTAGGTGATATTTCATATCCAATCATTCTGTCTAAAGTACGCCTTGCCTCATAAGATTTAAATTTTCCAATATCAATTTTTTCAGGATTATTAACAGCATTCAATACTGCAGTTGGGGTAATTTCATTAAATTTAATTCTTTTTGGTTCATCTTTTAAATCAAGAGCTTCCTTTAGATGATAAGCAATTGCTTCACCTTCTCTATCATCATCTGTAGCAAGGTAGATTTCAGGAGCTTCATCTGCTAATTTTTTTAATTCGCCAACAATTTTTTTTCTATCTTCTGGAATAACATATATATTTTCAAAATTATTAGGTTTTACAGCTCCCCAGAGAATATCTTTATTTGTGTAATTAGATGGTATTGATTTTGCATTTCTTGGAAGATCTCTAATGTGCCCAACACTCGATTTAACTATGTATTCAGAACCAAGTATTTTAGATATAGTTTTAACTTTTGTTGGCGACTCAACAATTACTAAAGGTTTTGACATGTCACCATTTTTAACATCATTTTTTTAATATGTATAGGATTTTTAAAAAAAAGTATTTTTAATTCCTTTTAAGATGTAATTAAGTGAATAAAGTTAAAATATTTTCAAAATCTCAATTTTCAATTTTGTGGTGGTCTGGATCACTATCTAGCTTTGGGGATTGGGCTACATTGTTTGCTTCTGTTGCTCTTGCAAGCCAACTTGGGTCTGAGACTGGCAATTCTGGAATTACTGCAGTTGTTCCAGTGGTCGCTCGAATCATTCCAGCTTTTCTGTCATCATTTGCTGGTCTTATGGCAGACAGGATGAACAAAAAAAATATTATGATTTTTACTGATTTATCTCGTATGTTAATAGTTCTGTTTTTATTTTTTGCAACGAGTTTAGTTCAATTATTTATAGTTAATTTTTTAACTGAAATTTTTTCTCTTATGAGACAGCCTTCACGCGAATCTATAGTTCCAGAAATAGTTCATAAAGAAAATCTTGTAAAGGCTAATTCGCTATTTGCAATAGGAACTTATGCGACATTACCAATCGCCTCAATACTTTTTGCATTAATTGCAGATATAAGAGTTCCAGATTTTATTTCTAATTTTGGAAATGGATGGTCCGGTTCAATAATTTTTATCTTTGATGCATTTACTTTTTTTCTCTCCGCCTATCTCTTGGTGTTTTTAAAGACTAAAAGTGTAAAACCAATTCAGGGAAGTCAAGGCTTTGTCTTAAGAGAATTCAAAGAAGGTTTGAATTATTTCTATAGCAATCAGGAAATACGAAATATAACCGTATCAATCTCCCTGAGCTTATTTGCAGCAGGCTCTCTTTTTATTCTAGGCCACACCTTTTTAACTGTTGACCTAGGTTTTACTGAAAGCTCTTTTGGTTTTATGATTGCTTCATTTGGCACAGGAATCATTTTTAGTATGGTCACATTTAGTTATTTTATAAGTTCATTTTCAAGGGTAAGTTTTGTAATTGGTTTGTGCATGCTATCAACTGGCATTTCTCTTTACACCGCATTCATCTCAACAGAGTTCATCAATATATTGCTCTCAATATTTATTTCAGGGGTTGGTACTGGTGGAGTCTATCTGCTTACTATTAGTTTTCTACAAGCCACTACCGATCAACAGATGAGAGGAAGGGTCTTTGGAAACTTCTATACGATTGGGAGAATCGCTTTGTTGCTTTCTTTTTTAACTTCTGGCTTGGCAGCTAACTATCTAGATCCTTTATTTGTCAGTAGTGGCGTCGAAACTGTATTGAAAATAAGTTCTTTATTAATACTCATTTCTGGACTTATCACATTCATTTCAAGTTATAAAAAGATATTTAAAGAGTTTGGAATTGAAAATTCTAATTTCAATAATATAAAATTAGATTTTAAATCAATAGAGGATGAACCAGAGTGAACTGTAATTACTTAGCTTTTGAGGGAATAGATGGGTCAGGAAAAACTACTTTTATTGAAGAAGTTTCTAAAGCACTGGTTAAAGCAGATATTGAATATTCAATTGTAAGAGAGCCGGGTGGATCTAAACTCGGAGAAGGAATAAGGGAACTTTTATTGAGTCATGATTATGAAGTTGACCCGACCTCCGAAGCACTTCTTTTTAGCGCAAGCAGAGCACAACTAATTGAAGAAATAGTAAAACCCACTATTGAATTGGGAAAAGTTGTTATTTCTGATAGGTCAGCGTACTCATCAGTAGCATATCAGGGAGTTGGAAGAGGATTGGGCTATAAACAAGTATATGATTTAAACGACTTTGCAATTAATGGTTTCTGGCCAGAAAAAGTAATACTCTTAGATATAGATCCTAAAATTTCTTTATCTAGACAGAAGGTTGCCGATAGAATCGGAAGTGATCAAGTTAGCTTCTTTAATAAAGTTAGAGATGGATATCTTCAGCTTGCAGAAGAATTCAGTGAAAAATTTTTAGTATTAAACGCTGAAAACTCTCAGCAAGAAAATTTCAATCACTTATCTGACTGGTTAAATCTTGAAAGAACTTAATCATAAACTGCTTAATGAAGCCTCTTCTCCGTTTCATGCATACCTGTTACTTTCAAATTCATCAAAATATGTCCTTGAGCAAGCATTACAATTTGCTTCGATGACAAGTCTTTCACAAGAATCGACTTTAGATCATCCAGATGTAAGAATTATTGAGTCAGAAAACATAAATACAATTGGGATTGAAAATGTAAGAGACGTCTTAAATAAAGAAAACTTATCTCCCATCTCTGGAAAATATAAGACAATAATTTTCCCTCCCTATAAGTCACTTACAGAAGAAGCATCAAATGCATTACTTAAAACTTTAGAAGAACCATCTGAGACAAGTATATTTATCCTTACTTCAACTGGAAACTTCTGGTCCCATGCAAAAGATGATGCAAATGTAGGGATAATAAAAACAATTAAAAGTCGTTGTAGAACTATTTTTATTGAATCTGAGAGAATTACAACGTATGACTTTTCTCCAGGAGATTTTCTAAATTATGTAGATATTGAAGATTTCTCTAATACAGCCGATGAACAAAAAGTAAATAACCTAGTAAATATTCTGCAAAATTTAGTTAAAGCCCAATCTGTATCTAGCAAAAATATGTACAATTTCCAAAGTTTATTAAAAGTTATAAAAGAAATCCAACAAGACTTTGAAAACTCTACAGCAACCTTTGCGAATAAACTTCTTACCAGATCACTCGAATATATAGTTAGACATATATTATCAACTGACCAAATTGGGAAGTCAGAATACAGACATTGTGAGCAAGTACAAAGTGCCATTGAAGACATTCAACAAGGAATGAGAGATAGTATCGTCCTTAATAATTTGTCAGTGGAGCTAGCAAAACTATGAGTAGCCTAGTCTTACTAGGGACAGGTTGCCCAAGCCCGAGCGATTTAAGATTTGGACCTAGTACTTTATTTACACACGATAATAAAAATTATCTTTTTGATTGTGGTTCTGGTGTTACTCAAAGACTGAGTGCAGCAGGAGTAAGGTCTTCAGAGATTGATGTAGTTTTTGTAACACATATGCACTCAGATCACATAGTAGATTTATATCAGCTATACATTTCAGGGTGGCACCAAGGTAGGGACTCTAAATTTAAAGTTGTAGGACCACGAGGTATAAAAGCTTTTTTTGATAATCTTCTTACAGCATTCCGAAGTGAGTTAGACGGAAGAATTCAATGGGAAAAAAGACCAAACATGCAGGGGTTAGAGTATGAGATTACCGAGATTGATGATAGGTTTACTTTTTCATCTGATGATATTTCAATACTGCCTTTTGAGGTAGACCACTTTCCAGTCGAACCAGCATACGGGTATCAAATTAAATACACTCAAAAGAATGTAGAGAAAGTTGTTGTAATTTCTGGAGATACAAGAAAGAGTGAGAATTTAATTCAACACGCTAATCGTGCGGATGCTCTCGTCCATGAAGTTTTTGTAGATTTAGAATTCGACGAAAAAAGGATGTCACAAGAAACATTAGTAAATGTTTGTGATTACCATACAACTCCAAAAGAGGTTGGAGAAATTGCCAACATTGCTAATGTCAAAAAATTAATATTGACTCACTTTGTTCCTCCAGTTTTTGATCAGAAAAAGGTAATTAAGGACATCTCACAAGCCTACAAAGGGGAAATAATTATTGGTGAGGACCTAATGTCCGTTGACATTAAATAAACTTATAAATCCCTTAAATTAACAAATTTTTTAATATTAAAAATTAAGTAAATTCCGACTGCTATTCCAAAATAAGTAAGACCCGTATAGCCAATATTTAAGTAAGTGAATCCAAGGCTAATATGAGCAATAGCACTACCTACAAAAACTAAGCTATCACTCTTAATGTTTAGGTTTATGGAATTATTAATTGAATAGTGGGATATTGCAGAGCTTGTTGCAATGTAGGTAAAGTTCCAACCCAGTCCAAGAAGGTAAAGCCCAATTTTCAAGAAAAACACATTCGTGTTAAAAAGTGAAACAATACAGCTTGCAACAAGAATGAACCCTCCGATTATTGCAAATAGCTTAGCACCATATTTATCAACGAGCTTTCCAAGAATTGGAGATAGTAAAAACATTCCTAATGTGTGGTAGCTTATGATTGCTCCAACGAGTTTTATAGTTTCTCCAATATCTTGAACATGTAAAGGTGTCGCAGACATGATTAAAACCATAACAAAGTGATTCAACACAAGAATCCTTGTTAATAATTTTGCAGTCCCGTCCATTTCTGAGAGCTTAAGTCTTTTTTCAATAACTAATTTGTTATTTAGAGAGCTATCTTTTTGAGAAAATAACAAAACAGACATTCCCGCAAGGAACATCCCCACTGTAGCAATGAAATATCCAACTATTAGATCAGATCCAAACCATGTATCAAAAATTGCTGAATACTCACCTACCAGCCTAGGTCCAAATATGGATCCAAATACCGAAAACCATACAGCTAGAGACAATGCAGTTGCCTTAAAGCTTTCAGAGGCTACAAATGATGCAACATATCTAGTTTGAAGAGCTGCAGACTGTCCAATACCCAATATGAATGCTCCAAACAATAAGAGAATAAATGAATCAATTAATAGGGAATAAACTTGTATGAGCCCTCCAATGCTTCCAATAAGAAATGTATTTGATAGAGCTCTATTTTTTGAGTATTTTTGAGACATTTTATCAAACATTTGTGTACCAATAACAGCACCACCAACTCCAACAGCATTTGGAAATCCTATAAGATATGGATTAGAGGAAACTTCTCTGGCAGCCAAGACAGTAATAGTTACAGCAGCAATGAAGCCAGTAGAGGAAAATGCAACTGAAAGTAATAGATGAAAAATTTTTTTAATTTCTAAGACCACGGAATTAGACTACTGATATTTTTAAGTTATAAATTATTTTCTATAACTTATTGTAAATAATCTTACTCGCATTAGCATTATTATGCATGAAGAGAGGGCAACCTCAGCAACCTAGAAAGCAAACAAAGGTGCTAAAGATGCGGTTTTTTAAACAAAAAATATGCTTATTTCTTCATTACACAACATAATATGAGGAGAGTAAATGAACAATATAGTCACTGCTGAGACAGTTTCACCCGGACATCCAGATAAAATAGCAGATTTAATTTCAGATTATGTACTAACTCAAGCTCTAGAGAACAATAGTTCTTCAAAAGTTGCTGTTGAGACCTTTTTGACCGGAACTAAAAATGGAGGGTTAGTTATGGTTGGTGGGGAGATTAGTGAAATTGCTAACATTTCTACTGAAGACATCAATGCA
>Ga0228672_1000142_pt1 | contig 46857 bp, 74 predicted proteins | sample 90DmetaG_FD_182788 | JGI IMG/M metagenome (GOLD analysis project Ga0228672, IMG submission 182788) | Seawater microbial communities from Monterey Bay, California, United States - 90D | ecosystem: Environmental > Aquatic > Marine > Coastal | place: USA: California | collected 2016-11-08 | reverse complement strand
CATCACCTTTAACGCCTTGCTCGCCTGTAGTACCTTTAAGCCCTTGGTCACCTTTAACACCTACAGCACCTTTAGCGCCTTGTTCACCAACAATACCTTTAAGGCCTTGATCACCTTTAACACCTACATCACCTTTAGCGCCTTGTTCACCTGTAGTACCTTTAAGACCTTGATCGCCTTTAACACCTATAGCGCCTTTGAGGCCTTTATCTCCAGTGTCTCCTTTGAGACCTTGGTCTCCCTTAGGGCCTATCTCGCCTTTAAATCCTTTATCGCCAGTATCTCCTTTATCGCCGACTCCACCTTTATCACCTTCTCCACCTTTACTACCTTTTTCGCCGATACCCCCAGGAGTACCTTTAGCTCCTGCTACTCCTTTTGTACCTTTTATACCTGTTGTACCTTTTGTACCTTTTGTACCAGTATCTCCTTTTGTACCAGTATCTCCTTTTGTACCATCCTCTCCTTTAGGGCCTATAATGCCCTTGGACCCTGTATTTCCTTTGTCCCCTTTTATTTGTCCTACATTGTTCCAGCTTGTACCATTATATACCCACAGATTACCTGTGTCATCTGCAATAACACCTTCCCCTGCTTGTGCAGACGAGAAAGCATTATTTAAAGCAGTTTGAGGAGTTGCTCCTACTGTTGCAATATTTCCAATAATTGATACAGAAGTTCCATCGTCTCCAGTTTCACCTTTTGTACCAGCACTTCCTTTGGAGCCTATTTCACCCTTTTCTCCTCGGTTGTCTTCCGAAACACCAGTAACTCCATTAAATAAATTACTAGGATGATAGCTTGAAAATACTTTCTTCTGTTGTGTGCCTGTGTTTCCTCTAGTTTGAGTAGTTACAACATGACGAATCCAATAGTATCGAGTATTTGCTCCCCCCTCTACGATTGGATCTGTAAAGGTTGTGCCGTCAACTGTCGCTATCAGTTCTCCATTTACTACAGAGTTTGAAGTTGATCTCCATATTTGAGTTTGATGAGTATCAACATTAAACGAACTAGAATTTGTCCAATTAAGTACAATACCTCCTCGATTATTATTAGTAGCTGTTAATGCTGAAGGAGAAGGTGGCTTTGCATTTGGAGCGAGTCCTCCTTCTGCTGGAGTAATTGCACCTCTGTCAGAAGCTGCAATAAGATACGTGCTATCTTCGTGCTCTTCCGCTGTAATCTGTACTAAACAGTCCTGCTTTACAGTAAGATTAGTAATTCTATAAGTTTTATTCGTCCATCCAAAACGAGGGTAAGTAATTCGTATTACTTCACCCGCAAGAAGCAAAGCTCCTCGAGGTCCCATTGTAAAGTTAATCTTTAACCCTGAGCGTGACTGATCAAGATACTGTTTTGCATTTATTCTAGCGTTAAAGTAGTTTGTAACATAGGGAGCCTGAAAGTTTCCTTTTCGAGGAACCATTCTATCTTGCTTTAAGTACTCTGAGTTAAACATATTAACACTACGACCTTCAAAACGGTTTTGAGGGTCATTAATACTTACGTCAACAGAATTATATGTTCCTTTTTGTCCTGCATCTTCTACAGAGATTGAGCCAATAATATCACCTTCGTCAATCTCTTCTACTTTATAAGTTGTTCCATCTACAGTTACAGAAGTTGAAGGCCCTGCTTCTGTCATTACAGAAAGATTATATTTACCTGCAGAATATCGTAATATTCCGTTGAAATGTTTCAACATACTATTAATATTGTCAAAAATAGGTGCGGCAGTATCAATAATTGCGTTTGTTTGATGACGTGTAGCATGTCGCTGGTTTTGAGCTTCCCAGCCCACATAGCGCCAATATTTTACATCGTCAGCATCGTATAAACTATATCCAGAAGTAGCCCCTGCATCCCCATGATTTGCAGTTACTTTTTTAACTATAGGGTTCCCGTCAAAGGTAAATACCTTACTTGGGCCATCTATAACTCCATCATCGTTAGTATCTTTTCTAGCAATATCAATTTTTAAGGTATCAGAAGAGCCAACTTTCTTTATTTGTATGCTATTTGCTACTAAGTTTGCCCCTGATGAATAAGTAATACTATTCCCATTAGTATGAGTATTAGGAACTTTATGTAGCTTACCACCGTAGTAATAAAGTTCTCCCTGATACCATGATTTCCAGTTTTCATGTCTATGAGCAATCTTTCCAAATACATTTTCAAATTCTACAAGATAGTGTGTGAGTCCTGTATAAATTGTTACAGCAGAACTACTTTTAACAGTACCCTGCCAAAGAACTTTTCCGCCACTAAAAGCTTCATAATAATACTCATCTCCATTTGTAGGCTGACTCTCTGCAACCATAAATATATTTGAACGAGTATCGCATTCTCGTGCAGCAGAGAAAAAAGATTCTTTATCAACATCAATATCAATGTCTAGTGCTCGACCGAATCTGTCATCTACCAAGTAGTCGAGAAGCTGCATGGCTGGGTTAGTACTTACTCGTATATCTGGTTGAGTAGAGAAAATCTTATAAGTATCACCTTGAGCAGGAGCTTGATCAAAAGGAGTATTAACCATTGCCACTTTAGTAGTGCCATCATAATCAGCAATTACTCTGTTTTCAATACGGGAGCTACCATCTTCAAAGTTATGAGTTACTTCTATAAAGCGTAGATTATAAGCATCGTTTGTACTGCTTGCAGTACTCGCAAGCTGTATCCCATCTAGTACTGTAATAAATTCACTTACTACGTCTTCCGCATCTGTTTGAGTTGTTCCTATGTCCTGAATAATGCCTGAATTAGGTGTATAGTTTTCTGGCAGATAAAACTGATGAAGTTGATCTGAACGGAACCCGGGGGCAGTGCCTGTTACCTCTGCAGCAATAGAAGCAAAGTCTGACTGAGTTAATGCAAATTCCATTGCACTACTAGGACTTCCATTTCCTACTGTTACGTCTATGCCTGTTCCACTGCTAACTGTTGTGTTTGCTTGACTTGTTATTTCTTCTTGCAAAATTGCAGGAACAATTCCAGTATTTTCTTCGTGGTCATAAGTAAGTAAATGATAGTTGTTTGTACCGTCTGTCAAGTAAAACGCAGTTTTTGTGCCTAATGCTGGTTTTGTTGCGAATCTTATTCTGGCTTCTAAATTTCCATTTATATTTGTAATTGTATAAATATCTGCTATCTGAATATTACTCTGAAGTAAAGAATCGTCATCTGTTGCCTTGAGATTTACTTTTTGGCCTATATTGAAAGCGGTAGAATCATCCGTGTGTGCAAGATCATCCGCATATGAAAAATCATAGTTATAGCAGTTTACGCCTTTTCCACGTACTACAAAATCCAGAGAAGGAATAGTAGTCTCTCCTTCTCCGATTGTATACTTTGCTACAGTATAAGCAGTATCTAATAACTGATGTTGGGCTCCCCAGTATGGATCGTCACCTGTATAGTAATCTGTTGCAATTTTAAAATTACTTGAGTTTGATAGAAGAGTGCTGTTTGCTTTTTGATCTGATTTACCTGCATGAAAAGTAAGTACTGCGTCAATGGGAGTAGTAAACTTTGTGCCTTTTTCATGAGTAATACCTGCCCCTTGAGAAGTTGCACCTCCACTAATAGAAGAGTCTGCTAAAGGCGTAAAGTAAGGATACTCTCGTCTGAAACTTTCTGCAAATTCTCTTCTATCTGCCCAACTACCATCAAAGGGCCAAGAGTATAGGCCGGATAGCGCAGTATCCAGATTAGAGGAGTTAATATTTTGGGAAGTAAGTACATCTCCTCTGTCTGCTCTACCTTGGCAAAGTACATCAATTGTGTTTTCTGCCGTTTGAGTAGATCGAGTATCTTTATCATTTTCATCAATACATATAGAAGAAGTATCGTCAAAGTAGATATCATATAGTCCGCCAATCTGTCCTTCACAGATAGCGTAAGCCACAAAAACTTGTTTTGCGTCATTATTTAAAGTATCTACAAATACAGGAATACTATCAATTTTGTTTACGCCATACACAACAGGTAGATACTTTGCTTCTAAGTTAAAGCGTAAATCTGCTTCTCTATCTACTTCTACTTGATACTCAATTAACTTATATTTTTTGGAACCATACCACTTGCGCTTCATTTTCATCTTGGTACGGGTTTCTTTTACCTGATAGATTGCTACCAAGTTAATAGCTTGTTCGCTATGTAAAAATCCTAAGTCAGATGTATACGCAGGACGAATCGCTGCTTCTGGATCTGGAATATTATTTTGATCAAGTGCTCGGTGATGAGAGTCTGAAGTAAGACGGCCCTGTACTCGAGTAAAATCTCCCCAATGGCTAGTAATATTCCAAGTTACAGTTGATCCTTTCATTGGATCTTCTGCTATCTTTCCTCCGGCGATAATCCCTTTAAAAAGAGTATAAGGCTCTCCGATTATCTCTCCTGTCTCTGGATTGATAAATGCTTTATAAACAAATACATCTCTATTAATATACCTAGCGTATCCATTTCCAGTACGGTCTGTAATTATCCCTTCTACTTCTGGATTCTTGAATGTAAGAGTATAAGTTCCTGTCTCTGCCGTTAAAGCATTTTCAAGCGCGGTTACATTTGCAACAGTATTGTTTGTACTAAAAGAGTTTATTCGTACAAGTTTTCCTTTGTTTGAGCCACTACTTGCGACAAGCTCAACAATATCACCTTCTCGAAACCCTTCTGCAACAAGATTTTCTGAAGAAGTAATTGTGCTTGTTGTAATTGTTAGACTATCTTCAAGAGTGGTGTTTAGAGCAGTTGCATCAATTTGTAAAGTAAAATTTGTAGCTCGAGCTTCAATAGTTTCTGAAACTGCTCCAACTTTTAGTACTTTATTTGCAATATATGTCTGAGGGTTGCTTGTACTATCATCAGTATCATCATAGCTGATATCAAAGGATCCATCAGTTAAATAGATGTAATCAGTAAGAGCACGTTCTGGCTCATCACCGTCAATATTTTTTGGGCGCTCAAACTTTACGAGATGTGCGTATACGAATGAGTCTTCTCGAAGGAGCGCGTCTCTTAAATCTGCATTTAAACTTCTAATTGGCATTACTGTACTTCCTCAAGATTCAAAGAGAACTGATACAAATTATTTGTATTTAAAGAATATTCTTCAATGTTGCCCACTCGAACAACTTTGATAAATGGATTGTGGAACTTTACTTCATCATTATTTGCAACTGCACGAGCTAGTCCAGGAACAAAATGAATACGAACAGTATTCGCAGAAGGAGCAGTGTCTTTATAGTCTGTAGGGGTCTCTACTCGAGTAACCATGTATGCTTTTTCATGATTGGAGTCTGTGCCTGCAACAGTAAATAGGTCTCCTGGGGTAGGAGTGTTATCGGCAGCAATTGTATAGTTTCCATCCGAACCTCCATCAAGAGTCATAATTGTTTTACCTGCCGCGTGTGCCGAAGTTACTGCAAGATCATTACTTGCAACATGAGTAGCAAAGTTACTATCTTGAGGCACCCGATACTGCGGCAGAGAAACATAAAATGGATTTAATGGACCCCGTTGCTGTAAAAGAAACGTATAAATTGGCTCAAACTCTGCACGAGTCATCGGATTATAAGTAATATTTATTTTCCACTTATGAAACGCAGTTGCGCGTGCAATGAGTCTGCCCGAGTTTGTACGAGAGCGCATATAAGGCTGCTCTGACGTCATCTTTACAGATTTATAGCCAGGGCCCGCAGTTCCTGCAGATTGTCCTGCAGATCCAATACTGTTGTTGGGATCTGGCAGAACATTTTGAAATTCACTAAACTGTGCCATTAGTATCTAGATACTCCGCTTGTTGTTTCGTTGAATACTGAAGTATCAACTTCTTCTACGAAGTCCTGCCCATATGAATTTGCGGCTTGTCGAATCATTCCGATTATGTTTCCTCTTTGTGCAACAAGTAAGTCTTCTACGCCTGATGCATCTACAGTATTAATATTAAAACTTACATTCGTAGGCGCACCTGCTTGTACGTCATCATTTGCAACAATAGTTCCTGGAACTTCTGGTACAAACAGCTCTGGACCTTGTTCTCCAACCATGAATGCAGTATTTCCACCTTCTGCACGGTTTCGATATCCGCCAAATGCAGAACGAAAACTTTCTGGACCTCCTTGCCCAGACTCTCCCCTAAAGTATGCTAATTCACCTCTAGCAGACTGAGATTTTGCTAAGTCAACGTTCTTTCTTCTTTCTCCGATTGAAACGCTAGAAGAAGGCGCAGCTCCACCGCCCCCAATGGAGCCTCCACCTTGGTAAGAAGTTCCTGCAATAACTGCTAATTGGGCTGCGCCCATTGCAAGAGTAATACCATTCATTAATCCCAAGTAGCCTGCAAAAACTGCGGGAGCGGCTAAACCTGCTTGAGTAGCTGCTATAGAGGCTGCTGCCATGTTTGCTGCGATTGACATTGCAGTATTTGCAACAACGGTAGCCATCTGCATTTTCTTATTTTGTTCGAATGCTTTACGCTGAAGCTGTTCTTTTCTCTTTTCCATGGCTGAAATTTTAGCAACAGATTCTTTAGACTTTCCGTCTCTTCTCTTTTCTGCGGCAATTTGGTTATCTACTTCTGCAATCTGTGCCTTACTTTTAGCAGCCATAATTTGAGCAATTCCTGCAATTGCTGCAGCGGCGGCTTGGAAAGCAGCAGCAGTTCTTTCTGCGCTTCCTTCCGCCGCATTAGCAAAGTTATCTAAGTTGACCATTAAATCTGCACTAAAAGTTGCAAAAGAAGCCGCAAGCTCTCCTTCAGGACCCAACTTAGCTAATGCCTGAGCTTGAGCATCCACTACCCCTGCTATCATTGCAATACTTGCTGATTTTGTATTTTTCTGTGCTTGAAGTACTGCTGCTTCTGCTGCCTGTACCTCTGCCAGAGTGTTAAACATTCCGCTGTCAAGATTGTCTTGCGCAGCTTGTTGTTGCACTGCGGCGGCGGCAACATTATCCGCTCCGGTCATTGCAGCATCTCTAGTGGCGGTAGCATCGGAAGTCATGCCTCTAGCACCACTAAATACAGGAGTAGTTTGACTTGCTACTCCTCCAGCAATTGCTTCAGTTACACCTATTTGTGCGCCTCTAACTTTTTCTGCGGCAGTGGCCTTAACTACTGCTTGTTGCTGCAAAAGTAAATCTAATACTTTTTGCTCTGCTCCGCTTATTACTTCGTCTTCTAGGAATTTTAAACGAAGTATTTCATATTCTATCTCAAGCCTCATACTAGTTACAACTAACTCAGCCTGTGCTGCTGCTAAAGCTGCTTCTGCTGCTGCTACTTCCTGCTGGAAAGCCTCTGCTTTAGTAACTTGTCCGCCACTTAACTGTTGCTGAACTTTTAATATACGAAGATCATTTTTTACTCTTTCTGCTGAAAGCCTGTTTTGTTGCTCTTGAACTTTTAAAACATCTAAAGCTGCTTGTTTTTCTGCAACTTTTATATTTACAACTTTTTCTGCGTTGGCAACTTCTTGCGCTCTTAATTTTACAATATGATCCTGCGCTTCAAATTCCGCTTGCTTTGCTTCAGCACTGAGTGTAGGATCTGAAGCTACGAACAAGTCTTTTTCTGCTTGTATCTGTCTTTCGATCAAACTTGCTTCTGTTTCAAGCATCTTGTTTCGCTCTTCGCCTAAGATGACTTGAGCGCCCCCCACACCTTTCATATTAGATTCTAATGCTTTGAGTGCTTCTTTTTGTTGTGATAAACTTACTGTTAAAGTATTTATAGCATCTCGTGAATCTTGTATTTTGTCTACAAAAGCTTGTAATCCAGGAAGGCCTGTCTTAAATTCCTCAGGAATTCTCAAGTTTTCTAACTGTTTTTCTAGCTCTTCAAGGGCGGCCCGTGCTTCTTCAGCCGCAGGGGTTGCTTTTTGAAAAGCTTTAAATCCATTTAGTATGCTTGGAGGAACTCTTTCTGTTTCTTGTGCTTTCTTTGAAACTGCTTCAAATTTATCCAGAATTGCTTGAGCGCCTTCTTCCTCTTGGTCAAATAGTACTTTTGCTTTTTGCTGACGCTTTGACATAATTCCATTAAACTCAGCAACAGTAGTATTTAAGTTTTGAAAAGAATTTCTTATTTCATTTGGGAATCGTTGAATAAGTTCTAATTGAACTAAGAAATCCGTAAAGTCTAATTCTCCAGCATCTAACTGTTTCTGAAGCGCAACTAATTTACCGTAGGTTTCTGAGGTTAGCTTAGTATTAAAGGCATTTGCTTTTGTGGCTTTGTTTAGCTTCATTTGAACTTCAAACTCTAATAACGCTCCGGACAATATTTCATTTGCAGCCTTCTTTTCAGCTTCTCCTCTCCTAGACTGCGCATTTGCTAAATTAGCTTCAAGGTATGCCTGTTTTTGTTTAGATTGAGCTATCTGGTTTTCTATTTGACTTATTAACAGTGCTTGACCTCGAACCCTGTTTTGCGATTTTTGCATGCCTTCTAATTGTAGAGCTTTCTCTTCTTGGAGAGCAATCTGCTTTTCTACTTCTTTAGTTTCGTCTCGCATAGTTTTTCCAAGATCAGATACATTTGCAGTAACTACATCTTGAATTTTGCCGCGTATCTGATCTAGTATACCAGCAATTGCAATATACGATTCGCCTAAACGTTGTCCGCCTTCAGAGGTATTTCTATCGAAAGCCGCTGTTATTTCTGCAAAATTTTCAAAAGATTTTACAGCATCATCTATTCGTTTTTGTACTATGTCTTCAGGAAAAAACTTTTCTTTAATTATTCCGTATAAAATACTTATACCAGAAATAATTAGTCCAATATAAGGAAGAGCTGTAAAGAATGCTGTTCCTAATACTTTTACGCCCCCTGCAGCAGTTCGTGCAGCAGGACCTAACCCTTTTATAGTTTTTCCAAGTCCTTTTTTACCTTTAGTTGCTTCTGTAGTTCTTTCAATATCTTCGGTATGAGCTTGACCTAAATCTTTAAAAGAAGCAAATAGATTAAGGTTTGCTGCATTTTGAACAGCAGAAGCTCTGCTAGATTCTATACTAGCCATTCTTTGAGAAGCTTGAATATCTTTTAACTGAGTAAGTCTATTTCCGTATTCTTCCTGCTGCTCTCGTAACTTAGATAAACTTTTTGTTTGTGCTTCAGTCGCTACTCCACTTTTAGAAATTTCATTTTCTTGCCGACTAATTTGACCACTTACACCAGCGTAAGATCTTACTAAACTAAGATTTGCTTCTTTGTATTCGGCTGTTGTTGCTGTGCCGTCTTCTAATTTATCAATTAAGGCTGTGAATTTTTTCGGTAACTTACCCGCGGTCGTTAGCTGTTTTGCAGTTGCCGTGTGTGCATCAAAAGACGCTTCTGCATTTTCTCGAGAAGCATCCGCCATTCTTAGTAAGCCTGGAGCAACACTGCTAGTAACTGCACCCCCAAGAGTCGTTGCTACTGCCGTTAAAGAAAGTAGGTTTCTAGATGCAAATCCTACCATATCTCCTAAACCTAAGAAACCATTCACAAATCCTAATACATTTTTTTGTAAATTTTGTAGCGCAGCAGATAGTTTATCATAAGGGTTTGGATCAATTTGTTGACTTAAATCTTCATATTTTTTCAAACCTTGTTCAATTGTTGCATTTAAGAATGCTTGACTTCTCTCGTATTGAGTCAAAGAAGTTTCAGCAACTCCTAAACGATCAGCATAAATTCTTACTGCTTCATCGAGCCTAACAAAAATGCCTAATTCATCTAAGATTTCTGGTTCGACCTTTGCAGTACCTCGAACAAGACGATCAAGAGCATCAGACATATCTCTGCCCAAAGCAAGAGAAGCGCCTTTTGCAACTTTTGCAAGATTGTTAAGTTGATCGGAGCGGAAACCCGATGCGGAAGCAAGAGCAGTAGCTCTCATTGCTTGTTCAGCAGAAAGAGCTTCGCCCGTAATATTTCTAAGTCCTTGAGCTACATCCGGAAGATTTTGTCCTGCGGCGGCGCCTACTGCGATCAATCCTTTTTCTAGTTGAGATACTTGAGCGGCCCTACTAAAGGCATTAAATGCAGCAGTAGCTGCGAAAACGTTAGAAGCTAAAACAGCATACGCACTTACAAGACCAGTACTTCCGGTCATTGAGTCCCGCATTTTACTAAATGCTTTTGTGCCGTTTGCTGTAGCGCCCGCTACACCTTTTTCGCCTTTATTGTAGCGATTTCGTGATTTACCAAGGTCATCTGTAGCTTTTGCAGCTTTCTTTGCTTGTTGTTCTACAAGCTTAAAACTACCGTCTTGATCCAGTTTGACCTTAATTACGATTTCATTTGCCACGCGACTGTCTCTTTAGCTTTTCCCTCTCCCTTTTCATTTGTTCAGAGGATTTTTTCATAGCTCTTGAGTCTAACCAACTCAGTATTTCTAAGAAATATTCTTTATCTTCTATACCCCACGTTTCTATCATATGAGGTAAGTTTGTGTAATCTTTGCCTATGTACCCTATATCTCCTACTATTTTATCTCCTAAAAGATTAAAAGTCTGTACGGCATATGCAAATATTTCTGGCAAGTCTTCAAAGTCTGGAGGTATCTCCTCCTCTTTGGGCTCTTGCTCTAATTGTTCCATCATCTCGAAATATCTATCTCGAGTCATTCCGGTTTCACTGTTTCGGTACAGCTTTTCCAGTCTTTCTAGGGCTAGGCTTTTCTGCTCTTGAACGAAAATTATCAAGGTCAAAAACCACCTCGTTTAGCCATGTATCAAATTCTGTAGAGTTTTGCACAAGTACTTCTGCGTTTTCTTTTGAATATTCTACTTCTGTATTTGGATCTTGTGCTCCAGCATCAATTAAAATTAAAGTTTCTAAGTGCTCAAGAGTAAGTCCTTTCCAGTTTTTAATACTTGCTTCTGCAAATTCTACTACAAATTTTTCTTCATTTAAGTCTTCTACAAGAGTACGAGCTTTACGATCAAACTTTTGAGTTGTACATCGCTTTCGTAAATTAGTAAGCTCTTTGCGCGAAAGATTCGCGACTTCTATTGAAAATCCTGATAGCCCAGGAAAATCAATCCAGACAGATTTGCTGTCGACCATAAGTTGTTTAAGTTGCATTTATTGACCTCCTCAGTCAGTTTTATATTTAAGTATTGTTCCTAGATCAGCTGGATTTTGTGTCATTCGCCAATCGTAGTTTTGTAAAAATACATCTCCAGTTGATAGTCTGTTTGTGAAGCTACAAGTAGCATCTCCAAAACTAAACCCTCTAAAATTGTTTCCAGATTGCCCGTTTCCTGCTTTTATGTTAATAGTGGCATCATGGTCCCAATCTTGAACATTACTAGTATTATCATCTAGTAAATATTGAGAGATCGACCCTGCGAGTATTTTCTTTTTGAGTGCAAACCCTGATGGATACATCGAATTGGTTGCTGAAGTTGCCGATATCGCACTATTAACTGTAGTATATGGAGTCCATTGTATTTCATTTTGTAACTCCATTGTCACTCGTGCAACATGGGTGAGGGTTGTGCTATTTACAGATACATCTACAATAGGAAGTAAAAAAGTACTTGTTGCACTTCTATCTTGTAATGTTCCTGTAAGCGTTGCTCCTCTTGTCAGCTTTCCACCTTCTCCGCTAATTTCTAAACTCAGGGGCCGAGATCGCTCGATAACGAAACTCCCATTTGTCATAACCGCGGTTTCTAGTTTAAAAGTATCAGCTTCTGTTTTTACAAACAAATCAAAAGAAGTAGCACCTAGTAGTAGTGTTTCAATAATTGTGTAATCACTTTCAGTAACTACAGGCAGAGAAAATGAAAATGTGCCTGCATTTGCTTTGTTAATTACACTGGCTTCAAATACATTTGACTGTGCGTGCAGAGTTTTAACGGGATAGCTAGACTCAGAGAACGTTTGTCCGATTGATACATCAGTAACATCTATTCTGTGTCTGTTTCCTCCGCTAACTATAAAGACTTGTGCCTCTTGTTTAAAATTGTAAGTTGGCATTGATTCTTCTCTGCTAGAAGCCTTGTTTTACTATCACTAACTATGTAATTATATGGTAGGAGAGGAAAAATGTCAAGAGTTATTTTTGGTAGGAGTAATAAAAAAGGGGCCGAAGCCCCTTAAAAACAACGTTCTTATTATACTTTATAAGTGATGGTACACTCGTCAGTTTGGTCAATTGCTGAAGGCAATGCCATGAAGTTGGTTTCGAGTGAGATTACATCTTCAATTGAGTGCGAAGGTACTTCTAGGTGTGCAGTTGGGAAATTAAATTCCAAACGGTTTCCTGAAGCTCCGCCAATCTTAAAGGTAAGATCCATAGAGTTAGTAACAACTCCTGTTGCACTTCGCAGGTCATCAAACAGGTCACGTGACTTAGATCCAGTGCCATCAAGGGCTGCAGTATCAAGTGTCAAGTAACAAGTAAATGATCCACCAATGTTACGGTTACCAGTAACGTGTGCGAAAGGAATATTTACTTTACCCAACTCCTCTGGAGTAATGTAAGTAAGGTTGTTTGACAATGTAATGTTTCCGCCGGTAAGCGTAAGAGTATAGCTTGATGCAAACTCATTTGTTCCATCATTGTCTTGGTCTTGATCAGATACAGTTACAGTCAACTGGCTCAAACGGTTACGAATGAAGTTATCTGTTGCAGTAGCTTTCTCATAGACCATAGTGGGCTCTTCAATAAAAGTAATAGGTGAATTATCTGCACCTGCCCCAGTTGCTGAAGCGCTTGGAGTAATAACTGTTGAGCTGTCTACAGTAGTAACTGTTGTTCCGGCAGGGAACCCTCCGCCAACAATAAAATCACCCACAGATACACCAGTTGTACTATCTACAGTAACAGTACTATCTCCGCTAGAGACTGCACCGCTCAAGAAAGTAGTTACTGGTAATGACTTGAATCGCTTCAAACGGTTAGAGTCATTTGTATCTAGTAACAGGTCTTCGTCAGCAAGATCTGTGCTATCTTTTGTTTGCTTCATGAAGCGCAGAGTAGTATTATCTGCAATTGCGCCGTTAAATGCAGTGCCTACAGTAATATCGTTTGTGGATACTGCTGTTACTTTTGTTCCTGAAGCAACGCCTGATGCTCCAAATACCTTCATACCTACAGTTACGCCATGACCTGCGTCAAGAGTAATTGTAGTGTCGCCGCTTGCGTGATCAGACTGATTTACAGTTGCATCAATAACGATGGTATCACGGCTTCCTTCAAAAGAAGATCCAGTTACATCATTAACTTCTGAACAGTTTCCTGACCAGTTAATTGTTGCAATACCGTCAATGTCAAAATCTACGGACGCTTCATTTACAACCGCGTCTTTCAACTGCATAATTGTACGGTTAGCATCTCCAAGTACAAAGAAGATGTTACAAGTACCAAGAGTTGACCTATTTGACTGAGTTAAGGTAAACTGATTTTGAGCAGCAGCAGGAGTATTTGCAGTATTAGCGCCTCCTGTGTTTCCACGCATAAAGTCGCCGCGACTTCCATCGTAGTTATCTGCGCCTGCAAAAAGTGCCCATAATACTTCTTCTACAGCGTGAACGTCAGTAGAAGGGTCTGCTTTACCTGTGCCGCTTCCAGTTGATGAGAAAGGACGAACGTAAGTTGAGAAAGACCACTCACCCGCAGAAAGGGCAGTGTTAAAGGCACGTCTACCACGACGGCTTGTGCCGTTTGCATCTTCCATTTCCGCTAGGACAATTTCCTGAGATTCGTTAGCTTGTGAGAAGCTAAAGCCATCCAATACAGGAACCGTCCAAAATACTCCATCCATTTCGATGAAGCATTTACTATCGCGGCTAAAATATAATTGATCTGCCATAGTTTATCTCCTATGATATTGAAAGGACTAGGGCGTGAACGTTTGTTCGTGCCAGTCGTTTCTAGTAGCGAACCTCTAGCTGAATCTCTCCAACTCCGTAAGGCTCTAATGTACCTTCATCAGTAGTAATACTGGCGATGGTAATTTGTTGTGTATATTGATAGTTATTTAGTCTATCAGTATACTGTAATCTACTATGTTTTTCTACTACGGTTTCTACATCTTCTAGTAACGCTTCTAGAGCGCTTGCCGCATCTTCTTCGTGTACGTAACATCGAACTGTTACACCTAGAAAACGATCTTTGTAACCGCCTGCTTGATATTCCCGAGTTTCCGCTCCTGGATTTAAATGAATTGCGGGAAATTGTGTTACTTCGTCCCAAAATTTTAATCGAGGATGTACGTTATCATATAAATTACTGACGTACTCTCCAGTTCCGTCAATATTTTTTAATTCTTGCGTTAGAGCTTCAACAATAGCAAGCCTACGAGTTGTATAATTTCTTTCTGACATTATAGTCTCCTAGTGTATAGTCTGCCTACTTGCTCTACTGCTATTTCTCTAATCGTTTTATCAATGAGTTTTCTAGGGTCAAGATCAATACTTCCTTGCTTACCTCCCTGCTCAAATGTTGCATAAGGACTCTTTCTATAAGTATATCCTATGCTTGGAAACCCTTGAGGGGTTTGTATAATGTTTATAACTCTTACTGAAGCTGCAAACCTGCCCGTTCTATTACTAAGAGCAGGAGGTCCCATATTATCTATTATGGCTTGAGGTAGCCTTGCATTTATTACTGCTAACATTGCTGTTTGACTAAACTGTGCTTTTGCTGTTCTTTGTTGTCTAATGTTTTGCTTTTGTAATGATTGCTTTTTTGCGCGCCCTCTTGTTGCAGTTCCGGCAACTTTAAGAGCAGCTTTACTTTTTTCGCCCTTAACTTTTGTATCTTCCATTTTAACAGTAGCGCCTGTTGCTTTTTCAAAAGGTTTGAGCGCTTTTTTAATTGTTTTTTTACGTCTAGCAGTAACTAGACTATCTGATCCTGTTAGTTCTGCCGCAGGAATACTTTGTAATTTTGTTAAAGCATTCTTAACTTTAGCTTCAATTTCTTTCTTTAGGCTTTTTTCTTTACCGCCGCCTTGTTGTGTATTAAATAAAGCGTTTCCTACAAACACTCTAACAGTTTCTGTTTTTATATCTTTTTCTATTCTAAGCTCGGGGTCTAGCTTGGCTAGCTCTGAGAGCATAGCATCTTTATTACTATACATTGAATCATTCATAACCTTTTCTAACGCATCTACCATCTGATCATTTATGAAAATTTCAATATTACTTGTACCACCCGCGTGTTCTAAGTTAAATACTTGCCCGGCTTTTTCCTGGTCTCGCATTTTATTACTAGAGCCGCTTTGTCTTTCAAGCTTTTCTTTTCCGGCCGCACTTTTAATTTCTGTAACAAAAGTGTCATAAAACTCATTTAATGCAGTTTGATAACTTTTAACTACTCTGTCGTATACACTTGCATTTCGTGCCGTGACTAAAAATCTTGCTTTAATAACTGGAGGAACACTGTTAAATCTATAAACAACTTCGTCAGGCTTTTTAATTCTTAGCTTTACTATTTCATCATGCACGTCTTTTAGCATTTTTGTCATTGCAGCATCGTACACGTCTTTTATACTGTCTTCTCCGACCGCAGTAATAAATTTTTCTGAAATTCCATTTGTCTTCAAAACAGTTTTTACTGTTCGTGTTATGACACGAGGATTTAGTTCAAAAAAATGTACAACTTTATTTGTTACTTTTTTACGATAATTATCTGAACTTTGCTTAAGATTATCATCTAATTCATTTAAAAATCTTAATAAGTCTTTCTGGGCCATTAGAGATTTTTATACATATCAAGAATACGTTTGATATGGTCTGGGAAGCCTCGTCCATCGCCGCTTCCTTGATTTTCCATGGTTGCGCCAGCAATAGTGCGTCGCATAACATGTTCATCTTTCATATAGTACTTAATCAAATCAATAACAGCCAACTTTAAATCCGAAGGACACTCAGAATAGCCTGCTTTGTAAGTAACTTTTACTGCACCTGCTCCACTCGGCCAGTTCTTATAGGTAGATCCCGTTACGTACAGTACGCTATCCGTCGTCGTGTCTAGATAATAGTCTGTAGTTGGCACGGTCGTGTAACTGGCCGTAACGGAATCTCTTTTTTCTACTGAAACAACACTATTGACAGGACTTTCCGTCAACTGTACAATATGAGTGCTCCAATCAATATTAAACTCTTCGACTTTGTTAGTAGAATAGTAATCAACAATACTATTACCACAGTAAGTTTTTACTAATTGACTCACTGACTCAATTACTGAAGTTAAGCGAAGATCGTCCTTAGGGCTAGTAAGGCCTTCCGCTTCTTTATAATCTGCTAATGTAATTAAATCTGCCATAATAAATCAATTAGTAAAAACTTGGGGAGGAAACCCTCCCCAGTTTATTTATCTAGCTATTAAGATGCCGCTTGGACAAGCTTAACAACAGATACGTCAGTAGTACCGTTATTAGCAACGAGCTGGTTGAAGCCAAGTGACTGGCTAGCAACGATTACTCGACGCTGATTGAGTACTTCGTAATCTTGCTCTACGGATACACCGCGGAGACGTGGGATTACGTGGTTACGAACGTTAACAGCATAACCTACAGAGGCGTTTGCGCCTTCTGCTTCGAGCTGATCAGATACAACTACTGGAGTTCCAAAGATTGAACCTACAGAACCTGTAATCTTAGTAGCCATATCAGAGCCTACGTCTGTGATGTCGGCAAAGCCTGCATCAGCAATTAGATCGTAGTAACGCTTCTGAGATACAACATAGATCAGATCTTCTGGCATCATGCCATACTTACCCATAAGCTTACGTGCTCCGAGGAAGTCTGCTGCGTCAACAACGCCAGTACCGGCTGCTGCCACTGAAGTTGTAAACTTATTGTTGCCTGCAAGAGCTTCGAGGCCATCAAAGGCTTCTGAACCACCGGAAGTACCAGTAAGAAGAGCTCCGTCTACTGCGCGAGCGTGTGCACGTGCAACTGACTCAACAAGCATTGGCATCAAGTTAACAAGAACTTCTTCGTCAATGTTGTTGTCCATGAAAGTAGTCGAGATCAATCGAGTTGCTTTCAGGATTACTTGCTTAGCATTGTACTGTACGTTAGTGACTTGAGGACGGTTCTCCAAGTTACCTGCGGTATCAGTGTTTGAGCCCCAAGCTGCAGGACCTGCATCTGTCTGGATTGGCAATACTTGAGTCTGTGAGTTAATTGTGATCTCACGGAAAGCTTGAGCGAGCTTAAGCTCGAGCATGATTTCCTTCTCGATTGCAGTAGAGACTTCTTGAGCAATATCACCAGCATTAGCTGCATAGTTGATACCTGCTTTTTCCATAAGGCTCTTAGAGTAGTTAGTTTCCCAACCTTTTCCAGTCATTACACCTAGAAGGTGGCCATACATAAAGTCCTTGCCCCACTTTGAAATGTTGCCAGACTCGGTACGATCAGCGAATACACGCTTTGAATCACGCATAGCAGTGATTTCAGCATTCTTCTCTTCGAGGTCAGTCTTATATTGAGAAAGTACTTCCTCAATCTTAGCATCTTTCTCAGCGAGCTTCGCTTCGACGTCGGCCAAGAGGCGCTCAGCACCTGACTCAATACCAGTTTTGATTACAGTCTCAACTTCAGCCTGCTTTGCGGCTTCAGCTTCTACTGCTTCTTGTGCTGCTTTAGCTTCTGCTTCAACAGCGGCTTTTTCTTCGGCCTGACGAATTGCGATTTTAGCAGCAGTCTCATCCGCTACCTTCTTAGCAAAAGCCTCCAGGTCGATTTCGGGAGTTTTTACTTCCGACATTGTTATCTCCTTTTGAACTGACTTTTCAGTTCCATCCGGTGCATCACTAGCTTCAAATGAATCTTCATCTTTAGCCAGAGACTGACCGGCTAGATCTACACTATTAGTGAAAGTTTTTTTGAACTCATTATACTCTTCGATAGAATCAAATGATTTCGCGAGAGAGAAAGTAGCTGCTTGGTTACAAGGTACCGATACCACTGATACTTCAAACAACTCAGCATCCTTTATCTTTAATCCGTCAGTTTCCGATAAGTAATCAGCATCCTTGACTCGGAAACCAACAGAAAATGCTCCAAGAATGCCTTCTTTTACAAGCTGCGCGACATGATCGGGCGCAGACTTAGAAATTTTAGCCTTAAGTTCAAGACCGTTTTCAGTGACTTTAAGTCCTGTAGCGCGTCCGATAGGCTTGTTATAATCGTGATTGAAAAGAATGATAGGATTCTTTTCGAAGTTACCAAGGCCACCCTTGGTCCATGCTTCGGCTGAAATGGTATCTCCAGCTCGGTCGAAGTCAGCAGTGCTAGCCATTCCGCAAATGTGGACGCTACCATCGTCGTCTTCATTGAGTGCTTTAAACGTAGAAGTAAGGTTAAAAATCTTTTCCATTAGTCTTCACTCTTTGCTTCTGCTTTTGCAGGCTTGCTCGGAGAAGCTTTAGGCTTCGGAGCAGGTTTTGGCTTTGGCTTTGGAGCTTCCATTAGTTCTGGATGCTTAACTTTTAAAGCGTGAAGTAGGTATTTCCATGCTTTAAAACTTCTCTTTACAGAAATAGCATGAATCGCATCTGTAGGTCCTACCTTAGCCAGATATGTTTTATAGTCTACATCTAAAGGAAGCTTGTGCTTCTCAAAATGTTCGTGAGCAATATCTAAAACTTTTTGTTTTTGACGTACTGCCATTTAATCTTCTCCTTCTTCTACAGGCCTTCCGCCTTCGTCCGGATTTGCAGCACTACCAGCAATATTTGCTGGAACTCGCAAATCATCATATCCCTCTACTGAAGCAAATCCGAGAGCATCTCGAGCTTCGTTTGGAGAGATAATTCCAGTATTTACTAATGCAGAGTAGTACTGAGATTGATCTCGTAATTCTGGCTGTAATGCCGGAATATCTGTTATATCTTCTGAAAGTGCAAACCCAAAGTATCTTTCTAGTGCAAAGTTCATTTTGCGTACAATAGGAAGAATAGTCTCTAAGTAGTACATTCTCATGTTAGGTCTTAAATTAGCATTATTACCAGAGTCTAACATAATTGGGGGGATGCCAAGTGCCTTTAGTACAATTTTTTCATTTTCTGAAATTGCAGATTGAAAATCTAATTCTTTAAAGTTTATATTTGAAACTTTATCTATTTCAATTCCGCCGTCAAGAATAAGAGGTCTGCGACCTCCTGCATCTGGTCTATAACGTGCGGACCAAGATTGAATCATTCTTTCTTTAATTTTTTCTGATAGAGTATTAGGAGATTTAAGTACAAGACCGGGAACGGCGCCGTTTTTAAAGAAGTTATCCTGAAAATCGCGCATACTTCTCATGAGTATCATGGTTCGTAAAGCAGGTTTTAGTCTTGAAACTCCTCTATAGATAGAATAGAATGAATTGTCTTTTATGTGAATAATTTCACTTGGCTTATAGCTAATTGTTTCATTAAACGTAAACTTTTCAATATACTTTGTATCATCTGCATGTATTGTCATTTTGTTTGCAGGCAAATGGTACATATGTACACCATCAAAATAAATAAAAATGTTTCCGTCAAGTAAGTAGTCAGTAATTAAATTACGACGAAAAGTGCTAATGTCTTGAAAAGGGTTCGGCTCTTTATTTAATAGTAGATCTACTCGCGAACGCTTAATACCTTTTACTACACTAGACATTCATTGTACTTGACCGCCTACAGAAATTGGTATTTCAGAAGTATCATCAACAATCATGTTAACGCCTCTGTTTACAATTTCTAGGTCTTCATAGGCTCTCTCGTAGTTAACTACTTTTTCACGTGAAGGCTCTACTTTATGGTCGTAGTATGGCTGGGCAGGATTCAGCTTCTCTTCTGTATCTTTATTTTGCCAAAAATTATACCATGCCATGTTTGTCTCTTTGAATCTCTACCCAGCGCATTTGTTTCTTTGCAGTCACTAGGGCTGGATTTCTGCCATACAATCTATGCAGTTCCAAATGATGTTTATGGCAAAGTGTCACTGTGTGCTCGTACAGCTCCGCCCATTTATCTTCTATAAACTCGTCTCGCCAGATTACAATATACTCATCCGTATAATGCGCGGGTCTCTCTTTCTGCTTTTCTTTTAGCCATTCTCTTAGTAGAGGCGCTAGAGTGTAAAAGTGGTGAAAGTCGAGTTCTGTGTCAGCGCCACAAATGTGACATTCTGAACCTTTTTTATACTTTGATTTAGCTCGATCTCTTATATATTTTACCGGATCTCTTTTCAGCTTTTTCATTTTGAATTATAGCCCTTGTAACATAAATTGTCAAACACTATTTTTTGTAGGTCTCTTTAAAACCCACTCTGAGTTGTTTCGAATGAATATAGTGCATACCGTAAAGCATCTGCCATATGCGATGCTCGATTGTGTTTTGGTTTTTCTCTTGCAAGATTAGGGTTAGGATCCCATTGATATTGATCAAGGCAAGATAGTACTTCACCGCATCGTTGATCGACAAGCATGGAATCGTTGTCTACAATTCCTGCTACTTGTGCGATTCCATCTAATACTGATTTCTTCGCATTTACAGTACTAATATCGTAATTTTGTGCGAAGTCAAATCGAGTTTGCTGTGCTGCGGAATCTATATAAATGTAATCAATGTCCCATTTGTTAGATAGTTGTCGAATTACAGCGGCATGTTGCTCGGTGGTCTTCTCAGCATCGAGGTACTCATCTAAAACGTAATACTTTTCCTCGTCCCAATCATAAGCTATGACAACAAATGCAGTTGGGTCACGATAACCAACGTCGAGACCAGCAAATACATCCATGCGACGAGTATCAAGCTCTTCATTATTAGAGATACACTCTTCGTGATTAAAGTTCCAAATTTGGCCTTCATAAGTGTTAAAGTCCGCTTCATATTCCTGCCTAAATTCTGAATCGGACATAGACTTTTTAGCTTCTTGTATATCCATTTCAGACATTCGCGGATTATCCTTATAAGTAGCTCGTATCGAGCACCATTCAGGAAATTCATCATTAAATCCTCTGTCGAAAAACTCGGCAAACCAGTTGTTCCTGCCCCGTGGAGTTGAAATAAAGATCGCTTTAGAGTTTTCTTTATCCAAAGTAGGTCGAAGTGCTACGTTAAAGGCATCTTTACCGTCTGCCAACGCCGCCTCGTCAAATATAATTAAATCGTAGCTTCTACCTACACAAGAATCAACTTGGTTTACTGAGCCCATTCGAACCGTAGAGCCGTTTGTTAGCTCAATAACTTTATCTTTTGCATTGTCTTTTGCTACCTCTAAGTCAAAATGCTTGATTAAATTTCTTTGCAAGTCGAAAGAAATCTGAGACAGCGAGTAGTTAGGAGACATTATCAAAATGTTAGAACCGGGCACTAGTGATACCAACTGCCCTATAATGTTGGCGATGTATGTTTTGCCTTGACGCCTAGAAACTGCTGCACAGACAAAACGATACTTGGGGTTATTGATCGCATTTATAATTGCTTTTTGCGATGGAAGAGGAGTTACTCCCAGCAGATCCAAGTAATCTTCTGCGGGAAGTTTTAGAAAGCGTGTCTCAGATTGTAAATCTAGTATCTCTCCGCAAGATACATCTGCTCGACTAATTTGAACAGCCATAATTTAGTCCTGTTTTTGATCCTCAAGAACTTTTTCATTTTGTTCCATCCAATCTTCAGAGTCTGTGTCTTCATCGCCTTGTGTAGCTTGACGATAATAAATAATAATTTCTTTTTGCTGACCAATGTATCTTTTCAGCTCTTGTAAATTATATGCCATGTTTTCGTAATCTTGTGGTGTAATACCAAAGAGTACGTAAGTACCGCTTTGCATTTTTTCAAGCTTTTTTACTTGCTCTTCAAAATTCTTTTCTGTAATTACGAAAAACTCTACATCCTGTAAGTCAATCGCTTTTGGTAACGGAGGTTGATATATTTCAAGAGTTTTGTACTCCGTTACTGTTTTAATAATTGGCTCTGGAGCCGGAAGAGGTTGCGGTTGTAGCAGCGAGCATCCTCCGAGTGATAATAATAATACACTACTGAGAATCCGCATTTTCTACCTCCAGGCTTGCCTCTTCAATGGAACGAAATACTGCTTGCGTTCCTTTATTAATCCTAGGTTCAATTAACCCAGGTTTTGCTCTTGCAAGACGAGTCATATCATGACGCTTGAAGATAGATAAGTATCCATCCATTTCTTGCTGCATAGCAGTGTTCTTTTCTGTTAAGTCTCCTACTGCTTTTAGTTGAGACTGTAGGTTCTGTTCTGATCGCTCTCGTGCTACTTGTTCTCTTTCAAATGCGGTTTCAAGACGCATAGCATTTTCTTTTAAAGTTACTGCGTTTGCTTCGAGACGCGCGATTGTTGCATCTTTTTGGCTTACTACCGTTGTATGATATGCATATCCTGCTCCTGCAAGAAGAATCACAATTGGTAGCATTTTAATCATTCCAAACATTACTTTACCTTCTTGATTTGAAAATTAAAAGGCTCTTGAGTTTTTAACTCAAAAGGCTCTCCAGACGTTAGTTTTCCTTTTAAATGCTTTGCTTCACATTTATCAACCCACTTAAAATTATACTGAGTCTTTTTACTAGGGTCATACCAGATTGTTATTTCCCACTCGTTAAAAAGAAAACTAACAATCCAGCGTACCGGCCAAAAGACAATTCTCAATAAAATTCTCCCAGCGCTTTTCAATTTCTTCCCGCTCTCTGTAAGTAGCATATAGTGCTTCCTTTTGGCTATCAGGTACCGAATGGTATTCTTGCCACTCTTCCGGTGTCATAAACTTCTTTTTCGGATATGACACCCCTAGTTCAAATGTGTAATAAAGCTGGCCGGTCACAAGGTCTTCTGTTGATTCTAGGTTAGGAGACATTGCAACACAGCCACTAAGCAGTACTAAAGGTATTACTTTTTGCCAGACCATGCTTGAGCACCAAAAAATGCAGCAACAATACCGGCTACAGAGACAAAGTATACTGCCGCCATATCGCCTAGAATAGTTGCAGCTTGGTGTAACCCCATTAACTCAGTTGCCATTACTGTGGCAGGATACAGTAGCATACCTGCCAAAGCAAACCAAGTCATCTTTCGTTGAGCATCTCGCATTGCGTCTTGATCCTCGAGCTCTTTTCGCTTAAATTCAAGGTACATTCTGTGCTCTTCATTATCTACCTTACCATCGCCGTTTGAGTCTGCAGGATGATAACCAGCTTCTTTCAACTCTTCGTCCATTATTTTTTCCACTTAGCCATAGCAAGTTTCAATGCTACGTCTTGAGGAAGGTAAAACCAGTAATACTTTTTATGTCCTAGCTTTTCCATTTCCTCCCACTTGACAAACTTTTTAGTCCAGTTGTCTGCCCAGTGCTTTCCAAAACGAAGAACGGCGTGCCCTCCTCCATTTTTTGTGATAACTCTGCGAATCTGTGCCTTACCAGTAATTAAGTAAAACCAAAACTTCCACATAGATTTACCACTAATTAAGTAAAGGAGTGTGAGTGCGTAATCTTCACAGTCTCCTACATATGGATGCTCTTTCATGATTTGCCAATACTCACGTTGAGCATACTGATCAATATCATACTTGTATGCCCAGCTAGAGTTTAGTTCTTCAACTTCGCGCTCGAACATCACCATTTTACCTTATCGGCCCAATAAGCCGCACTCATTTTGCCCTTTGCAATGTTTTTACGATGACGTGCTTTGAAAGATGCACGCTTACGCTTCATTGCTTCTGACTCGCCTGCTTTTGGCTTACCCGCTGTTTTAGCGCCTTGTTGCCCAAATCGAATCGTTTTGACTTTGTCACCTACCTTTGCTACGACAATATGGGACTTCTTCGGGTGGCCCGGAGTACGTTTTGGTTTGTTAAACCCCGCTACTTTTGCTCGGGCTAAACGAGGGTCTTTTTTCTTTGTTCGTCGCTTACCTTTTCTTACCGCCACGTCTCATTCTCGCTTTCCGCTTGGTAAATGTTTTTACCATAGTCGGCTTGCCTCCTGGATTGCCTGCTGCTCTTTTACGACGAATAGCGGATTTTTTCTGAGCTTTTGTCATACGAGCTGCTTTTGCTGCAGGAACGCATTTTGGATATTTTCCTTTTTTAGAAGTCTTTCGACCGCAGGCGTGATAACCCCCGCCCTTTTTTGGACGGGAGATATCTACCCATTTTTCTTTGAACCATTTAGTAAGTCCACTTTGAGGTTTAGCCATTAGACTGTTAGTTTATGGCCCCACTTTTTCCAGGACCAATGCAGCAATGCACCTACTACCATACCAAATATAAAATCCATTTTACTTTCCCATGCGGTAATTACCGCCTCTGGCTTTATAAGTTTTTACTAGCCATCCGTTTGCGTACGCTGAAGGGTACACTTTAAATTTGCGCTTTGCTTCAGCTTTTACTCGTGCATACAACTTTTTGTTAGTAGGCACGGGGCGTTTTTTAGCGACTTTGCGCTTACTTTTTCTTTTTACCGCCACGTTTTTTCTTCATGATTGCTTTTTGCAATGCTGGAGGAAGTTTTTTCTGAGCTGCTGTCAAGCCGCCCATTGACTTCTTCTTTTTACCCCCTTTCTTCGCGGGACGTCCGCGTTTTTTACCGTAAGTACCTTTACCTGCTGGCATTAGTCTTCCTCTGCGATAGCTTCTTCGATGCTATCGTATTCCCGAACTTCGGGGAGTGGTAGGTCTTGTACATCTTCAAGCTGTGGAGGAGTCCAAAGCTTCCAACCTGTAGTATGCTGTTCTAGTTGATCTTTAGCTACTTGTTCGGAAATACAAATTATCTCACGACCCTCTTCTAAAGTAACAACCCATGTAGGTCCTCTTTTTGATATCATTATCTCATAAGTAAAGTCACAATGACGCCTGCAAGAAAAAGAATCATACTTCCTGCTCCTACAAGTAAACGACTTTCCATCTGTTTCATGGTATCTTCAATATCCACTAAACGATTAAAAGTAGTTTTCCAACGCTCTTCACATTGTGCATCGTGTTGAGCCATTTCTATTTCTATTTCACGTACTCGCGTATCCAGATTATCAACTCTTTCTGCTGCTGCAAGCATTCGCTTTGTTTGCTCATTCAGGTCCATTTAACAACTTTTCCATGAGTTTACCGTAGTTGCCTTGTCCAAAAGGAAGTGCTGCATCGTTGATCTGAACATTTGTTTGATTACGAATATTAGTACTTTCGGCTTTTAGTAAATCTGCTTGCGCTTTGATTTCATCCATACGCATTTTGTGCGCCATTTGTAATAGGTCTGCAAGATCCTTCGAAGAATACACTCCTGTTTCTTGTGCTTCGTCAAGTTTACTTGCAATCATTTCATCTAATACTGATGCAATGTTATTTTTGTTACGATACCCCATATCGAGATAAACGGTGTCAATATACTTCTTGACTTCGCGCTTGTTGAGCAGCTCAACTACTTGATTTTCAGGCACGCCCATAAAATCACACACAGCGCGAATATTACCATACTGTAAATAACAATTAGCAACCTCTAAGCCCTCTGGCGATATTGTCGTGATTTCTTTACCCATTTTGCAATTCTACTCCATACCAGTTGCAAAGTCAAGATATTTTTTTGGTACCTTAGTCCGCTAACGGGTTGTCTAAGGCTTTTTGTAATTTCTCTTCAAGATCTGTTTCGAGTTTTTCCATATCGGCTTCGATGCGATTCTCCACGTCTCGCATCGTATCTCGAACATCTTTTTCTGTTTCTCGAGTAAGGTTTGAAACTTCTCGAAGTCTTTCATCAATTTCGCTCTGGATATCTTTAACTCGTGCACTTGTACTATCATTAACACGCTCAATCCGAGTGATGTCGTCTTTGAGTCCATTTTTGATATCGCGCGTATAGTCAATAGCTTCGTCAAGTTTAATTTCTATTTGTGCATTTCGTGCTTCGATTACTCCTACATCAATATTTGCTACGATCTCTCGCATATCCATATAATCTTTGTAAAACTCAAAGCCGGCCCAGAGAGCCCCTCCTAAAGTAGAAAGGGCAGTAAAGACTACTGCAGCCTTTCCGCCCTTAAATGTCATTCCTGCAAATTCAAATTCTGCCATTTATTTATCATTTTCAAACTGCAGCGCACGTAAGTTCGCTACCTCCTGTTTGAGCCGTTGCACTTCAAGTCTTTCTCTTTCGAGTGCAAGTTGATATAATGTGTTACAATTTATTCTCTCTTTTGGTTTGTCAAGTGGTATAATTATACGAGCGTACACTCCAGTAGATGTGCCACCCGTGTTGTAATTCTGTTGTAGCAGCGTGGGGTCGGGATCATCAACTAATCCAAGAACTCCAAACTCTAGGTTCGTAGACGATCCAATCGCGTTGGAGCAATCCATGTCTCCGTGGCGAAATCGATCAGACTGATAGCTTTGTGGCGATCCGGGCATCTGTAAATTTACAGACTGACCAAATGCAACTGATGGTATCAGTAATAAAATGTAAAAGAGTCTCATACGAGGCCTCACTTAATCTTTGAACAAACCTTTGATGATATGATGCTTTTTGAAGCATTTCCTTTTTCTAACATCGACCTGGTACATATGTAAGTGGCAGTTGTGTCACTCGGAAGAAATATACTAATATCACGCTTGCCGAAGTGCTTTAATCTAAATACTTTCTCTGTAGTTATGAAAGGGACATTATTCCAGTCTTCGTCCGTAACTTCGATCTTATAATATTCTACATCCACGCGAGCGTTCCACATTTTCAATTTCACTTCATATACATCATTCATGTATGAAGAACGTAACTCCGGATATGTTGGTGTAAGCTCGTGGGCCATTGCTGACCCACTTACAAACAACAGGAGTAGAAAACGAATTATAGTGGTATACACTCTGCCTCCACAACGGCGGTGTAAGTTCCTGCAGGGAATGATTTAGTATAACCATAATCCGCAATTGATGAAATCTTAAACCATGTGCTTCCTGCAACGGTCATTTCATATTCGTGCGCATTATCATACTCTACTTTGTTTGTATCATAGTCTGCCATGTTTGTGTCTGACATCTCTGATACTTCAACGTCTCCAGTCCAATTTACTACGTCATCGAGTGTAGGTGCTGAAGAGAATGAGATTGGATGCTCAATCACAGCTTTGTAATAGTCTGCGGCAAGTACATCGTAACGAATAATTGGCTGTACACCACCATTCGTCGGTGCGGTAGTAAGTTGATAAGGATTCGGGTTACCGTAGACGCCTGGGGTTTCACTAATGATGATACACTTCGAATCAACGTTACCCACGATTTCGGTTTGAGCTTGTACAAACTCTGTTGCCAAAATGGCTGCTGCCATTGGTATTACTACTTTCAACATTACTTAGTCTCCTGTTGACCTGACTCGTATTGTGAGTCTACCATTTGCTGATGAAGTAACTGTTGTGCGAGATTACTTCTTCGTGCCTTTGCATTGTCGGCAATATCGCCGCCTTCTAATACTATAGTGTCGAAATACTCTCGTCCTTCTAAACCATAGTAATAATCTGTAGGAAGTGTGCGAGCTGTAAGTGCAAGAGCCATTGCTTCTGCTACCGGATCTACGAGAGACGGGTTATCTCCATCTCCCAGTAAGTCTTCCAAAGCATTATTGACTGCCCATTGCTCTCGGCGTCTCTGCCTTTCGCGCTCCTCTTCCTCCTCCTGTAACTTAGCTTTACGCTCCATCTCCGCTTGAACGAACTCGTCTTGGAGTGGGTCGTAAATTGGAATCTCGGGTACTTCAACTTTTTCTTCGTATCCGGGACAATTAGGGTCTGATTGAGGATCGAAACATGTATCGTACCGATACGAATAGACCACACTTGCATTCTCTACACTTCCTTCGCCTTCTACCTCGATTGATCCCGGACCCCACAGTTCCGCGTTTAAGTTTGGCACTGCAAACTTTCTACGTAGTGTGTTTCCTGGCAGTCCTGTCCAATCGTCGGCATTTCGAAAAATATATCCTGAACCATCTGCGTACTCATTCTGTACGTAAACAATCATTCCAGTTTCGGGGTCTTTTACCGCCGTGTACTGGTACACTAATCCGTTTACTTCCAATCCAGCTTGTGACGGAAGTATATTGGTCATTACCCAATTTAAACCAAAAGCAGCAGCATTATTTGTGGTGCCGTAAACTTCCTCAGAGTAGGAGGGCTGCGAGTAGCATAAGAACGCCGCCAGCGCCCATAAGTGTCTTTTCGTCACTCGTAAATTCCTTCTCTTCGGCGTCTTCCGCCCTTGGCTCAGGATTTTCCGCTACTTCCCACGCCGCTTTTGCTTCCGCTCCAATTAATCCATCTTTGGGGCAAGGTGTTCCAGCATTCATCATTGCATCGAATACTCGTTGGTCCTGACACATTACTGATACCGCTGCAACTTTCATTCCCATATCATACAAAGTTTTCGCGTTTTTCAACATTTCGCAGTTATCGTCCGTAATCTGCGTGCCGGTTGATACACCGAGTATCTGAGTTTGCACCGCACCCGCTACGCCGAAAGTACATAAGTCGCTATTACTCGTGTTGATTGTAGGACTTATTGCCGATGCAGGAGGTGACTTCAAATCGGTCTCTTGCTTCGTTGTTACGGTAGATTCTGTAATGATTGGCTCTGGTGCTTCTGTTTCCTGAGCAAATGCCGCGTACGACAATAATGACCCAAATAATATTGGATAGAACTTCTTCATAAAGTTAACTGCCTTGTCTGGTTTTTATATCCGTCTGATTTTTCAATTATATGACAAAGGGGCTCGAATGTCAAGGTATATTTTTCTAAGCTATAAAGTCTGGAGCTGCTGGCCATATTAAATCATCTAACCTACCGCTTGTGGGCATAGTAGTATTAGGGAAGTTTCTAAGAAGAGTTCTATACTCCTGTACGTGGGTTAAATTACTTCCTGTAATTGGAGAGTCCGACATTACAGCCCAATCTGAGGCAGCAAGTCTGCGGTTTCTTTCTTCTCGTACTAAGTCTTTGAAATTTTCTTCATCCCATGTCCAAGCGCCGCTCGCCCAGGTTGCACCTCTATTTGGACGAGAGATACGAGAGACCCAAGTACTCCCGTTCCACCAATGAGTATCCATCCACTCGCCTCTATTAGCTATTTCATAGTAATAGTAACGAATAGTCCATTCATTAAGATCCGTGCTGCCTTCGGCAGGGTTTGTTCCTTTTGCTGGGCGAATAAGTTTTACATCGCCTTCATTATCGTGATAAATTAAATATGTTATTGTACTCATACTGATCCTGCCTCCGCTATAAGTATTGCTCCTAAATTAGGTATTGCTTGATATTGTATGGGGCTTCCAAGTGGTTGAAATTGAAAGCGCCCTGCAAAGTAAATTCCTTTTTGGCTATAAGAAGCATTTGTTGTACTTACAAAAACAAAAAATAAATGTAGGCCTACTTCTGTTTCAAGCTCGTGATTTGTACTATTTATTAAAGCATAGTTTCTATCAGCAGTAGAAATTAAATCATACTGACCGCTGCCTTGTCTTGACCCTAAAAAATCAGTTACTCCAAATCCTCCATCTCCAGTGTATAGCCCGCTATCAAAAGCTAAGTCTCCGTCGCTGTTAAAAATTTGCACACCATACCCTGTAGTTGCAGTTTGTGCAGTTGAAACTTTTGTAATTATGTAGTCTACATTTAAAGCTGTACCGTCTGATCTTTTAAAGCTTATAGTTTGTTCTCCATTTGAATTTGGAGTACCTCTCTCTACTGCTAAGTAGTTTTGACCTACAGTCGCAGTTGGTCTTGCAAAAACAAATACATCATCTAAGTTTAATGCGCTTGGTAGAGTAGAGGCTGTGCCGCTGTCTACTACAATTAACCCTTTTCCGTTTGTATTGGAGTCAATCTGAACATTGCCATTTCCTGTGTCTATCTGGATACCATATGTCATATTAAAACCTTATAATTATAGGCGTGCAAGTAATTGATCCTCCAGTATTGCTATTTTTTATAGTTATTCCTTGAGAGCTTACAGCTCCTGTAGTATTTCGTTCTGTAGTTAAAGAGCCGAAAGTACCAAAAAAATCAGCAAAAAGTATCTCACTATTTGAAGTTGTAAGCCCTGTCATATCTTGCTGAACAAAAACGCTTCCATCAACTCCTCCAGATTTTGCAGGAACAGTTACAGGAGAAGGGTCATTCATAAAATTCACATAACGAGTAGCAGGGCTTAAAACTGTAGTTGTTCCATCTGTGTCATATATTTCTACGCCGTAATCTGAAGAACCTCCACTTGCTTGACTGCCTCCTTGTCCCGAAGCTGAAGTTGTTGCACTAAAAGTTTTTGATACTGTTCCAATTGTAACAGTAGCTGTGTGGGTGGAGGAAGTGCTAGAAGAAGTTGTGAGTCTTACTCGTATTGTTTGATTGTTTTGTATAGTTGTACTTGAGGAGGTATATGCTCCTCCATTTACAGAAACTTGAGGAGAGCCGTTTCCTGTCACGGTCACTGTAACACTTCCTGTAATTGTAGTAATAGTTTGAGCATTTGAGGTAGACAAAACACTTACGGCTTGGTCTACATTAGTAGTGAAGTCTACAAAACTTTCTGGAGTAGTGTCTTGTGCCGCTACAATTTCGACATATTCTGTTTTAGTAATAATAGGCATTAGGGTCCTCCGATGCCTCCCCCATCGTCGTAAAATATGGAGTAGCTTAAAGTATCTGTTGATGAAGTACTATTAACTGTTCTTGAAGTAAATACAGTGCTACAGCTAATTGCTCCATCAGTAGTAAAAAAGCCACTACTAGGACTAACACTTACGCTACCATCACTACTACTGTTCTTTTTAAACTTAATAATATCATTAGCGGCAAACTGATACCTACTAGATAATGTTCCATTTCCTGTAGGTGAAGGGCTCCAGCTAGTAATAACTGTACTACCAGACCTAGACACTGTAACTTCGTATGTCGCCATAAATTTTCCTCCAATTGTTTGAAGTATATAATAGGTGACGTTGATTGTCAAGTGCTGTTTTTCTTCGGTCTCGAAAATACCCAAAGTTGTACGTGCGGGGGTGCCCGCGCGAGATCGCGCGTGTCAAGTCTTTTAACCCCCCCTATCCTGTGACATATTACCAAAAATATTTGTTGCGGTGCGCGGCGAGACGTGAGACAATGCTTGCATCAACTAGGGAGGCTATGCCATGGATATTTTACTACTTGTTGCAATCACTTTTCTCGCGGGTATCGTGGGCGGGCTCGTTATGGCTGAGTCTTTTGATCTCGAACAGCCGCACGAAAAGCGCCGTCGTCAACGTCGCGAAAAGCGTCAGGCGCGACGTGAAAAAAATCGCAGAAATGTGAATTTTACCATTGACAAATTCTAAATCGTGTGCTACTATACACACATACACTAACCACTAAGGAGACTGCTATGTCTAACTACAACTCAGAGCGTGAAGCTCGCATCCGCGCGGAAGCGCCTCTCAATCTCGCTAAGGCGAAAGAACTTGCGTCCGAATTCGGTGACGTGACTTATAGGTCTGTTATCGCTAAGGCGCAACAGCTTGGCGTGGAATACGTCAAACTTGCACCGCGTCGTCGTGCGCAACGGGACAACGTCCCAACCAAAGCGGACTATCTCGCCGCTATCCGCCAATCGCTGGCGCTACCTGATCGCGAGGGCGATCTCACCAAAGCCGAACTCGAGTCGGTACTGGTCAACATCGCATGATGTCGGCCATCGCTTGGACTGGATCGGCCACTATGGTGGTCGCTTCCTTCCTAATGTCAACCCAATACGGGCCAATGATCGCCGTCGCCGGTCTGCTACTGCTGACCATCCAGAGCGCAAATAACCGCACTCACAACTTGACAGCGCTTAATCTTTGCTCTATACTCGGGTTTCTCTTTTCAATTTTTGGAGCTTAAATCATGATTTATATTTTCGACCTTGACCACACCGTGGTTGATTCTTCCCACCGTCAAGCGACTCGGCCTGACGGGTCACTCGACCTCGACCACTGGCGCGAGCACTCTACTGCCAAGCTAATCGAGCGCGACACCCTGCTCCCGCTCGCTCACGAATGGCGCAAGATTCTCAAGCGCGGTCACACCGTCTTGGTCTGTACTGCCCGCGTCATGGGTCCGGCTGACTATTTCTATTTCGGATCTCGCGGGCTGTTTGCTGAGACTGTGATCTCTCGCACTGAAGGTGATCGCACTGCGGACGATCTGCTGAAATTGCGCGGTCTCAAGCGATATGCTCGAGAGAATGGTATGAGCTGGAAAAAATTCTGTGCTCGATCGCTAATGTTCGATGATAACCAATCGGTTATCAAAACTCTTGGCGCGAACGGTTTAACCGTGTATAATGCACCTATTATCAATGAGCAACTTGGAGCTTAAATTATGAAACACTACTATGCAATTCTTGACGTTGAGACCACTGGTGACGAGCGCGTGGCAGATTTTGGGGTGTCGGTTCAGGATCGCCAAGGCGCGACCGTCGCGTCTCTCGGGGTGCTCGTTTCGGGCATCCACGGGGAGACTCCCTACCACTGGGCGCTCGGCAATCCGAAGGTGACTCAAAAGAAATACGACGGAATGCTCGCGAATGGTGATCGTGCGCTTGCATCGGTTGCGTTTATCAATCGCTGGCTCGCTGAAATTGCTCGCACTTTCAACCCCGTTCTTACTGCTTACAATATCGGTTTCGACTGGGGCAAATGCCGCAACACTGGCATTGATCTCTCAATGTTTGATCGTCGCTTTGATCTAATGATGGCGGCCAAAACTGTCATCTGTGGCACTGAGGATTATGCCCGCGCTTGTGTTGCGAATGACTGGATCACCCCCAGCGGTCGAATGTCCACGAAGGCGGATCACGTTGCGCGGTTCCTTGATCCTACGCTACCCCCTGAGCCCCACACTGCGCTTGAGGATGCGCGGGATTATGAGGCGGTGATTTTGCACTCGATCATTCATGACCCCAAGAGCCGTGAGCAACTCATCGCCGCGGGCATGGCCAAAAATCCATCGGCGAAATGGATGCTCGGTCTCTAATGTTCTACGTGGAACACGGCCCCGCCCTCACCGGCGGGGTTGACATTGCGATTTTGGCGCCGCCGCGCCAGTAGTAAGTCAACGATTATTTTCGGCAATAGTGCAAATAAACATAAACGTAAAATACCCCAAAAGGTGTAGTCTTTGTAGCAGGATTTTGGCGCGCGGGCGCCAGTAGTAAGTCAACGATTATTTTCACCAAAGGTGCAAATAAAGTTGTTGACAATTGCGCGCAATTGTGGTAGTCTTTTTGCGCGCCAATTATACAGTAGTGCGCCGACGATGTCAAGTACAATTTAGGGCAATTGTACCAAAAATACCAGTTGATAGTCTTTGCGGGGTCGAGTATAATTATGGCAGATCTTGGGGGCAAATTTACGAAAATTTTTGCAAATTGGGGCAAATAAAACTTGACACGCTCAGGCCGAGTCCGGCCCCCCGGAATTCGCTTGCGTTGGCCTTAACGAAAAAACCTCTTGACATATTTTGCCGGACCCTGTATAATGTTTACATTGACTGAGGAGACCTTGCTATGGAAAAAATTATTGCTGCAACATTCGACATCGCTGACCAAAAGTGCAAAATGTACAATGCACTAGAGTGGCACAACTTTATTGCTGACACGCGTGAAGAGTGTCCTAATGCACCTGCTGGGCTAGAAGAGTTGTTTGACTACGCTTACGGTGACGAGTTCTGGTTTGAAGTATCTCCAGATCCAAAGGCTGTGTACCAGATTGCTTTTGACCTGCGCTCAGAAGAGTTCGTTGTATGCCACAGCGATGCAGACTGCGAAGCTGTCATGGCTATGGCAGAAGATGTAGGTGACGAAGAAGAAATTTTTTGGGCAGAATGATAAAAAAGTGCTTGACTTTCCTACCCCAAGCGACTATAATATCTATATTGAATCGGAACACAAACAAATTTTCGGGAGAAAAATTATGGACGTAACTGCAAAATCATCTGCTAACTACTCAGACGCAGACATCACTATTTTAACTGACGAGTACTCAATCGAGCCTACACGCGAGACTGTAGACGCGCTCGCTGAGCGACTCAACAAGACACCTCGCTCTATCATTGCAAAGCTTTCTGCACTTGGTGTGTACCAGAAGACAGAGCGTGTAACTAAGCGTGGCGAGCCTGTCATCATGAAGGCAGAGCTAGTTACAAAGGTACAAAATGCAATCGGTCGTGAGCTACCTTCGCTCAACAAAATGACTAAGGTTGACCTTCAGTTCATGATCGACGCTTTGGTAGGTTAAGGAGGCTGTAAATGGATTTTTGTATCAAAACTCGTATGGAAACAGAAGAGCGTGAGCGATACATTCGCAAAACAGAAACTATTGAAAAAGAGGTAAAAGACCTTTGCATCACTATGCCTCTTCAAGATTTTATTGACATCTGGGAAGGGTGTGACCGCGGAGGCTACGTTGCTCAACGAGCTGTTAGTTTCAAGTATAGAGACTTTGTTAGTAGCCTAAAGGAGCTTTAATGCTGAGTTTTCAGGAAATGCTAGCGGTCATCGACCGCTGTTCTGCTACTGATGCCGGAGGGTATCAGTACACAAGCGTAGTAAAAGTTCGAGATGAGCTGACATACCAGTGGGCACTCGATGAGCTACAAATTCGTCAGACGATCTACGATATGCGTAATCGTGGGCTATTGGGGCCAGTATGAGACTAACAGTAGACGCTCTACGGCACTATCTGGACGTGTTCTTATGGGAGAACCCAGATTGGGCAGATTGTGCTGTAGTTATGGAAGAAGTACAGGGCGGACGTGTATATGCACGAAAAGCTAATCATGGTAAAGGTTTTGACATAGCCTGGGAAGAGAGGATAATTTATGAACCCGCTACAGGACGACCCGAAGACAGTATCTAATCGAATTGCTTTGCACTTTAGCAGAGCACAAGTAAAACCTAGACCAGTACTGCACATGAATGCGGATGCGTTGGTTATTGAGTACAATAGCTATGCTACTGGGCACAAACGCTGGGAAACTATTTCAGAAGTTGCGAAAAATAATTCTTGACTTTTGATGCTCTCAGCGAGTATAATATCTATTCAAATCGAGGTATAGCGGTAGCAACATGAGCCGATTTGCTCCAGCCGTTGCTGACTACCCTCGTCGCCGAGCCTACTATCCGGTGTTATTAGCGTAGGCGCTTCCTAGTAGCGATATGATGTAGGCGTGCAGTTGAGTGTTTAGCGCGAAAAAAGAACACTGTGTGGACACGGGTAGCGCATGGCGGGGCGTCCGACTTATTTGACATAGCAAGTCCGTTGCCCGTTTCATACGGGCTTTTTTATGCCTACCTCACCACAAAAATTCCTTGACATTTTTTCCCAGAACCTGTATAATTATAACTCAAATGGGAGAACTATATGAGCATACACGAATTTCCGGAAGGTAAAGCCCTTAAAAGTATTCTTGACGAACGACGTGAAGAGCTTGCAGAGCTTTATGATACCCTAAACCGTGCCTATAAGTTAGCGCACACTATTGAAGAGCGAGCAGATGCTCTCGAGAATGAATATAATCATTTTCTTCGTCGCTATAGCCAAGCTGTTGGAGGCATTGAGAATGTAGAAGTAGGCTTCCTAGAGTATGGAAGTGAGATAGCAATTGACGCAGATGAAGGAATTATTACCTTCACGCCTTGGAGCGAGGAAGATGAAACGGAAATGTAGAAAGTGCGGGAAAGAGTTTAATGCAGTACTAGATGTATGGTATTGCAGTGGGCAGTGTGAACGACTTGCTGCCAACCCCGTGGCGAAGTACAATTTCAATCGTCCCTCCGTACACCAAGATAAAACTAAATACAACCGTAAGAGGAAACACAAGAATGTCGAACTATACTGAAGAAATGACTAGAGAAATGGTAGGAGCCTATCTCGATCGTCCAACTCCAGAAACAGTAGAACTTCTAGCTGAAAAATACGAAAGAAGTAAGAAATCAATAATTGGTAAGTTATCACGCGAAGGTGTATACAGGAGAGAAGTGTATGTATCAAAAACTGGTGAGAGCCCTATCACGAAAGTGGAAATCGTTAACAATATCGCTGAAAATCTTGGAGTTGAGAGTAGATCTTTGGCTGGCTTGGAGAAAAGTCCCAAAGCAGCATTACGAAACTTGGAAAAAGCAGTGGCGGGGTCAGAATGAATGTGTGGCGGATATTACGAAGAGGAAATGATGGAAGATAAATACTATGGACCAAGTACTGTATTTAACAGCACACCAAAGTTTGGAAGAGCTGCAGCAGTATGTGAGCTAGAGAATATAGAGTGTAGACTCGATCCTTACGAGAATACTATACACTTTAAGAATGTAAAGGCAGAAGAGCAATTCATGATTGCTTGGGGAAAAATCGTAGCGGGGTCGTTAAGTTGATTATACTCGAAGTAATGTGGTATATATACGCGACTTTTATGACTATAGTAAGTTGGGCGAACGTAAATAGCTTTTATGAATGGATGATAACGATGATGGTCTGGATGTTTATGATGGTATTGCCTACGGTTTTAAAAGGAAAGTGAAAAAATGATAGAAGTAATGCCTACGATTGCGATGTGGTTGGTCTACGGAGTTTCATCTATGTTTCTCACGCTGACAGCGATTTGTGCTATAGCTTGTATCATCTACCCCTTTGCACTCCTGTTTGAAGGAATTAAGAAAAAATTATTATAATTGTACTCAATTTATTACGGGATTAAAACGAGTTTAAAAAATCGCGAAGCGGACATAATTGTACGAAATTGAGATGTAATTGTAGTAAAGCAGTTTGAATGTTTTGACCGTTGATTATTGTTATTTGATTATCCCGGTCATATTAATTGGTCAGAATCAACACATTATTTGTAGTTGATTGAGTAGTGGGGTTGTTGCTAACTTGAAAGTAGCTATTTGTAATATACTGGGATTCGCTTATGGTGCTTCTAAAGTCGCACCATGCGAAGCGCAGTAATTACTACAACGATACTTCCTGCGTTAGAGGTTGTGTGTAGAATCGTGAATAGACCTTATTGTCTATCAATTATTGATATATTTTATCACACTTTTTGGCATATGTAAAATACTATTTTTCTCACCTATCGTAAAGGTGAGCACAGCAAGAACGGAGAATGAAATGGAGCTTTTTGGATATAGCTACGAAGAATGGTTTCTTATGTGTGCCTTTATGGGCATAGGAGCGTTTTGGTTAGCAATGGTAGATGATGATGACAGGTAGTACAGGAAAAGGAGATCCCCAAGTGCGTGCTCAGGGACGAAACAAACCTGACCGTGACTGGTGGCCAGAAAATTTTGATTGGTACCTCAAGTGGGTTGCTTCATTATTAGTGATGGGATCACTGATGATGCGAGCAGCCGGAGTAGAGTACAGAATGTATGACTTATACTTAGGCTGGTTTGGAATTATACTCTGGACTTGGGTATCAGTTATTTGGAGAGACAGAGCATTGATATTGTTGAATGGCGTATCATTTTTTATGCTCACAGTAGCAATATTAAAGGAATGGATAGCATGATAGTAGTAATAGATAATTTTATAAAACATCAATGGTTGCTCGACGAAATAGAACAGAATCTTGACGATATGTTTCAAGATCCTGGAGTCTACAAATGGTGGGAAGGCTGGTGGGCTCGAGATCCTGTGAATACTACACAGCGTCTTATTCATTATGTGTGGGTAGAAGAATGCCCTATACGAGACACTTTTCAAATCTCAGGTGTCGAGTACTGGACTGGAAGACAAACGTGTGCAGAGACAGACGAAAGGTGGGAGGACAATCTTATTATGCACATAGATAAAGATGAAGAACACTGGGATAACACTGACGAAGTAATAGGGCCAGTGATGGGTACTATTTACTATCCTCCCGGACAAGATTTTGATGGTGGAAACTTAGAAATTTTCACAGACGGTAGTGATAATCCGCCAGAGGTACTAAAGGCGAAAGACAATAGACTGATTATTTTTGAAGCAGGAAAGTATTATCATCGAGTTTCTCAAGTAACACGAGGATCTCGAAGAGCTATTGCATTCAACTTATGGGATGCACCTCCTTCAGGAGTAGCTTCAGGAGCGTTGGTACAGGAGTACTAATATGTATAAAATACACTCAGACTTTATATACATTATAGAGTTGAATAACGAAGTATACCCTCATATGCCATTCGAAAGCTATGATGCAGCATATGAATATGTAATGGAAAGCGGTATGTACTACGAAGGAGAATGGGAGATAATAGAATGGCCCGTAGACTAATAAAGCATCTACAGTGGATAGATGAATCGTACTTTGAACACTTACAATTCGCATGGGCAGTAGGATTTGTAATGCTTGTACATGGGTTATTTCCTTGGGTATGGCAGTTTAAAGCTACAGAAATGATGGCTCAAAAAGAAACAGAGCGCACTGAAAAGCTGCGGCGGGGTCGTAGCGGGTACGAATAATGATAACAAGTTATAAACTAGGCTTCACTTATATCGGAGTGCCGAAAACAGGAACAGTGTCAGTAGAAGCTGCGATACTTGAAAAAGATCCAGATGCAATTGTTCATCCAGAGAAGGATGACCGTCACAATCGTCATCACAAAGGAAGTTGGCTTCCGAACGACTTACCTCGTATTGGTTTTGTAAGAGATCCTTATAGGTGGATTGAGTCTCAGTATTCTTTCAATCTAAAGAAGCAACATAGATGGCCAGGAACAGAAGAGCCTGTAAATGCGTTGGGAGAAATTTTCAGAAATTTTCGACACACTGAACATCCAGATGTCGCAGATATTTGTGAGCTGTATTTTGTTCTCAAGCATTGGTTCCTTGGGTGGAGCCAATCGTACTTTTTGGATGAAGTAGACCATGTGTACTTGTACGAAGATTTACCCTTCTGGGCTAAAAAACATGATCTTAATTTACAGAAACTAAATACATCTTCTCAGATTACTCTAACCAAAGAGGCTCGGCCTTTAGTAAAAGAGTTATGGAAAGAAGATTTCGAACTCTACGATTTTTGGAAAGAAGACGAGTACAATAAGGCAATGAAATCAGTAGTTATCACATAAACAAAAGGGGCTTAGTGCCCCTTTATTTTAACCTTCTTTTTCTAGGTTCCAAATAGTTTTATTTCTCTTTCTGTTCGGAGGCGGGAATCTCTGTGCCCACAAGTGTCCATTCTTTTCTGCATCCTGAAAGATCATGGCAGTAATAAAGAAAGCTCCTACTACAAGTAGATGCCCTCCTACACTATAAATACCATAGTAAATAGTATATCCTGCCCAGATTGTGAAAACTGCTGACCACATCACTGATAAGTAAAACATCAGTATAAATTGTGTAAATGGGCTAGGAATATGCCTTAATGGATTAATTTTCAGACTAAAAAAGAATCGGTATAAATCATAGATTGCAAAACCTATTTGCTTAATCATATTTCTTCCACCTTTCTAAAGTTTCTCTGTGAATAGTTTTATGTGAATAATACATGGTAATGCCGCCAAATACCATAGGGCACATAAAGACGGCAAGTATACCTAAGAGACCTATATCCATTACGCCTCTACTAAAATATCTTTTAGGTTTGGCTCAAAGAAGTTCGGGCCTTTAATAACCTTACCATCCTCACGCTTGAGCGGTCGTCCGTCAGCACCGAGCTTACTCATATTACTCCGGTGAACTTCAAGATAACATTCATCAAGGTCAATCCCGAATGAATGACCAGCCCCATAGATAACATATAACAGATCTGTAAGAGCGTCGGCAACCTCCACGAGGTCACGATTTTCAATAGCTTCTTCAAGTTCTTCATACTCTTCTCTGATTAGTTCGAGGCGTAATTCACGGGTACTGAAGTCTGGCCAAGTAGGATGAACTTGTACATCCTGGCCAAACGCCTCCATGAAGTCGCCTGCAAGTTCAAAATTGCTTGGTATTGTTCCCATTCTTTTTCCTCTTACTCCTAGCGATGGCGGCTTTCTTTGCTAACCGCCGTTTTTCTGATTTTGGTACGTACTCACCACGTTGGCGGTACTCCCATACTATGTCAGTACACTTCTTTTTGAAAACTCTCAGTGCTGACTCAACATTATTGTTTCTTACCTTAACTTTCGGCATTACGTTCCTTTTTACGAAGCATGGGAGGTAATCCCCATACAGCTTGAGCTTCTGCTTTGTTACCAGCAGCGTCAATGACTAGCATAACACGCTTACCTTTCAACCATGCTTCTTGCTGGTTGCGTAGACGTTGAATTGGAGTAAGCATACGACAGCCTGTACTGCTTCGACGCAGACCTTGGCTTGTAGTGTTTGACTTACCCATTCTTTTCTTCTTTGCCATTTAAAAAACTCCTTTGCGAATAAAAGACCACCCACGTTTGCGTAGATAGCTTACTTGTTTACGAATACTATTCATTGAACGCCCTGGAAACATTTCGAGAAGCTCTTCTTCGTTCTTGCAATAATAATGATTGCGTAACTTGTTACGATCTTCGTGTGTCCAAGGTTTCTTCTGATATTCTTTCATGTTGTATATTATAGGGGATCTTTCCTTCAAAGTCAAGAGTTATTTTTCTTTGGTAGCAAAATATTCCTTAGAGTTATGAGTGGTATTCCTAAAAAAATTTCTTGACTTCCCTTTTGTTTTTGAGTATAATATATCCAACTACAAGAATACCAGGAGATTTTTATGTTAGATTTGACTACAGCTCTTATCGTCTTTGCCCTATGTTTATGGGGGTGTGCACAAACTGCATTCCATCTTGGAAGACGAGACGGTATTGAAGGAACAGTACAGTATCTGATTGACACAGGCGTATTGGAAGTAGATGACGAAGGCTAGGGGCGACGCCTTTATCGAAGTTGCCTCAACAAACAGACCCTTAAAAAGGGCAACAGAGAACCAGAAGTAATGAAGATAAGGAACAACAGCATATGGAATCCAGTAAATAGATATGGAAACTATTTTCTTATAATGTGGACAATTACCACAATAGCTTTGATTTTTTCAGAGTTTGGAGCAGTATAATGAACGTAGAACGTGTATATGAACAACTTAAAATTGATGAAGGATTTGTTTGCGAAATTTATTTGGACCACCTTGGGTACAAGACCTTCGGAGTGGGACATCTCGTGCTTGAGTCAGATCCAGAGCACGGATACGAAGTCGGAGAGCCCGTCTCAGTTGAGCGAGCGCTCGAGTGCTTTAAAAGCGATCTCGATGTGGCTGTAAGTGAGTGCGTTGCACTTTACGGTGCAGACATTTGGGAAGGGTTTCCCGGAGAAGTGCAAGAAATTCTTGTAAATATGATGTTTAATTTAGGACGCCCTCGTCTTTCAAAGTTTAAGAAGTTCAATGCCGCACTTGAAGTCGGTGACTGGACTACAGCAGGAATAGAAGGCCGAGACTCGCTTTGGCACCGCCAAGTTGGAAATCGAGCTGAAAGATTAATGACACGGATGGAGAACGTATAAACATGGCAATTTATTGCACAGAACATGAGCGCCAACAGTATGAAGAAAAAGGCTATTGGCGCTCTCTACCTGAGATGGTACCTTCAGTAACATTTCACACCCGAGCCTATAATGAAGAAACAAAAGAGTTTTACTGGCTTGATATAAACACATGGGATTTATTTGCAGGACAGCGAGTACTGCTCTTTTCCCTGCCCGGCGCTTTCACGCCAACCTGCTCTACCTACCAGCTGCCCTCATTTGAGCAGCTTGCAGAAGATATCTATGCAGAAGACATTGATGAAATATTTTGTTTCACAGTGAATGATGCATTTGTATGTAATGCTTGGGGAAGAGAGCAGAGCCTTGAGAATGTTATTGTAATTCCAGACGGTAATGGAAACTTTACCGAAGCTATGCAGATGATTGTTGATAAGGACAACCTTGGATTCGGTCGTCGTTCATGGCGCTATGCCTGTATTGTAGACAATGGTTCAATTACAGATTGGTTCATTGAAGAAGGAAAAGAAGACAACGCTAAGGGAGATCCCTATATGTTTACTGATCCTGCATATATTCTTAACAAACTACGCGAAGGCAATTAATGAACTTATTCTACCTTGATGAAGACTTGGACAAGTGCGCTGAGTATCATGTAGACAAACACGTCAACAAAATGATTCTCGAAGCCGCACAACTATTGTGTACTGCTATCTGGGTGGATCAACTGCTCGGCTTTGTACCTCGCGCTCTTGAAAAGGACGAAGCCGCAGTACTCAATGAATACAAGAAAGAAGAAAAACCTTTCAAACCAGAGGAGCGCAAACTAACACCATATCTTGGCATGATGTACAATCACCCAAGTACAATATGGACACGATCATCTCTTGATAACTACGAGTGGACTTGGTGCTATTCACACGCACTAGCAGAGGAATATAGATATCGCTACGGTAAAGAACACAAATCATTTTGGCAAGTCATCAACAAATTACCTGACCCAATCAACCTTGAACGAGTGGGGTTCACCACGTTTGGACTTGCAATGCCTGAAGTCCTCAAAAACTATGATGATCCCATACAGTCTTACCGTGACTATTATCATCTTGACAAGGCTACTTTTGCCAGTTGGACAGGCAGATCAACTCCCCCTTGGTGGGATGAGTCTCTTGCTGACTACGAACAAAGGATCACGAGAGCGTGATAGTAATAGATAATTTTTTAACAGATGATAAAGCATTACAGGCTATAAACTACTCTAAGTTTTGGGAAGATAAGTCTTTTTATTTTCGAAAAGCAGACTTCAATGGTTTTGAAAAAGTAGACTCAAAAGGAAGTATTGGTTCGTACATAGTAGAAAGAATGTTAGAAGAGTCAGAGATAGTGGAAAACTATCCCTGCTATTCTGCCTATGGTTATGAGTACTGGCCTACAGTGCTTATGCCAGGAATGGATACTCAAGAAGAAGATGGTCAAGTATACTCGTTGGATATACATTCAGACTACGATGTAGTAAAATACAATGAAACCGGGGAACTGTCTTATCCTTTGTTTGGTGCCATACTATATTTTGGCAACGAAGATGTTGAAGGAGGTTTGCTACAAGTGGAAAATAAAGAAATAAAGCCTATAAATAATAGACTAGTAGTATTTGATTCCGCAAAGCCTCACGGCGTCACAGAAGTAACAAAAGGAATAAGAAAAAGCATAGCAATTAATTTTTGGCTAGAGCCAATAATGACAGTAGAAGGATCCTTAGAATGAGCAAAGTAAATTTAATTGGACTAACAAAGCCGAGTGTATTCACCGGCTGTGTAAATGCTGAAGAGTTAGTAGCATACGCTGCTCGAGTAAGTAATCCAGAAAACCAAAACCACCATGAGAGCGCACCGCGACTACTACGATATCTTATCAAACACGGTCACTGGTCTCCTTTCGAAATGGTTCATATTACCATGGAAATTATTACTACACGAGATATTGCTCGTCAGATGTTACGACATCGCAGTTTTAGTTTTCAAGAGTTTAGCCAACGGTATGCGGTTCAGGAGAATCATACATATCGTGCCGCTCGGTTACAAGACCCAAAGAACCGACAGAACAGTATTGACCTAGAAGATACTGAAGACTTTGGAAAGGGCGGCAATAAGACGCAACACGAACGCCTGCACGAAGACTGGAACATGAAGCAGGCACAAGTTATTAATGCATCGAAAGAGGCATATCAGTGGGCATTGAACAACGGAATTGCAAAAGAACAAGCTCGTGCTGTTCTGCCTGAAGGGAATACAGAATCAACACTTTATATGGCTGGTAGTCTACGCTCGTGGATTCACTATTGTGAATTGCGGCGGGGTCACGGCACTCAGAAAGAACATATGATCGTAGCAGATCAATGCTGGGAAATTATTGCAGCGCACTTCCCAGACGTTGCAGAGGCTATGGAATGAAGATATGGTATTTACACTACCGTACAAAAGAAGAGTTGTTTGTTGAAGGTGAAGTAGTTCACGGAGCAAACAACACTTCGGATAGAATTGTAGTAAAACTACGTGATGGTAGTCATGTAGATATTATCAAATCAACAATAGTGAAGACCCGAACATGAAAAAAGAATTAGTACATGACCCAGTAAATAGTCCTTTACATTACAAGCGCGAGGGTGTAGAATGTATTGATGCGATGAGACAAACAACCTCTGAAGAAGGATTCGCTGAATACTGCCGCCTCAATGCTTTTAAATATATTTGGAGAGCAAACAACAAGAACAACAAAGAGCAAGATACTAAGAAAGCAATTTGGTACTTGCGTATGTCTATAGGAGATGATCCCCGTGGCAGGTAAAGGCAGTAGATACAGAAAAGTCAAATGGCAAGAGTTTGGCAATAACTACGACAAAATTTTTGGGAGACAAGATGGTACGCCGAGTAAAGAAGAAAGATTACGAGAACCTGAGCGAAACGAATATATCGAAAGTTATAGATTTATTGAGTGGAAACCAACCTATTTCCAAGAAGGCCGCGTGCGATATGTTAAATATAGCATACAATACCACCCGCCTACAACGGATCATTGATGATTACGAAGATAAAGTTGAGTATAGAGCGCTACGTAAAAAGCAGAATCGAGGAAGAGCAGCGTCAGATGCAGAAATTCGTGAGGCAGTTGAACGATACCTTTCCGGAGACTCCATCGCAGAAATCGCGAGCGGGCTCTTTCGAAGCGCAGGATTCGTTAGATCTCTCATTGAGCGAGTCGGAGTACCGTCAGTTGCGAGAGAAAGTGGCATCGCTGTACTCCCTGACTCTTGCATTTCTGAGTCGTTTTCTCCCGGAGAGATTGCTTGGTCGGCAGTCTATCAAAAACCTGCCCGAATCGAGCACGAAGTCTCAATCGACTACCAAGCAGAACGAGCCGGATTCAAAGACGTAAACTACGAAGAGAAGTATAGTAGTAAGTGTTACGCTATTTACATTATTGAAGAAGTTCGAGAAGATACAGAAAAATGGATGAATGTAAATACTGGAGGCTTTGCTGCTTATTCGCTTGCATATGATTTGGGAAAGCTATCTCACCTCGAAAAGTACGGAGTTGATTTATCACGTATCTAAAAAAATTTCTTGACTTTTATCGCCCATATCGGTATAATACATAGTATTGAAACTGAGGAAACCAATGGGCGACCGATTTTATTTATCACAAATACAGGCTACTGGCAATTGTCCGGGGGCATCACAAACAACTAATAGAAGGAAACGTAAAATGGCGTGGACAGACGAAAAGAAAGCTGAAGTTATCGAAGCATACGAGGCTCAGAACCCAACTCCAGAAAACAGCATGGAGATCGTCGCAGAAATCGCAGCAGAATTTGAAGAGTCTCCAAACGGTGTACGTATGGTACTCACAAAAGCAGGCGTATATGTAAAAAAAGCCCCCGCATCTGGTGGGACATCAAAAGCGAGTGGAGCAACTAGTACTCGTGTATCTAAAGCAGCAGCTATCGAAGCACTCTCAGCAGCACTCTCAGACGCTGGTCAAGACGTTGACGAAGAGATCGTCAGCAAGTTGACTGGTAAAGCAGCAATGTACTTTGCAGGTGTAATTGCAGCAGTTAATTCTTAATTCCTAGGGGCTTCGGCCCCCGCCTCCTAAGCAAGTCGGCACGACAGAAAATTCTGCCAACCCGCTTCATTAGGAGCATTTGTGAAAAAAGAAGAACTAGCACGGCTCGTCGATGAGTACGGTGATGCTGTTATCACTTATCGTAGTGAGAATAGTAACAAGTTAAAATACAATGTTTGTACATTGGACTTTAGCACGCCTTACATTCAGCAAAAGAAAAATAGAGCAAAGGAGTCTAATAGTACTCTTTTGCTTTTTTGTTGGGACACCGACTCCTTTCGTCTACTCAAGCCTCAGAACGTAACGAGTGTAGTACCTCTTGCCTCTGTTCTCAAGAACGGAGACTAGTATGGAACTATACCAAGCGCCTGAAGTATATGAGAAGATTATTCATTACGATGAAGTAAAGGAGACGCAAGTCCGGCTTACCATCTCAACCTTTAGGGGTGTTGAGTATTTGAGTGTGCGTAAGTATTACTTAGATTTCGAAGAAGAGTGGAAGCCTACTAAGGACGGTATATCAATGCCTTTGGACTTTGATAACTCACGGAATCTTTTCGTCGGGCTAGTTGAAATCTTATCTCTTGCAGAAAGCAAGGAAATTATTGAAGAACATTTTTCTGATTTAATCAAGGACATTTATACAAAATAGTTCTTGACTTTGTTTCCTTCTTTCTGTATAATATGTGTATTGAGTGAGGGAGACTATATGCAACATTTTTTGGAAAAAGCATCTGCGATGTATTACTCCGGTAGTCCGATATTGTCGGATGAAGAGTTTGATACATTGGCACGGAAGTATCGTTATGAAGAAGTAGGCTATCAGGTAACTGATGGAGTGCCTCATTTGTATCGTATGTATTCGTTGCAAAAGGTGTTTAACCTAAATAGCATAGAGTCTAGTACGTCGCCCATGGTGCGTACACCCAAGCTTGATGGGGCGGCAGTGTCGTTGCAATATGTCAACGGCCATCTAGCTCAGGCTTTAACTAGGGGAGACGGCCAACTCGGTCGTGATATCACGTTGAAGATAGAAGAGCTAGTGCCAAACGTCATCGGTATTAAAGGAGAAATCCAAATTACTGGTGAGGTCGTAGCGCCCGATACGATCCCAAATGCTCGCAACTTTGCGGCGGGGTCGCTCAATCTCAAAGACCTAATAGAATTTCGTTCTCGGTGCAAAGATCTTGTCTTTGTAGCCTACGATATTCAAGGTGTAGAGTACGAGCGTCTTTCCGAAGCGATGGACCATTTGGCCCAAAACGGCTTTGAAGTTATCACTCACTTCGATGCAACTGGCTATCCAACCGAT
>Ga0228672_1000135_pt1 | contig 49686 bp, 49 predicted proteins | sample 90DmetaG_FD_182788 | JGI IMG/M metagenome (GOLD analysis project Ga0228672, IMG submission 182788) | Seawater microbial communities from Monterey Bay, California, United States - 90D | ecosystem: Environmental > Aquatic > Marine > Coastal | place: USA: California | collected 2016-11-08 | reverse complement strand
CTCACCAGATTCCTGTTCCTTGATAATTGCTATGATCTGTTCGTCCGTAAATCGTGCCTTCATTTGTCCGTCCTTTTGTTGGGCGGACGCTACACAAATTTGGAGGAGTTTTAGGGGCGCAGGTCACCTAGCATATTCTGATGAACAAATAACAACTTCATAAAACTCTTCCAACCGTAAACTAAAAATTGGCCTACTGGACCGTGACAGGTTTTAAGCTAAAAGGGCAGCATCCAAGAACGCGCGCATTTTGCGTTCATAAGGTTCGTTGACCACGCGCGTGACTTCCGCCCCTTGCTTCATGACGATTAGGGTCGAATGTCGTTTGACCCGCAGACGATCCGCGAACTGGGATTGCCCAAAAGTATCCCAGTCTACATTCACAAATGACAGCGTGTTGTACTCTGTATTTTCAGCCATCAATTTGGCCATCAGCTCTAGTTTTTCGTTACAGGTGTGTGACCATGTTGCCCGAAAATTTAGGATTACTGTCTGTTCTGTTTGCTTTAGCTGCTCCCAAGTTGCAGGGGAGTATTCCACCAAACTGTAGGCCTGCGCAGCCATTGGCAACAAAAGCGTTGTGGTAGAGGCCATCAAAAATATGCGACGTTTCATTGGTGTCTCCGACGTGAAATCTATTGGCAAACCATAAGGAACAAAAACGGCTCTGATAAGGTCGACAATTAGGTTTTTGTTTGGCGTGACAGTTGTACCGCTAAAATGCCTGCAGCGATTATCACAACGCCTACAATGTCATACAACCCTAACTGCTCTCCCAAGATAACGGCGGCAATTGCTACCCCAAAGAATGGGTTGAGAAAGTGAAACGTTGCTGCGCGCACAGCCCCAATCCGCTCGACCAATTTAAACCATATCCAGGTTGCTAAAAGCCCTGGCGCTAAAGTGGTGTAGATAAAGGCAACGATCAGTGGTGAACTTAAGTTCACAGTGATCGTTTCCGTTGCAATTGAAGCGATTGCCAATATTGCGGAACCTACTAACATTTGTAGCCCAACAATCATCAACAGGTTTCCGCCCGAGGATGCATTGCGCATAGAAAGCGTTGCAACCGTCAAGGCGACAGCCGCAATGATACACAGTGCTATCCCTGTCGCGTCCACGCCAGCCTCAATCCTTGTCGCCATGATCATCGTGACACCAACGATCCCCAGTACAAGACCTGCCATGCCAAATATCGGGAGACGTTCTTTAAAGAATAACCATCCCGCAACAGCGACCATCAATGGCATGCTTGAGGCAATGATTGAGGCAACAGATGCTTCGATTGTTTGCATCGCGTAAAAGTTCAGACCTAGGTACAGGGCGTTCTGGCACATCCCAAAAACGAAAGTGGCTTTCCATTGCTCTGATGTCAGCCGCATGGATTGCCCCAACGCGCGGGCAATCGTGACCCCAATCAAACCTGATAGGAAGAAGCGTAAAGCAAGAGATGCTAACGGGGGGGCATCAACCACGATAATGCGGGCGGATGTGAAGGCTGATGACCAAATCAGTGCGAACAAAAGTCCCATGCCGATTGCACGTAAGTCCATTTTCGTTCTCCACCCTATTTCTCAAATGACCCTTTCGCAAAACAGGTCAGTGTTCAAGGGATAGGGTGCGCAAACAAAAAGGGCCGCCACATTGGCGACCCTTCCTGAATTCATGCAGAATGAAGGCTTAACCGTTCACGCTGTCTTTCAACGCTTTTGCGATTGTCATTTTGACAACTTTGTCTGCGTCTTTTTTGAACTGCTCGCCAGTTGCAGGGTTACGAACCATGCGCTCTGGACGTTCGCGGCAATAGATTTTGCCAACGCCTGGCAAAGTGACTGCGCCACCACCAGAAACTTCTTTTGTGATCAGTGCACATACTGCTTCAAGAGCTGCGCCTGCTGCTTTTTTGTCTGCGCCCATTTCTTCAGCCAGTGCGGCGACAAGTTGGGTTTTTGTCATTGGTTTAGCCATTTTCAGGTCTCCTTCGTCCGCCCGATGTTGGGCCTAATTTAAAGAATGTAACGGAATGTTGTGTCCAAACACAACGAATTGTAGCAGGCAAAAGCAGTAAAATATGTGATTTTAGTGCTTTTTTTCGGATTTATAGGAATGCGGTTTCCTCAAAAGATCTTAATTTGCGGCTTTGGATGCGTTCTAGCGGCATTTCACGTAAATGTTCCATCGCCCGAATTCCGATCATTAAGTGATTTGCGACCTGGGTTTTGTAGAAATCTGAGGCCATTCCAGGCAGTTTTAACTCCCCGTGGAGTGGCTTATCGGAGACACAAAGTAAGGTGCCATATGGCACACGGAACCGGTATCCGTTGGCGGCAATTGTTGCGCTTTCCATGTCTAAAGCGACAGCGCGTGACTGGCTGAGGCGTTGGACAGGGCCAGATTGATCGCGCAATTCCCAGTTGCGATTATCGATGGTTGCGACGGTTCCTGTCCGCATAATCCGCTTCAGTTCAAATCCCTCAAGTTTGGTCACTTGGGCCACGGCGGTTTCCAACGCGATCTGAATTTCTGCTAAGGCTGGGATTGGGACCCAAACAGGTAGGTCGTCGTCCAGAACGTGGTCTTCACGTAAGTAAGCATGTGCCAAAACGAAATCGCCTAAGGCTTGGGTGTTGCGCAATCCAGCACAGTGACCAACCATCAACCATGCATGTGGGCGCAGCACGGCGATATGGTCAGTTGCGGTCTTGGCGTTTGAAGGGCCAACACCGATGTTGACCAACGTGATGCCAGAACCATCAGCACGCTTTAGGTGGTAGGTCGGCATTTGTGGCGTTTTGTCTGAGGTCGATAGTTCCTCGTCGCCTTTTGTGATCACTTCATTCCCTGTTGAGACAAAGGCGGTGTACCCGCTTTGGGGATCACTCAATTGGCTGCGTGCGTAGGATTCAAATTCGGACACATAGAACTGGTAGTTTGTGAACAAGACGTGGTTTTGGAAATGGGATGGATCAGTTGCCGTGTAATGTGACAAACGCGCTAACGAATAATCAACGCGTTGCGCGGTGAACGGCGCCAGTGGTCCGGTGTCGTCTGGCGATACATATGTGCCATTCACTATATCATCGTTTGTTGTGCTAAGGTCCGGCACATCAAAGAAGTCACGCAGTGTGAAGTCTGCCGCGCCTTCTAGGGGTACAGTGATGCTAGGGTCACTTGCGACTGCGAAGTGAACTGGGATTGGCGTGGTCGAAGACATCACTTGGACGGATGTTTTATGGTTTTCGATCAGCAATCCGATTTGTTGAATTAGATAGTCACGAAACAGGTCGGGGCGTGTGATTGTCGCCGCATATGTGCCCGGTGATGAGACGTGGCCAAATGCCAATCTAGTATCAATTTTGGCAAAGCTGGTCGTGGTTATACGCACCTCTGGGTAAAACGCGCGGATACGTCCCTTTGGTGCACCGTCAATCATTGCCGTGGTGAAAGCACCACATAAGAATTCGGTTGCTTCGGTGTACAACTTTTCCAGCTGTGCAAATGCGGATGCTGCGTCATCAAATTGTTTTGGGGCGTCTACGTCGGGTGTTAAAACCTCTTTGCTCATTTTACGTCTCTATTACGGGTATAAATTCAAATGTACGCACGTCGACCAATCCAAGGTCTGAAATGCGCAGTTCAGGTATCACGACTAGGGCCAGCAGCGAATGTTGCATGTAGGCATTGTTCAAGGTGCAGCCGCAGTCGCGCATCGCTTGCATCATTTTTTCGGCACTCGCAGCCACTTCGGTTGCGGGTTTGTCAGACATAAGACCTGCAATAGGCAGTTCAACCAATGCTGTTTCTTGTCCGTCTTGATAAATCGTGATTCCGCCACCGACCTCAGCCAGACGGTTGGCGGCCATCGCCATATGCGCACGATCTGTGCCCACAACGATCATATGATGGCTGTCATGCGCCACGGTTGAGGCCATTGCCATTCTGCCCTCGTATCCAAAGCCCGAAACAAAGGCGTTAACTACATCACCTGTTGCTTGGTGTCGTTCAACCAGCGCAATTTGACAGGTGCCATTCGCGCCTTCAACCAAACCATCGGAAACAGGCAGGTCCATTTTCAGCGCTTTGGTAGGTGCCTGATTTTCGACAACACCAATCACATTGGCCGTAACCGAATTTGCGCCACTCGGTGCGCTAACTTCAAAGTCAGTCGCTGAAAGGGTTTTACCCATGTTGACGGTTTGGCGCGCACTGTCGGGCCAATCCAAATGCGGGCAGTCTGTGATGATCGTGCCGTCCACTGCAATAAGTTGCCCACGGGCAAGTACTTTCTCAATGGTTAACGTTCGTAGATCAGAAGTTAGAATAACATCGGCACGCCGTCCCGGAGTCAGCGATCCAATCTCGCGTTCTAGGCCGAAATGGGTGGCCGTATTGATCGTGGCCATCTGCAAAGCCACCAGAGGATCACACCCACATTCGATTGCATGGCGCACTGCGCGGTTCATGTGCCCGTCATTGACCAAGGTGCCAGAGTGACAATCATCGGTGCATAGGATCATGTTGCGTGAATCCAAACCCTTTTCGGTGATTGCAGTGATTTGGCTTTCGACATCATACCATGCAGAGCCAAGGCGGATCATAGACCGCATTCCTTGGCGCATGCGCGCTATAGCATCCTCCTCGCAAGTTCCCTCATGATCATCCGCGGGGCCGCCCGCGACATACGCGGCAAAGGCAGGGCCCAGATCAGGAGAAGCATAATGCCCGCCAACGGTTTTGCCTGCGTTTTGCGTGGCTTCAATCTCGGCCAACATTTTGAGATCGGCGTTACTGACGCCCGGAAAATTCATCATCTCGCCTAAGCCAATGATACCGGGCCAAGTCATTGCCTCTGCCACATCTTCGGCACTGATTTCAAAACCAGTTGTTTCCATGCCGGGAGCTGATGGGGCGCAAGACGGCATCTGTGTGAAGACATTGATGGGCTGCAACAACGCCTCGTCATGCATCAAACGTACGCCTTCAAGACCAAGAACGTTCGCGATTTCATGGGGGTCTGTGAACATCGACGTCGTGCCGTGTGGGATAACCGCACGCGCAAATTCTGCAGGGGTCAACATGCCTGATTCAATATGCATGTGGCCATCGCAAAGGCCCGGGATCATGTAACGTCCTTCGGCTTCGATCACCTCAGTGTCATCTCCAATGCAATAACTTGCGTCAGGTACGACACAGGCAATCCGCCCATGCGTAATGGCGATGTCATGATTTGGAAGGGTTTCACGGGTGTGTACGTTTACCCAGATACCACCACGAATAACTGTCTGTGCAGGCGTACGTCCTGCAGCTACTTCGATTAGATGGTGGGCGACGTCGGGCCAGCTTGGGAAAGGGTGATGTTCCATGTTCCGATTATTCAGGGATTTGCAGCAGGCGCAAGGGGCGTTCGTATCGTGTCTTGAAACTGTTACACTGCGTGGGGTATTTAGAGGGCATGGATATCACAATACATCACTTTCCCGAATGCGGGACATCAACCCACACACTGCAGATCATTCGTGACGCAGGTTACGATCCGATCGTTGTGGAGTACATGAAAACGGGCTGGACAAAGCCGCAGTTAATTGAGCTTTTTGAAGCCGCCGACATGACAGCTCGCCGTGCCTTGCGCATACACAAAACCAACGCAAAAGAGCTGGGTTTGACGGCAGAGGGAGTTAGCGAAGAAGCGATTATTGACGCTATGGTTCAGTTCCCCAAACTGGTGAACCGCCCGATTGTTGTAACAGAATATGGAACAGCATTGTGTCGCCCATCAGAAGACGTTCTTGAATTGCTGCCTAAGTGGCCTGCAGGACCTTACAACGCTAAAAACGGAACACTGTTGATTGATGAAGAAGGCAACCGCGTCGATTTATCATGACAACGTCGAAGTGATTGTGCCATGTTTTTGATATGGATTATGAAACAGTAAGTCCCAAAGACTTTGGTAAATCTTTGCGCGGAATAGGGTTGAATCTAGTCGTTAGAGATGTCGTGAAGCAGTGTGATTTTCTTGCTGAGGTATTCGATATGCAAACGCATCGCGTTTCCGCCGACTTTGCCATCGTGACCTACGGGGATCAGGTGTTCCAGTTGCACAGTGACGGCACCTATCACTCCAATCCATTGCTCGGGCTTTTGCCTGACAACCCACCGCGAGGCGCTGGGCTTGAGATTCGTCTTTATGACACCAATCCTGAAGAGGCTGTTGAGCGGGCAAAGGTGACAGATGCTGTCGTTTTGCAAGAGTCCACGGATAAACCACACGGCTTACGCGAGGCGTATATCCTGTGTGAAAATGGATATGCTTGGGTCCCGTCACGTTCTTTGTAAAACGTGTAATTTATCGCGTGACAAAAAGGTCTAGTTTAGCCACGCTCCATTTCGAACGTCACTGAGGAGACTTGAAATGGCAAATGGCGCCTCTGGAGCAAATATGGATCACTGGCAGGAGCGAGTGGACCTTGCAGCAGCATTCCGCTGGACCGTGCGATTGAACATGCACGAAGCGGTCGCCAACCATTTTTCTTTGGCAATCAATGACGAGGGAACCAAGTTCCTGATGAACCCAAATCAGGTGCATTTCAGTCGGATCAAGGCCAGTGACCTGATCGAAGTAGATGCAAATGACCCTGCCAGCATGGAAGGGCCAGATGCGCCGGACCCAACGGCGTGGGGACTGCACGGTGGGATGCACCGCCACTGCGCGCACGCGCGTTGTGCAATGCACGTTCACTCCCCCTACGCTACTGCTTTGGCAGCTATGGCGGACAGCCGCTTGCCGCCTGTGGATCAGAATGGGTGCACGTTTTTCAATCGCTATGTTGTTGACGAAAATTATGGAGGTTTGGCCTTTGAAGAAGAAGGCACGCGCTGCGCAAAATTGTTTGATGATCCGAAGAAGAAAGTCATGATTATGGGGAACCATGGCATCATGATTGTTGGCGATACGGTCGCAGATACGTTTAATCGACTGTATTACTTTGAGCGGGCGTGCATGACATACATCATGGCCTTGCAAACAGGACAGCCACTTCGTGTGATCCCTGACGATATTGCGGAAAAGACAGCGCAAGAACTTGAGGGATATCCCGAGCAAGACGCACGTCATTTGTGTGAATTAAAAGCGATTTTGGACGACGAAGGGTCCAATTACGCCAGCTAATCCACACCGCCAAATACACCTCTTTGAAGAAGTTGAACCTATGATCTACGGACAAACAGACGAACAGTTGATGATTGCGGACACGGTCCGATCTTTTGTTGAGAAAGAAATTTATCCTCACGAGGAACTTGTTGAACGCACTGGCGAAGTCCCTGCAGAAATTGCGCAAGAGATCAAACAAAAGACGTTGGATCTAGGCTTTTATGCCTGTAATTTTCCTGAAAGCGTCGGGTGCGCTGGGTTGAACCATGTTGAATTTGCGCTTGTTGAGCGCGAGTTGGGGCGTGGTTCTATGGCGCTGAACCATTTCTTTGGGCGACCTCAAAACATCCTGATGGCATGTGAGGGGGAACAGATTGAACGGTATTTGATGCCAGCGGTTCGCGGTGAGCGCATGGATGCACTCGCTATGACTGAGCCCGGGGCAGGTTCCGACGTACGCGGTATGAAATGCGCCGCTGTCCGTGATGGTGGTGATTGGGTTGTGAACGGCACTAAGCATTTCATTTCTGGAGCAGAACACGCAGACTTCATCATTGTTTTTATCGCAACAGGTGAGGACGAAACCCCCCGTGGACCGAAAAAGCGGATCACAACATTTCTAGTTGATCGCGGCACGCCGGGCTTCACCATTCGTGATGGATATAAGTCTGTTAGCCACCGTGGTTACAAAAACATGATCCTTGAATTTGACGATTGCCGTATACCTGATGCTCAGGTCTTGGGCGAAGTTGATGGTGGATTTGAAGTGATGAACGAGTGGCTTTACGCCACACGGATTACGGTTGCTGCAATGTCAGTGGGACGAGCGCGTCGTGCATTTAACTATGCGCTAGACTATTCAGCGCAACGCGAGCAATTCGGTCAACCTATTGGCAAGTTCCAAGGTGTTAGTTTTCAGCTCGCTGACATGATAACCGAAATTGATGCTGCAGACTTGCTTACAATTGCAGCAGCGGACCGGCTGGACAAAGGCCTGCCCGCCAACCGTGAAATTGCGTCGGCTAAGTTATATGCCAGCGAGATGCTTTCACGTGTAACAGATGCCGCGATTCAAATTCATGGCGGCATGGGGTTGATGGATGATTATCCACTGGAACGTTTCTGGCGCGATGCACGGGTAGAACGCATTTGGGACGGCACTTCAGAAATTCAACGCCACATCATCAGTCGCGACTTGTTACGCGCTTTGGGAGCATAAAGGATTTTGCGCCTCCGGCGGGGATATTTAGGAACAGAAGAAACTGGCACCAAAAACTTCGGTACCCGCTTGAAAAGCACAAGTGCTTCTCCTGTTACGGCCATCGGCGTCCCCGCCTGTTCCGCACTTCTAAATAATAAGATGAGGGTAAATAAACTGTTGCTTCTTCTATTCCAAAATATCCCCGCCGGAGGCATTCCAACAGTTGCGAATGTTAGTCGCCATGCGTGATCTTTCCCGTCTTTTACGTCCGACGACCATTGCTGTTGTTGGGGGCGGTGCGTGGTGCGAGCAGATTATTCTTCAATGCCAGAAAATGAAATTCGCAGGGCACGTTTGGATGGTCCATCCACGTGAGATTGAAGTCTGTGGTGTCAAAGCTGTTGCCTCATTGGCTGCGCTGCCATCTGCTCCGGACGCTGTGTTTTTGGGTGTGAACCGCCATCTTGCGATTGAATTGATGCGTGAGTTATCGTTGATGGGCGCGGGTGGGGCCGTCTGTTTTGCTTCGGGGTTTTCTGAGGCTATTGCTGAGGATGCATCAGGCGCTGATCTACAAGCGGCGTTAATAGATGCGGCTGGTGAGATGCCCTTTTTGGGTCCAAATTGCTATGGGTACGTTAACGCGTTGGATAGTGCGTTGCTTTGGCCTGACCAGCATGGATGTACGCCGGTCGAAACAGGTGTTGCGATCCTTACTCAGTCCTCAAACATCGCAATTAACTTGACCATGCAACAGCGTGGGTTGCCGATTGCCTATACGATTGCTTGTGGGAACATGGCGCAAACAAGTCAGGCTCAGATAGCTACCTCACTTTTAGACGACCCGCGTGTCACAGCAATTGGCCTGCATATTGAAGGGTTTTCAGATATTGCCGAGTGGGCTGAGCTTGCGCGTAAAGCGCATAAGCGTGGCGTGCCATTGATTGCGTTGAAGGTTGGGAAATCCGATCAGGCCCAGCGGGCGACAGTATCTCATACTGCGTCTCTTGCAGGCAGCGACGCTGGCGCGGATGCACTGTTGCGCCATTTAGGCATTGGCCGTGTTTACGACTTGCCGGCCTTCCTTGAGACTTTGATGGTGTTGCATTGCAATGGGCGCTTGGATGCCCCCACGTTATCGTCGGTCAGCTGTTCGGGTGGTGAAGCTAGTCTAATTGCAGATCTTGCGCATGACACTTTGATGACCTTTCCTACTTTGACAGAGGGCCAAAAGATCGAGTTGTCAGGGGCGTTAGGCCCAATGGTGGCTCTCTCTAACCCGCTTGATTATAACACATACATTTGGCGTGATACTGAAGCGATGACACGCGCGTGGTTGCCGATGACTGCTCCGCATATCGGGATGACCATGTTGATTGTGGATTATCCCCATACAGATGCAAGTGACTGGGTCTGCGCAACAGATGCTGCGATTGCAATCCGGGAAAAGAGCGGCAGGCCAGTTGCTGTTGTCGCGACTTTGCCAGAATTGATGCCACTCAATATTGCCCAGAAATTATTAGCTGCCGGAGTGACACCACTGAACGGCTTGCGTGAAGCAGTTGCTGCGGCTGAAATTGCCTCATCTATTGTCGTTTCGTTTGCAGATGTGCCCCTGCCTGCAGGTGTCGATAGAGACGCGATTGTTTTGAATGAAAGCGACGCAAAGGCAGCGTTGGCATCTTATGGCATGCGCGTTCCACAACAAGCGGCAGACGTTGAAGCTGCTGGCGCTTTGGCTGAACCATTCGCGGTTAAAGGAACAGGATTTGCGCACAAATCTGAAGTGGGTGCCGTTGCATTAAATGTCTCTCATGCTGAACTGGCGAAGGTTGTCAAAACCATGCCTAGTGAATGTGTCTTAATTGAAGAGATGATTACAGGTTCGGTTGCTGAAATGCTGATTGGCGTCGTGCGTGATCCTGCGCATGGTTTTATCCTGACTATAGGTGCTGGAGGTGTTTTGACGGAAATTATGCAAGACGCTATTTCCTTTATTGTGCCGACCCGTGCAGAAGTTATTCGCGCCGCGTTACCACGCTTAAAAACATACCTTTTGCTTTCGGGTTTTCGGGGTACAGCTGCTGCAAATGTCGATGAATTAATTGATGGGATAATGGCGTTGCAATCTTATGTGATTGCGCATGCTGACAGACTAGAAGAAGTGGAAATCAACCCAATGATGTGCACACCAACTCACGCCATTGCTGCGGATGCCTTGATCCGTATTGCCCCAAAAGGACCGGATCTATGAACCCGATTAAGACACACCGTGAAGGCGCTATTTTGCTGGTTACTTTGGATCGTCCCAAAGCGAATGCAATCGATTTGGAAACAAGCCGTATCATGGGAAAAGTGTTCGCTGATTTCCGTGATGACCCTGAACTGCGGGTCGCAATCATTACTGGTGGCGGCGAAAAGTTCTTTTGCCCCGGTTGGGACCTGAAGGCTGCGGCTGATGGCGATGAAGTAGATGGTGATTACGGCGTTGGTGGTTTTGGCGGTCTTCAAGAATTGCGTGATTTGAACAAGCCAGTAATCGCAGCAGTGAATGGAATTTGCTGTGGTGGCGGTTTGGAGTTAGCGCTGAGTGCGGATATGATTTTGGCTGCAGATCACGCCAGTTTTGCCTTGCCTGAAATTCGGTCAGGTACAGTCGCGGATGCTGCAAGTGTAAAATTGCCCAAGCGCATCCCCTATCACATTGCAATGGAGCTGTTGCTTACCGGCCGTTGGTTCGACGCAAGCGAGGCCAAAGGGTGGGGTATTGTGAATGAGATCCTTGCGGGTGATCAATTGATGGACCGCGCTTGGGAATTGGCGCGCTTGCTCGCATCCGGTCCCCCGCTTGTTTATGCTGCGATTAAAGAAATTGTGCGCGATGCTGAGGATTCAAAATTCCAGGATACGATGAACCGCATTACGAAACGCCAGTTGCCGTCTGTCGATAAGTTGTATGCGTCAGAGGATCAGTTGGAGGGTGCCAAAGCATTTGCTGAAAAACGTGATCCGGTTTGGAAAGGCTGTTAGGCCTTTCGAAACAAGGTGACGAGGCCAGTGTCTTGGGCGTGTTCGCCTGAACCGTTGGTTGCGTAAATGGGCAACTCTCGAAATTCTAGGTCGGTAATAATATCGCCAAGGGATGCAAATTTTGCTTCAAACCCATGAGACGCAAAATGTCCGCTGTTGATCGAAATGGAGATCCATCCACCCCTTCGAACAAGTCGTATCAGTTCATCAATTGCCTCTGGCCCAACGTGACCATGGGTAAAGGTTCCTGAACTGGTGATCCCTGAATAAATGCCAGCCTCAACCTCTAAGCCAGCCAATATGTCACCTTCAAATAGGGTGTGGTAGATACCTTTGGCTTTTGCGACTGCTAGCATATCCGGTGAAATGTCGGTGGCGTCGACGTGATCCAATCCACGATCACGCAGAGCTTGACCGCATAATCCCGTTCCGGCACCTACGTCTAATACGGGTTGGAAGCCTCCTGCATTTACATAGGCCCGAGCGACATGTTGGTGCATGATATAGGCGTGTTCTTTGGCAAAGGTTTCATCGTATGTTTCCGCCCAATCGCGATAGAGGCGAAGAGAGTCTTCAGGTGTTTTGAGGCCATATGCCCCATCTAGATCAGGTTTGCTTGTCATAAAGGAAGTGGAACGCACTGTGGTAAATTGCGCAACCCCTTGTGTTCAGCAAAGAGGCGCGGCACCTATAGTCCATGACACATACACTTCTTTCTTTTGGTCACGGATATACAGCCCGTGAATTGACCAAACATTTGTTGCCTCAAGGCTGGCGGGTGATTGGCACAACGCGGACGTCTGAAAAGGCAGATGAATTGGCGGCCTCAGGTGTGGAGCCGTTGATATGGCCCGATAGTGATATGAGTGCGGCGATTGCAGCGGCGGATCATATTCTAATTTCGGCAGGTCCGGACGGGGACGGGGACCCGACACTGAATTTACTGCGCGATCAAATTACACGGAAAAGTTCGAAATTTAGATGGGCAGGCTATTTGTCGACCACTGGCGTTTATGGAAATTTTGACGGTGCGTGGGTCGATGAAATGACACCACTGAATCCTACAACGAAACGTGGGCAGTTGCGCAAGGCAGCTGAAGAAGATTGGTCTTCTGTCGCAGGGTTGCCGCTCCATATTTTTCGATTGGCAGGTATTTATGGTCCGGGCCGTGGTCCTTTCGCAAAAGTACGCAATGGGACCGCGCGGCGGGTAATCAAAGAGGGACAGGTTTTTTCGCGTATTCACGTTGAGGACATTGCGCAGATCTTGTGGGCGTCGATCCAACGGCCCAATCCGGGTACCGCCTATAACATGTGCGATGATGATCCTGCGCCACCCCAAGACGTGATTGCACATGCCGCTAATTTGCTAGGGATGCCAGTGCCACCGGCGACGGCCTTTGAGGATGCTGAGTTCACGCCTATGGCCCGCAGTTTTTATGCGGAAAATAAGAAAGTACGCAACGACCGGATCAAGACAGAGCTAGGCGTGGAACTGATCTACCCCACCTACCGTGAAGGATTGCAATCGTTGTTAGATCAGATGGCTTAGGCCGTCGCAGCACCGATTTGGGCGATGCCTAAAACATCCAAAACTTTCGCCTCGATGTCGTCTGCATTTAGTCCTGCAGCTGCATACATATCGGAAGGGTTCGCATGATCGATGAATGTGTCAGGTAGAACCATTGAGCGGTATTTAAATCCGCGGTCAAAGACACCTTCATCTGCGAGTAATTGGGACACATGACTGCCAAAGCCGCCAATTGCGCCTTCCTCAATTGTGATCATCGCGTCATGATTTTCAGCCAGTGACAAAATCAGATCACGATCAAGCGGTTTGGCAAAACGGGCATCAGCAATCGTTGGTGTAATTCCTTTTGCCGCAAGTTTTTCTGCAGCTTTTTCGACTTCAGCCAGTCGAGTGCCAAAGCTTAGCAATGCAACTTTTGACCCTTCTTTGATCATTCTGCCCTTGCCAATCTCCAGCGGGCTACCGCGTTCAGGAAGTTCTACACCATTGCCTTCGCCACGTGGAAAACGGAAGGCTATTGGGCCATCATCATAAGCTGCAGCTGTTGCCACCATATGCGCTAATTCTGCCTCGTCCGCTGCCGCCATGACGACGAAGTCGGGCAAGTTGGCGAGAAATGCGATATCGAACGCACCTGCGTGTGTTGCGCCATCAGCGCCAACCAAACCAGCGCGGTCAATTGCGAAGCGCACTGGCAAACGTTGGAGCGCAACATCATGCACCACTTGGTCATAGCCCCGTTGCAAGAACGTGGAATACATCGTGCAAAACGGTTTCACCCCACCAGCGGCAAGTGCAGCTGCGAATGTTACGCCGTGTTGTTCTGCAATACCCACGTCGAAACAACGGCTGGGGTAGCGTTCGGCGAATAGGTTTAGGCCGGTACCGTCAGGCATGGCTGCGGTAATGGCGCAAATCTTGTCGTCTTCTGCGGCAGCTCTTAGGAGGTAGTCAGAAAAGACATTGGTGTAACTTGGTGCATTGCTGGGCGCTTTTTTCTGTTCGCCAGTGATGACGTTGAATTTAGCTGTTGCGTGACCTTTGTCGCGGGCGGCCTCTGCGGGTGCGTAGCCTTTCCCTTTTTTCGTCAAGACGTGAATGAGAATGGGCCCAGTTGCACGTTGCTTAACTGTCCGGAGAACAGGCAAAAGTTGATCCATGTCGTGACCATCAATTGGGCCAAGATACGAAAAGCCCAATTGTTCAAACAAGGTCCCACCAACTGCTAAGCCTTTGAGTAATTCTTTGGCGCGGCGTGCGCCTTCACGGAAAGGTTCTGGTAACAGGCTTGCCGCACCTTTTGCAGCAGCTTTCAATTCTTGAAATGGCTCTTCTGCATATAGGCGGCTGAGGTATGCAGACATCGCGCCTACAGGTGGAGCGATCGACATCTCGTTGTCGTTTAGAACAACGATCAAACGCTTGCCCAAATGACCCGCGTTGTTCATCGCTTCATAGGCCATGCCGGCGCTCATTGAGCCGTCACCGATCACAGCGATTGCATCGCCTAAACCTTCGGGCACATTGCCGCCTAGATCACGTGCGACTGCAAAGCCAAGTGCGGCACTGATTGAGGTTGAACTGTGCGCCGCACCGAATGGATCGTATGGCGATTCACTGCGTTTGGTGAAGCCGCTTAGGCCATCTTTTTGGCGTAGTGTACGAATGCGATCGCGGCGCTCTGTTAGGATTTTATGAGGGTAACATTGGTGACCCACGTCCCAAATAATTTTGTCCTTTGGTGTGTCGAAGACCGCATGAAGCGCAACGGTCAATTCGACCACACCCAAACCCGCACCAAGATGTCCACCCGTTTCCGAAACAGCGGAGATTGTTTCAGACCGAACTTCCTGTGCCAACTGGGTCAGTTGGGCGTCAGACATTTGCTTCATATCAGCTGGGCGCTGTACGGTGTCCAAAAGCGGAGTGTTTGGGCGGTCAGTCATTGTGGTGTCCTAATTCTTGCGAGTGATCACAAAAGCCGCTGCTTCACGCAGTGCTTTTGCATCATTACCGTATACGCTTAGCGCATCAGATGCAGATTGGACCAGTTCACTTGCGCGGCGTTTCGCCTCGTCCAAGCCCAATAGCGACACAAATGTCGCCTTGCCTGCCTCCGCATCTTTGCCCGTGGCTTTGCCAACGGTTTCTGCATCGCCTTCGATATCCAAGATATCATCTGCAATTTGGAAGGCGAGCCCTAGCGATTTAGAGTAGTGCGATAGCGCAGTTATGTCGCTTTGAGCCATGCGCGGACCTGCCGTCGCAGACCATTCTATCAGGGCACCTGTCTTGCCTTTTTGGAGCGTCGTGATTTGTTCAAGAGACAATGGAACAGCCGATGTTTCGGCTGCGATGTCTAAAGCTTGACCTAGAACCATACCTTGAGCACCACTTGCTTTTGCCAGGCTAAGGGCGAGGTTCGCGCGCACCTCACCGTTTCCAACTTCAGGCCGTGTCACCATTTCAAATGCAAGGGTTTGGAGGGCATCGCCAGCTAATACTGCCGTCGCCTCATCCCACGCTTTGTGAACAGTTGGTTCGCCGCGCCGCAAATCATCGTCATCCATGCAAGGCAAGTCATCATGAACCAAAGAATATGCATGCAAAGCTTCAATCCCTGCCGCAGGCCAGATTGCAGATTTAGGATCTATGCCGTGCAGGCGTGCGGATTCTAAAACAAAAAAACCGCGTAGTCGTTTGCCGCCGTTAGTGGCATGCGCCATCGCGTCAATCACAGGCAGCCGATCGAGTTTAGAAAGGGTTTGGTTGAAGTGCGTTTGGATATAATCCGCACATTCCGTTAAGCGTTGGCGAAACATTGGTTTCAGAGACTTTCAACAGGTTTCATACCTGTCGGGTTGCCGTCCGCATCTAAGGTTATCGCCGCAACCTTTTCTTCAGCTTCTTTCAGTTTGGTTTCGCAACGCGCTTTGAGCAATGCGCCGCGTTCATATAGTGAGATGGATTGGTCCAAAGCCACATCGCCACGTTCAAGTTGACCAAGAACCTGTTCAAGTTCAGCCATTGCTTGTTCAAAGCTCATCTCAGTCACAGGAGTTTCTGTCATGGCGCGGCCTTTGTTCAATCCAGAGTTTTTTGTGGGCTAAAGTGCCAACACGTTGATATCTTAACCGCCTTCTAGTTTTGATACCAGTCGGCGATTGGATGATTTGTGGCCAAGTCAGTCTGGGGCGAGCATGTATCCCGCACCCCGTACGGTTTGCAGGTAGCGAGGCTGTTTGGGGTCAGTTTCAATTTTACGACGCAAGCGTGTAATTTGGACATCGACTGCACGTTCTTGGGCTTGGCCGCGGTCGCGACCTAATTCTTCAACCAGTTTGTTTCGGCTGATTGGTTCACCCGGTTTGGCCGAAAAAATCTTCATCAGCTGCATTTCGGTTGCCGTAAGTCGCACCAAATCTTCGGCCTGCCACATCTCTCCACGTTCAAGGTCATAGCGTATGTCACCAAGGTTCAGAATTTTTGGAACTGAATCTTCGGCCGGTGTTTCGGGCATGCGGCGCAAGATTGCGTTGATTCTCAGTAGAAGCTCTTTTGGTTCAAACGGTTTTGGCAGGTAATCGTCGGCACCAGCTTCAAGGCCTTCGATGCGGTTTCCGGTTTCGCCCTTTGCTGTTAATAGCAAAATAGGCGTCTGGCTTGTTTCACGGATTGAGCGGCACAAAGACAGACCGTCTTCCCCCGGCATCATCACGTCTAGAATGAGCATATCAAAATCAAGGCCCGTGAGGATGCGCCGCGCATGGGATGCATCGCGTGCAGCAGTAACCAAAAAGCCATGGCGCATGAGGAATTTTTGCAACAAAACGCGGATACGTTCATCGTCATCTACGATCATCAGGTGGGCGTCTAATGCACTCATGCTCCGGTCTCCTTGAGGCGCGTATAGGCGCGTTGCATTTCGGTATCCATCATTGCCTCTAACACAGTTCGAAAGCCCGCAACAGCTTCTGGGCCTGCGTCACGAAATGCGCTGCGCATGCGTGCGCGCTGTGCGTCTGAAAGTGTTTGCTCTAAACGGCTACCTTCATCAGTTAAAAATAGATGCCGCTCGCGTTTGTCCACCTTGCCTACTTTACTGATGACCAAACCTTGGGCGATCAAGGTACGCAAAACGCGATTTAACGATTGTTTGGTCACGCCAAGAATGTTGAGCAAATTGTTGACCGTTGTGCCCGGAGCGCGGTGGATAAAGTGGATAGCGCGGTGATGCGCGCGGCCATAGGCCATGTCTGCGAGAATACGATCAGGATCGGCGGTGAAGCCGCGATATGCAAAGAACATTGCCTCAATCCCTTGGCGCAATTGTTCGTCAGTGAGGAACAGCAGGTTTTCACCGCTGTATGCTGATGTACTGCGCCCGTCCGACATAATTAATCGATCCTGCTTTAAATCACTTTGTTACAGTATACGTCAGTGTTGTTGACATTCCAACATCAAAGGACTAGAGAATCGTAGGTTTTGCGCAATATTATGTCCACATCGGAACTATATGCGCAATTAATGGAATAAACTCGGAGGATACGGCGATGGCTGCTGGTTATGATGATCGTGATGGAAAAATCTGGATGGACGGCACGCTGGTCGACTGGCGCGATGCAAACGTCCACATCCTAACGCATGCAATGCACTATGCTTCTTCTGTTTTTGAGGGTGAGCGTTGCTATGATGGTAAGATCTTCAAATCCCGTGAACACTCTGCTCGTTTGATCCAGTCCGGTAATCTGATTGATTTTGAACTACCGTATTCTGTTGATGAAATCGAAGCCGCGAAAAAAGCCGCTTTGGAAGCTAATGGGTTAACCAATGCATACGTTCGTGCAGTTGCATGGCGCGGAGCAGGGGAAGATATGGGTGTCGCTTCCGCGAAGAACCCTGTCCATATGGCTGTGGCATGCTGGGAATGGGGCAACTATTACGGCGACGCAAAGATGAAGGGTGCTAAACTCGACATCGCAAAGTGGAAACGTCCGTCGCCTGAAACTGCACCATCCCAAGCCAAAGCTGCTGGTCTGTACATGATTGCGACAATGTCCAAGCACGCGGCAGAAGCCAAAGGCTGTTCAGACGCGATGATGTTTGACTACCGTGGTTACGTCGCTGAAGCGACTGGCGCGAACATCTTCTTCGTTAAAGATGGCGAGGTTCACACACCAATCGCAGATGCATTCTTGAATGGTATCACACGTCAGACTGTTATCGGCATGCTGAAAGAAAAAGGCATCGCGGTTAACGAACGCATCATCATGCCAGACGAATTGGCAGATTTCGAGCAGTGCTGGTTGACAGGTACTGCTGCTGAAGTGACCCCGGTCGGTCAAATCGGTGACTTCAATTTTGAAGTGGGTGCGCTGACACGCGATATTTCTGAGAGCTACGAAAAACTGGTCCGCGTTTAACTTGGATTACACCGCATTTGCGATCGAGTGGGAGGCCGCATGGAACTCCCACTCACTTGATCGTATTCTGGCGCACTACTCAAACGACGTTGTTTTCCGCTCCCAAAAGGCGATGCGCCTTGTTGGTTCGGGAGAACTACGTGGCAAGCAGGCCTTGTGTGCATACTGGTCTGCAGCTTTGGTAAAACAACCTGATCTTTCCTTTGTGGTTGTCGATGTTTTGCATGGCTACGGTATGATGGTCATAACTTACCGAAATCAACATAATGCGCTGGCTGCGGAAACTCTGCGGTTTGGCACGAATGCGTTGGTTGTTGAGGCATCGGCGTGTCACTCCAAGGGCTAATTTATTGACCTTTGGGTGCGGTTGCCGCGCGGTCTTTACTGCGATCCATACCCAGCTTTCTTTCCCGCCAGATAATCAAAACACCACCAGATACGACTAAGATTGCCCCAATCATCATGTTGAGCGTCGGAGCTTCTGAGAAGAAGACATAGCCAATGATGCTTGCAAAAATTAGGGACACGTAATCGAACGGAGCCAGCATGGATGCGGCACCATGCCGGTAAGACGAAGTGACCAGAATTTGTGCCAACGCGCCAATGGTACCGGCCCCAATCAATAGGCTAAGCGAATATGGCGTGGGCCAAACCCAACCGAATGGTAGGGACAATAGAGATAGGCACGTGGCGGTAAGTGAAAAGTAGAAAACGATTGCCCCTGTCTTCTCCGTCGCGACCATTTTACGAACGTGGATTTGTACAAGGCCACGTAAGGCTGCGGCTGCAAGTGTAAATATTGCACCTAGTCCAGCGCCAGTGGTCATTGCGTCTGTATCAAGCGAAAGTCGAGGTGCCATAACGATCATGACACCAACCAATCCTAAAACAACGGCTGATAAGCGATAGATACCAACGCGCTCGCCAAGTAAAAAGATGGCAAGGATCACGGTGAACATAGGGGTAGCATACCCAATTGCTGTCGCTTCTGGCAGGGGAATCAACGACAACCCTGCGAATGTTAGGAACATGGCGCTTGAACCAAACAACCCACGCCAAACGTGGCCCCAGACATTGTTTGCCACCAATCCTGTGCGCAATTCGCCACGAAACCGCAGCCACAAAAGGATGATTGGGATCGGCATCAAAGATCGAAAGAAAACAGCTTGGCCCACTGGAACTTCTTTGGTCGCTTCCTTGACCATGCCCGCCATCACAACAAACAAAAGCACAGCTGTGATTTTGAGGCTTATAGCTAAGACTGGTCGATGGTCTGTGTGGGGTTTTTCCATACCTTTAGCTGCGCCTTTTAACGCGAGGGCGCAAGGTGAGATTATTTGTAGGGATGGAGAATTGGCTATCGTTTCGGAGTTAAACTTAACCAATTTGCCCTTGGTTTTTGCCAACTTGACCACGGTGCATCAGGATATGATCCAAGATGACACATGCCATCATCGCCTCGCCAACAGGCACAGCGCGGATGCCAACGCATGGATCATGACGCCCTTTGGTGATGATATCGGTTTCTTCACCTGACTTGGTAATCGTCTTGCGCGGCGTCGTGATAGACGAGGTCGGTTTGACTGCAAAACGGATTACAACATCTTGGCCGGTGGAGATACCGCCAAGGATGCCGCCAGCGTGATTGTCTGAGAACATAGGACCATCTGGTCCCATCCGAATTTCGTCAGCGTTCTCTGTACCCATCAAAGTGGCTGCCGCCATGCCTTCACCGATTTCCACAGCTTTGACTGCGTTAATCGACATCATGGCCGCCGCAAGATCTGTATCTAGCTTGGCATAGATTGGCGCGCCAAGACCGGCTGGTACATTCCGCGCTGTCACTTCGATAACAGCACCAACACTGTTTTGGGATTTGCGAATGCCATCTAGGTAGGTTTCCCATTCGGAAGCCGCCGCTGTGCTTGGTACCCAAAACGGGTTTTGATCAATTGCATCCCAATCAAATTCGGAACGGTCCAATTGCTTTTCACCCATCTGAACCATGTAGCCTGTGATTTTCAAATCAGGGGCCAGCAACTTAATCGCTTCGCGTGCGATTCCACCTGCGGCAACGCGGCTGGCGGTTTCCCGGGCGGAGGAACGGCCACCACCACGATAATCTCTGATGCCGTATTTCATCCAGTAGGAAATGTCGGCGTGACCGGGGCGGAATTTCTCAACGATGTCGCCATAGTCTTTTGAACGCTGATCAGTGTTTTCGATCAACAATTGGATTGGGGTGCCGGTTGTCTTACCTTCAAATACGCCAGAGAGGATTTTAACTTCATCGGCCTCTTTGCGTTGAGTCACGTTTTTGCCTGTGCCGGGTTTGCGCATGTCGAGCCAGACCTGAAGCATTTCAGGTGTAACTGGGACGTTCGGTGGGCAGCCATCAACTGTTGCCCCGATCGCTGGGCCGTGGCTTTCGCCCCAAGTTGTGACTCGGAACATGTGGCCGAAGGTATTGTAAGACATATACGTTTTCCCCTGCGTGCTTAGTGGGCACGACATCCTTTGGGTGGGTTCTAACTGCGACGGCTTGTCCCCTCAAGTGGTTTTGCCTTGCGACAGTGATGGCGACCTTCTATTCAGGGCGTACCTTGGGGTGCTTTAAATAGCTGAGATGCCACTGTGCGGACCCATTGAACCTGAACCGGCTAACACCGGCGGAGGGAAGGTAACGGCAAAATAGCCCCCTTTTCCCTATCGCCGCAAAAGGAGGATGCCATGAAGTATCTTACATTTGCAGCGGGCGTATTAACTGCAAGCTCAGCTTTTGCTGAGTCGCACGCCCAACCTGTCCTGACTGTATATGCAGGGGACTATTTCACATCAGAGTGGGGCCCCGGCCCTGTGATCGAAAAAGGTTTTGAAGAGACTTGCGGCTGTGATCTGCAATTCTCGACTGGTGATTTGGTGCCACGTCTTCTGCTAGAGGGCGAGCGCACCAAGGCTGATGTTGTCATTGGTCTGACGTCTGACGTCACTGCCAAGGCGCGCACCACAGGTCTGTTTGCCCCACATGGCCAGGACAACAGCGCACTGACCTTGCCGATTGAGTGGACGGACGAAACATTCCTGCCGTTCAACTATGGTCACACGGCTTTCATCTATAATGAAACGACAATGGCAACGCCTCCAGCCAGCTTTGATGCGCTGTTGGCAATGCCGGATGACGTGAAGATCGTTATCCAAGACCCACGCACATCCCTATCTGGTTTGGCTTTGGTTCTTTGGGTTGATGCGATTTACGGCGACAAGTCAGCTGATGTTTGGGCGCAACTTGCCCCGAAAATCCTGACTGTGACCAAAGACTGGTCATCCAGCTACGGTCTGTTCACGGACGGCGAAGCGGATATGGTTCTTAGCTACACCACATCGCCAGCCTACCACATGTTTGCCGAAGACGACTTTACCAAGAAAGCAGCGATCTTCCCACAAGGTCACTATTTCATGGTTGAGACCGTTGCCAAAATCACAGGCACAGATGTGCCTGAATTGGCAGATGCATTCATGTCATATGTTATGAGCGAAGCCTTCCAAACGGTTATCCCGACAGCCAACTGGTCGCTTCCATCTGCCTTGCCAACCGATCAATGGCCTGAAGGTTGGGCGCAATTGCCGCTGCCAGAAAAGGTGCTGTTTTACTCTGAGGAAGAGTCCACAGCCGTACAAGAAAAAGCCATCGAGACATGGCGCGCAACGCTAAGCCAATAAACAACGCGGCAGGGATTGCCGCGGCTACGTTTGTAGTCGCGGCGGTTCTGCTGGCGTTTGTTGGAATTGGCCTTCGGGTTGAAACATTCAGCGGGCTTGGTCCTGCTGAGTGGCAAGCGATCCGTTTTACAATTTTACAATCATTACTGTCTGCATTTCTCTCTTGTGTGCTGGCGATTCCTGTTGCCCGCGCTCTCGCTCGCAGAAGGTTTTGGGGACGGGCCTTTCTAATTACCCTATTGGGTGCTCCATTTATCTTACCCGTTATCGTCGCAATGCTTGGATTGCTGGCCGTCTTTGGTCGTTCGGGTGCTCTAAATGATATCTTGGCGATGCTTGGGATTTCCAAAATATCGATCTACGGCTTGCAAGGCGTCGTTCTTGCCCACGTATTCTTTAATCTTCCACTGGCTATCAGGTTGTTAGTCCACGGTTGGCAGGGTGTTCCAGCAGAACGCTTTCGTTTATCCGCCCAACTGGGTTTTGGACGGGGGATGATGTTTCGCCTGATCGAATTGCCGTTGTTGATGCGAATTTTACCGGGCGCTTTTGCTTTGATCTTTGTAATCTGCCTTACCAGTTTTGCGGTTGCATTGACGTTGGGTGGCGGGCCACGTGCAACTACGGTCGAACTGGCAATTTATCAGGCGTTTCGTTTTGACTTTAATTTGGGGCGTGCTGCGTTGTTATCTTTGGTCCAGCTGTTTGTGGCTGGCGGTGCGGCGGTGCTGGCCTTTTGGTTGGTGCCCTCAATTAGTTTCGGTGGTGGCATGGACCGCATGCAAAGGCGTTGGGATGGGCAAGTGCGCGGGGCAAGGGTTTTGGACGGTGCATTCATATTTATCGCGGCTAGTTTTTTGACCTTGCCACTGCTTGCGATTTTGACTTCTGGTTTGCGTGGAATGCTTGAGGTTCCCCTCATTGTTTGGTCGTCAGCATGGACATCGCTTTGGGTCGCCTTGATCTCAGTTTTGGTTCTTCTTGGAACCGCATTACCAATGGCAGGATGGATTGCCACGTCTAGAAACGGAAGCGTTGAGGTGATTGGCTTGTTGGGCCTGTCGGTTTCACCGCTGATGATTGGTACGGGTTGGTTCATTTTGATCTATCCGATTGCGAACCCGACCGATTGGGCTTTGCCGGTTACTATCGCGGTCAATGCATTGATGGCTTTGCCTTTTGCGCTACGCATTTTAGTGCCTTCGATACGCGAGACAATTCAAACATATGGACGCTTAAGCAGTGCGCTGGGCATTTCGGGATTTGCGATGTGGCGATGTGTTTTATGGCCACGCTCAAGGCCACAGATTGGCTTTGCCGCGGGTTTAACAGCTGCACTTTCTATTGGTGATTTGGGTGTGATTGCGCTGTTTGGTGATCCTGATCGCTCGACATTACCCTTACAGATGTATCGCCTGATGGGCAGTTATCGTACAGATGCGGCAGCAGGAGCTGCGTTGATATTGCTGGTTCTGGCCTTTGGCCTGTTCTGGATCATGGATTATTGGGGACGTCGTAATGCTATCGCTTAATAAAATCCAAGTCACCCAAGGTACGTTTGAATTGAAGGCGCATTTTGATGTGAACGCTGAGCAGAACGTTGCAGTTGTTGGGCCGTCGGGGGCCGGAAAATCGACGCTAGTTGGCGCGATTTGTGGCTTCATCGATTTAAGCGCCGGACTGGTCATGCTGCATGGGCACGACATCACGCAGGCGCAACCTGATGCACGGGATATGGCGATGCTGTTTCAGGACAACAATCTGTTCCCTCACTTAACGATCGCGCAAAACGTGGGGTTGGGCATTCGCCCAGCACTGCGGTTGACAGGCGATGAAGTTGGACAGGTGAATGATGCGTTGGTGCGCGTTGGATTGACCGATTTCGGAACGCGTAAACCCAGTGAGTTGTCCGGTGGTCAACAAAGTCGCGCAGCATTGGCCCGTGCCTTGGTGCAATCCAAATCATGGATGATTTTGGACGAACCTTTTGCAGCCCTTGGCCCAGCGTTGCGGGCAGAGATGTTGGATTTGGTGGCTGAAGTGGCTGCGGAAAACAAGGCGGGTGTCATGATGGTGACGCATGCCCCCGAAGATGCGCGGCGCATTTCGGATAGCGTGATCTTTGTCGCGGACGGTGTGGCGCATGGTCCGCAGGCGACGACTGGATTACTCGACAATCCGCCGCCTGCGCTGAAGGCGTATCTTGGTTAGATCGCCGCGCGTGCTTTGCCGATGCTAAGGGCTGCCTGAGCCGCTTCATGCCCTTTGGTCACAAAGTGATCACGGTAAATAGCATTGTGATGGTCCGTCTCTTGGTAGTGATGTGGCGTGAGCGAGACAGAAAGAACAGGCACACCAGTATCTAGACTGGCGCGCATCAACCCATCAACCACGGCCGAAGCGACAAAATCATGGCGGTAAATGCCGCCATCGACGACGAAGGCGGCGCAGATCACAGCGGCGTATTTGCCGGTCTGTGCAAGGTCACGCGCAATCAACGGCATTTCGAATGCGCCGGGCACATCGATTACATCAATCTGTTCCATTGGAATGATTTTGGAAAAACCGTCCAAAGCACGATCAACAATGTCAGCGTGCCACTGCGCTTTTACAAAGGCATATCGGGTGGGTGTCATAGTAATCTCCTTTTGGTTCGACACAGCACCCAAGGCGAATACATGCAGTGCTTCGCCCCAAGATTGGGACGTTACATGCACATTCTCTTTCATCCGGACTATGACCGTCGGCTCTGGTTTCTCACCAGATCTGCTTGACCCTCGATTATCGAGGCGCTCGCGGGCTCGTGGTTCATGTACACATACCGCCGGTGGGGAATCTCGCCCCGCCCTGAGAATATCTGCACTGTTGCCAATGTTTGTACGGCTCTGCAATATCAAAAGTGAATGAATAAGGATCAACAGATGCACCCAAATCAAGTTTATCACACGGCTGATGCGCAGCGTAATCTCGATTTTGCGCGCAAACGCGCCTTTGGCGTGCTGACAGTGAGCGGTGAAGACGGGCCCGAAATCTCGCATATTCCGTTTGTTTTGTCAGAGGCAGGCAAAACACTTGATCTGCATTTGGTACGCTCCAATCCAATTGCGCGTCTGCTGACAACACCGCTTAAGGCAAAGATCGTGATTTCAGGTGGTGATAGCTACATCTCTCCAGATTGGTATGAGGTCGATGACCAAGTGCCCACATGGAATTACGTTGCCGTCCACCTAACGGGTATTTTGGAGCTCCGACCCCAAGAAGAAATGCGTGAGTTGCTAGATAGTAAGACATCGTTCTTTGAAGAGCAATTGCGCCCGAAGGAACCTTGGCGTGCAAGAAAAATGAACCCTGATGTTTTGGACAAAATGATGCGCCAAATTGTACCGTGCCGAATGGCAATTACAACCGTGGATGGGACGTGGAAACTAAGCCAAAATAAACCTGACCCCGTGCGGATGCGCGCGGCAGATGGTGTCGCGGCATATGGGTTGGGCACAGGCTTGGATGTTTTGGCCGCGCTCATGCGTGGCGTTAAATAACAGCGATTTAAAATAAACTTTCTTTAGCTTTTTGGCTTCTTTGGCAGGAGCTTTGATCCCTAGAACCACAATTTTGGAGCTACACATGAAACTTTATCACAGCCCGATGTCGCCATTTGTTCGAAAAGTCATGGTCCTGCTCGTTGAAACGGGTCAACTCAGTGACGTGGAAATTGTTCCTGTGACGACGACTCCAATCACTCCGATGGCTGGGTTGTTAGCTAAAAATCCACTTGCTAAAATTCCTGCGCTGGAACGCAACGATGAGGCCACACTCTATGACAGCCGTGTTATTTGCGCATTCTTTGACGCAAGGGCAGGGAATAAGCTCTATCCATCTGGCGCAAGGAAGTGGGAAGCCTTAACGCTCGAGGCAACTGCCGATGGGATTTTGGATGCAGCAGTTTCTATAACCTATGAGGGCCGTGTTCGGCCTAAAGAAAAGCAGTGGGATGGCTGGACGGATGCGCAATGGTCCAAAGTCATTGGTGGCTGCTGCGCCATCAATACACGTTGGATGAGCCATTTGAACGGACCGTTGGATATAGGACAAGTTTCTGTTGCATGTGCACTGGCCTATCTGGACTTTCGCCATAGTGCGCGTGGTTGGCGCGAAGGAAACGATGCTTTGGCGGCTTGGTATGAGGACTTCAATGACCGCGAGTCGATGCAAATGACTGCGCCACCAGCTGGGTAGATCGCAAATGTTGATTCGGTTGTGTGGTTGCATGAAAAATTTCATTTTGGCCAAAATCCTTCAGCCGAGTTAATGAAATACTTATTTTCAAGGTCATTTCTGCATCAGAATGTGCAACTGCGACCAGATGCGTCACTGATGTGTCTAGACGCACCCTCACTCCCTCGTTACATAGCGGCCAGCAAGGGTGCGTCTGAGACGCGCCCAATGTGTCTATTGGTCCCAAGAGGGCCGGAAAAATTGGAGAAACCCACGTGTCACACTCAGATGAACACGCAGGCACCCGCCGGGATTTCCTGTACTATGCCACAGCAGGTACAGGTGCAGTAGCCGCAGGTGCAGCCGTATGGCCGCTAGTCAATCAGATGAACCCATCCGCAGACGTGCGTGCGCTCGCGTCGATCTTTGTCCCTGTTGGGGATATTGAACCCGGCACGCAGCTTACCGTTAAATGGTTGGGCAAGCCTGTGTTCATTCGTCGTCGCACGGAAGAAGAGATTGCAGAAGCACGTTCAGTAGATTTGGCCGACTTGGCTGATCCGATCGCGCGGAACGAAAATTTGGGTGAAGTAGACGCTTCTGACGCAAACCGCTCATTGTCCGAGGACGGTGAATGGTTGGTCATGATGGGCGTGTGTACGCACCTTGGTTGTGTGCCTTTGGGCGATGCTGGTGACTTCGGCGGTTGGTTCTGCCCATGTCACGGTTCGCACTATGACACGGCTGGCCGTATCCGTAAGGGTCCAGCACCGACAAACTTGCCGGTTCCACCGGCTGTCTTCGTGGACGATTCCACGATCAAACTAGGTTAAGGGAGAGACGCAATGGGTGGAATTCCTCACGACCATTACGAACCAAAGACCAAAGGCGAAAAATGGCTACACAGCCGTTTGCCTATAGTTGGTTTGATGTATGCAACATTGACTGCACCGACACCGAAGAACTTGAACTGGATGTGGATCTGGGGCATCGTTCTAACGTTCTGTCTGGTTTTGCAGATCGTAACGGGTATCGTTTTGGCGATGCACTATACGCCACACGTCGACAATGCGTTCGCTTCTGTTGAGCACATTATGCGTGACGTGAATGGCGGCTATATGCTGCGTTATATGCACGCTAACGGCGCGTCGCTGTTCTTTGTTGCTGTATATGCCCACATTTTCCGTGGCCTATATTACGGATCATATAAAGCACCGCGTGAAGTTACGTGGATTATTGGTATGTTGATCTATCTTCTGATGATGGCGACCGGCTTCATGGGTTATGTTTTGCCTTGGGGCCAAATGTCATTCTGGGGTGCAACTGTTATTACTGGTTTGTTTGGCGCAATCCCGTTCATCGGTGAAAGCATCCAAACGTTGCTATTGGGCGGTCCAGCCGTCGATAACGCAACCTTGAACCGTTTCTTCAGCTTGCACTACTTGCTGCCTTTTGTGATTGCAGGCCTCGTCATCCTTCACATCTGGGCGTTCCACACTACTGGCAACAACAACCCAACGGGTGTTGAGGTTCGTCGTGGTTCAAAAGAAGAAGCTGAAAAAGACACGCTGCCATTTTGGCCATACTTTGTGATCAAAGACTTGTTCGCACTGGCTGTGATCTTGGTTGTATTCTTTGCTGTTGTTGGCTTCATGCCGAATTATCTGGGTCATCCGGATAACTACATCGAAGCAAATGCGTTATCTACACCTGCACACATCGTTCCAGAATGGTACTTCTTGCCGTTCTACGCGATCTTGCGCGCCTTCACTTCTGAAGTTTGGGTTGTTCAAATTGCGTCCTTCGTGACCGGTGGAATTATCGATGCTAAGTTCTTTGGTGTTCTGGCGATGTTTGGTGCGATTGCTGTGATGGCGCTGGTGCCATGGTTGGATACATCATCAGTTCGTTCTGGTCGTTTCCGTCCAATGTTCAAATGGTGGTTTGCGCTTTTGGTCATCGATTTCTTTGCCCTGATGTGGCTGGGTGCGATGCCTGCTGAAGAACCATATGCTAGCTTCTCGTTGATCGCGTCAGCGTATTGGTTCGCCTACTTCTTAGTTATCCTCCCGTTGTTGGGTGTGATCGAGAAGCCGGACGCACAGCCTGCGACCATCGAAGAAGACTTTGCCGCCCATTATGGTGGCGACGCAGACAAGTCTGCGGAATAAGAGGAAGATGCGCATGTTCAAAAAACTCGCAATCAGCACTGTGGCAGCGGTAACGCTTGCCACAGGCGCTTTCGCCGCTGGTGGTGAAGGTCACATCGAAGACTTTGATTTCTCATTTGAGGGACCGTTTGGTGCCTTTGATCAGAACCAGCTTCAACGCGGTCTACAAGTTTACACCGAAGTTTGTTCTGCCTGTCACGGTTTGAAATTCGTCCCGATCCGCACACTTGCGGATGAAGGCGGACCACACCTGCCAGACGATCAAGTCCGTGCATATGCAGCACAGTTCGACATCTATGATGCCGCTTTGGACGAAGATGTACCTCGTAAGCCTTCTGACTTCTTTCCAGAGTCTGCGTTGGAGAATGCACCTGACTTGAGCCTAATGGCGAAAGCACGTGCTGGTTTCCACGGCCCTTACGGTTTGGGAATTAACCAATTTGTAAAAGGTATCGGTGGTACAGAATACATCGCTTCGATCTTGACCGGTTATACGGGTGAAGAGAAAGAGCAGGCAGGTGTGACGTTTTATGAGAATACGGCATTCCCAGGTGGCTGGATCGCTATGGCACCACCGCTTTATGGTGAGGATGTAGAATTTGCTGATGGTCACGACAACGACTTGCACCACATCGCTGCTGACGTTTCAGCATTCTTGATGTGGACAGCGGAACCAAAAATGATGGCGCGTAAGCAAGCTGGCGTTGTTGGTGTTCTTCTGCTGACCTTGTTGTCTGTACTTCTGTACATGACCAATAAGAAGCTTTGGGCACCTCACAAAAAGAAGCACTAAAGCAGCTTCCTTTAGAATCTAAAAGGCCCTGCACTGGCGACAGTGCAGGGCCTTTTTTTGGAATGGATATAGCTCGTTTTAAGCGATTAATTGCTTGTTATGTGCACGCAATATGGTTGCCGAAACGATTTGGCCTTCAGCTTGCGGCGCGGCAAACGATACCTCGGTAAATTGTTCTGTACGGCCCATGTTCGGGTTCTCCATCAATATTTGATGAGTTTTTCCAACCTGAGCCTGTAAATGATGCTGTACTTGCGTTTCGCCCGCTTCACGCAATGCCGCTGCACGTATTTTGATAGCTTTCCCATTGACCTGTGGCATCCGCGCAGCTGGCGTGCCGGGGCGTGGTGAATAAGGAAACACATGCAGCCACGTCAGATCACATTCAGTGACTAGGGCAAGTGAGTTAGCGAACATTTCGTCTGTTTCGGTCGGGAATCCTGCAATTATATCTGCACCAAATGTCATATCTGGCCGAAGTTTTTTGGCTTCTTGGGCAAATTGGATTGCATCATCGCGCAAATGGCGGCGTTTCATCCGCTTAAGGATCATATCGTCACCGTGCTGTAGTGACAGATGTAGGTGCGGCATCAAGCGTGGCTCAGTCGCGATTGCCTGCATAAGGTTTTCATCAACTTCAATGCTGTCGATCGAACTGATACGCAAGCGTGGAAGGTCGGGGACCAAACGCAGAATGCGCATAACCAAGTCGCCAAGTTTAGGCTCTGCAGGAAGGTCTGCACCCCAACTGGTCAGGTCTACACCAGTCAAAACAACTTCGTTGAAGCCTTTGTCGACCAGCCGCTTGATCTGATCGACAACGACGCCTGCAGGCACGGAGCGAGAGTTGCCGCGGCCATATGGAATAATGCAGAAGGTGCAACGATGATCACAACCATTTTGAACTTGAACATAAGCGCGGCTGCGCGTTCCAAAACCGTCGATCAAGTGACCGGCAGTTTCAGTGACAGACATGATGTCATCCACTTGGACGGATTCCGTTTCGCCGATGAAGTCCGCAGCTAAGCCTTTCCAAGTGTCGCCCATCATCTTTTCGGTATTGCCGATCACAGCATCGACTTCATCCATTGCTGTGAAGGTCTCAGGCTCTGTCTGCGCCGCACAGCCCGTTACGATTAGTCTGGCGTCAGGGTTCTCGCGGCGTAGCTTACGGATGTCCTGACGGGCCTTGCGCACGGCCTCAGCTGTGACAGCGCAGGTGTTGATAACCACTGCATTTTGAAGACCCGCGGTTTCAGCCAGTTCCTTCATTGCCTCGGTTTCATATGCATTCAGCCGACAACCGTGATTTGAGAATTTTGGGGCGGTCATTGTAGTGAATCCAAGAAACTTTGTGTCAGCGTTCCAGAGAAAACGTGCATCGTCCCACCGGTCATCCAAACGCCATCATCGCGCCAGTCTATGTGCAAGGTGCCGCCATCAAGGTCTATACGCACTGTACGCCCTGTTAGGCCGCGTCTAGCAGCTGCAACCGCTGTGGCGCAGGACGAGGAGCCAGAGGCGAGTGTGACGCCCACGCCGCGCTCCCATACGCGCATACGGATGTGATCGGTGCCAACGACTTGGGCGAATTGTACATTTGTTCGTTCTGGGTAGAATGGATGATGTTCAAAAGCGGGACCCTGAGTTTCGAGATCAATGGCGTCGACGTCACCAACGAAGAACGTGCAATGTGGGTTGCCCATGCCCGTTGCTGTGGGTGAGCCGTCAATCGGCAACTCAAGCGTATCAATGTTTTGGGACAACGGAATCTCTTGCCAGTTCAGATCTGGGTGCCCCATGTTGATTGAAGTGATTTGGTCACCCATGTCCTTGGCAAACAAAATTCCGTGCTCGGTTTCTAGGGAAAGAAGTTCGTCGCCCGTTTCGTCCATCAGGTATCGTGCGATGCAACGTGTCGCATTTCCGCAAGCGCCAGCTGTGGATCCATCTGAGTTATAAAATTTCAGATATGCATCAGCGATGCTGTCGGTCCTCAAAATCACTGCAAGCTGATCAAACCCAACCCCGCGATGGCGATCACCTAAAGCGCGAGCCAATGATTCTGTCATTTCGAGCGATTGCGCGCGTGCATCGATGACAACGAAGTCGTTGCCTAGTCCATGCATCTTCATGAACGGAAAAAGAATGTTATTTTTTACCTGCATTTGGGGCATATAACCGTGCTTGGCGGTTGAATCCAGTAACTAGCAAATAAAGTTGAAATTATAGGCTTGACCCTAACGCCAACTCTTTCTAGTAAACCGCCTAGTGGGCCTGTAGCTCAGTTGGTAGAGCAACTGACTTTTAATCAGTAGGTCTCCGGTTCGAGCCCGGACGGGCTCACCACTTTTTTCAACGGCTTAGAAGTTTTTTGATCGTCTGTGGGGCGCAGTATTGCCTTTAAAGGTTTCACTTAGGTTTCACCGTTGCGTCGATGCTATAGCTTTTTAGTGATCTAAACTATTTATTCTGATGCCAAAACTCTACTACTGAGGCCCCCAGATTGCGGTTCACGATTTGACAGCTGCAACCGGCAGGTTGTCTCAGATTAAAGCGCCTTGGTGTGTTTAGGATTTTTTCGTTGCAAGCTACCGTATTTTCTGGGGGTTACTTGGCCCAATCCAAAAAGATGAAACGCGCCAGGCTCACCCCGGGGCCCCCACTCCTAGGGCCCTGCGTCTCGGACCACGGGCCTTTAGTGTTGGGGGCGTAGATTCATTGGACGGGGGTTTTGTTTGCCAGCACCAACTGAGGAAGCAGACATTGCTTAGGCTAAGCGCCAACGACTGCTATGCGGACATTGCTGCCATAGCCATTCCGGGTGTTTGCTGACGCAGCATACGCTCGTAGGTGCGGCACGCTCATCGTTGTGTTGCAGTCAAAGTCGCCAAACCAGCCATTCAAGGCCAGTCTCAAGCACAACTTCATCCAGCCTTTTCGCGGCAGTCAGATCTCACACGAAATGCTTGGACGGAGTCGCATTCTGCTGATGCAGATATTGCTTACACTGCAAAACCTCGCAGCAGCAGTGCGATCTTTTTTGTTGTGCGGTGGCCACCCACAGACGGCGGTCCGACTTTACCCGGAGACGTCGAAGTTAGCGCTCGTGGCACTCAGATATCGAAGTTCGTCGGCAGCACAATCATGTCGCGGATCGTCACATTCCGCCCGCGGCTTAGCGCGAAGATCAGTGCGTCGGCCACTTCTGAGGGCTCGATCAAAGATCCGTTTTCTTTTGCCTTGCGCAGGTTTTCTTCGGGCCAATCGGCAAGCAGCGCTGAGACCACTGGTCCGGGCGAGACTTGGCCCACCCTGATCCCATGTTCCCGCAGCTGACGGCGCATGGTTTGGACGAAACAGGTCATCGCCCATTTGGAGCCGGAATAGACAGGCTCCCACGGTATTGCTGAATGACCCGCGACCGAACAGGTCACCCAGATATCGCCAGTGCCCCGTGATTTCATATGAGGGATCACGCCATGGACGTTTTTCATCACTGCGTTGACGTTCAGGTTCAGCATCCGGTCGATGGTATCAGGATCAGTTTCATCCAGATCGCCGCCGATATAGGTTCCAGCGTTGCAGTGCAGGATGTCGATGTGATCAACCTTTTCAAGGATTTCAGAGACCATTGCCTTACAGCTCTCGGCGTCCAGAAGGTTGGTGACCTGGATGATGGCCTTTTCACCTAGTCGCGAGGTTTGTTCCGCCAAGGCCTTTTCGTCACAATCGACCATGACGACACTTGCGCCCTCGGCCAGCAGTGCTTCGGTGGCGGCAAGGCCAATACCCGAGGCCGCGCCCGTTACAGCTGCGATTTTTCCGTTGAGAGTTGTGGCCATGTTGGCATCCCTTGTTGTTCGAATGAGAAAGTTCAGACAGCGAGAAAGCCGCCGTCGATTGGAAGGATTGCGCCCGTTAACATCGGGGCGTCGTCGCCAAGAAGCATGACGATGGATTTGGCCACATCTGTGACCTCGGCGAAACGGCCAATGGGGTGTCGCACCATCATTGGGTCTTTCTTGGCTGGATCTGACCAAGCGGCTGCGGCGAGTTCTGTCATCGTGACAGTGGGTGCAACGGCATTGACGCGAATGCCATGCGCGCCCAACTCCTTGGCCATGACGCGCGTGGCCCCTTCAAGCCCGGCCTTGGAAGCGGCATAGCACATGTGTTCCTCAAATCCGCGGTGCCCAGCGATTGAGGTGACATTCAGGATCGCGCCCCCGCCGCCTGCTGCAACACGGGCGCGGGCAAATTCCTGTGCGCAGATCAGAGCAGCTCGAAGGTTGATGCCCATGACGGCCTCGTAACCTTCCTCCGTCATGTCCAGAACCGATTCCAACACGTTTGTTCCGGCGCAGTTGATCAGGAAATCGCAAGTACCCGCCTTTTTCATGGCAGCGCGGGCGGCGTCATTGTCCATCAGATCGACATTGATGGATGTACACCCGGTTTCCTGCATCAGACGATCAAGGTCGGATTGCGTGCGGGCCATCGCAACAACTTTTGCGCCCCGGTTTGCCATCTCAATTGCGCAGGCGCGGCCGATGCCTTTTCCCGCCCCGGTGATGATGACGCTGTGTCCGTCGAACTGAGTTGTCATGTTGTCAATTCCTTGATGTGTGATGTGGCGTCCTTTGGATGGCAAGCCGCGTGATAAGTGCTTAGACTGTCGCGGACGCGTTCAATGAGAATGTCTTCCGGCTCCAGCGCTTTGTCGGCGGCATGGGCGGTGTGTGGCATGTGTTGCCACATCAGTGGCTTCGGCACGATCTGGCCGCGCAGCGCCTCCAACAGCCGAATTACGGCGGCTTGCGCTTGGGGCGTGCTCCAGTAATAGCGAATGCGATCTGATAGTGAGTAGTGGCGCATCTGGCGCTGCTGAGCCCGGCTACCGTGATAGTGGCGCGCCCAATTTTCAGGGGCCGATTGCATCACGGTTTCCATCTCATGATAAAGCGGGCGGTCGCCGTAATCCGGCAAGAGGTCACTTGCGATAAGGTCCAGAGCATAAATTGCCTCGCGCAGCACAAAGGTCAGTTCCGGCCCGACTTTCAGGATCGCGAATCCGTCACGCACCAATTCGGACAGCGGCCCTTGCCCCTGATAGTCGGTCGAATGCGCCTCGAACACGAGGTCGTCCAGATTGTTCAGAACCTGTACCAACGCGCCCGCTTTTGAGGCGTCATAAGTCATAACGTTGTGATTGCCGAATTCAACGCCCGGCTGAACGACCAGACCAATGATCCGGTTCAACATCTGTGAAAGGCCTGCTTCCCTGAACACTTCACGATGAATTTGAAGCGTCTTGCGGGCGGATGCGGCGTTTGTTGGTGCGATCTCGTCCAGGGCGTGGTCTGCCCCACCGGGAGGAGGCACCTCGGTTCCGATGATGTAAAGGGGCGGCACCAACCCAGCCGTTTGTGCGGTTTCCTCTGCGCGCAAGGCCAGTTGCGCCGCGCGGTGCGCAGTTGTTTCATCGTCGAGGGCCGCAGGTTCATCAGCGCACCCCATTGAAGCATCCAGATGCAATTTGCCAAAGCCCGCAGCGACATAAGCCGAAATCATTTCGCAGGCTTGATCCATTGCTTTATCAGCGGGCAGATCGCTCCATGGATTTGGGCCGAGGTGATCCCCACCAAGAATGATCTGCTTACGGGTACAACCCTCTTGTTGTGCCAAGCTGAATACCAGATCCGCGAAGTGAGCGGGTGTCATGCCGGTATAGCCACCGAGGTGGTTGACCTGATTGCAGGTCGCCTCAATCAGGACCGTGCCTCCTGTGTCCCGCCCGTGTCGCAATGCAGCGCGCAAGACAATTGGGTGGGCCGAGCAAACCGAAGTTATCCCGCGTGGTGTTCCGGCACGGTACAATCTGCCAAGGTCGGTTAACTTGAGCGCATTCATACCCTGCACCCCGTCGCTGCGATGAAGGCGTCAAGCTCGTCGCGGGTGCCGGCACCCTCCATCGGGCCACGTACGGTTACGTTTCGCGCACCGGCTGCATTCGCATAAATCAGCGCCTGTTCTACGGACATCCCCAGCCGCCGCGTCGCCACATACGCCCCTCCAAAGCAGTCTCCGGCACCGGTTGGGTCGATTTCCTTAACGGCAAATGCGGGGACATGCGTAACATTGTCTGCCGGTCCGTAAGTGGTTGATCCTTGGGTGCCACGTTTGATCGCAATCTCTGTTATGCCCATCGCAAAAAGGCGTTCAATTGCTTGTTCCTCATCGCTGTCCGCTGGCATATTTGCCGCAATGTAAAGTTCGTCATCTGACGGCAAAAGCAAATCTGTCATGGTCATCATCGTGGACATCCGCGCGCCAGTTTCTGCATCGGCCTGCAACTCTTTGCGCATATTGGGATCAAGCGAAACGGTTCCACCGCGCGCCTTAATCACTTGCGCTGCGCGCTCGATCATCGGCCAAATAACAGGATTTCCCAGAAGCGTGCCCATCACATGAAGGTGCCCGGCGCGCGCCACAACGTCGTCAATGGCCTTGGTCCAGATCAGACGTCCTGCGGCCGAGGTCCACAGGTTGAAAACAAAATCGCGACTTCCGTCCGGACGATACCGCACAAAGGCTGTGCCGGTCGGTAATTCTGGGTCTGTGATGACGCCGGTCACATCAACTCCTTCGCGCTTCAAACGCGCAAGATTGAGCCTACCAAATGAGTCATCTCCAACGGCTCCGACCATTGCGGCGGCCCCGCCGATGCGACCACATTGCACGATAAATATCGCTGGGGCACCGCTGGGGTAAGGTCCGATCAGAGGGATCGGTTCTGAAAACCCATCACCAACCGTTGTCGCAACGACTTCCGCAAGAATTTCACCAACACAAATGGTCGGGCCCAGGCTGTCATGCGCAAGTATCATCGTTCATTCGCCGCCTGTTTTGGTGTTCTGGGCGTCTGCGGCCTCGAGAAGCAGCCGCGCGGTTGTGTCATCTGTGACAAGCGTATCAACAAGCCCTCGCTTGCAAGCCGCTTTAATAATCTCGACCTTGTGGGGACCCGCTGCTGCCATGATCTTTTCGGGTATGTCGATGACCTGTTCCAAGGGCATTCCCACCGTACGGCTATCAACTTGCGCCGAGACCGAGCGACCATCCCGATCCAGAAACTGACCGAGGACATCGCCAATCGCGCCAGCGTCGATCAATGCCTCCGGCGTCATTCCCTGAGGCAACCCGTGTTCCACCAGAAACGATTTTTCTGAAACGTTCGAACAGGTCAGCAGTACGGCATCCAGTGATGCGAATTTCTCGAAATGTTCTTTAAGCGCGTATTGCGAAAGGAACATGTCACGGTCAATCCCTTCTGACAGATAGATTGGCGCGGTCAGTACGGAATACTGCGCCCCAAGGACATTCGCAAAGCCCGAAGCAATCCCAAAGGAATTCAATGTCGAACCCTTGGCAGTGCCGCCAAGGATTGAGACAACTTCAAGATTTGGGTGAGACTGCCGCGATAGTTTCCGAATTGCGGAATCCAGTGTCAAACCCCAGGACACGCCCAAGGAATTCCAGTCGCCGCTCACCAGTCGCTCTGACAAAAGCTCCGCAAGCGCCGCGCCGACGGATTTGTGGTAATCGTAGCTGGCTTCATTTGAAGGACTGACAACTGCGCGCTTCAGACCAAGAGCCAATTTGAGATTTTCTTGCAGTTCAATGCGCGGCAGGAATGGCGATTCAATGTGTATTTTCACGAACCCGAGCGACTTTGCCCGCTGGATCGCCTGATTCACACGAAGACGCGTGACATTGAGTAGGCGCGCGATTTCGGCTTGCGTCATTTCGTTCACATAGTAGTGCCAGCAAATTTCCGTAACGAAAGCATCGCTTTCTTCGAATTGTTCACGCGCCAAACCGATGCACTCCCTTGTCTTCTGGCGCCATGTTGCGCGCCCAGTATGGGCTATTCTTACAGCATTACATTTGTTTGACAATATATACATTTGAAAATTTACAGTTGCATGAGGTATTATACATTTGTAATAAGGTTGCAGGAGGTGGCGCGAATCGTACGGCTTGATGCTGTCGAATGTCTGCGCTGAGCTCCGCCAAAAACATGGGAGGAAAGCCGTGAGCTTTGCATTGAAAATGGGCGCATCCGCGCTTGCACTAACAGTCGCCACCACTGCTGCGTTCGCAGATGGTCATGCTGATTTCTGGAAAAAAGCCGCTGAACCCTATCAGGGTGTCACCATTCGGGGTGTGACGGAATCGTCACCGCCTTCGCTATATATTCGCGAAGTTCTTGCGCCTGAGTTCGAAGCGCTGACAGGTATTCGTGTCGACGTTGAAACCACATCGTGGGATCAGATGTTCGACAAAGGCATCAAAGACATGGAAGCCGGCACTGGCATCTATGACATGGTCTATATCGAGCAGGATATTATCTATTCGTATCTTGCGCGGGACTTTCTGACGGACTTGTCCGGCTTTCTGGAGGCCAACCCAGCCCTGAACGCTCCAACCTATAATGAAGCCAACTTCACGACGTTCGCGGATTACTTCAAAGATGCCGAAGGCAACCTGTATGGTGTGCCAATGGAAGCTTTCCTGAAAGTGTACCTGTATCGCACCGACCTTTTTGGTGACGCGGACATTCAGGCGGCCTTCAAGGCAAAAGCTGGCCGTGACCTTGTGCCTGCCAAAACCCACGCAGAATACGCAGAAATCGCGCAGTTCTTTACCGATTACGGCAAAGAAAATGACATGGACCTGTGGGGCACAACGGCACAGGCGCATACAGGCCATGTGGCATCCTGGTATGAATACTACGAATCTGTTGCACCAACGTTTGGCGTGTACAGCTGGGGTATTGATGCGAACAACAACTATGCCGCGTCTGTCGCCAATGGCGGTGCCATGAACGGCCCAGAAGCAGTTGAGGCCATGACGTGGTGGCTGAGCATGCGTGACATCGCGCCACCCGAAAGCCCAGCATCCACCTGGACCGAAGTCGGAACTACGTTTGGTGCGGGACGTGCTGCACAGGGTCTGGTCTATGGCGAAAACGCCGGTTGGATCGCCGCAGATGCAGAAAAGTCGCTTGTTGTTGGTAAAGTTGGCGTCGCATTGCCGCCGCTGGCTGACGGCGTGCTTGCTGCCGCTGAATCTGGTGACGGCTATATTGGTTACTATGACGGTGGCGCATTTGGTATGCCGCATTCGTCAAAAAACAAGGAAGCGACAGCCCTATTCCTGCAGTATATTGGCCAGAACGAAGTTCAGCCTGATTGGGCAGTTGCTGCACCTCGTGTGACCAATACCGCGACTTATGATGATCCAAAAGTTGTTGCCTTCAACGAAGAATTGGGCGGCTATTACGATCTGATCAAGGACAAAGGTTACCTGTTTGCAGGTGCGCCAGCCTATCCGTTCCACGCCCAAGTGCGTGAAGCGACGGCTCCAATCTTCTATCAGATCCTGCTGGGCGATCTTGCACCGCAAGAAGGTTTGGACCAAATGGCAGCCGCAGCAGAAGCAACGCTGACCGAACTTGGCTACCGCAAGTAACCTAGCCTCCCGATAGGTCACACTTCGGGTCGCCGCTGTCATTGCGGCGACCCACAATCAAAAACAATAATGCTGACAACAGTTATGTTGGGTGCCATCATCTTTGCATCGACACAGTAGGAGGGAAATACCATGCAATCCAAAAGACTTGGCTGGATACTACTGGCCCCAACATTGGTCATCCTGTTCTTTTTCGGCGTGCTGCCCTTCATCTATGTTGTCTATGTGTCGTTCCATTCCTGGAACCCGTTCGCGGTCAATCCCGAGATGGTGTTCAATGGTGCGGACAATTTCCGAAAGATCGTTTTTGACGCGGCATTCCTGAACTCTGTCGGCGTGACCGTGATGTTTGTCTTTTTCGCCGTCTTGTCCGAATTGATCCTTGGTTATCTTTTGGCGCAAGCCTTCATGCGGGACTTTCCCGGCAAGGCGATTTTCCGCACGATCCATACACTGCCTCTGATCATGGCCCCGATCATTGTGGGCTCTGTCTGGAAACTGATGACCACGCCGTCGATCGGGATTATTCCGCACTACTTGGACGAATGGTTTGGGATCACGATGAACATCGGCACCTCGGCCACTGCCGCATTTGCCACCATTGTCCTCATGGACATCTGGCACTGGACACCGCTGGTCACGCTAACACTGATTGCCGCACTCGTGTCACTGCCGTCCGATCCGTTCGAACAAGCCCAAATTGATGGCGCGGGCAAGCGGCAGATGTTCTGGCACATCACTTTGCCGATGATCGCTCCTGCCGTAGTCGCCACCGTCTTTATCCGTCTGATGGACGCGTTGCGTACCGTGGATGAGGTTTGGATGCTTACCGGGGGTGGGCCGGGATCAGCGACCCGCTTTGTCGGTGTTCACATCTTCAAAGAAGTATTCCCAAAGACAAATTATGGCTACGGATCGACGATTTCCGTCATCGTGCTCTACCTGACAATTGTGTCGTGCTGGCTGCTCTACGTGACCATGCTCGCCCCACGCAGCAAGAAAGGCTGAAGCCATGAAAAAGCAAAGCCCAATCGTCGGCATCATCTTTTGGAGCCTCGTCAGTGTGCTGACATTGTTCCCGATCTACTGGCTGTTCGTCATTTCAGTCAAACCAGCGGTGCAGTTGTTTTCCACACCGGAGCTGATCTTGTCAGACCCGTATTGGGGCAACTACGCCAAGGTCTGGGGTGACCGCCTTCTGCGTAGTTACATGCTGAACTCGGTCATCATCTCGACCGGCAACGCAGTGATCTGTACCGTGCTTGGGTTCTTCGCCTGCTACGCCCTGTCGCGTTTCAACATGAGCGGCAAGGAGTCGATCTTCTTCTGGACGATCACCAACCGCATGGCCCCGCCAGCTGTGTTCCTGTTGCCGCTGTTTCTGCTGATGACACAGGTCTATTCTGTGGGTGAATGGATGCTTTTGGACACGCGGATCGGCATGATCCTAGTCTATTGTACCTTCAACCTACCCTTCGCGATCTGGACCTTGCGTCCAACAGTGGACGGCATCCCCAAGGAGTTGGACGAGGCTGCCTTTGTTGATGGGGCAAGTGCGTGGCAGGTGATCACGAAAATCGTTTTCCCGCTGTGTCGTCCCGGTCTTGCTGTGACCTTAATCCTGACTTGGGTTTTTGCCTGGAACGAATATTTATTGGCAGCGACGCTGACAAATTTCAATGCCCGCACGCTGACCACCGGTCTTTCGGAATACGTCACTACAACCGGCACCGAATGGGGTGTCATGGCGACAATTTCAGTCTTCACGCTGATTCCGGCGCTGATTGTTTTCGGCCTTGTGCAGAAACACATCGTGGCAGGCCTGACCTTTGGCGCGGTGAAAGGATAATCCATGAGCGATCACCACGAAGAACCGCTGATCTCGGCGCTGCTGGAAGAGGAAGAGGCACCCGAGATCGCGCCCGCGCCAACCGGGTTTCTGCCAATTGAAACCAACTGGTTCGACCGCCTGTTCATTTCGGTCGTCATCTGGATCGCCCTGTCGCTGTTCTGGTTCCGCTTCATGGAACCCATGGGGCTGTCGATCTGGATTTCCAATGCCATTGCTGCCGCTCTGGCCTTCATCATCATCAGGAAAGGCTGAGACATGAAATCGCTTGTTCTGGAAAAGAAAGACGACCTCAGCCTGCGCGACTTTCCCGCGATTGACCGCGCCGAAGAGGTTCTTGGGGCGCGAGACGTGCGCATCAAGCTGCATACCGTCGGCATTTGCGGGTCTGATGTGCACTACTACACCCATGGGCGGATAGGGCCGTTTGTGGTGAACGCGCCAATGATTTTGGGCCACGAAGCCTCGGGCACGGTGATCGAAGTCGGCGCAGAGGTTGCAACGCTGAAAGAGGGCGACCGGGTCTGCATGGAGCCGGGTATCCCCGATCCAAACAGCAAGGCGACGCAGTTAGGGATGTACAACATCGACCCTGCTGTACGGTTCTGGGCGACACCGCCCGTACACGGCATTCTGCGCCCGACTTGCGTTCATCCCGAAGCCTTCACCTTCAAGCTGCCAGACAATGTCAGTTTTGCCGAAGCCGCGATGGTCGAACCTTTGGCCGTTGGCGTGCATGCGGCAACCAAAGCGCGGGTAAAACCGGGTGACAACGCGGTTGTTATGGGGGCCGGGCCGATTGGTTTGGTGACAGCGCTATCCGCACTCGCCGCTGGCTGTGCCAAAGTATTTGTGACCGATCTGGCCGCGAAAAAGCTGGAAATTGCGGGCTCTCTCAGCCCTGCGATTGTCCCCGTCGATGTGACCTCGCAAAACCTGACGGATGTGGTCTATCGTGACACGGACGGTTGGGGTGTTGACATCGTGTTCGAGGCAACCGGCAGCCCGCATGCGGCCAAAACCGTGTTCGAACCATTGTGCCCCGGTGGGTGCGTCGTCATGATTGGCGGCCAGCCTGATCCGATCCAATACGATGCAGGCGCTGCGATGATCCGCGAGGCACGGGTCGAGAACATCTTTCGCTATGCCCATGTGTTCCCGCGCTGTGTGGGCATGCTCAGCTCGGGTGCCATCGACGTCAAACCGCTCATCACACGAACATTTGATTTTTCAGACTCTGTGCAGGCCTTTGAAATTGCAGCTTCCGCGCCACCGGCGGATGTGAAGATGCAAATCGAATTGCCGCAATAAGGAACCAAAGACATGGCTAACGTAACAATCGACAACGTAATCAAAAGCTATGGCGCGACGCAGGTCATGCACGGTGTCAGTGTCGACATTGTAGACGGCGAATTTGTCGTACTGGTCGGCCCATCAGGTTGCGGCAAATCCACGCTGCTTCGGATGCTGGCGGGATTGGAAGAAATCAGTGGCGGTACGATCTCAATCGGCGATCGCGTCGTAAACGATGTGCTTCCAAAAGAGCGCGACATCGCGATGGTGTTCCAAAGCTACGCGCTTTATCCCCACAAAACCGTCTATGACAATATCAGCTTTCCGCTTTTGATGGCGAAACGCTCCAAGGCGGAAATTGAGGAAAAAGTCACCAATGCTGCTGAGATTCTTGACCTGACCAAGTATCTCAAGCGCTATCCCAAAGAGCTTTCTGGCGGCCAGCGACAGCGGGTTGCCATGGGCCGCGCAATTGTCCGCGACCCGCAGGTTTTCCTGTTCGACGAACCCTTGTCAAACCTTGACGCAAAACTGCGCGTAACAATGCGGATCGAGATTAAGGAGTTGCATCAGCGCCTTGGCACGACCATCGTCTACGTCACCCACGATCAGGTCGAGGCGATGACCATGGCCGACAAAATTGTCGTGATGCGCGATGGCCGGGTTGAACAAATCGGCAGCCCGCTGGATCTTTACGACAATCCTGTCAACACCTTTGTGGCAGGCTTTATCGGGTCTCCGTCGATGAATTTTGTCCATGGCAAAATCGCATCCGAAGGGGGCTCTCGCATCTTTGTGTCCGATAGCGGATTGAAGCTTCCGCTTCCGCAAACGGCGGCAGAGGACGGTCAAGAGGTGACATACGGTGTGCGGCCCGAATTCGTTCAGGTTGGCGATGGTGGCGTAGAAATGGAAGTAGTCGCGGTGGAGCCGACCGGTTCCGAGACGCAAATTTTCGCACGTTCAGGAAAAGACTTAATTGATGCCCTTGTCAAAGACAGGATAAACGCACGGCCCGGCTCCAAACTGGGGTTCGTGATCAACCCTGATGACGTGCATCTGTTTGACCGCAAGACAGGACAACATATCTGATGCCTCCAGTCAGGGGCGTCATTTTCGATCTGGACGGCTGTTTAGTTGACAGCGAGCCGTTGTCTTTGGAGGCAATCGCCTCTGAGATGCGCAGGCTTGGGATCGAGGATGCCACGGCCCAAGAGATCGGAGACAAGTTCCTCGGCGTCGCCATGCCGGTGATAACTGATTATGTTGCTGATCGCCTTGGCGTACCCGTTCCCAAAGACTTTGCAGACCGTGTTGAAACTCAATTGCTCGCAACTTACCAAACCGAATTGCGCCAAATCTCTGGCGCACCTGAATTGCTGAGAGGCCTTAACGCACAGGGATATGCAATGGCTATTGCGACTGGCGGGTCGTTGAAACGCATGGCCGCGACACTGGAAATATCGGGACTGGCTGATTGGTTTGCTGGCACCGCCTCTAGTGCGGCAGAAGTTGCGCAAGGCAAGCCTGCACCAGAACTTTTCCTGTTGGCGCTTGAACGGCTCAAGTTGAGGCCAGCAGACTGTGTCGTTTTGGAAGATTCACCGCACGGTGTGAAAGGCGCTTTGGCGGCTGGTATTCCGGCCATCGGCTTTGTCGGTGGAAGCCATCTGGAAGGGAAACGTGACACACATGCTGCGATCCTGAGAGATGCTGGCGCGGCCTATGTCTTTGAGCGGCTTGAAGATGTTGGACGCCATATCTTGACCCATACGAATGAGCCCCAAAGATGAGTTTTTTGGCGCGCAATACACTGGATGATCTGCCTGAAGGCGTGCAGCGCCCACTTTATGACAGGGATCACCTGACGCCGGGGATCGTTCATATCGGAGTGGGTAATTTTCACCGTGCGCACCAATCGTGGTATCTGCACCGCCTGATGCAGCAGGGCTATGCACATGACTGGGCCATCATCGGGGCTGGACTGCGTCCCTATGACAATGACATGCGCTCCAAACTGATGAAGCAGGACTGCCTGACCACGTTGATTGAGCTTGATCCCAGCGGGAAGACAGCTGAAGTCGTAGGATCAATGATCGGCTATGTCGCAGTTGAAAAAGGTAACGGGCCTTTGATCGAACAGATGGCCGCCCGTCAGATCCGTATTGTATCACTCACAGTAACAGAGGGCGGTTATTACCTTAATCCGGTGTCAAAGGCGTTTGACAGCGCCCATCCGGATATTCAGCACGATGCCGCGTACCCCGAGACCCCGCAGACTGCCTTTGGGGCGATTGTCGCAGCACTCAGGATCAGACGGGATCGTGTCTCTGGCCCCTTTACTGTTCAAAGCTGTGACAATTTGCTAGGCAACGGCAATATCCTGCGTCAAACCGTGGTCTCAATGGCGCGTCTTAGCGATCCGTGCCTTGCGGATTGGATAGAAACCAACTGCAGTTTTCCCAACTCGATGGTTGACTGTATCGTCCCCGCCACCGGACCGGCTGAGTTCGCCATGGCAAGAGAGATTGGTATTTCTGACAATGCCCCTGTCACCCATGAAAACTTTCGCCAATGGGTGATCGAAGATGACTTCTGCGTAGGTCGCCCGGACTGGGACAAAGTCGGAGCAACCTTCGTCGATGACGTACATGGGTTTGAAGCTCAAAAAATTCGCATTCTGAACGCGGGACATCAGGTAATTGCCGCCGCCGCCGAGATCATGGGGATTGAAACTGTGGCGCAGGCGATGTCACATGACACGCTTGGCGCCTTCTTTGACAAAGTTCAACGCGAAGAAATTTTGCCATGTGTCAAAGAAGTACCCGGCATGACACCGCAGGACTATCTGGTGTTGACAGCGCGCCGCTTTGCCAACCCTGCCATCGGTGACACCATTCGCCGGATTGCCTTCGACGGGTCGTCCCGGCATCCGGGATTTGTTCTGCCTACGGTGCACGATGCAATCACCTCAGGGTCACCGCTCGATGGTCTTGCCCTTGTCGAAGCGTTCTGGGCACGGATGTGTTTGGGCACACGCGAAGACGGCAGCAAGATAGCACCAAATGACCCAATATGGGATCAGTTATCAAGCCGAGCAGCCGAAGCCCGCACAACCCCTCAGCGATGGTTGGAAATGCGCAATATCTACGGTGACCTAGCCCAAGTTCCGCGCTTTGCGGCCGCTTTTGAAAGCTGGCTTGGGAAAATCTACAAAGACGGTGTAGCATCCGCCCTTCAACACTATTTGAAAGGCCATTGAATGACGTTTCTCGGCATTGATCTTGGCACTTCAGGCCTGCGCGCATTGCTCGTCGACGAGGATGGTGCGCCGATCGGCTCAACCGAGCAGCACTATACTGCCGCGCATCCTCAACACGGGTGGTCCGAGCAAGACCCCGCTGATTGGGTTTCTGCATTGAACGCCGCGATCATTGAAATGCGGAACACCTATTCTGCGTTTTCCGAATTGCGGGGCATTGGCGTGGCCGGTCACATGCATGGGGCGACACTGCTGGATAAATCCGGCGAAGTCTTGCGGCCGTGCATTTTGTGGAATGATCAGCGTTCCCACGCCGAAGCTGCCGAACTGGATGCGACGGTACGCGTGCGTGACTTGTCCGGGAACATCGTATTTCCAGGCTTCACTGCGCCAAAGCTGAAATGGATATCCCGGAACGAACCCGAAATCTTCAAGGCAACGGCGAAGGTTTTGCTGCCTGCGGCCTATCTCAACTTTTATCTCACAGGTGAGTATGTCGCCGACATGTCTGACAGCGCTGGCACATCCTGGCTGGATGTGGGGAGGCGGGAATGGTCGGACTACCTGTTGGACGCAAGCAACATGCGTCGCGATCAGATGCCGCGCCTTGTCGAAGGATCTGATGCGGCGGGCACTTTGCGCAAAGAGTTGGCCCAAGATTGGGGGCTTGGTGAAACTATTATCGTGGCTGGTGGTGCAGGTGACAATGCAGCTGCGGCCTGCGGAATCGGTGCCCTGGACGGGGGGCAAGGATTTGTATCGCTTGGCACGTCAGGCGTTCTTTTAACTGCGCGCGATGGATATCAGCCAGCGCCTGAAACGGCCGTGCACACTTTTTGCCATGCTTTGCCGGGGCGCTGGTATCAGATGGGGGTGATGCTTTCAGCAGCGGACAGTCTGAACTGGTTCGCTCGCATGTCCGGCCAGAAACCATCGGAACTGACTGCGGACCTCGGCGATACTCTTCACGCGCCCGGAGAGGTGCGCTTTTTGCCCTATCTGTCAGGCGAAAGGACACCGCACAATGACGCAGAAATCCGAGGGGGCTTTACCGGATTGTCTGCGGGAACGACGCGCGAGGATCTCACACGCGCAGTTTTGGAAGGCGTGGCCTATGGACTGCGCGACAGCTACGATGCCCTTGCCGCGACAGATGCGAAACTTGAAAAGATCATTGCCATCGGGGGCGGAAGTGCCTCGCGATATTGGGTACAATTGATCTCGACTCTATTTGGCGTGCCTTTGCAACTACCGGTCTCTGGTGAGTTTGGCGCCGCACTTGGTGCCGCGCGGTTAGGCATGATTGCAGCTACCGATGTATCACCCGAGAGCATTGTCACGCCGCCGGAAATTCATCACGAAGTGCACCCTGACGGGGGGCAAAGCGCGGCATTTGAAGAGGCCTACCAAGGCTTTCGCGAAGCCTACCCCGGACTAAAGAAAATTCAGTGACGAAGCAGCCTTTCGTTGAAACGATAGTCTCCGAGTTGCAATCGGTGACGCGCTTTTACATCGATGACTGGACGGACAACGGCAACAGAAGAAAGAAAAACCGATGAAGAATGCTCTTGAGCAACTCAGCGCTATGACAGTTATCGTTGCGGACACCGGTGACGCATCAATGGTAAGACTGCACAAACCTCAGGACTGCACAACCAATCCATCTTTGGTTCTGGCCGCCCTCAACAGCCCTGACGCACAGGACCTGATCTCTGCCGAGATTGAGACGGCACGCGGCAAAGCGATCAATGCCGCAGCTCTTTGCGATACATTGACTGTTGCGATTGGTGCGAAATTGGCAGCGTTGGTGCCGGGGCGGGTGTCGACAGAAGTCGATGCGCGGCTGTCTTTTGATGTTGATGTGCCTTTGACCTTAACGATGGCCTACAAAGGCGGAATAGATCCCGAATGCCCCGACGAGGATCAGGCTCAACGCCCACACAAGATCGAGGTTAAACCAGCTTTTCGAGATGAATTTCAGCCCGAACCACGCATAGACAAACACGGCAATCACGGCGCCTGCGAAGGTCATTGCGAAGGTGTGGGTGGCCGCGACCAAAAAGGCGGTCATCACATTGTTGCCCATCAGTGCTTGTGCCGCTGCATGGCCGGTCCCTGATACGCTTTCACCTGGTACCAATAACCCGCAAATGCCAAGGTAAATAGGTACCAGCATCAGTCCCGCGCCATGGGCGGTAGCCGCCAGAAAAGACCATAATCCCAACTTGGCAGGGTGCACGCGCGCCAAAACTCTCGGGTGTCGTCGGTTGATCAACAAATAAACGCCCATAGCAATCACCAGCGCGCCTGCGCCGATGCGAATTTCGCGTTCATTGTCTAACAGAAAAACAATCATCGAGAACGGCAGCAGAATGACGATCATCGCCAGAAAATGGCCTGTCGCCAGCATCGCGAGCGCCTTGACCATTGCGCTTTTCTTACGCTCGAAAAGCGCAGCAGAGACGGCCAAAGGCCATCCCATCCCCGGATTCACACCATGATAAACGCCCGAAAAAATGACGGCCCACCAAAGGGCCGTCAATGTCATGTCCTCCATCAATTATACCGACGGATAGCAGAAGCTGTCGGTGGAACAATCGCCCCCCTCCAGACGGATCTGGTGGGCACGGGTGTTCTCTGGGAAGTCGATGTAGAAGTCAGGATCAAGGGTAAAGCTGCCATCTTCCCCGACATTCGCCATCACCATCTGCCCGCCTTCCTGATGCGGATAGAACTGGTTGTCCCATGACGAATAAAGCGAGTTCGTCCAGTAAACCCGTTTCCCGTCACGGCTGATCTCAACCATTTGCGGGCCATAGATGACATCCTTGCCGTTAGGGTGCTTATGCTCGGTCGCGATGCCGCCAAGCTGGACTTTGCCGTTCAGAACAGGGTTCATCGGATCGGACACATCGTATTGATGCATTTCGCCCAAGCCCCAGCAGGCGACGTAAAGATACTTGTCATCAAGGCTGAGGTCGATGTCAGTGACCAGCGGTGGCACTGCGCCGAAGCCCTTTAGCAGGTCTGGCAGGTTTTCGGGATCTTCGGGACGCGGATCAATGGTGATAACCTTCTTAGACTGCCACACGCCGTCGTCACCGCGCCACCACGTGAAAATAGCGCCTTGTAAGTTGGTCGTGTCAACAACCACACCGCAGAAACCATAAGACTTGGTGGGATCATGGGCGGGGCGGATCTCGAGCGCCATCTGATAGTTTTCACCGAAGTCCATTGTCTGGATGTTCTTGCGCGCGCGCAGGTCCCAGAAATGAATGGAATGGCCATATTTGTTGGACAGCAAATCCTCAGCCACGACGCCGTTTTCGTACTGCGGTGGTAGACCCCATTCAGAACTGACCATGTAATCCTGCGGTAGGTTCCACCAGAAATCATAGTGCTTGTCTTGCGCGCCGCGATCCATCTCATAGCGGCCGATGATTTCGAAGGTTTCGCAATCCATGATGAAAATTCCAGGAGGGCCATCTGTGCCGTCGGGGCCACCACCGCCAAGGGTCGAGACATAGATGCCCTCGGGTCCGCAGTGGATTGTGTGGGGGCGCGAATAGCCTGTCTTCTCGAACAGCTCTTCCGGCTCGATGATCTTGTGGATATGCGCCTTCAGCGGATCTTTGACGTCAAAAATAAAGATGCGTGAGGAGCGGATGCCTGGTACGATCAGATAGCGGCGTTCTAAAAACGCATGGCCCGATAAGGGCGACAGAGATGATGAGCACGCGTTCCAGCCAAAGTGGTGAAATTCGTCCCCAGTGGTTTCAGTCATCACCTTATGAACAATCTCGCCATAGGTTTTCGACCCTTTGCGCAGGTCAATAACGGCTAGTCCGTCGTGTTGATCAGCGTCTTTGCCCAGCATTACCGTAAATGCAAAATTTTCAGGTGGTGCTTGCATCGCTAGTTTTGCGGATGCATGAAACGTTGGATCCGGCTTCATCGGTTTGTTCATTGGTCTTCCTCCCTAAAATTATCCCCACCTCCATGGGGTTCGAAACATCACAGCTTTGGTCTCTCCTCAGACCTCGGCCACGTTGCATAGCTGAATGGCACCGCTGATCTTTGTGGCAAGCTGGGTCAGCTGGCGGCCAATATTATGTCTGTAATCTGTGCCAAACCGGCGTACGGGACCCACGGCGCCGACGCTAAAGGTGGCACCAATATTCCCGATTGTAATTGGGGCGGCAACGCTTGAGATGCCAATATCGATCTCTTGATCGCAATCGGCAAAACCTTGCTTTCGGATGATATCGAACTCTGCGAGCAGGTCTTCTCGAGTCGCCTTTGTGTGGTCTGTATAGGCTTGGAGACTTCCTTGCAAAATTTTGTCTTGAAAGTTTTGTTCTGTGAAGGCTGCGATTGCCTTTGAACAAGAACAGGCGTGCATCGGGCGTTCCCCAAGCCCTGGATGGATGAAGGCACGGGCGGGATCATCAGGTGTTTCGACATGAATAATTTCCACTTTGCCATCTCGGAAGCGTGCCAGAAACACAGTTTCA
>Ga0228672_1000133_pt1 | contig 50217 bp, 45 predicted proteins | sample 90DmetaG_FD_182788 | JGI IMG/M metagenome (GOLD analysis project Ga0228672, IMG submission 182788) | Seawater microbial communities from Monterey Bay, California, United States - 90D | ecosystem: Environmental > Aquatic > Marine > Coastal | place: USA: California | collected 2016-11-08 | reverse complement strand
TCGGGGGCGAACAACGCTGAGTCGCGCGGCGTTTGGTCCAGTCACGGCGCGCTGAGTCGCGCGGCGTTTGGTCCAGTCACGGCGCCTTGGTTAAGGTTAGGGTAAGGTCCAGGCTTGGATTCAACGCGGCACCACACAGCTACCACACGGCCACACATTTAGTTTTAAATTTGTGGATGCGCCAGTCCGTCAATGACATACACTAAAATAGCCAAGTCCGAGAGACGTCCGTTGGGGAAACCGCCCGAGAGACGTCGGTTGGGCAGAGAGTTTTCTTATTTATTTCTCCATTCTGCTGCTACTCGAAATACAAAATTTATAGCTGGTCACAGCGGAAGTTTGGTGGAGCGCAGGCAGCCCATGGGGTCGCTACGAGGACATGACCCATCAGTGGTATTCCACAGAGGGGTCGACGCACACATAACGAACCACTCCCAATTCCGCCAGTCGCGATTCTGTAAGTGACCACCTCGCGTGTGACACCCCCCGCTCCCGCCGTGCGTGTGGCCGTGTGCAACCCTGCTCCATTGCCTTTTGCGGCTGAAACAAAGCGTGTTGGCGCAGATGTTCTCCTTTGCCCAATCACCCAACAGCAGGAAGGAGCTTTGTAAGAGGCGGGCTGCTGGGAAAAAGCGCCATCTGCGAGATGAAAAGGCGCAGAAACGGCGCATCAAGGAAGAAAATCACCAAGTAAAACAAGAGGCAAGGGAGGTGGCACGGGAGGCAGCACAGCTGCGGCATGCTGTCAACATGCATAACAGACAACAACAGCGTAACCACAGTTCACAACAGAGGCAACGAGAACCCATTGCGCCCCGGGAGACGCGCCTTCCGGGGTGTTGGCTGGGCGGCACACCTCAGGAGGATGTAGATGAATCACCTTGGCAGCCCCTGCGTGCACAACACAGCGCGCAGCAAGCAGGACAGCTTCCGACTCTCGAAGCAGTCACACCCACCGACGGACAGCAACTTCCCCTTCCGCCCATGGCAGTCGAGCCCCAAGCGCAGACGGAGACGGAGTTGCGCTCCTCGGTGGGTACATTAGAGCAGTGGGCCTTCAACACAGTGGACAATGACAGTGGTGCTGACAGTGGTGACAGGGGGTCGGACAACGAGGAGTTTGCTGATGGCCTCTTGTCCATACTCAACGAGGAGTTTACCAAGGCGACGGAATGCCGCTTGCCCACGCCGTCTCCCAGTCCGCCGGTCGCAGAGGAACACTCGCAGCGAAAGCAGGATGGGTCTGTTGACCAGTCTGCGACTGAGCAGCTGGTCAGTGAGGCTTCCAGCAAGTCGTTGGCATCGACAGCAAGAAAAGAGCGTGATCTACTCGCAGTGCCGCCCGTGTCTGCGTCAGACACCGCCCGCGCCTTTCACTCGAGCAAGTTCTCGCCTACAGAACCATCTGCAAATGGCATCACACTGGGAAGTCTGGTGCGTCACACCCTGCTGGACGGACCAGAACAGTGTCTTCTGAGCGCGCCATTGCGCGACGGCGTCATCCCAATGGGCCCGTTCGTGGAGTGGTCTGCGGCCGTTCGTGTCCTGAAGGACAAGGTTCACTCATTGCGCTCTCATCCAATGAAGCGTGACAAGAAGAAGAACGACTTTGGGGAATGGGATCGCAGTTATAAAGTCGCCGTCGAGTTGAACAACGTGTTTGGAGTCGACGAGACAGACCCGCCTGTCGTTGAGAAGGCGGGTGTACTTGAGGCGAATATGGTGCAGAGAGACTCGATGTGGCGACTATGCTGCAACACGTCTTCTTCCGTGGACGGGCCCCCTTGGCCATTCCAGCCCATCCCAACCGGGTTACTCAACGAGTACATGCAGAAGGAAGCGTCTCGTCTGCAATACGTCATTAAAGCCACATTGACCAGATATGAGCAAACACGGTCGACGTCAACGACAGAGCAAATGGACGTGACAATGAAGTTCAGTATCTGCGATCACAGGGGCAACAACCCTGCCACTCGCCAAAAGGTGATGACACACAAGTCTCTCCACGACGTGATGTTCGATGCGTTCGAGGGCGAGAGTGCACAGTTGGCGCAACAGGAGGCGGCGTATCCTGGCTCGTTCGTGCTGTCCGCCCAGCCGGAACTGGAGGGCCGGGATGCAACGTCACCGCCCGTGGCCGCCTTGGTGTTCAGTCTGGCGGTTGTGCACGTGGATGGCATCAAGCGAGTGGCGCTGTGCATTAAATGGATTGCCGTGAAGCAGAAAGCCGACAGCGTTGGTGACGTCTCTGTCAGTTATGTTCGACAGGGACTTGCGCGGCGCATGTTTGATCTCGCAGTTGAGCTTGGTCGTCAATTTGCAAACCAGACGGCGGATGTGTCCAGCTACTGTGTGGTGACGCAAACTCTCACGCTTGATCACTCGCACTCCGCTCTCAACTTTTGGGCTGGCGTCGGGATGAGACCGGACGCTCGTGCGATCCACATCTTACGTGCGATTCACCACGCGTCGGTCGAAGCAAACGAGCACATGTTAAAGGTATACGACCCGTACACCTGGTCCAAGGACAAGAAGCCAGTCGAGGGGTTCCCGGAGGTTGCGCAAGGAAGGACATCGCTGTCAAAGGGCGCAAAGGAGAATGGCGTCATGCAAATTCATAAGTCGAAATACGGCATCGACTGTTCAGTGCCCTGGGCAATGCCAGAAGAGCTGCAAACAGTCGAGACGATCGGGTTTGTGCAGCTTGACGAGCGATTCGTGTCGCACTCGCATCGGTTCGGCGGCAAGTGTTTGCTGGACGCACTGGTCGAGATTGGACACTCGTCCATTTGCCCAGAGAAGCAGTTGCTGAGCTCGTTCAGTACGATCAAGCAAGCGGCCAGCGAGCGACGAGGTGTCACAGTCGAACGCGGCGATGCGGTCAGCGAGCTGAAGCGTCTGTGGAGTGGCAACTCTTCGTTGCCAAGCAAGAGAACAAGAGCTTGCTAAGTTCGCTATCTCAGGAGTTCCCCATCAAACAGGACGGTGTACAACCCATTGCTTGTGCTGATGCCTTCTCGCTTTGTGGACCTGGGAAGTGCCACTGAAGATGCAGCGACCATAGCGTCTGAACTTGCCGTCGACGCGGCACACGCAGTGGGGGATGCGGTGGGTGGGCGTGTGCGAGTGGTTCAGGATTGGGCAGCAAATGTGAACTTGACTGATGCACTCCCAGCAAACATGTCGGCTAGTGCCAGAGAAGCAATAGAGAGTGCGACCAAGGCCTTTACAGATGCTACGTCGCATCTTTCCCACAGGGAATTCCGGACCCTTTTAGAGTGTTCTTGTTTGCTGTGCTGTGCATGTATTGTGCTGCTTGTGCGATACCTACTGCTTCGCCGTCGAGCAAACCATGTGGTCACATCGCACATGAAGCTGGACTAAAAGTGTCATTCTGTAAGACGCCGTTAGGTCGGTAGTCATTGTTTTATTGATGTAAACCAACAATCTCTTACTCTACTGAGAAACACTGTTTTTCATGGACCACGGACCTGCTTGGGTGCTTTCCAGTGGCCTGGACCATGCAAGATAAAGTTAGGGGTGTTACGGTACTGATATTGCACGCTTATGTTCCAGTTAGGCAATCGCGGAGTGATATGTAAAGTGATCATGGACCACTGCTCTGTTCGGGCACTCTAGAGTATGACGGACCATGCAACATTAAGCTAAGAAGTGTTACAGTACTACTGTTGTACTGATGTACGCTCGTGTCCCAGTTAGGCAACCGTGGATTCAGAGTCGGTGGTATCTAAAGTGATCATGGACCACGGCCATGTTCGGGCGCTTTACAGTGGTCTGGACCATGCAACGTAGAGCTAAGACTGTTACAGTACCGGTATTGTACGCTCGTGTCCCAGGCAACCGCGGACTCGGGATTGGTGATATGTAAAGTGGTCATGGACCACTGCTCTGTTCCAGTGCTTTCCAGAGGCCTGGACCATGCAACACTTAGATAGGGTTGTCGCAGTACCGGTATTGTACTCTTATGCCACATTAGGCAACCGCGGAGTGATATGTAAAGTGAGCATGGACCACCGCTTTGTTCGCACGCTTTTCAGTGGTCTGGACCATGCAACTTGTTTATTTGAGACTCATTGGTGTGCGTCAAACCCAATCGCAATGAGCCGCGTGCATGCACCACGCATTCTTCTTTTGCGGTAGCTCGCCTTGCATCCCCACCTTCCCTTACAAAAGATGCACATATAGAAGCGGCCAATGCGCAGAGCCAAACGACGGGTATTTTGGGAGTCCCCGTTTGCGTACAAGGCAGTCGCATCGTAAGTGTCTGGATCTTTTTCTTGCAGGTCTAGCAAAGCTTGAATATAGGGCGACCGGCTGTCGGTGTCAACCTCAGAGAATGGGACACTCATTGTGATGCCGTTGTCAGTGTGCACGTGTAATGCAACCGAGTGCTGTGCGTATAATTCCATGTATGAAGTGTTGAACAGCTTCACTGCAATGATGTTTAGGCTGTACTCGCTGTAGTTTGTCTGGAAGACAACGCGCCTCACGGGGTGTATGGCGGCATCGTATGTGGAAGGTAGGGTTTCCAGGTCGTATTCGTGGCGGTTGCTTGGGACTGCATGTGGGACAAACAATGCAACAACCACTTGTGTAGTAACTAGTAGTGCTATGATCAAACCCGATGCAATTGCGACAGACCTCCCAATCCAATACTTGCTAATATAATCATCTGCATTGTGTATTTGACTCTTGCGCAAGAACGACAGTTGTTCTGTCATAGTTGCTTCAGCGTTCAGTACAGGTGTTTTCAATAGCTACTACTTATATGAACCCTTATTGTACAGTCTCTGTACTTGTGTGTACAATTGATGTATATCGATCATGGACCACGTTCCTCTTGGTGCATTTTCAAGTGGCCTGAACCATGCAGCGAACAATCGATTCCAATCGATCAAACTATTCCAGCCACTGGGTGTGTGCTGGACAGACCCTCCGGTGAAATGGGGTGTCTGGAGCGTAGACCTTTACATGCTTGCAGCGTCTAGTAATCGCGGCAATATCTTCTAGCATTCCCTGTCGATGGTCGCGAGTGCCCACAAATTTGACTGTCACTGCATTGGGCACGTTGGCCATCTGAGGAAGTGTCCCAGCAAGCAAGTCCATTTCCTTCTGACGAACAAGCTTTCCGTGCTTACCGTACGGCGCGGTGTTTATGATCACAACCACCTCGTGCTTCAACAGCTGCACGAGCATATCGTCGTAGCCGGTCTCTCCGAGCGTGAGGATGGCCGCCGGAGGCCCATTTCCATTGCCATCGCCTGGCGTGGTGACACGCGTGCCGTTGGTGAAAGTGACCCTGCTTCGAGGAGATCTCCGGGGCGCGGGTGTCTCGTTCTCGTCGACCCGCGCAAGTGGAGACATTCTCCCCGGTCCGGATCGCAGGTTTCCCAAGTCCACGTAGTCAGGCTCTTTCGGTGAGCACCCTTGAACTCTATGAGGCGCAGGCGTGTCCAGCACAACCACCTTTTTGAACTTCCTCTTTAGGATTCCGTGAAGCGACTCGGGCTCGGATCCCGACCCGGGGGTAGGAGGAATTGACTCCCTTCTGCGCTTGATCGCCATATGCTTGAACACCGGCCGTCCCATGAATTCTGTGTACAGACACCACACGTGTTGATCAGCGGCGCTCCACACCGTTTCATGCCACGCACCACATGCACCACAAGGAGTGAAAGGTGGCCGTCCACGTGCGTCGGTAGGGAACAACAGATCGCATATGCAGTCCATGCGAGCACAGCTAGACGCACCGCGTTTGACATTGACGATGGGCTGTCTGTTCTCTTCCTCCATCGCGTGTGGAGGGGAGCAATGTCTCTCGATCAATGTTGTTTTGAACTGGGCCCAGTGAACTGTAAAGTTTAAACAGAAGAGAAATTGTACATAGTCTCACCCAGATAGGCACGGGCTCTCTCAAACTGTCGGAGAAATTGTTATTAATATCATTAATCAAACGATAATATTGCGCAAGTTCCGGTAATTTTCTGTCTGTCTGCTGCCTGCGCCCTACTCGATTGAAGCGACGAGGCTGGGTGAATGAGCTCGCACCAATCCTACCTGCACATCCAATACTCCTCGGTCCCCCGCGATGCCATAAACTTTACCGATCGCATTTGTGCCGTATGAAGCACGTACGCACCCTGGATTGAGCGTGTCCGTGTCTGTGCATTGCAACGCAGGTTGGAACGCTGGTGACACTTGTTCCGCTCCTTCCACAAAAGCTTGTTGTGGATGATCACAATGCGTGGGGTTCCGTCATCAATGAAATTGGACGGGGGTGTACTCTCGGTGCTTGATCCAGACGCGCTACTCGCGATCTGTTCGTTTCTGCCCGATCCAAGGGATGCTGCTTTGTTTTGCCATTACGTGCCTGCTGCCGTTCCACTGTTCTGGAGCAGGTTGCTGTCTATGTATGGATACATGCCATCCATGCGCTTGTTTAGACCAACAACGTCAGTCGGGATCTTCATGTACGAAGTGATTCACGCGCAGGACGCTATACAGTTTAAGCTGGATGGGTGCTGGCACATGGAATGTGACAGCATAACGTGGTATGCATGTGACCTGAATGCGCGTGACTGTGTGACAATCCACGTGAAGATGGGGATTACCATAGATTCTCACGACAACTACTTTGACCACGTCCAAGAGATCAACATCGGGCAGAACCCTCGACTCACTTACAAGGACACAGAGTTACTCATGGCGTCGCTCTGTCTGGCATCATGGCCACAGCTGAGACAGCTGTGCTGCGCACACTCGAAGCTGAATTGTGGATTCTTCTCCCGGCTTTCAAAGGGGATCGATACGGGAACATTCTCGCATCTCCACGAGATATATGCAAAAAACTGCTCATTCGAGTCCGAGAGTGTGCTACAGCAATTCCACTCCTCCGCATTGTATGGGACGTTCCACAATCTGCAGGTGTTAGATCTACACGACTCGCATATGAGCCAATCAATGGTCCAATGGGTGATCGACGCGTTCCCGTTCATGCCGTCGCTTCAAAAAGTGTCTTTACGGGGGAACTGCAGTAACCTTTCTGCTGTGCATGACTTACTTGCTTTACACACGAGTACAATTCTACAGTCACTCACTGCTCTAGAGTTGGATGACTTGCGTGTCATCAGGCAACTCTATACACTGATGAAGGCTACAAACGGGATGCTCCCATTGTTGGTGTACTTTGGAAGAGAAGCGTCGAGCGAGTTGTCCCACGAGGAAATCAAATGGCTATCTGCTAGGGAGTATGATGCGTGCAGTGGTAGACAGAGCATAGCTACAAACGATAGCAACTGAGTGGTAAAGGCATTGTTGTGGATCAATCACGTTTACATGCTTAGACATTCAGCCCCAACGCTCAGCTTTAGTAGTTGTACACAGAATGCATCGTTGCCAGCCAACTCAACCTGGCTGATAGTGCGCTTTGCGTGATCGAAGAACTCGACGAGCACGGTGTTGTTCATCTCAGCTATGCGAGACGCCGCGTTGACAAGACTGGAGACGCGGACGCGTCGGAGGTCGTCCCGGACAACCCCACCACCCTCTATCACCGTCGGGTGCACTAAAAAGCGCATTCCGGGTGGGTTGGTCTCATGATCGTAGATGTATACGCCGGGTACGTGCGTACCTGCCTCGTGTGATAAAATGCAGCTCTCTCCTGTAGCACGGGCACATTCGGTTGCTTTCAGTAGGCCTTCAGAAGCATGCGATGCCGTGTAGCGAAATACTGCCATGTTTGTACACAGTGTGCTTTCTGTGGCTGCTCCATCCGTTAGATTCCACCAGTCACATACGTTTTTGACCCAGGGGTCGTTCGTCTGTATCCGTGGCAAGGGGGGGGAGGTAGCGTTTGGGTCAACCCACCAGACACCAGACGCCACCAAAGTGGTCACCGCAACACTGCTCACTCGGTTCCACAACGACCCCAGAACCACGTCCATCGCGACGAAGCGGAAGCTAAATACTGGACGCAGTGGAACCAAAAGGGAGGTTTAGCGATGGTGGAACACTCAAAAAAGATAGCCCCTGCCGGGTTTTGATCCCGGGTCATCGGATCAAAGGTCCGAGAGTCTGGCCGTTGACGTACAGGCACATGGATGTGCACCGCTGCTGGGATTCGAACCCAGGTCGAGTGGTTGAAAGCCACTTATCCTAACCACTAGAAGACAGCGGTTGTACTTAAAGTGATAAGTAGCCTGCTTAAGTACGTTCCGCTGGGCGGATTCCGTGCCACTTGTGGCCCTCTACATATCGGGACACTTCAAGGAACCGCCATTGGTATCACGCAGGCAGCCCGCCATTGGGGACACGCAGGCAGCCGCTGGTCACAAAGCGGACACGTCGCTGAAGCGACCAAAATCCTTTTGCCTCAGGCACGCACGCACACAAAACAGCAACCCCCGACGCGCACAAAATGCAAGGAGTCACAGCATCGACCCACCCCGTCCCCGAAGGCCCCGAATGCATCGTTTGCATGGAGAAGCTTTCCAAGCAGGCGCAAAAGGCCCGGTGCACCGAAGACTACAACCACGTGCTGTGCAGGGCGTGTGTCCAAGGATCATGGAAGGTGCTGTGCGAGCAGCCGATCGGAAGCATCAAGGGCGTCGACGGCCTCAACATCGCCTGCCCATTGGGCAAGACTGAAGTCGGATGCACGGGGTGCTTCCCACGGGCGGTGGTGCTGCCCATGCTGTCAAAGGAGCAGAAGGAAGGCTATGAGCCCTTCTTGCTCACAGTGGCCATGAACGAGCAGAAGGGGATATGGCTTGCAGACCACCTCAAGAATCAAGAGATGGAGAAGGAAGAGAAGGACAAGGCGGAGATGCAAGAAGGCCTCCGTAAGCAGTTCGAGCTGCCTGTGCCCCGCGCGGAGCGGTACGGCGACCCCGAAAAGAAGCACAAGTACGCCGCCTTCATGTGCGGGCAGTGCAACTATGGCCCGTTCGAGCTCCATGCCTGCGGAAGCCTGTACTACCACCACGGCACCGGCTTCAACGCGGACGGCACGCACACCGTGGGCTTCCACGGCCAAGGAGGGCGCGGGGTGGCCCAGAATCAGTGCCCCAGGTGCGGCTTTCATCCGCGTTTCATTACTGAAGGGTACGACGAGATGTCCGAAAACAGAGGCGACTTACACAGCGGCGACTTCCACAAGCGCTGGGATGGCATTGTTCGACTCGGTCTGAGAGAGGAAGACCCCGAGGCGGTCGAGGCGGCCAAGGAGAAGGAGCAGGAGCCCCCCACGGAAAAGAAGCGCAAGCGCAAGTCGCGCGACGAGATGACCCCCGAGCACCGCGGCCGCCTCGACCGTCTCAACACGCAGCGGCGAGAGCGGCGTCTCGCCCAGGCTGCAGCCGCCGCGACGCGCAGCGCGCTTCCCGACGGCACCGACGAGGAAGAAGCGGAGGTCGCAGTCACGGCCGCTGCGGCGGCTGCCGGTGCCATCTCGGCAGCCGGCCGTCTCACCGGAGGGCCCAGTGGTCGGCAGTCTCGGCCCTTCATTGTGGACGACTCGGACGACGACGAGGAGACAGATTGGGAGGCTCCCGTTGGTCGCCACGTGTTGAACGGGTCGTACTGGTGTCGGCCCGGCAATCGCCGCGCTCGTGCAAGCGCGCCCGCGGAAGAGCCGGCAGAGGAGCCGGCAATGGAGCTTCGTGTCGATGTGAACATGGCCGATGCCGCGAACGACCTCTCGCCAAGCTACAGTCCGACCTCGCCAAGCTACAGTCCGACCTCGCCAACCTACAGTCCGACCTCGCCAAGCTACAGTCCGACCTCGCCAACCTACAGTCCGACCTCGCCAACCTACAGTCCGACCTCGCAGTTGCTTCAGGACCCGCCTCCGCAGGCCCTCTCCTCTGGCCAATTGCTTTCTATGCTAGCCTCACCCCCCGAGCCAGAACAGACCGAGTCGGAGGCAGTCAGCGCGACCATCGACGACCTCATGGAAGCGCCATTCGATGCGACGGTTTTCGATGAGAAGCCCTCCTTCCGTCGCGAGATTCTCGAGTACCTCATGAATTCCATGGGAATGACCTGCCCCCTCGCAGACCTCCCTCGTTGGGTCCACGCCATCGACATGTCGATGGGCGACATTGAAGTAGCGGCTGGGGCCGTCGCCGACCTTCAGTAGATGCCTCTGCACACCCAAGGTCCGGTACACGTGCCCCGAACTGTTGGTAGTGTAGCCAAGTAAGTATGTGAAAAATGATCGTTTTCTCACTGCATTCTATAAGATGTTCATTTGACACAATGCATCGAATTCGACCCACAAACGATGTCGTCGCTGTTACCATTTCTCGGGTTTGGTCCCAAACCCTCCGATTCCAAAGAGCTCAAAGAAGCTGATCGCCTCGACCGTCCCGAGTCGGATTCAGATGAGTTGACTGTTTTTCCCGAGGGACCTGCCCATAAGCGTGCTAGGTCAACTTGGCAGTGTTCTTTTTCCAGGGAGTCCGAGATCCCACGCGACGAGGAGACGGCGTTTACACCGTCTATGCGCAACATATTCGCGTTGTTCGAAATATATACTCTGGCGGATGTTGCTCGCGCCAAATCTCGACCAATTCCTGTTTACGATTCAACCTATACCCCGTCAGGCACAAATGGCCGTGGGCAAGGTCGTGGCCGTGGGCAAGGTCGTGGCCGTGGGCAAGGTCGTGGCCGTGGGGCGTCTACCACGATCTCTGACAATACAATAGGAACGAAACTTCTCCAGGCATCGGCACTCATCAACATGGAATGGAAAGAGGGCATATATGCAAAGTTGCACGAGAAGGCAAGTGCTGACCTTGAATCCGAACGAGAACGTGTCCAGCTGGTACAAGCCAAGTTGCTCACAGCAGCAAAAGTCCCCGCAGACCAAGAGATGTGGAGCTCGTTCGAATCCATTGGAAAAACGTTGATTGAGATGGAAGATAACGCAGGAAAATTTGAAACGCTCCGAATTCTGGCCCGCGACAGGTACAATGCCCTGAGAGAAAACAGAGACATGAGAGGACTTCGGGATGGCTTTCTTGACGCACTTGGGGAATTGCGCAACTACACACAACAGACTACGGTGATTGAATGTGTGTGCGAGATCCTGCTTGCCTATTTGAAAGACCCGTTTATCATCCGTCGGAAGTATTTGAACTTCCTCATATCCGGTCCGGCGGGTACTGGAAAGACGAGCATTGCCGAGGCGATTTCAAAAGTGCTGGCGTGTAGTGGAATGTTCATCCAAAACAAGATGCTCAAGTGTGGCCGCGAGCATTTCATCGGCGAGTATGAAGGCCAAACTGTTCATCGCACCAAGAATCATCTACTCAAAGGACTCGATTGTGGTGTGATTTTCGTGGACGAGGCGTACAGTTTGACACCATGGGACAAGGGAAAACCAGAGGGGTACGGTTCTGAGGCAGCCTCTGCTATCTGCGACTTCACTCACGACTACCAAGGATTGTACTGTTTAATTGTCGCTGGGTACGAAAAGCAGATGCGCCGTTACTTTCTGCCGGCAAACGAGGGTCTTTCGCGCAGATTCCCATACAAATTCGTACTAGAGAGCTACTCGGCCCACACCCTGGTCAGAATATTCAAGGTCAGTCTTCTGGGTGCCATGGGCATTGATAAGAATGCTGCTGCTTTTGACATAAAGGAAGCAGACAAATTCTACAACATGGAAGCATTTGACTTATTGGAGCATGTAATTGAATTGTCGATGCAAGGAGATATCGTAATAGTACCCGAGGAGTTCGACGAGTCTACGAGAAAAACCTATGAGAATGTCAACGAATTCCACCCCTACTATCCTGGGATGTACCAAATGTTCGAGAATCAAGCCGGTTCGATGACAAACTTAGCCGACGTGGCTGTTACACAGATTCTCGGTGGCATAGTGGTGCCCGACGAGAGCGCGGCAGCCTTGGTCTGGAAGTACAATCAGAGGAGCCTCACGTCTCTCGCCGAGAGGGGCATTGTTCAAAACGGACATGCCGAGATGAAGAAGCTGATTTATAGTTACATTGACAAGATTTCGATGGGAAGGGCAAATACATGCGATGCTGAATTGCAAAACATGTGCAGTGCATAAGCGCCAGTTCGCAGTAATTGTAATGTTTTCTAAATAGGTCGTAAAACAAATTTCCCCACACACGAGTACAGTCACTCTCAGCCCGGAGCCCCGTCAATGTCTATGTGTAGTCTTGGGTGGGCCGCAGTGGACGCCACCGAGCTAAGGATCGACTGAGTGTGTACTAACATGTCGTTTGTGTTTTTAAGTGCGGGCATAGAGTCAATCACGTGATTGTACGTGTGGTTCACTTCTGCTTCTAGCCGGGCTTCAGCGTTTGCCAGGTTGGTGATAAGTGTCCGTGCTTGAACCACTGCGGGCTCAATGTTATCGACGATTGGGTCCAGTCTGGCATATACGCCAGATTCCAGCGTGCCCATGACCATCGACGCACTCATCAGAATCACCACACTCAGTATGCAAAAGGAACTGCAGATTGCAAACGTTATCAGAGGAGTTGAGTGACTCTGACACCACTTCACGCCGCGCACATACGTTGTCCTTCGCGTGGTCTGACTTTCGAGCTCGAGCAGTCCAGTGTGCTCGCCATTCAAAACAAGTTCTGGTTCATCATCGAATGTGGTGGGAGCCACGGACAGTGTTCCTATTGGGCTAATGCTTGCCCGCGCTATGTGGTGTGTCTTGCCACAGTAGCCATTGCCTATACTCTGCCCTAGTTTACCAACACGGAATCCTTTCATCTTTCTAATGGGTTTTACAGGTCTCATATATATTGACCTCACTACATGGATGACACTGGACCCTTATCATCCGATTGATATCAAGTGCATCATTCCGCTGTGACATGGGTCGTCAAGTGCATTACACACTCCACCAAGCCATCAAGATTCTCTCCTTCACAATGTACACGCATATACCCCCGGACAGTGTCGTAACACACCCACGTCTTGTTTACGAGCTTGATGCGCATTTCCTTTCGCTCACCCTTTGAATGCAGAAATGGCAGCTCAACAATGCCGTTGTATGCGTCATTGTCTCGGACGTCTTCCGCATCGCGTGCGTACAACATGGCAAGTCCACTCAGAAGTGCACATGACCGCGCAACAACATCAAATTCGGTGTCCTGCCACACCACCTCAGATGTCAACATTGCCGCCTCGTGTGCGGACTGAACCAATGCGGTGTGGTCGCGCGTTGCCAAAGTTGAAGTTTCCCGTGGCAACAGCAGCGTGCGCCTGATGCCCACCGTTCCGCGAGGCATCCGGAACGATAAGATCATGTCTTTTAGCGCATTTTGTCCCAGCTCGGAGCACGCTTGTTTTGAGACGGATTTGGTGCGCATGTACACCTCGTCGGGATCAAACGTCTGCACCTGGAGTGGTCTACTCATTGCAGAGGTTAGATTCTTCTCTGCGATCACATCTCGTGCAAAAATCAAAAACAGTGTAGTAAGCGGCGCGAGCATGGCCTCGTTGCACTCTCGACAGAGCGTGCTCAACCCGAGAAGCGTGCATTTCTGTTGCGTGGAAAGCTCCTCCACATCAGCCAAGTATGGTTGGGTACTTCCATCGCTGCCACTGTTGCCGTCTTCTCCGTCTTCTCCGTCTTCGCCATCGCTGTTGTTGTGCAAACTCCCCTCCGCTTCACGCGGGACCTGTTCTAGATGAATCCATGCTCCTTCTAGCACGAACATTGCGCGTCTCCAGGTAAACTCGTCTACCTCACTCTCCCTATTCGAAAACATGAGCAGCAGCATGAGGCGGTGTGTTGTCTTCATGTCTTCGGCCGTCTCGTCGTGAAACCGAGAAACAGACTTGTCGAGTGTATGGAAGCACGCCTCGAGAAGGTCTTTGCGACATTTGCCGTCGAGCAAGAGCGAACTGTCGCCCTCAACGTGGTGGTGTAGGCGAGCAAGCAACTTGGCCGCGGTACCGTGCGCAGTTGCACTGATGTGTGGGTCGATAAGCAAGTCGCGAACCCGCCGACAATCAGATCTACATTGCATGCCCATACCAATCCTACACTCGTGCCGCAGTGACAATCTTATATTTATAAGCATCTAGCGACCGTTCTGGTGCAATAAGACGCTCGCTAAAGAGCACATGCAGCGACGATAGACACCAAGCGTTTTGTGCTTTTATCATGGACGACGACGACGACGAGGGATCGCCATCCCTTGCCCCACGCAGAGTTCGATTGGAAGAGCTGGGCGAACTTACCGGCGAACTTACGGGCTCCGGCGCTCCAAGCAAGCGCAAATCGCCAAACAAACAAGCCGCACCAAACGCAAAGTTTGCTCCCATCTCGTTCAAGGATTTGGAAATGCAGGCGCGCGCAGACGAATCCCGCAACGTGAGTGGCTTGGGCATGGATGGCGACGATGACGATGACGATGACGAGTTGGATGAAGGCAGCGTCGGTGAACACACAGAAGACGTGGACGGCAATGAGAGTGAAGAAGACAGCGTAAGTGAGTTTGCAGAAGCGATGGGCACAGATCTGCATTCCAGACCAGAAACTGCGAACTCAGGACAAGAAGAAGAAGACGAAGACAGCCTGTCGGACAGCGATGATGACATGGCGCCACCACAAGCACCCACAAGGCGACCCATCCCTTCAGGAGAGCGGGGCCGTCCATCTCAAAGAAAAGACAAGCGCCCGCGAGTGGGCGCCGCGTGCGTGTTCGAATCGGAAGACGACTCAAACTTCGACAGGGAAAGTGTCGCGTCAGACGACAGTGTGACGCAATCGTCCGCAAGTCGCGGCCAGTGGTCTAGTGTTTTCCCCAACGTGGGCGTTCGTTGCGTGGGGTGTAATTTGTGTAACTCTATTACAAAGGTGGACCAGTTCATCGAGGAGAACCTCATGCGAATGGACGAGGATGCACTGTTTAAGCTGGCCGCCCTCGTGTACAAACGTGAAGTGGTCGCTCCGGTCACCGCCGAGGGCAACCAGGCGCCAGAGTGGGGCTGGCGTGACATACAAACGCATTATACATTCCACGCGGTGAACCACCGACTCAAGAGAAAAAGCTACGTGAATCAACTGACTGCAGTTCGCATGCACTTGGAAAAGGGAATGGTTCGAATCACGGAGAATGACGGCGAGGAAGAGCGGGAGGTAGACGGCAGCAAGGTCGATCGCTACTTGAAGGTGGTCGCGCTCGAAAGCAAGGAGCGTCAGCTGCTTGGACTCACTGCACGAGCTACGAGGTAAGGCGACCAAGCGTGGTCAATCTTCTCCATAATTTGTACAAAGTATCCGTCTTTTGCGAAATCCTCGAACCTGCATAGGTGCTGTATTTCCTTGGGTGGCCGTGTTTTCTTCTCTTCTCTATAGTTTTGTTCGGCCTTGAATACAATCTGATGTGCAACTCGCTCGTGTATCACCCGCCTGTTGCTTACTTGTTTAATCCTCTTGACAGCGTCGCACAAACCGCTTTCTATGCCTAAGCCTCGCAGCTGATGAAACCGTTCGTAGAGAGGGCGCACCATGTCCCACACTGAAGCCTGGAGGGATGCAAATTTGTAGATAGGATTCCAGACACTACACAGAAATCCAAGCAGCATCATAGTTAAATTCAGTAATTCAATGCAGTTCCTTTCGTACTCCATTTCTGAATCATAAAAGTAAACGAACTGTGGGTCGTAGTCGATGATCTTTGTGTGCGACACTCCCTGTTGTCCATTCCCTGTAGTATCCACGACCACATTCTCTATCTTCAAGTCGGTGTGACACATACCAAGACGTGACAACTGATTGATTTGAGTTGCCAGTGATTCTCCAACTTGTACACGAGCTTCTTTCGTCGGCCACGCTTTTTGTTTAAAGATTTGGTTGAGAACATCGATTGAGGCCTGACCCGAATCCTCCATTACCATCGTCAGTAAACCCTCGTGTACTGATGCCGCATAGATCTTTGGGCCAACGCCATTCATTGCGGCCACACAGGCAAAGACGAGTTCCGCCTCGTTATCGAGTTGTTGTTGGGGTGGTTTCAATGATGTACGGATAAACACCTTCTGGTCAGCCAATCCTTTCGACCCTCCACAATTGATGGACCACTCATCATTATTAGTCGTGTAATGGACACCTTCGTTAAACCCACCCTTTTCACTGCGCTTCGATTCCGAAGCGATTATGCCCTTGCAAATCTCGTGGAGGAAAAAAGCGCCAGAATTCTTTCCTTGCTCCAGTCCGTCAGCGGAGATATTGGCTTGCGAGAGGCCATCTGGGGAGGCGCACACCAACTGTCCCCTGGAAATCATAGTGGATATTTGTTTGGCAATGTCTTCGTGTTTGGACGGGACGTTGTAATATTTGATGACTTGGGCGGCAGTGAGGAATGCGAGAAGCTTTTCAGTGTCATTCATATCAAATGGAGAAGGTATGTGCTTTGTGAGCTTCGAAAAGCTGGGCAACGCGCCGGGTGTGCTTTTTGCTTGATGAACCACGGGTGGCCGCTGTGGCGTGTCCCGTGTGCTCATGGCGCTGTACATGGGTGTTAGCACTAGCGCTGGTTTTATTACTTTAGAGATACTGGTGTACAATTGTAAAATACACTCCATCTCTATCAGATGTTACGTTTGTTTTTGTCGTGAGCGTCGTCCCCACACACCCCACCCTACTCTAACTTCGCCCACCCAATGACAGCAGTCCAGCACTTGTTCAATACTGCTGCAAGAGCACGTCGAATCGCTCGCCGCGATTGGCCTGGGACTTGGCAAGACCGAACGCACGGGAGTACGTGTGCGTGCCCGTGCTTGATGTGATCGCACGCACCAGGATGCGCCTAGGGCCTGCGATCTTTCTTCCACTCCCATTCAGGGCGGCAGGCGAGTAGTAATCGTCGTCAAAGGTCCATTCTACCACGTCGCCCGCACGGATTGCTTCTTTGCCATTGTTCAGAATCGTCACCATTCCCCCAATGGAAAGGGTGAAGTACTCGTCCACCTTGGGACCGCGACCATCGTCATACGGCCGCACCGACTTGGAGCGAGCAATCCCCGCAAAAAAGTACTCCCCGTTTGCCTTCTCTGGCATGCACTGGGCACACGCGATGACGGGTGATGCGGTCTCGGCCGCCATTGACAGTCGGTACCTTGTCTCCTGGTACTTGGCCTGAACACAGATCTCACCAGGGTGGACAGTAGCCCATTCTTCAAAACGCGGCACTGCGTCGCCCGCACGGCCATAATTCCCGTTGCTTGCGTCGTCGTCGGGAACTTTGTTATTTCCGCCATCCGCAGGTTCAGACTCGAGCTTGTTGTACACAAACGCGTCAACGAACGCATTTGCGGTGAGCTCACCCGCCCTGGAGACTGGTTGGTACGACTCTGTGAACGATTGGGGCAACCCTTTGCTACCAGGGTATTGGGCAGTCAACATATCAATTGACATCTTTTGCGAGAGTGTGACTAAGGGAGGGTACTACGACAAAGCGTGCGTATCTGTCTCTTATTCACATACGTTGATATTACGACACATTTATAGCTAGCGAGCGATGCGGTGCATTGTTCTGTCGCCACATGTTGCATTTCCCCCACTACCCGACCACAGACACGCCACACGTCGGTCCTAACGCTGAAAGCGGCGCCTTGCCGCCCCGCCCGGCTTCTGTTTCCCGCCTGCCTTCTGCTCAAAAAAGTACTTTTGGTGCAGGTAGAAAGAGTCGACGAACCGAATGCTCACAGCAACCCTCGTTCCCATGAGCGAGGACTTGGTGTCAGGGGCATTCAGAGTAGGCCCATTGTGCTGACGCATTGGCGCGGCGGCAGTGTCGATGACCGAACCGATCTTCCACCCTCCGATAATCACCTCGCCATCCTTCAACCCCATCCAATCGAGCGAGTTTGCGTAGTTGTGCATATCGTGCGACGTTGTGCGAAGGAGCCTGCAGTTGGTCAACACGTCATCCCCTTGACTACTTTTTCCCATGGTTGCAACGACGAGCAAGTAGTAGTTGTTTCGGGGCAAACACACACAGCGCTTGGCCGCCTCGAGGTCCGTCTGTCCAGTCCAGTCGATCGAGAGGCAGGGCCCCTGCACCGCAATGTTGAACATTGCGCCTTGTTTCTGGTCGAGCTCGTAATCCAGTGCCCTTGGGTTGGTGGTGCTCGACACGGGGTCCTCCGAGGTCTCGTACTTGTAGATGACCAGGCCGTCGGGTGTCCACCGCGTGAATGGCTGTGGTCCTTCCTCGTCAACGGCCCACTGTTGATACAGTGCATCGAGGACGCACTTGGCAAGGTCAGTCGGAATCTTAGCATTGTCTTTAAATCCTTCGTCGCCTTGGCGGGGGCGCTTAGACGACGAGTTCTTCAGGATTGACTCCTCGTTTGGATGCACTGTGAAATCACGTGCATTCGGGTACAAGAAGCAAGAAGCAGGAGCGTCAGGGGTCCCACGGTTGCTCCCCGGCCGGAAGATGTTTCCTGGAGTCGCGGGCACATTTCCGTTAGGAGCCAATATGTTCTTCGTCCCTGACGGATGACGCGACCCATTATTGTCGTGTTGATTAATCTGATGCTTAAAATTATCATCCGTTGCCGTCAGAGCCAGACTCTTAGGGTTGTCTTGTGCATCTTTGAGAGCGAGCACTTGGGACACGTGGTCGAGCGAGGCCAGGTTTGAGAACGAGTCGACACCACCGGGCGTCACCCGCGTATGGAACTCGTTGCCCCTCTTTCGAAAGGGCGGCTTACCGATAAATGCAAGGCTGCCCCCTCGCAGTTGTTCGATCTGCTTGATCTTCTCTTCGTTGTTGATCCCCACAACGCGTGCGTAGGGAATTGTGCGGTTCGAATTGTTGTTCCCGTCTCGGATAATGTCTGGCATGGGGATTGCACCGCCCGGGCCCACGGCGGCTCCAGGGTCTTGCAGACCACCCACACCGCCAAAGGAGTTTGGAGGAGCCATCGGTTGGTACGAGCCCGACATGGTAAAGGGCGAACGCTCGGGTACGACTGAAACCATGACAACCAGTTTTGCTTTTCGTGAACACTCGCTGTATCTCGCGTCAAAGAGAGAGTGCGGTCGGTATCTTATTGTGTCACAGCAGCATAACGTGCGATAGCGACCACTGGCGGGCGTCGCCACAAACGCTAGACATAAAAGGTGCCATTCAACCCTTTGCATGTACACGATCTGCATGAGTGACGACGAGCAACCGTGGCAGTATCGCCCACGCCATCCGGCGTCTGGGTGGGCAGCCACTTCAGTATTCAAACAAAAGAATCCAAGAGAGTTGTTTCTTGGCGAGAGCATACCACTTAAACAGAATGACGCGACACCAAGTTCAGAAAAGTTGGCTCTGCCATTCAAGCGTCTGTGCACTGTCGAGGTGTGTGTGGGTCCACTCGACTCCTATGCCGTCTATGTGGATGGGAAGAAGAAGGACTTGGATTCCCCAAACGGCGTTTACACGCTCGAGCTCGAACACTTTCACCCAGTGGTTATCTTTCTAACAAACACAAGTCCACTTGCGCCAGAGCTTGACGCAAAGGTAGAGCTACAACGACGGATTAAAGATAAGGAGTCCGTCGTCGTTGCAGAGGCGACAGTGCCGATTGTTTGGAGTACGGACGAACACAGCGCCCTGGTGCTCCCTCCTCCAATGGCCCCAGGCCAAATCGACACAGAAAAGTTAGAGAAGCAGGCGCGTCCAGTTGTTAAGGCGCTGAAACGATTAACTGACAACACCACCAAAATCGAAGAATACGGTAAAATTGAAGACGACGATTCGAAAGACTCCAAGGAGAAGACCGAATCGAAAGACGCCAAGAATCTCGAGAACTTCAAAACAAGGCTAGTGGAGACTTTACTAGCAGAGATTGCCGTTTTAAAGAAGGCAAAAGACAATGAGCCCCAACGAGAAGACTATGAGATCATTTCGATTGAGCTGCATGATCGAACATCGACCAGAAAGAAGCAATTCAAATTCCAATGCACTACAAATACGTACACACACAAAGAAATTGTTGCAAGGGACCAGACACTCGTTGAACTTGGGACACTTGATAGCGCACTGGAGAAGGCGGGTAAAAAGGATCAGCATGTCTCTGTCAATCCACCCAACCTCGGCGACATAAAAGAAAAAAGGGAAGACATTAAAGCGGCATACACCGTGGTCGAATGGCCGACACTCATTCCCATGCAACAACAACTGCATAAGACCTTTTCAGCCGACGAGGTCTTCAATCGGCGTATGCAAGCAGTGGACGTGGAGATCAAAACACAGATAAAAGAACTACAAGGCCAAAGCATTCGCGCATTCCGGTTACATTCACTCAAACCCCCGAGTTACCGTAAGCTTCCTTTGAAATCTGATATTGCCGAGCTGATTCCAATGGTCGACGCAAATCAGTGGCTTCGCTGTCCTCTTGCCACATCGGGTGTGACGCCAACGAGTATTGACGCACTGGGCATCAAAGATCAGCATAGTATGCGCGCAACCGCTGCTGCCAAAGCCGCACTCGCCGAGTTGGTCGTGTTCGAAACTGTTTTAGGACCACACATCTTCAACTACGATAAGCTCCCCTCGAACAGTGCGTTGGATATGCTCCATGGGCCACCACGCCGCGCGCTGCTCGCAATGGAAAAGGGTGTAATCTTCATCGAAGGATACATTCTACCCATCGGGCACACACCGCTTGCGTTTGGGGTGCACGATTCACACAACGACTTGTCGTTTCTAAGCCCGGGAGGTAGTGTGGCCAAGATGTTGCTGCGTTCATGTGGCTCATGGATGGGCAAAGACATTTCGGTAAGGGCACGCAATGCCGGCGTCAAGCGATTCTGTGCCGCACTGAAACGCGTCCATGCGTTGTACACGTCGGAGAAGGCACCGCCGGTCATTCAGCTACCCTTCATGCCCGTGCAAACGCTGTGGGCCAATGTGCCAAAGATCGACTTGGGCGAAAAGACACCCACCGACGGGGTCCCAATCATTTCGGTAGCAATGGCGATGGCGATGACGGCGATCCAGAATGGCAATCATGTGTGGAACAGCACCGCGCGTACGTCACAGGTAATTGCGGCGGCGACGTCCATGTGGCGCGTATATACTGCGAATGCCAAATCGACATCGAATGCAATATTCGCCATCCAGTCAGGCCGCCCGGGCGCATACTTTCCCAGCAATGACCAGAAATACATCGCACCTTCCGATGTCGCGAAGTTTATGAGGGATGACTACCTGGCCGCCGACCAGGCGCTGCACGCAAACACACAACAACCGTCGTCTGCCGCCTGGAGAAAGTACTTGCACGACACGGTGGGCAATGCATGGCGCTCTCGGCTGATCCATCCACAGCCAGAGATGCTTGACATGGAACAGATGCTCCCACGCGCAAACCCGACGAAAGACGAGGTGTTCCGGTATACAATTCCTCCGGGAGCGCCCGCCCGGCCCACCAGAGTGCACGAGTACATGCCAGCTTACTCGGAGATGCCCGTGTGGCTTTCTGGTATGCAAATCGAAAAAGAGAGCACCCCTCCTCCGTCGTTTCACATGGTCATTCAACCGCTCAGTAGAAAGGACGCCTACAAGTCTCCACCGGACCCATGCATGTTTGATTTCCGCATCGCAAAGGGAAAAGCCAAACTCACGGTCACGTTTCTTCTCGCGGAAGCAGGAGACGAACCCGTCCAGTTAGGAGAAGAGGACAAAAGGGGAGACTCGTTCGAGCTTGCAGTACAAAACACGCGCCACCACAACCTGAGCGGTGTGATTGAGCGTGCTCGCTGTGTGATGTGGAATGCCGAGCGGCTTGTACAGCTCTCTATGCTCGGATGGGCGATTGGCGTTGATGAACTAGTGCTGCTAGATTTCCCACAAAGCAATACAGATCTCATACTTGCGGCCGAGCTCGCAAATGGAGCTACTGAAGCATCAGATGGACGGACACTCCGTCGGATCTGCATGACTAAAGCACACATTCGTGAGAAGTCAAACCTTGTGCAATGCATGCCACTGTCTGAAGCGGCGTTTTCGTTTCTCTCGTAATATCGCTAACTTATCACGTAGTCTTACGAGTTACTGTAAAAGGGTCCCCAATCCCGACGTCCCCGTTGTCCAATGTTTGACGACATGGACGACACCGAGTCTCCCCCCTGGCACGCTGCCTCTGGACACAGCTGGCGCAAGCAGATGATCGATAGACACACGTCAAAACTATCCGGCATTATGAAAAAACGCAAGGCCGACGTCATGCTGCGTTGTGTGGCGATTGATGGAACTGACAAGGCCGATGGGGACGCCACCACGTCCGAACTAGAAGAGCTCACGATGCAGTGCACACGACGACCCACCGATGCCTACATGGGTTGTGCCCGACTGAGGGGAATGCGCGCCCTCCTCACACTCATTGACCAGCGCGGCTACGAACGCTCCGCCAACCAACTCCAGTTCCACGAAGCCTTCATTCGCGCGTGTGGCCGCGTCCTCTACAGAGAGGACTGGGCGGTGCACAGGACCGCCATCATGAAGCTCAACAAGTGGGACTGCGCACACTCGGAGGTCTTGATTTCTACGCCAAGGCGCTTTGGGAAAACCTTTTCTGGTGAAAAGTCACGCCCCCGCCGCATACTCGAAATCACGCCTCGGCTCTCGGTACTTCCCAAACTTCCGAAGTCGAAGGAAAACTTTCCTTCGACTTCGGCTCTCGGCGATTCTGAAGTGTGCTTGGTGCTTGCCCTCTACAGTTGCCATGTACTGTGCTGTGATCGCGTTGGTCTTCCGCGTGGAAGTGGTCTGCTTCTCGCCGGGGCAGCGCGCGAGCATGTCCATGCTGACGCGCATCAAGGAGTTTGTGACGACGCTGGGTCTGGAAGACCGCATTTTGATGTCGAACTCCGAGTCGATCCGGGTGCAATCACTTGCGGGTGGCACCGGCTTGGTGCGCTCGCTGCCATCGGCGGTCGCGGTACGTGCTGCCTCCCCCTCCCACTTGCCCCAAATGCCCGACACCACACACCACACCATACACACACCGGGGTGCTGTCTTCACGTTCGATGCAATGCGTGGACGGCAATTTACATTTTTCGATGGCTTGTACGATGTGACAAGGAGTCAATAAATTGCGAGCACATTCGTGTATATTTGCGTGGATCAAACAGACGCCAAAGGCGCAGTTTTGGAAAATGCTCAGTGCTCAAATGTCTGTCTATGGCGCACTTTTCTCAGAAATTTTCCCCTTGGCGGAATTGGGTATTTTGGCAATTTTTAAAATGTGTTAAATTATGAGCGATTGTGTATGAAATTCTATGTTGGCGGCGAAGGAGGTGGCGAAGGTGGAGAAGGAGGCAAAGGAGAGTGTCAAACAGAATTACAGCGCTGATATTCTATGGCTAGAAATTCGAAGACAACAAAGTAGGGTGTACCGAAAGCCGAAAAATCCCGGGTAAATTTTACCCGGGATTTTACCTCAATGGCACGCAGGTACACTCACCAGAACACCGATCACACTCGTGTATATTTGTGTGGATCAAACAGACGCCAAAGGCGCAGTTTTGGAGAACACTCAGTGCTCAAACGTCTGTCTATGGCGCACTTTTTTCTGAGAAAATGCCCCTTGGCGGGATCGAGTATTTGGTCATTTTTCAAGATGTGTTAAACGATGACCGATTGTGTGTAAAATTCGCCATCCCCCAATGGGCATTTTTCCGGAGCAAAAGTGCGCCATAGACAGACGTTTGAGCACTGAGTGTTCTCCAAAACTGCGCCTTTGGCGTCTGTTTGATCCACACAAATATACACGAATATGTTCGACTACCCGGTGGTACGCAGGTACATCTACTCCGACACCGAGCACACTCGTGTATATTCGTGTGGATCAAACAGACGCCAAAGGCGCAGTTTTAGAGAACACTCAGTGCTCAAACGTCTGTCTATGGCGCACTTTTTTCTGAGAAAATGCCCCTTGGCGGAATCGGGTATTTGGTCAGTTTTTAAATTGACAATTTTACGACTGGTTATGAGGAGAATTGTCAATGCCGCCATGGGGCATTTTTCTCAGCAAAAGTGCGCCATAGACAGACGTTTGAGCACTGAGTGTTCTCTAAAACTGCGCCTTTGGCGTCTGTTTGATCCACACGAATATACACGAATATGTTCGAAAACTACGCACAGACTAGATCGGTCAAAACAATCTTGCAGTAATCACCGAATTCAAGTAACGCTGTCCCATAGACTCATCGTATCGCTTCCGACGTCCCATGTCCTTACTCTTGGGCACGTCCAGGTCTTCTATGCGGAGTGGCCTCAAGGCTACGTTGGTGTTGCGTGAGGACAACGACTGCAGAGCCTCGAGTACAAGTGTTGACTTTTGCGGATCGCGCACCTTGCATTCCTTGCGGCACTTGTTGGGCATGGTGTGGGTGTAGTGTGTAAGGTCATCAAGTCCGTGTTTCACTCTCTGTCTAGCGAGCACTAGAAAGAGACCTTACTCATTGGCTCGCCTTGTATATCGCTCTCAGTTTGGACGTCTCGTTTCCCGCGAGTGCTACGGCCTCGGGTCTCATATGTACAGAACGCAAGTCGGATAGTGCTAGTTTGTGTGCCGTTGACTGCCAGTTGATTGATTCGTGAGTGCCCCACAGTGGAGCGGGTTCAACATCCGGCCAGTCCTGTTGCCCGTGGGGCAGCCATCCAAAGTGGTCTCTGATCCACTCGGCATCGGGGTGTACAGATCTCGCGTGCGGAGTTTTTTTGTACTCTGCCCCAAGAGTGGATGCGAGCTTCGTAATGCTCGAGATCTTGCGCGTTCCGAATGGGAGCGAGTCGTAGGCAATGTTGCGCAACTTGACAGAGTACTCACCGTTGGCTGTTATGTAAGACATCATCCCATGGGACGCGTTGCTGCACACACAGATTCCGTCTGACGCAATTCCATTTAAACTGCCAGCGTAGTATCGCCACCGGCCTTTGAGATCGTGATTGTACCCAGCAGACGAACCGTCGACGTGAACAATGGAGTTGGTAACAGAGTTGACCAACAAGACTGGTCGTCGGGTGTAGTCAGATGGACAGTTTGCGCAGTCAGGGACGAGAGAGAGAAAGTCGCTCATTCCAATGGCGTCCATCATGGAGGCAATAATTCGTGACCGATTGCGCATACCCGCGTCCTCCACACGCCGAATGCTCTCAACCGTCAGTCCGTTTTCGATTCCTGACGCAAATGCCTGATCCAATGAGACTCCACTGCGTAACGTTTGTGATAGCTTGGCGTGGAACTCTTGCGCCGCCCTCCCCGCACCGGCCTTGGCCACTGCGTAGTATACACGATGTACGCGCGAAGTGCCTGTATTACATCCATCCGGGGTGCGTATTTCGTCTGCTGAGTATATCCCGGCACAACAGGCCGTTGAATCGAAACCGTGTCGCCACGGGTCTGTGTCGCGTCCGTCGCAGTCCAGCAAGGCAGGGCCCACTTCCACCGATCGGTCACGAAGCTCGTTTGGTATGGCGGAGACAATAGAGTTCACCGTCTGCCTTCTTTCTCGAAGTCTTGCCTCCACGTCGTTTGTGTCCAGGCGGACAACAGAGACTCCGTGGCCCCATGAAGGGGAGAAGAGTTGTAACGGGACCGAAGGAGCACTCCCGTTCAGTTCGAATACAACATTCTTCATTGTTTTACTCTCACTCGATATACATGCCCCTGGCAAGAGAATTGCCGCGTCACAAGGACGAATCATGGACGCAACAACTGAATGCACATCACTATAATCCTTATCATCAATGCACGAAATGGACATTTACTGCTGTTCTACTGCAGCTTGCCAAAGCTCGAGTGTGCACTACTCACGACACCGTCCTTCTCTGTTTAGCGGTCTCTAGACAGCGCTTCCGTCATGCGCACATCTGCCCTGAAGATGCAGCTATATCGCAGAGGACCATGGTAGCGTGAATCTGATCTATGAACGCTGCAGCACCCGCTTCATCGTGAACGTAACTCCAAAGGAAATCTTGGCACTCATCGATGCACGACTGGCGTATTTCATTGAGGCTACGTGACGATTGGGCGGAGGCTACGTCCGGCGTGGGCGCAGCGCAATTTGGTCGTAGGCATTGACGGTTGCAAGAACGGATGCCCCCCAGGTACCTCACCCGCACCGACTCTGAAGTCACAAGGGCTGGTTTGGCATGCCGCGACTTGGGGCGCTTGCCAATCCATTTTGTAGGCTTTTTTGTCACGACCACCCCCTCGATTTCTTCAATACTGCCGTCGTGATTTTTGACCGTCAGGAAGACGGAGTCACCGTCGTAGTATGCATTGCCATCAAACTTTGGGCGCTTGCCAGTCTTGACAGGCTTGCAGATAACACGTTGCGAGATGTGCTCCTCCAAACTTGCCCGCCTGCAACCGCGAGTTTCACCTTCAGGAACCAGCGCCTGGCATAATCCTGTGTGGTGTTCCTGCAATGGACACCCGGGTGTGCCACATGCCTTCTCGATCGTCATTTTGTGTGCGTTGGTGTCTCAATGCTAGCACGCCCAAAAATAGCGCCGCCTGCGTGGCACTGTATGTGCATAGTGAGCGGTAGCACGCAGGCACACTCGACAGTTCCGGGAACGTACTCTGCACAGGCGAACGCCACCACTCGCACACGCACACAAAACAGCATGTCTCTCGAGGTCCCCGAAGAGCGCCCTTTGAAATGCCCCAAGTCGCCTACCCACCCCGAAGCCCCGTTCAACGTGGTCGAGTCGGCGGCCAAGCGTCTCCTCCTTGCGGTGGGTGGTGGTCCAGACAAACCGTACGGCCTTGCAAACATCCATGCGTGTGCGGGATCGCTGCTGTCTATCGCAACTGGGAAAGCGGAAGAGGAGCTGCGTCAAGCGCTGGGAGTACAACACGCGAAGCAGCTCGAGATACTCAAAAACCCATTCCGCAAGACCGTTGTGCTGCTCGACCCCGATGCCGACAAAGTTCTCAACCAGACAGAGAAAGGAAGGAACGCACTCGCAGTATGGAAGGAACTGGAGACCACGTGCATGGTGTTGGAAGAAAACGTCGAAGGACAGGTGAACGACCTCGTGAAACCAATTCTCCAACTCAAGGAGGACCTCTTCGAACCGAACAGTCTGAAGACACCTGGGGCAACAACACTCGCCGTCATGCTTGCGATGGAACGAATCAAGGTCGAACACAATTGCGTGCTTCCACACTACGTGCACGACAAGTTCTCGACACCCAACGGGCCAGTCGATGCGATTTACGCAAGCGACCCTAAACGCGACATGAAGTTCAAGAATATCGAACTGTGCACGATGGTACTGGTGGAGAGCAAGCCCGACGGCAACGATCACCGATCGCTTTGCTTCATTCTTCCCAAAGACGATCGCACGCCGCTCGAAGACTGCCTCGTCAACTTGGCGGAGACGGTGCGTCGGGAGGGAGGTCTGTACATGAACGGAACCCGCAAGTTTGACTTCAGATTCCCGAAATTTGACGCGACGTTGAGCTTGGAGTCGATCGTTGGACTCCTCAAAGAGTATGCCGGGGTCAGCTCCATATTCGACGAGGGTCAGTGCCCTTTCACGGATGCACTTCCCACCGAACTGACCGAGCTCGAGGAGGCCTTCGTGGGCAAGTTTCTCCACTTTGCAAGCTTCAAGGCAGATCGCAAGGGCGCAGAGGCAAAGGCAGTCACGGCGGCAACCGTGTGTGCTTACCGTTCGATGTCTGCACATGCACCACCCGAGAAGTTCTACTGCGACCGCAAGTTTGCGGTCATCCTTGCCAACGGAGAGGACGACAAGTTCAGTCCCGAGTTCGTCCTCAAGGTTGAAGGCGGCTGCCTTGACCTGAAAGCCGAGTGAAACGGAAACCCGACCGTCCCAACTTAGTCTTCCTCCAAACACTGTCGGTACAGACGTGATCGCTATCCGATGAACACGGCGGACAACGTAGATGTGTATGTGGTTTGGATAATTTTTAAAGGGTCAAAATGGAACTCCCACTTGCCATTCCCACGCCAATACTTGCTGGAGCGGCCGCCATGCAGATCACAACTACAGTCGCATGCCCACTGCGCAACTACCCATACTTACTAATGGGTGTTTCGGTGCCACACTGGCTCACAAACATACTTTTCCTTGTGGCCGAGTTTCTGAACGTCTCGCGGTGTGTCGGTATTCGCCAAGCCGCCGCAATTCACGCGGTGATAGGTGGGCTAGCTCTCATCGATATGCAGCTTGCTACCATGGCGGGGACATTTTACTTGGTGGCTGTGCACACGCCACTGCATTACCTCGTCTGTTTGCGGAGAGGGCAACGCAAGTCAGTGATTATTGCAACCATCCTCACTATCGCCGCCGCGTTCGTTCTTCGCGTGATGAAGCCGCGGGGCAACATTATGCTCACGTACAAGTTCCAAAAGCTGGTCATTGCGCACACCCTCACCGAGTGGAGGGTGCAGGACTGGTACCTCGAGCGCGCAGAACAGAGGGAGTACAACAAACGCCGCCGTGCCCGTCGCCGAATGATGCAGCTCTGGATGCCAGCGTGGGCACGGGAGCGTTTCGTACTGGATCATGAGAAGAACCAATAGTGAGCGCGTCGGGTGGAGTAAGTTGTTTGAGTCGTGTCTCGTATGCAGCACGTGTGTCATTTTCCCAGTTTTTAAACTTTTCAGTTGCTTTCATTAACCCAGTGAGTCCTTTGACAATTGATTCGTTCATCTTCTTCCATTCGATCTCAAACCCTTCTCCTTCTCTTTTTGGACGAACGCGGCCCATGTCGATCAGCTTGACACCCTGGAGTTGTCGATCCGGTCCCAAACACAACATGACGTTGCTCGCATGACTGTCCGTGTGCACGTAGCCAGTAGCATGTAAGCATGCTAATGCGCGCCCGAGATCTTTTAAGGCCTCCCCGATCAGCGTCAAATTGGGCCGCTGGGGTGGTCTCCTCTTATTCGCACGAAATTCTTCCGAAAGCATCATCACTGTTGTATTTTCCGCACACGCCCACCTTTGCAGGGAGTACACCCAAGGTGACTGGTTGTCTGCCTGTTCTACTTTGAGTGGCTCAGTAAACAGAGGGGCACATAAGGATCTGTCCAGTGATGCATACACGGCGGCGTGTTGTGTCATTTCGTTAGCTGCCTCTCTGTCCGTACGCTGCTTTTTGATGGCTAACCAAACGGACTCACCATCGAGCTGACCCTTGATCTTGCGAACTTCCCCGGACGCGCCCCTTGCAGTCTTGTCCCCGACCTCCGCGTCGTTGAAGCGTGTTTCCAGCTCTTCTTGTGCGACCGGCTTGCCCCGCCAGACTATAAGTTCATCCGTCGGTGTTAACGTTATTTTGTCATTGGTCTGCTGCTCGCCCTTTAATTTCAGTTGTGCTAAGGAAGGTATCATTTTTTCTTCATGAATCTCATTGGCAGAGTATTTTATGTCTTTACCGATAAAAAAAGTCTTATTGAATGGTACCGTCCGAGGTTGATCGACTTATGAATAACTTTGTACGAAACGACGCGACGGTTTAACATTGAGGCAATTCTCTGTGAATCTTCTCAAGCGGCCTTAACACAGTGCATCCCGTCGAGTCCTGCTTAGGCGATGCCCATGGCCATGCCACCCCTTCCTCCTCCGCCGCTTCCGGTTCTGGAGCAAGAAAGGCACATCGTCTGCGTCGATCCTTGATTGGAAACACAAATCGAGCATCGGCATGTTCCGACTGGGCACCCGTTGCAGTTACAAGAGCTACCGGAGCCGCCACCCATATCGCCGGGACCGCGAAGATTCTTGACTTGGCGCGGGTTCTCCATGTCGAGCACGGTCACGTTCTCCATGTTCCAGTACATGGACGCGGTGCCCACGCCGATGTGCATATTGGCTGGAACTACGATTTGCTTGTCGGTTGCGTACCCGGCGTGCCCAGAGGACAGTGCACTCACAGCAGCAGAGGTGGTGCTAGTGGTCGAGTTACCATTTAAATCATTCAGCTGTACATGGTTGGAAATGGAGACACCGAGTGTGGCGACGACCAGGAACGCTAGCAGGAGCCAGCTGCCCATGTCCCAGGCGTCTCGCTTGCGTAGGGATTCGTACGTTCCAACCATAACCCACTTGGTGTGCCTCTGGTGTACAACAAATATAACACAGTCACAGTCTTATCACCACCGTCTCTACTAATGTCGTGAATTGCACCATACGGAGGAAGCTGTGGTGGTGCAAATGACTGGTCGGGTGACCCAAAGAGTCAAATACCTCGAACTGAAGCTTCGAGAACAGCAGCTCGAATTGTTTACCCTCCGTGGAGAGAACGTTGAGTTGAAGCACACGTTGGAAGAGAACGAGAGAACGCGAGGTCAGCTGGAGACGGATCTGCTGGCCGAGCGGTCCAGTCGTCGTCCAATCTCCGTTGATCCGCTCGTCAACCCGCTCGTCGAAGAGCTGGTAGAAGAGAATGCAAAGTTGAAGCGGAAGATACACGGTCTAAGCAGTACCGAAGGGGGGTCGCTCGCCGACGCCGAACTACAGCGCATCACCAAACGCCGCAAACTCACACTCCCCGACGCCAAACACCGTATCGACGTCAGAGGACTCTTCCAGTATCACGAGGTCCTTCATCGGTGGGGTGGGCAAGACCCCAAGGATTACAACGACCTCACCAAGTGGTTCCGTGGAAAGAATGACCTTGCACTTGCCCCATCGGGTGCACAGTTTTGGCTGAATGCAATGAAGGCATTTGGCTATGACCCACAGGCATATGACGCCATTAGTCCCAAACACCCACTCAAGCTGGAGATTGAGCATCTCTACACACAGAGTCTGTGTGGCGAAGATAGCTCCCTACGCAACGGCATCATGAACCTCTATCTTCTGGAAAACGGGTATAACAGATCGGCCGAGTTTAAGGAATCAAACACGATTGCCAAGCTGGCATTCTTTGGCAAAAGGACACTGTCAAACCACCGAGCCTACGTTCGTTGGCGCGACACGCGCGACAACCGCAAGCTGCCTTCCACATCTTTTCTACGCAGTGTTCATTGCACAGACACTGATCTCTGCACCCCGCGCTACATGAGCTCTGGTCTACGCTCGACGGGCATGACACGACAGCTAAGACTCGTAGCTACTAAAAAGAACGCACAGGCGGACGAGCGGGTGCCCATACTCGTCCTCAAGTAGTCCTTTTCGTTTAATGACCGTACTCGCATACTCCCGTTTGTGCGAAGTACACGGGATTGTATGGCCATGGACAAGGCTGGATGACGCCATAATCAGGGGCATTACTACACTGCAATGGGTCGTAGCTCACACAAGAAAGATATTTTTGCGTTTTCGAGCATAATGGGCAGTATCCATCTGGACATGCCAATTCCTCCTTTGTCTCGTCCATAACCACAGTAACATACCCCCCGGAGCCAACGTTCTTTGTGTTGCATGCAAACCCCGAAGAAGAGGTAGTCGTACATTTGCCCTTTTTCCCAAGATCAAACACATGTGATTCGGTCATGTACGATTTATCCCCATTTTTATAGCTTGAACAAAGCTTCGGTTGAGCACAGTAAAGGGCACCATCGAATCCAAGGTAGAAACGAGAGACCGTGCCGTCCAGATGCCCTGCTTCGTGGCAATGTAGAGTTTGATAATCGACACCCCACAATGCCACCAGGTTGTCGTGGCGTAAACAGACCTTCACATGATCGTTCTCTCCGTACATTCCACGGTAGTTGTTGACAAAGTCGGCGGGTAGCTTCTGTATGTATCCATCTTCATACAGCGAAACCAGGTCACCTGGTGCGATCCATACCAGAATGTCGTTTGATGCCTCTAGACTTGTTGGATCTATGCCCGCGTCTGGACAAACGCACGTTCGATACTCGGCACTGTAACGCGGAACATCAAGTTTCCAGTCATTGTGGACAGCCCATGTGTGCATTTCCGATTCACTTATGATACCTGTTGCAGAATACGTAAGGCGGCAACTGGTCAGATTTCCCAGGCGATGCGCGTAGTACGCAAAAAGCACGAGGAACAAGACGCTTAGTGCGCCCAGAGCATAGCATGCAACTTCATACAACAGTATTTCGTGTCGGCCACAGCGGACCCATCCTCGCGTAGACGGAGTCACGCTCGAAGCTTTTTCGTGTTCTTGCTCGTTTTCTTGCTCGTCAACGGACTCAAATTTTAACGATTGCATTTTTGTGTATTGAGTGATCTATTTGTATGTACTACAAATTGTTCTTATACACCCTACTCTGTAGCGATAGAATACTGACTAGAGAGTCCAGCTAGCGATATTCTATCTGAGGACAGAAAACTCATCGATGGGGTGTGTGCACATTCCTAAGTAAGTGCTGCTCGTCCGACGACACATCCGAGGCGGCTTCTTGGGGTGAATATGTCCCAAAGCTGTGCCTCACGTAGCTTAGACGGATGAGCGCCGAGGCGAGGTCGACCTCCGCGTCTCTTTTTGCGTGTGGCGGTGCCGTGTAGATCGCGGCTGCCATACCCCTAATGGCCATCTCGCTTTCTTTTGGAGTGAGCTCTGCCACTTGAATGTCCGTGCCTGACTGGAGGGTCGTGATGGCGTGGTTGGCGCATTCTTGGTCAAAGTTGCCGCCACTGCCAATACCCCTGCTCTGGGCAAAGTCGGTCGCATCCAAGTAGAGACGCGAAGGGCTGTACGTCGAGGGCGTATCGGGAAAGGCGGCGTTTCCGTCGGCTCCACCAGCAGCCTTAATGATGCGGCTGGTGAGGATGCCACAGTGCGCGGGACTGCGTAGCTTCTCTGGGAGCAAGCGTGCAAGGAAGCGGAGGGGACCGCTCGTGAGGTAACGCGAAATGCTGTATGGTGTACCAACACAGTGCTGACAGACTCGTTCGGAAGCGGGCCCGATTCCTGTGGCGACGAACGGGACGGCTCGGAATATGCCCATGTGGTTCTTGTAGAATCCGTCGGGCATCCACCACGCCGCCCGTTCGCCAATGTACGTGGCAAAATGTGGGCTTCTGGTGCCATCGATCGAGGCGAGCACCGATGGATGAAACAACTCAACGTGGCAAAAGGGCGGGGATGGTTGTGCGTAGAGCACAGCATAGTGTATGATGTAATTTAGCCATCCCTTAGGGGGGGTCTTGTCCGGATCTTGGAACATGATAACTACCAGGTCATCTAGGGACTGTATCTGTCTCACCGATCTGCTGTAAGGCACACTTTGATGTGCTACTGAACGCGGTGCTTTAGACATTGACATTTATCCATATCGAGTTTACTCACTCATATTGTTTGGTGTATGAGCACTGCAGTCCATATTCACTTCTCAGCCCACCCACTACCCAAAACCAGCTCCCAGACGGACAAGTCTTGCATCTACGCCTTTGCGCGTGCCTCAACAGCAGCCGCCTTCACCTGTGCCTTATTCGCCGCACGAGCAGCTTTGCGTTCGGCATCGCGCGCCCCACTTGGTTTCTTGGTATCTTTAACGTTGGCGAAGCGGTCGTCCTTGTGGAGGACCTTTTGGTCCATTGCAGCCTTGATCAGCCCAGGGGGCGCCGCCACGCTTGTAAGCTCTGTATCGGTAGGGAGGCTGGCAAGAACTGCACCCACTACACTTGCGTTTACACGAAGCGAGCCATTGCGTGCAATGTACAGAGCGCATTTGTTCATAATGCTTCGCATTCTCGAATCGAGCCTGGCCTGCGCCTCTTGGAGTGCGTTGGGCGAAATCTTTTCCCCCGTCAGCCCCTCTCGGATCGCAAGCTCCTTCGCGCTGAAGGAGTGGACGCCACCCGTCGGAAGGTACTTCATCATACGCTGCACGTCGTGGCGACTAAGGAGGGGCAGGAGCGAATCCTTTCCAGAGGCCGCCCGCGAGCTGGTCTGGATGTATCCGGCCGCCCGTGCCAATTTGCGGAACGCCCTGGCGCGCATGTTGGACTTCTTGATGCCACGAGACGTCCTCTTGCTCCGCTTGCCGCCTTCTTCTTCATTCTCTGCACCATCTGTACCATCTGCATCTTCGTCATTCTCTTCATTCTCTTCATCCTCGTCGCCCTCCTCAGGGGAGAGCTCGCCCTCGGACATGCCATCATTTTCCTCCTCACTGCCAGACATGCTGTTTTCGACAGTGTCTTGCGCATTTTGCACATCTTGCACATCTTCCATGACGTCTTCTGGCTCGGGTTCTTGGCTGGAAGCAGCTGCTTTCTTCGACTTCTTGGCGGCCATTTGGATTAGGTAGTAGTGTCCACACAAACGTGCTTTGGTATCTGCAAATCGAGTACAATTCGTAGGAATACAAGTCTAGCGAGCGTCGGAGTACACAATCCTTTGTGTTTTCGCGTTTGTCGCTCTCGACTCTACACGGTTTGTATGCAGAACAGCAACGACCACACTCGTGTATATTTGTAGATCAAACAGACGCCAAAGGCGCAGTTTTGGAGAACCCTCAGTGCTCAAATGTCTGTCTATGGCGCACCTTTTGAGCAAAAAATGCCCCCTGGCGGGATGGCGACTTTGGTCCACTTTTGCAAGTTGTCGATTCAGACCCCATCATACACAAAATTGCGGTTTCCGAACGGGGCACATTTTTTGAAAAAAAGTGCGCCATAGACAGACGTTTGAGCACTGAGGGTTCTCCAAAACTGCGCCTTTGGCGTCTGTTTGATCCACAGAATATACACGAGTGTGCTCGATGTCGGGGTAAATGTGCCTGCGTACCACCGGGTAGTCGAGCACACTCGTGTATATTCTGTGGATCAAACAGACGCCAAAGGCGCAGTTTTGAAGAACCCTCAGTGCTCAAATGTCTGTCTATGGCGCACTTTTTCTCAGAAAAAATCCCCATGGCGGGATGGCGAATTTCACACACAATCGGTTACAGTTTAACACATCTTGAAAATGGGTCAAATACCCGATTCCGCCAAGGGGGACTTTTCTCGGAAAAAAGTGCGCCATAGACAGACATTTGAGCACTGAGGGTTCTCCAAAACTGCGCCTTTGGCGTCTGTTTGATCCACAAAATATACACGAGTGTGTTCGTTCATTCCAGACTGGACGGTGCCACGCAGGCATGACCTGGTCGCAAATGAAGACATGTCCTTGAACGGACAGAATGGACAAAAGGCTCCCTCCCCACCGGACGCACACACATATGACCACCACTCTGTATGTTTGCAAGAGCATGTACGATCCTAAGAATGACATGGCCATTGTCTCTTTGAAGTCAGACTCGTGGTCTGATGCAGTGATTGGTTGTGTCAAAAATCTGTGTAACTTGGAAAGGCAACCCTATTTAAAATGGGTAATACGTGATCCGTCCATCGCACACATCCACAATGGATTGGCGTCTTGTTTGACTGGCACCGAATCATCGATTAGCAACGTAATTTTGGACGAGGCGCGCACCTACTTGTTCCAAAAGGTTGGCCTCGAGTACGGATTGTGTGTTAGGAACGGTGAACTTGCACGTATACAGTGGGACAACATGAATGAACAAGAGCAAAATGCCCAAATGTGCGCACTCATTGAAGAGCCTCAGGGGTCTACAGGGTGGAGCGTGCAAGTGCCACCCAAAGAAGTAGAAGAAGTCGACGGCCTCTTCACTTCCGTTGAGGCTGTGGCGGTTCGCTAATAGCTTTGTATCGTGACTTACATCGACGTACAATGAGCAGATCACACAACAGAGGAGCAATGCGTCTGGTTCTTGCATTCTTATTAAAAATAGTTCATGTTTTTGTCGGGGGGTGGATTTACTTGGGTTGGGTAATATGTCAAACGCCATTGCATTATGCAATGCATGTCGCCACCTGCGCGTCGGTGGCAGCCAGCTGGGTCGTGTTTGGACACTGCTTGCTGACGGTGTGGACGAATAGACTCGAAGGGGTTCCAGATACACGACCGTTTGTGCCACTGGGTCTGGAACGCGGCTGGTGTGTGTATGCGTGCACTGCACTGTCGGCTGGACTGTCACTGATGTACATGACATAACGCGATACTTTTACTAGACCGTATCATGTTGTAAAGACCACCGCCCCGACGAGTTCATCAGTAATCTTACTCTCGACTCCTTGGAAGAGCCTTTCCAATCCCCGACATTCTCATACGCGTTTCGAATCGTTGTGTGGTGGTGCTGACAGAAGCGTCGAATGCTCACACGACATAAACAGCATGTTGCCAGCAGTGGACACACGAGTAAGAATATCGTGTACGGGTTTTGTGTGATTGCACTGTGGTAGTCAACACGCGTGTCCATATAAGACGGCCGGCGTGTGCTAATCGCTAACAGTGAGTGTGGCGTAGCGACACATACTTTCAAACTAGCGCAACTGTAGTGCAGATGTGCAGTGTTGAGTCTGTGACGGATGACATTAAGAACGTGGAGGGTGGCATTGTGCAGTTGTTGGAAAAAATTTTACAATTCGTCCAGCCCCGGACAACTCCGTGTTCCCCCCAGCATTCCCCCCAGTCTTCCCCCCAGTCATCTCCCGCGAGTACAGATGGTGTGGTGTATTCCATCTCGAAGTCCATCGCCCGGGAGCTCAAATCTGAAGATTCGCTTCGCGTTTTGGCATCGCTGTTTTCGCTGGCAATCAAAGAGACAAGCTGTGACACTGAATCGGGCGCAGCAAGGAGCATCGATGAGATATTAAAAAACACACTGAAGGACATACTGTTGAACTACATGGTTGTCCTCGATCTCGCAAACTCGGGATTCGTCGACGCATTTTGTGCGGCGTGCTTTGCCGCGTATGCCAAGACACACCAGGTCTCCGTTGGGGTTGCCGATGGACAGGCGGCTAGGGGGAGACAGGTGTATTACGTTCGTGATAACGTGGAGCCGTGCACAATTAAGGACATGGAATGGGACGAGACCGGTACGCCCTCAATGACAGTGGCGATCGAAGGGAAAGAGCGTGGTGTCGTGGGCGACCACTTGTTGATGCTCCCGGTGGCAAATTACAGATCAGCGTTTGGAAAGCTGGCAGACTCGATTAAAGGCGAACTGCTTTGCCTCTTTGTCAAGCACGTCACATTGGTTGACGTAAACGTGCGCCCAGCGGCGGACGAGGAGGCTCACTGCACCAGCAACGCGGCATCAGTGCTGCTCGCATCTGACCTCGACATTCATGGATACACCTTGTTCAAGCTCTTAATGTGTCAGATGAATCTGTCGAGCAGTGCAGACGACAATTTCACACAATCGTTTGCATCGACAATCGCCAACTCGACGATTGCGCATCTGACACGCGCCTGGGTGATGACCGACGTGACCTCTCCTGTCATGTGCCGCGCTTTTAGCATGCAAATGAGTGTCCTCCGCCAATGCGCACAGATCTGCCACGAGCTGCACCCCTCGTCGGTCGAATGGCCACGCGAAACACTCAGTGCTCGCATCCTGAGGATACTGTGCGGAGGATCGGGCACACACTTGTGGAACGCGCTCGTGGAAGCGGAGGATTACAACGCACTTTGGCCCGACGCGCTTTGTGCGAATGAAGGACAGAAGGACCAACTCCGACTCGGATGGGTCCTTGCCAGGGTTGCATTCTGGGGAATCATGCCCGTGGAAGCGGAGGAGGCGACCAAGGCATTACAAAATGAAGAGTCCCACAAACGCATGTTGGCCAGATTGTGCCTGGCGATGCTCACACGAAATTCGATGCACCTGCTGTCGAAACACACAGAAAGCGAGCAAAGCTTGGTCGCCTGGTATGGCAACCAACGTGATGATCAAGGGCGGTATTCAATTGACATTGTGTGCGGTGCCCACAAATTCGGCCTTGCGACGACACATGTCATGGAGAAACACGTTGCCGAAAATTGCGAGGAGGAGTATCCCCAAGATTCTAAACAGGTAACTCCATTCAACGGTCGGCCCACCGTCAAGATCAACACGGACAGCTTAAGTGCGTGTTTCGCAGCCGAGCTCCTCGGGGTGTACTATCACGCCGATCCCAACGACCTCTACCGCGCACACGAGCGTGTGTCGCTCCACGTCTGTGGCCCAGTATGGCGGCGGGATTGGGACGAGCTGCTCATGGCAACTCAGACCGAGATCGAACGGCGCCGGACCGAATCCGCCATGCTGTTCTCAGAGGAACTGGCTCGATCGAACAAAAGGATCATTGCGCGCGTGACTATGAACAGCGCATTGGACTTTGCCCGTCGCTGCACGCGCGCCAGCCTCGACACAATGAACGTGGCCGTCGTGCTATCTCTGTCGTCGGCAGACGTGACGGTCCCTATTCTCTTCGCGCAGTGGCTGTTTGCGGATCGCGAGACGCGCGCTGCGGGAGATTCGCCACCTGATCGCCTACCCCACGAGGTAGGGCGGCACACCGACGCACTGGAGAGCACATCGCGCGCAACACATGAAAGCGTGCTCACTTACCGGCTATTGCAGGGAGTGGATGCCGCCATAGCCTCCAGTGTACGTATGGAAGACGAATTGAATCGGATTGTAGCGGCGGCGCAAGAACAGGAAGCGTCATCGCCCACGAAGCCAGCAGATCCACCCACCAGCGCCACTTCAACAGAAAGGGCAAAACTCAGCGCATTCGAACTCGAGACACGTGCAAACGCCCGCAAAGAAGTCGAAAAGGGTGGGGGTTTGTCCCCTCAAGCGCCATCCGCCGATCCATCCGCCAAGGCACACAAACTCGATCCGCTCCAAGAGGCACTCGAAGAATTGGAGCGATCGGGCGCATTAGATGCACTCAAAGAGCTCGACATCCCAGACATCCCGGTGCTCGAACAAAACGAGCCCACGCCACAACGCGTCCCAGTTGTGCCGAAAACGATGAGGGAACACACACTAGCCAATCAGATGTGGGTAGACGGTGGACTGTGCGATGCACTTCAGAGGGACAAGGCGCACCAACAGACGATCGACGCGGTCTCGACGAGCGTGTTACGAAGCATCGAACGATGCGCAAAGGAGGTGGGCAGCAGTAATGTGCGCATGATATCCACGGCGTACTGTCAAGAGATTGGGGGCGGTGTATGTGTCGTCGTGTTTCCTAGCCGATCAAAGAAAGACGCGTCGCAGTAGTAGTAAATCATGTCAAAATAGCACCGTTTTGACAAAGCAATGCATCGCGATGCTCGCTATCATCCTGTTCTAACGATTTACACACAAATATCAGATCGTCGAAAGACCCCGGGCCATTTCCCATCGTGGCATACAAACAAAATGTCGAGAAAGACTGCTGAACACTTTGAGGTCGACCGCAGCGACAGTGAGGACGAAGGCACCTCTGCGCGCCGCGGTCACGCGGCGAAGCGGACGAAGCCTCCTCGCGAAAAGCAGATCGCCCAGAAGGCAATGGGCAAAAATGTCAAGTCGGCAAATGACAAACCGGCCAAGACCAAATCCAGGCGCTCGGCCATCTCCAAGAAGGGCAAGATAGAAGGCGTACGCAAGAGTGCAGACAACGTGATTAAGGCATTCGCGGCCATCAAACGAGCCCAAGAAAAGACTTGGGCGATCTCCACAAAGGCGCCGATGAACATGCGCGCTTGTCGCAACGACTCGAGCAAGTCGCGGACCCAATACATCATCCGAAGGGCGGCGTTCAGCACCGCGGCCTCGGGGGCTGCCGCCTACGTATCGGCGGTCGCAAACGAAGAGCTTAAGCGCTACAACCTCCGCAATGGAGACTCGAGCAAATTCCCACTCGAGGAGAGGGCTGCCCCGTGCCTTCCGTCGGTCACCGATGGGGCCCGCATGCTGCTCACCCAATACCTCACAGCATACGCACAAACCGCTCTGCATAACGCCAAGACCGTCCGCATGGGCTCCCGGAAAAAGACCGTCAGTGCGCAGTTTATGACCAAGGGGTTCGAAAGGGCAGCGGAGCAATTCGGAGACGACGTGAACCACACCACCATCTTCTTCTCGCAGCGCATGTCGGACGAGAACCACGAGAAGAAGAAGCGCATCCAGGCGGCGATCTCCCGAAAGGAGGCCGAGGTGGCGTAGAGACAGACACTGACCCAATCTCGCTAAAGTAGCGAGTCGTGCAGTGACCGTGCAGTGACCGTACCGGGTGGTACCGGGTGGGAAGGTGGGGTGGACGGCGAGTAGACATGACTCGGAGAGAGGAGGAGGGAACAGAAGAACTAACTATACGACAGCGCATCGCGCTGTACCACGGAACTCAAATGCAAGTAGGGGAAGCGTGTACACTGAGTAACGCAGCCATTAACTACGACTCGATGTATAACATGCGTTGTAATCCAGAAGCCATACTCGCCGCCGGGATTACCCCCTTATTCCTCGCCCAACGAGGGGTTGACACCGCATCCCGGCTCCGGTCACTCGGGTTCGATGCGATACACTTTCGAAACGAGGTCTTTTGTAGACAGGCGATCGCACAAATACCAGTAAACGAACTGCGATCCCAATTTATACAGACCGCCGGGGACGCAGTCAGCATCGCCGACACCCCAGCACAACGCCTGCTGAGCATGCAGACTGCAGACCTACTGCGGCTGTGCGTGGGACAACCGGTCGAAGCGGAGCACATTCTCCACGCCATCGCGATGCGCACAGGCGCGGAAACGCTGCTCGACGGCGTATCGGCCGACGACGTCATCAACACGTGCATCGGAGCACAAGCGCTTCGAAGGTGTGGCCTCACAATGCCACACTTGGTGCGGGCCACCTCACTCACGTCCAACCAGCTCGCCATGATGGGATTCGACATCTCCCTCTGAGTGGTCTTTTCACTCACGGATATTACGAATTTGGCCCCATTCGGCAGACACCACAATAAAAACACTGGTGCCGCGTATAGCCAACGGACACACATGGGAGCGTGTTTGAGTGCAAGTAGTTATGACCGAGTTGGTACACGCAAAGAAGAATGGGTTGTAGACCCCATAGCTGCCTTAGCCTTGGTCATTTTTTGGTTAGTCACACTTGTTGTGGCAGTGTTTGCTGGTTCAATACATTACAGGCAAGATGTGATTGCCGCCGTGTCCGAAGAATGGCCACCGTTGTACGGGGAGTGGCCACTTCCATCATCCGCACCCGTCTCAATACCGGTCACCAGACAACTCGACATCTCTGCATGCACACACCGTTCGGTGCTCGAAGCAACCGAACGAATTGTCTTTCGCTCAACTGTATCCGGGCATGGAAGCACCTCTATGACGGCGATACACACAACAATTGCAGATTCGTGCCGGCATGGTGTGATCATTTATTCTTTGGATCCGGACCTGACACTCTATTTGCTACGACAGCAAGCCTTTCTAACAAGCCGCAACAACGCAGTGAGTGTCATGGCACAACTTGTCAATGGCTCTGGAGAAAATCAGACCATCGAAGAGATGGCTGGGGCTCGACACGTTTTTTACCCACGCACCATCTTACACGGGCGCATTGCCTCGAACGTTGTTGAAGATACAGGCACAACACTATCAATGTTCAGCACACACAAATCCAGGAACCTTCAGAGTGAGTGTGAAGGATTGGCAGGTACACAGCCAGTCTGCTATCCGATGTACTTCTCTTGCATGGAGGAGTGGGACGTGTATTACGAAACACTAAACGGATGTAAAGCAGCAATGCACAAAGAACGACTGAACGCGGGCGGGGGTGATATGATGTTCTGACCAAGTACCCTTTCAGAGTAGAGTGTTTTCGAGGGAGTCGCTCATTCTTGCCACGGACAGTCATTCTGCCGTGCCCATGTGCGGATTTTCAAGTGATCATCACACACGACACTTGGGGACGCAGGTCTGCCACACAGACGGTTATGCGTGTACCGTATCCCCTTGAGGGTTCGGAAGTGATCATCACACGCGGCACCTGGGAAAGCATGTCTTCCCCACGGACAGCCATTCTGCCGTGCCCACTTCAGCACATGCAGGTAGCCGCCCGCAGCAGCATAGTAGCAAGTCCGTTCACCCCAATTATAGCCAATCTGACGCAACCACTCCAGTATGTGCAACTGGCCGCAATATGCAGCGGCGTCGATGCAACTCAATCCGTAGTAACGATAATCACCGTCGTGTGGACAGCCGTACTCAATCGCCCATTCTAGGACATCCAAATGGCCGCCCTCTATAGCACTGATGCAAGTGTTTTCATTCCACGGGCAGTAACTATCCCGCAACCATTTCAACGTAGCCAAGTGGCCACCAAATGCTACTCTTGCGCAAGTCGTATTGTCCAGTATGTAATGGCCGTGCTTCCATGCCCACTCGATGATATTTGGGTTGAGCACATATCCTGCCAGATCTTGTTTAACGTTTGAGGACGCATCACGTACGTCCTTGCAAACAAACTGCAGTGCGAGTCTGCACTGCAGCCCATATTTGCATAAAATGTGTTCCAGTAGCTCCGTGGGCAAGCGAAGAAGCCAAGCCGATTGGCTTATGTTGGCACGTTGCTCCATTGGGGGTTAATGAAAGGGCCAAAACTACCGGCGTCTGGGTTAGCGAGTCTACGACCCGGCACGCAAACCACAACCCGACCGGCGGGACCTAACCCACCGTCACTCCACCGTCACTCCGCAATAAGGGGGGTTGGTAGATGAGGTGGGTAGGGCAGGTTGCAGGGGAGGTTTCTGTGGTCGCTAGCTAGCTCTGCACTCGACAGGAGTTCTAAGGCAAGATGCAAGGTCAACCTCTAATGGGTGACACTCAATACACAGACGATGCATTGCTAGAGGGACTAAATAGGGAGATAAGTAGGTTGAGCAAATTGAACGGGTACCCCATGGAGATGATACTGATCATCGACAGATGGTTTATTGAGATGTCACCCAAACAAGCGGGCTTTCAAAAGGGAGATAAGGTTAACTTTTCCGTAGCATACCCCAAGTTCTCGCGGGTTTATGACGACCTTAAACGCAAAAAAGAGGAGGAGACAAGAGCATATGATTCAAACTGGCGAAACGAGGAGGAGAACAATAAATCAGAAAATGAGCGCAAATTTGAAACCTCAATGGAGGAACACAGAAAAGCGAGAAGAGAATCAGAAGCTCAGAAGAGAAAGGAACGAGATCAGGAAAGAGACCAGGAGTGGGAACGGCGCCGGAAAGCAGATATCGACCAAATCAAATTACCGAAGAGCAACTCAGTGTCTTCGCACCAGAAAAGGCGCAGGTGCACAAATGCAAACTCACAGTATGAGGGGCTGGTGACCATCTACAAGATCATCTACATCCCCGAGAACCGCGCTGTGTACACTGGGCGCACGAAGGACCCCGCTCGCCGGCTCGCGCAGCACGCGTCCGCCACGTCCAAGTGCCGACTGGTGCGCAACGCGATGCGGCGCCAGGGCAGGCGCAACTACACGATCGAGCCGATCATGTGGTGCGCCCAAGAGGACGCCGACGCGAACGAGTCGTTCTGGATCATCGAGAACCAGACCATGTACCCCAAGGGGTACAACCTGCGCCACGGGAGCGCGGCCGGCGAGGAAGACGCAAACCCCACGGCGCTCATGCGAACGAGCGTCAACTTGGTGCCCTTCTGTGGGGCTCGCGACGAGGCGCTCGCCATGGGCGACGCGTGGCAGGACGTGGCCGCGTTCCTCGAGGGAGACGATTCGGGAACGCAGGCCGACCAGCAAATTCGCGATCTGCTGCGCGAAGTGCACCCCGACCACCCGACTCAGCAGTCCTATTCGCCCACGGAAGTGGCGGCGATGCTCAATGCGGTGCGGGAGAGCATGCGGTAGATTAGATTTTGTATTGTTTCAAATTTAAAATGGTCAAACTTGTGAGCATCCCAACGATCCCAACCATAAATAGGAGTGTTGCAATAAAGATGTCTCGATACAATGTGGTTAGTGTGCTTTAACATACCACGGAATATAAAGTAGGACCCCACTTTGTACATTAGGTTTTTTTGTACACCCATGTACAAGGGCATGGACAGCGAGGCTACGCCCCTGTGGTGGAAGCGCATTGTGTGGCCCAACTTGTGCTACAATGCGGCCGTGTTGGCGTTGCTGATCACTACGGTGGTCTTGAGTGCCAACACGTTGGGTCGAGTGGAAAAAGAAGTTACCACGTGCCGCCTGCGGTACGAAGGCAGCGACAACGACTTGACCGAACAGCAGTTCCAAGCCTTTGCCAAGTCGGCGGGTTGGACGCTCACCCATCCAGAGCCACCCGATTGCAACCGTTGCAAAGAACCCGATCGCTTCCCCGTGTGGATGGCTCCTGTGGACATTTGTTCAGCTTTTGGACTCAGTTCGTCTCATCCTTTTTGCACTCCAGATACAGCCGGCAGCGAAGCGAGTCATGTCAAAGTTTGCGCCACCCAAGTGCAAATTGACAAGGCATGGGCTGGTGGTGGATGTCACAGTGGGTCTGGCAATGAGACGCAACCATTCTTGGGCTATGATGGAGCGCTGTTTTGTCAACACCCGAATTGTCCTGCGGGTCTCCTAGCAGGATCAAAATGTACTATGGCATGCTACTATGATCTTACATGTCAACAAAATGTCGACGAAGGGGATTCATGTACGCTTCCATACAAAAAAATTATGGATGGGTTGTGCGAAGCGATTGTGAAAGCCGGTCATACAACTACACACGATCAAACTAAGTGTGTTTTTACTTGTCCTGTCATGGGATCCTAATGTGTGTTCTACGGTGGAGCCTTGAGGATGGTGTCCGGCATGCTTTTAAGCGGGACCACCGTGTTGTCGTTCTCACTGCGCGCTGGCTTTGTCATTTTGTGTGCGTGTCGACTTAATGGTTCCGAGAACCGGCCGAAGGGCTGCCTGCGTGCCACCAAGAGGGGCCAGTAGCTGAGTTACGCAACCTCAGGTTGCGTAACTCGGGACTCGGCGATTGCAATTTGCAAATTGCAAGTTGCGATCACACTCGTGTATATAGATTTTAAATATATCAAAATCAAAAATACGCTGGTTCTACAGTGACACTGTGCAGAACTCTGCCGTATAGAATCAGGCTTTGGACCGTCAATGACTGAATGGCTTCATATGAAAGAACGGGATTCCACTGAACGTCTGAATGTTAGAAAGCCCGGGAACCTTCTCTTCGCCAACAAAAAGTTGGTACGCTATTTCGAAGACCTGTGATTTCTCCTCCTGGGGCAAATCGTGTAATATGAATTGTTTGAGAGACAACGCATTCTTGTAGAAGAGCTTGTTTTCTGAGCCTCCGTCTTTGCAATTGTCGGCGCGAATGAAGTCGTTGACTACATGGCACTCGACAGTAGACCATGTCTTGTCTTGGACCAACATCGATGCATCCACGCTGAATACCACGAGCGTAGCAATACTTGAGTTTTCCCTCGTTGAAAGCAGATCTAAATCCATACGAACGTGGTAGTCTCCTTGCATCGCTGTCCATTCCTTTGCCTTCTTCGAATTTAGGGCTTCGAGCATGTCGGCTGTGAAAGTAGTGGAAGAAGTGATGTCTATACGGAACTCAATTTTGTCCAGCACAACTTGCACTGGTCTTGGCCGGGTAGATTTGGACAGCCTTGATCCCGTTACCGAAATGTCTACATTCAGTGCGTCTGACGTGGCGTACGGTTGTTCGACACTAAGAATTGATGATAGTCTGGACACTCTGCGCATTCCATTGCTCTGTGTGCGAATACTCATCGTGAGATGGCTCTTCTCACGTGGGGTAGATACTATCTTATTACGGTTGGTGTTTTGTATGTGTTTGTGTTGAATACTTCCGAGAACGGCGACCGAGACCGAGACAGCCTGCCTGCGTGTCACCTCCGGGTACAGAGGGACACTTCCAAGACACGGGCAAACTGGACAGAAGAGCACAACGCGACGCACACAAAAAAACGACAATGTCGGCTTGATCCGGCCTCGCTAACGAGGCTGAAGGGGGGTGTAATATATCAGAATTGCGCGTCTGGGGGAAGTGGCAATGGATGTGACTGTGGAAACTCCCATGGAAGAAGCAAAGGATGAGCCGAGTAAGGAGTCGAGCCCGCCGAGCAATCTGCAGTGGGATGAAGACAACCCGCTGCACGCAGAGATGCCCACGCCGTCTAACACGTTATCGATGGTGGGCGACGCCACGCAAGAAGCAGAGGGTGCCGGATACCGCGCCGACGGTCCGGTGCGGCTCCTCTACTGCCAGTCCTACTTGATCGACAGCGAGGGTGCGTTCGACGATGCCCAGACGGAGTTCAACACCTTCATCTCGGGCGTGGATGGCTCCAAGTACAGCGGCGAGGTCGTCGCGTTCTACGTCTTCCAGCACAAGAACCTGGAGCGGGCAAACGAGGAGCCGCTCAAGTACATATGCCTGCACACGCTTCTTCTCGCGGGGCTTTTGTGGGAAGGAGAGACCGACCGGCCACAGTCCTTTGTAGTGCACCAACACCGAACAGTGACTGCGCCTCACCAGACTGTCAGCAACACTCCCGAGTATTCAGAGCCAGAAGGTATTGCCCTTGCAGAGGAGAAGCTCGGAGATCTGAATTTATTTGACTGAGTACAGTCATTGTACAATAAGATCTAAAATAAAACGACACGTGTAGAAAACTTGATCGTTCACATATGTCGATTCGATCAGCAGCACAGAGACCGACTCGGAGGTCGCGCAACCTTCCGATAAATGCGGTTCTCGCAGCAGGGATTGCGCAGCTGAACATTGGCCCTAACCCCGACGACAGTCTGACAAAGGAAGATGAAAGTGATGTTTTTAATGATTTCGTCGATGACGACGACTTAATGTTAGACTTTGATACCACTGACTGGGAAGGCGTATTGGGCATGGATTCACCGCTCCAACCCCCCCCACCTGCACCGCTTCCACCCCCACCCCCACCTGCGACACCGCTTCCACCCCCGCCCCCACCTGCACCGCTCCCGAACGAGTATTTTGAGCCGGACAACGACTATTCTGAGCTGGAGGATTATTTCGCTGACCCTGACCCGCCTCCAACTCAGCCACCTTTGCTGCCTCCAACTCAGCCACCGGCACTAGAACCGGCACTAGAACCGACAGTAGAAGACTTGCAGGATCGCATAAAGTCTCTGGTGAAAGATCTACAACCGCGATTGCGGTCTCAAGCACGGGCGGTGGCACCCGTGCCCGAATATAATCCCTCGAAAGAATTGGCAGAGTATTTCCGCCTGGCACCTGTGGATATTGACGTACTTGTTGCGATCCTTAAATTTGTGCCGGTCAAGATAGATGGCAAAAAGCCTAAAGGAAGTCGCTTCTATGCCAAATACAAAGAAGAATGGGCAAAGGTCGTTGCCAAGGTCAAAGACACCGAGAAGAACAAGGAATTCAAAAGCCTGTATGGCGTCAATGCACCACCGGTGCTCGAATTGTACAAGCAAATCACTGGGCACACGGAACCGAAACCTAAGAGTAGTAAAAGTGTTGCCAATGCTGGCGTCGAGTACGTGAAAAACGGTTATGCATCTTTTTTCAAGACCGAACGGAGAGGTGCCGCTGCCAAACTAAAGGAGATGGAAGAAGTTTGGATACGTGAGGGCGCTCCTGATGCTGTCATAGACCACCTCGCGAGCTTAATTAACAAAGAAATCGACCCGATGTATGATGATGAAATGACAGCGTTGATGGGTACAGAGGATGGTCCAGAGGATGCATGGCCAGACCACTCAAAGAAAAACGATGACGAGGAAGATGGGAGTGGTGACAGCGCATTCGCTTAGTAATAAGAGTATGTAGCCGTGCAGACAGTGAGTGGCATCGAATACCCTGAGATGTCAGACGATTTTCACCTTGCCTGGTTGAATCAAGTAGTGAAGTTCCTTGAGGAAGTCCAACAGTTGTCGCCTAAAGAAGGGGAAAAAGACAAGAATTGGGAAACCCTCTTCATAGTAATAGGCAGCACAGTAAAAAACACATTTACACTGGATTCTTGGGAGCCCCCGCCATACAACTCAAACCCGTTTGAGCTTCTTGGAGACGCATGTTTCATCATGGCGTATGCTCCTACATATGCAGAAGGACACCAGAAACCCAATGATGCTCGGTCAATACTGAAAAAGAATTTGCTCGTAGAAATTTGGGCTGTACTGTATCAGGAGCTGGTTGAGGTGCTCCCTGAGCTGGAATTACTCTATCTTAAGCACGAGGGTACAAAACATGCGACCTTGGTAAGAATGGCGAAGATAGAAGAGGGTAAGGAGTTCACGTTCTATCACCAGTTTTGGCACGCAATCGCCTTCTTGCTTAAAACAAAGATTAATGCGGGATCGAATCTTAATCAAAGGTGGGAAAAGACAAGGTGGACTAGGTATTGGAATACAATGCACATGCTCAAGAAGATCTTCCGACCGTCTGATACTGCAAGCGGACCGATTGTAGATATGTACACTGATATAAAAAACTTCGGCAAGGCCGGACTCGTGCAGAAGTTGAAAGAGCTAAAGTTTGACTGGGATAAAGTGCCACCGGATTCAGCTAAGCGGAAGCGCCCTGGAAGTAGCGAGCAGCACGCCAACGAGAGAGATACCGACAGTGAGAGGGACCGAGACCCCGACGCACAGGGAGATAACGCCTTTGACGTTGGTGCCCCTCCTGACCTTTCGACCAAGTCTATTCTGTGTGGTTACTACGAATGGCCAGACGATTGTCTGGACTCCGATTGCGAGTCTGACTATGACTCTGACTCCGAATGAGTAGAATTAGACGGCGTCGTTGGCCATCGCGACGTCCACTGACGATAGCTCTAATACCGCTTCAGCCCCAAACAGTGCCTTTTCTGTAATTTTTACTTGAAATTGAGTCTCTCTTTCCACATACCATTCCATCTCCCGGAGGTCGAACGACCGTCCTTCTTGGTGACCAACGGTAAGCCCGTCAAACACGAGAGAGTGCACTTCCCATCCGCGCCATATCAAGTAGTTTCGCATAGCCATGAGCACGGTATGTTCGAGGTGTTGAGCAATTTTAGCAAAAATTGATCGGTCGGCTTCCTCATCACGTTTTCCCTTGTTGGCGAGACGCGCACGCTCTGCTTGGACAAACGTGCCAAAGCGATTCGAGTTCAGCAACGCATCGCGTATTGTTGCGATTTCCTGTTGCAACGCCACTACCCGCGGTACGCGTTTGCCCAGAGGGAGGCGGTGTTCGCGCAACCATGCCTCGTACGACCCTCCGTACATCAGGCGCAGGATGAGCTGTTTGCAGAGCTTCTTGCGATGTCCTGGACGGTGCTCTTCTGGTGGTAGTGCATGGAACGTTGCGATTTGTTCGAAGAAGGCGGCGCGATCGGTCACGAGTGAGTGAAGCTGTGTAGTGTCGATTGGTTTGGCAATGCCGCCGTGCTCTGGCCACATGTGCCACCACTTGGCCAGTTGCTCGATGAGCGTTGGGTGGCAATTCTCGATGTCGATGTCGTGGCAGACAGTGTTGAGCAAGAAGGGACGCAGTGCTGCAGACATGCCCTGGACGGAGACAGAGGATGGCTGGTTCTCCGACCAGTTCGGACCCTTGGGCGCCTTCGAGTATGCGCGCCCGTAGTTGTACAGCCGTGCGTACGGCACGCGCATTGGCCGCAGGGAGTTCTCGTTGGGGTCGCCGTACGCCTTGTCGACCGCATCTAGGTAGCGAAGTAGGAACTCTGCACTGGCGGCGTTCTTCTTGCTCAACCCCGCCGATTTCTGACGTCCGATTTCGCGCCGCGCATCATCGAGTCCCCGCTGATCAATCCACTCCGTGTGTTCTATTCGACGCATAGTGCGGACGTATTCTCGCGTGGCCGACGCGGCGACTGTGGCCTAGCGAGAAGTCTCCGAGAACAAAGCCGCCTGCGTTCCACCGGTGATATTTGTTACTAAAATCACTAATAATTTCTCGGTCTTGTCACAAATTTTGCGAACACATTCGTGTATATTTTGTGATCAAACAGACGCCAAAGGCGCAGTTTTGGAGAATCCTCAGTGCTCAAATGTCTGTCTATGGCGCACTTTTCTCAGGAAAATGCCCCATGGCGGGATGGCGAATTTTGTCATTTTCTAGAAAGTCCGAGTTGTGTCCCAATAACACGCAAATTGTGGATTCCGACCGGCGCAAAAATTTCGAGAAAAAGTGCGCCATAGACAGACATTTGAGCACTGATGATTCTCCAAAACTGCGCCTTTGGCGTCTGTTTGATCGCAAAATATACACGAGTGTGCTCGCAAAAGTGCCAATCTTGGCAACGCGGGAACGTGTCGGGTAGCTCGGGTAGACCGAGCACACTCGTGTGTATTTTGTGATCAAACA
>Ga0228672_1000132_pt1 | contig 50337 bp, 45 predicted proteins | sample 90DmetaG_FD_182788 | JGI IMG/M metagenome (GOLD analysis project Ga0228672, IMG submission 182788) | Seawater microbial communities from Monterey Bay, California, United States - 90D | ecosystem: Environmental > Aquatic > Marine > Coastal | place: USA: California | collected 2016-11-08 | reverse complement strand
ACAAACTAAAATATTATCCTTTTGCACTTGTCTTGATTTTTTTATTGTTCAGTGGGATTGTCTATTTTTATTATAAGAGCTCAAGAACTGCCTCTCAAAATAAACTTTGGACAGCAATGGCTAAAGAGACAGCTCATCAAATTGGAACGCCACTTTCTTCCCTTATCGGCTGGACAGAGCTTTTGAAAACAGAAGCTGTTAATCCTTCCTACATAGATGAAATTGAAAAAGACATTCATCGTTTAGAAACCATCACCGAACGCTTTAGTAAAATTGGGTCAATACCTTTACTAAAAGCAACCAATATTATAACGGCAACACAAGAGTCTTTCAACTATTTAGAATCCAGAAGCAGTAAATTAATTACCTTTAAAATGAATGCACCAAAAGGTGAGATTCTAGTCGATTTGAACCCCGAACTTTACAGTTGGACTATTGAAAATTTGGTTAAAAATGGGATTGACGCCATGAAAGGTGAAGGCCATATTGAGTTGCTTATCCAGACTACAGATGCAATGGTTTTAATTGACATTAGCGATACGGGGATAGGGCTTTCAAAAAAATTATTCACTCGAGTTTTTGAAACAGGATACACCTCCAAAAAACGAGGTTGGGGATTAGGGTTGTCACTTTCCAAACGAATTATTGAGGAGTATCACAACGGAAAAATTAGGGTCTTACGTTCTGAATCTGGAGAAGGAACTACACTAAGAATTAGTTTGAAACGCTTATAAGAACGAAGCGATTTTTTTGGCGAGTGCTTCAAATTCCTCGTGAAGAAGTGTTTCTTTTTTTATGAATTGCGCATCCTCCATAGTGTTTAATGGAATTAAGTGCACGTGAACATGTGGAACTTCTAGTCCAATCACACTCATTCCTACTCGTTTGCAGTCCACTGCTTTTTCTAAAGCCAAAGCAACTGTTCTTGAGAATTCCATTAATTCTAAATAGACTGATTCGTCTAAATCAAAAATCTTGTTAACTTCTTGTTTTGGAATACAAAGTGTATGGCCCTTAGTGTTAGGGTTAATATCTAAGAATGCTAAAAATTTTGTGGTTTCGGCAACCTTATAACATGGAATTTCTTTAGTAATTATTTTGCTGAAAATTGAACTCATTATTGGATGGTAAGTATTAATTTATCTTGAAATGTCCATGATTTCAAACTTCAAAATACCATTAGGCACTTGTATTTCAGCTACATCTCCTATACTTTTCCCTAACAATCCTTTTCCGATGGGGGAATTTACTGAGATTTTACCAGCAGCTAAATCGGCCTCACCGTCAGCTACTAAAAGGTAATCTAATTCCATTCCGTTCGACTGATTTTTAATTTTCACTTTAGACAGTACCAATACCTTTGAAGCATCGAGTTGAGATTCGTCTATCAAACGCGCACCAGCTAAGGCATCTTCCAGTTTCGAAATACGCATTTCTAACATTCCTTGAGCTTCTTTGGCAGCATCGTATTCGGCATTTTCACTTAAATCGCCCTTATCTCTTGCTTCTGCAATCGCTTTTGAAGCTTTGATGCGTTCTACGTCTTTGAGCTGCTTCAACTCGCTTCGTAATTTTTTTAACCCTTCGGCTGTATAATAAGATACATTACTCATAACTTATAGTTTTTAAAGTAGTTGTTCATTTGGTTTTTGAGTGGTCTAGTTTCTATTTAGAACTAAACACAAAAATCTCGTTTTCACGAGATTGCACCACAAATATACAAAATATTTATCTTACTCTAGTTTTTGTCGTAAATTGTGCATTCAAATTATACAAACCTTAGACCTCTTTAAATGCACTATACATCTGTGAAAAATAATACATTAAAATTCTGTGTTGTACTGCTCTTTGTTTGTATGGGGTGTACAAAAGACAATACCACTAACGAAAATTGTAATTTTTTACTCAATCTTAATGTATCCACTTCATTAAACCTCAACCTTTCGCAGTACAATCAATTGACCTTTCCTAACAACCCTGTGTATGTTCCTAACGAAGGAAATGGTGGTATCATTGTGAATAATACAGGAACTGGATATGTTGCCTTTGATGCTGCAGATCCCAATCATGTTTTTAGCAATTGCTCGGTGCTTTCTATTGTTGGACTTGAGGGCGTTTGTGGCTGTGACGATGCTAATAAATATAGCCTTTTTACGGGCCAACCTTTAGAAAACCCCGCGCTAAGGTGTGGACTTAAAGCCTATGTTGTGGAAAGTAATGGCAGTACACTTTTTGTGTCTAATTAAAAAAAGCGTACCGAAGTACGCTTTCTAAGAACCCGTAAACTATTTTTTAAAACACTAACGTCATTCCAACTAAGAAATTACGGGTTGCCTGTGGGTAGTACCCCTGTACTTCAGAAGCTATTGGACCACTCCACGTGTCCAAATAAGTGTAACCTCGGTCTACGTATTCTGCATTAAACAGGTTGTTAATCATACCACTAAATACAATAGTCTTAAAAACTTTATTAAGTTTCAACTCATAATTCAAATTAAGATCTCCAACAAAATAGCCTTCTAATTTTGAGGCTTCCGTATCCGTGTTGCTTAGGTATTGCTCGCCTACATACTTACCAATTAATGCGGCTCTAAACTGGCTATTCGGCGCATATTCAATCGCATGGGTGGTAATCAGATTTGGTGATAATGCAATGTTGGTATCCCCTAAGTTTTGCAATCCACCATCGCGATTTATAATCAATTCTTGAATTTTATTTTGACTTAAAGCTAGGTTTGAATTTAAAGCAACTTGAGTGCTTAAAGCAATTCGCGCATCCAATTCCAATCCTAAACGGTAGCTGTTGTCAACATTTTCTCTAAGATATTCTCCAACATTATCAAGAGCTCCTGTGAGTACCAATTGATTTTTATACTGCATATAATACACATTGGCATTCAAGCTGAAACGCTTTCCTTGGTGTCGCCATCCCAATTCAAAATCATTTAAACGTTCAGGTTTTACAGCTGCAACATTACTTTCAAAGTCGTTTCTGTTGGGTTCTTTATTTGCGCGTGCATAAGAAACATACACACTATTGTTTGAGTTGAACGCATAGGTGAGTCCAAGTTTTGGGTTGAAAAAACTATAGTTTTCATCAATAGCAATAGGCACTCTATTGGAAGTTAATCCTGTTGTGGAGTAATTGATAAATCGACCTTGCACATCCAAAAAAGCTTGTAAGGAATCGGACATTCTAAACGTGGCTTTAGAAAAGACACTAAAATCAGACTTATCCGAAACACTCAAATAATAACGGTCTCTGATGCTTGTCCCTACAACCAAATCGCTTCCCCAAATAAGTTCGCCATAGTGGTCATTAGTGTAGTCGCTATACGATAATCCAGAGGTAATTTCAAGGCCATTTTTTTGGTAGGTTGCATTGGCATTCACCACATAAAAATGATTGTCCAACCATCGACGTACAATCACATCGCTGTTATCAGAAATCAAATTGTTATAATCTGCTGCACTTCTACCCTCTTTGTATTGCTCAAAATACCCTTTTCCTCTAGTATAATTCAGTCCTACAGTTGTTGACCAATTTGAATTTAACGTTTCATTCCAATGCAATTGGTAGTGATCTTGCCAATAATTATCCGTTTCATTATCATAGGTATATGGATTTTGAGTACGATCCTCTTCTAGTTGGTCTTTACTTAATCCATACCATGCTTGGTAGGTTTTCTCCTTTCCTCCAAACATCAATGCTTTTATTAAGGTATTTTCGTCCACATAATTTCCTTGAAGAAAGTAGGATTTCATATCTGTGAATGCACGATCAACATACCCATCGGAATAAATTTTTGATAAGCGCCCTGCAAATTCAAAATGCTCATTGAGCAATCCAGTGGTGAATTTTAGACTGTGTTTTCTTGTGCCATAGGACCCAAAAGAATTTGAAATTTGTCCTCCGGATTTTTTTGAAATTGCATCGGTTAAAATGTTTAAACTGGCTCCAAAAGCAGCAGCACCATTGGTAGATGTTCCAACTCCTCGCTGCAATTGTATGTTTTCTACAGAGGATGCAAAATCACCAAGATTCACCCAAAATGTTCCCTGACTTTCGGCATCGTTGTAGGGAATTCCATTAATGGTTACATTGATACGGGTTGCATCTGACCCTCTAACTCGTAAATAGGTGTATCCAATACCTGCCCCCGCATCGGAGGACGATACCACTGAAGGCAAATAATTTAACAGAACTGGAATGTCCTGTCCAAGATTGCGTTGCTGTAATTCTTTTTTAGAAAGATTGGAATGAGTGATGGGCGCATTGGGTTTTACGCGAACGGATGTCACGAAGACCTCATCTAATGTTTGAATAGCGGTAGAATCTTTGGGTTGATTGTTTTCTTGTGCAACTATTGGCATATAAGCCATTGCTAGCAGCGCAAAATAAAGAATGTAATTTTTCATACGATTGTTTTAAAAATCGAATAAAAAGAGGTGATTATTCTTTGTTAAAAATTAAATAAAAACGAAGCATAGCTTCAAAAGTTTCCCTAAACAGCATTACCTGTTCTAGGTTCTATGGGTATGATCTCAGCCGATCTCGGCACCCCTTTTTTGAGAACAGTGCAAATATAGTTCAGATTTAAAAAATTGAAAAGCGTTTTTAAATTTATTTGACTTGATGAGTAAACTTTAAAAGGTCATTGACCGTCTTAACGGGGTTGAATGTAATAATTGGAACTTCCACAAATATAGTGTTCCAATTGGCCATACTTCCATTCCATAACCCTGGTCTTTCTAAAGTTTTGAGCTTTCGACCATGTTTTGTTTTGGTTGTTACAAAGTAAGTGTTGGAGTCCACAAACTGCTCTAAATCAAAGGCTTCTCCTTTGTAATTTTTAACCCCACAAACAATATCAACTGGATTAAAGTGCGTGGCATTATTTAAAATAGCTTTCTGATTTTTAAGGCTTACATCAACCTGACTTGATTCTACTATTTGTAATGACACTTCGCCATTGTCATGCTTGACCCAAAACGGGCCGCCACCGGGTTCATTTTCATTTTTCACCATCCCACAAACACGAATTGGACGGTTAATTTTTGATTTTAAATATTCGATTTTATGCTTCTTAGCATATTTTTCGAACTGAGAATTTATTACAATATTTAATTTTTGGACTAAAAATGTTGTGATTTCATCTATTTTCTCTTTAGAAAGCTCACTTGACTCTAAAGTTTTCGCATAAATAAATGCCTGTTTCTGCGTATGCAACAACATGCCTGCAAGAGCCTTTTTGTAAAGTGCTATCTCATCCAAATATTTACTAACAACCACATTGTCAACGTTTTTTATAAAAAAAATATCGGCATCAATTTGGTTTAAATTTTTTATCAAGGCGCCATGCCCTGAGGGCCTGAACAGGAGCGTGTTTTTTAGCCTAAAAGGCTTGTTTTTTTGATCTACGGCTAATACGTCTGTAGTTGATTCTTGATTGGAAAATGCGATTTCGAATGTCGTATTTGTTTTAGATTCTACCAATTTTTGAATCGTTACTAATTTATTCTCAAATTGTTTTAAATGTGTTTTTGAAATCGTAAAGTGCAGTATGGCTTTGCCGTTAACAGAAGCATATTTTGCTGCTTCAAACAAGTGTTCTTCAAAGGCTGTTGAAATATGATTTTTATACTTGTGGAAAGGTAATAACCCTTTGGGAATATTTGAATAGTTTAAGGACGTTTCTTCCAAAATTGTTTTTACAAATAGAAGTCGTCTTTGATCCAAAGTAAGTAAGTCGTAATCGGGGTTATTGTGACGTATTAAAGCAACTGCATCGTCATGGAACGGAAGTTTTTCAATGGTTACAAAAAACAGAAACAGTTCTGTAATTTTGTTTTTATTTATATACGAATTAATAGACTGTTTTTGAGGGTCATACTCCGCCAAAAATTCATGTAACATTTTAAACATTCGGGACGCTGCTCCAGAAGCTGGTGTAAATTTAACAACTGATAGCGCATCCTTTTGTTCCTCATAGTATTGAACTAAACTATTTAACTCTGATTCAGAAAGCTTCACAATTCCATAGTCTATGGTTGCAAAAGCTTTTAAATTTACATAAGCTGGCGGAAACTCATAGTGCTCTAATTGCTTGTTAACATCCGCCAAACTAAGCCCGATGTTTTCAATTTGTTCAATATCTAAGTTGGAAAAATTCAAGTTTTTGGTATAATAAGTTCATTAATATGGCTAACCGCATTTTCTAAACGCTCTTGTTTTGACCCCCTTAAAATCACATAAGGAAGGTCTTGTTTTTTTAAAGCGCCTTCAAATGCCGAAAACATTTTTTGGCGTTCATTGGGCTTGTCTCTTAAATCATCAGGAACCCAAGGAATATCAATATCACATAATAAGTGCAATTTATAACAATTTTTTTTAGCATAGTGATCGATCAAAGGATCACAATATCCATTATAATACACTTGAGAATAAACTTTTGTTACTAATAGATTTGTATCACAAAACAGCAGTGTGTTTGTTTTAGCTGCAGCCGCATTCTCTAACTGCATTTGCCCGATTGCTATTGGAAGTAAATCAGAGGGTTCACAGGTTTTTTGTTCTAAATCCCATTTGTTTTGAAGGTATTCACGTGCATATTCTGCAACCCAAAGTGTATCAAAATGATCTGCTAGGGCTTTTGACAGGGTTGTCTTTCCAGTGGATTCTGGCCCGAATAAAACTACTTTTATGCAGTCTGAATGTTCTTGTTCAAGAGTTTTTTCCATGCTAAAAATCCAAATATAGCTATAATTGTAAAACCTAAATATTGTAAACTTGAAAATGTCAAGCCTTTATAAAAATATAAAGGAACTGATATTATATCTGCCACAATCCAAAACATCCAATGCTCTATTTTTCGTTTTGCCATCAACCACATCCCAACAAAAAACAATGCTGTTGTAAGTGTGTCTACATACGCAACCCAGCCAATCCACATATCAAAAAACTGATAGACTAAAAATACCAAAAATAAAGTCGCTATAAAAATAATAGAGCCTAGTAGTTGTTCTTGTTTAGTTGTTTTTGAAATTGGAGTTACATGTGCTGAATCAATTTTTCGTGTCCAAATGTACCATCCATATAAACTCATTACAAAGTAATACCCATTAATCATCATATCGCCAATGAGCTGCCATTTGAACAATAAATATACAAATATGGAGGTACTTATTAGCCCTGTTGGAAAGACCAAAATATTATTTTTCTTTGAATACCATACAGATGCAAATCCAAAAATTACGGCGGTTATTTCTAAAAACACATCTTGAGAGTCGTAGCTGTTATATTGTTCAAACAAAAAATTAAAAATATGGCTCATAATCGCAGCGGGTGCTTTTTACAGTATGTGTGATTAAAAAAATTAAAAATTAGGTTCAACAATTGCACATCCAAACCCTTCAAATTCCATAAAAATAGCTTTATATTTAGATTTCTGATGGTCTTTGATAATCCAAGCAGACGTTCTGTTAGACTCTGTTCCAAAAGGCAGAACCAAAAAATGGTTTTTAAACCCCATTCCTGGAGTTGAATATAATTTATAAAGCGATTCTTTTATGCACCATATCCAAGTTAATTTCTGGATTAACCGAGAGTCAGTTTCACTAAGATAAGTCATTTCATAACCAATAAATTTAGGAGCTATTTTGATGATTTTATGTCGCATTTTTTCAATATCAACCCCAACTTTTTTTGAACTTACTACCACCGCAGAAAATGTATAAGAATGTGTTATGGAGATGTATTTACCATCTTTCAAGTGAGGCTTTCCAGATGCATCATATACCAAATCTTCATCTGCATATCCAAATTCAGAAAGTAACATTCGCACACTTAGAAATCCACGTTGATGTAATTCACTTTTCATCCCATTGATACGCTCTAAACTCTCTGTTTTTAACACAAGTTGATTAATGAAAAACTCTTTAGATTCTGTAATCTTCCAAATTTTAACATTAGTTTGTGAGTTTAAATCAAGTGATTTATAAAGTGGCATTTAGTTTTTAAATAGTTAATAGTTATCTTTGCATCGAACAATAATTTAAAAACGAAAATACACTAATTTATAGGTTAAAACCAAACTAGAGTATTTAAAAAACACCCTTATGACCGTAAAAACAATTCCTTACACACCCTACAAAGTAAAAGATATATCTCTTGCAGATTGGGGCCGCAAAGAAATTGAACTCGCTAAAGCTGAAATGCCAGGTTTAATGAGTCTTAGAGAAGAGTATAAAGACAGCCAACCTTTAAAAGGTGCCAGAATCGCAGGTTGCTTGCACATGACCATACAAACCGCAGTTCTTATTGAGACCCTTGTGGCTTTAGGTGCGGATGTAACTTGGAGTTCATGTAATATATTTTCAACACAAGATCAAGCAGCAGCAGCAATTGCAGCCGCCGGAATTCCTGTATATGCATGGAAAGGTTTAAACGAGGAGGAATTTGATTGGTGTATCGAACAAACACTGTTTTTTGGTGAAGACCGCCAGCCTTTAAACATGATTTTAGATGACGGTGGTGATTTGACCAACTTAGTATTTGATCATTACCCAGAACTAATAGAAGGTATCAATGGATTAAGTGAAGAAACGACTACAGGGGTTCACCGTTTGTATGAGCGTATGAAAAATGGCACTTTAGCAATGCCTGCAATCAACGTAAATGACTCCGTAACGAAAAGTAAATTTGACAATAAATATGGATGTAAAGAAAGTGCGGTAGATGCGGTACGTCGTGCAACAGATGTCATGCTTGCTGGAAAGAGAGTTGTTGTTTGTGGTTATGGAGATGTAGGAAAAGGAACTGCCGCTTCTTTTCAAGGCGCTGGAAGTATTGTTACAGTAACCGAGGTCGATCCTATTTGTGCATTACAAGCAGCAATGGACGGATTTGAAGTAAAAAAATTAGAAACTGTATTACCCAATGCTGATATCGTTGTTACAGCAACAGGAAATAAAGACATCGTTCAAAGCGTTCATTTTGAAGCAATGAAAGACAAAACAATCGTTTGTAACATTGGTCACTTTGACAATGAGATTGACATGACATGGTTAAACGATATGCATGGAGCAAGTAAAGTTGAAATCAAAGCGCAAGTAGATAAATATACTATTGATGGTAAAGATATTATTGTATTGGCTGAAGGGCGTTTAGTGAATTTAGGATGTGCTACAGGTCATCCTAGCTTTGTAATGAGTAACTCCTTTACAAATCAGGTTTTAGCTCAGATTGAACTTTGGACAAATAGTGATGCTTATGCTAACGAAGTATATATGTTGCCAAAACATTTAGATGAAAAAGTAGCTAAGCTACACCTTGCCAAAATTGGTGTTGAACTCACAGAACTCCGTCAGGATCAAGCGAGTTATATTGGTGTCAAACCCGAAGGTCCATTTAAACCAGAATATTACCGATACTAATAACGTAAATTCTAAAAAGCCAAAGCCTATGCTTTGGCTTTTTTTTTAAATTCATTTCATGAATAAAACATAAATGATGAAATTGCTAGCTGCTAAAAAAGAAGATTTATTTGCAATTATGCAAATCATTGAACAAGCTCAGTCCTATTTGGCTGTGCAAAATATTGAGCAATGGCAAAATGGATACCCAAACGAAAAAGTCATCTTAAAGGATATAAGAAATAATGAAAGCTATATTGTAAAATCTTCTGATTTTACTTTATTAGCATCCGCCATGTTTAGCACAAGAAATGAACCGACATACAAAACGATTCAAGGGAATTGGATTACTGAATCTAATGCTAAATATGGCGTAATTCATCGCATGGCCGTTAACGAAAACTTTAGAGGGACTGGTATTGCAAAATTTATTTTTAATCAGTGTGAACAGATCCTAAAACAAAATACCATTCATTCGATGCGAATCGATACGCACGAAAATAATATAGGGATGCAAACGTTACTCAAAACATTAGGATATACGCTTTGTGGAATTATTTATTTAGAAAATAATGACAAACGACTCGCTTTTGAAAAATTAATCTCCTAGTTTAAAACATAAAAAAAGCCCCGCATTTGCAGGGCTTTTTATTATAAAATTATTAGAAAATTATGCAACAAAAGGAACAACAGATACATAAGATTTGTTGTCTCTCTTTCTTGTAAATTTTACTAAACCGTCCACTTTAGCGTGAAGCGTGTGATCTTTTCCAGCATACACATTCTCACCAGGATTATGTGCAGTACCACGTTGTCTTACGATAATGTTGCCAGCAATAGCTGCTTGCCCACCAAATATCTTAACACCTAGACGTTTTGATTCTGATTCTCTACCGTTTTTCGAACTTCCGACTCCTTTTTTATGTGCCATTTTATTTCGATTTTAATGTGTTATAAATTCTAACTTAAAGCTGAGATTAAATCTGATTTTTTCATTGCTGAAATTCCAGTAATTCCCTTAGCTTTTGCTAATTCTTTTAATTGTGCAACTGTCATTGCGGATAAATCTTGAGCGGCTTCTGCTTTTGGCGCAGCAGCTTTTGCAGCTGGCTTAGAAGCTTCTTTCTTAGCTGCTGGTTTTGCTTTTGGTGCAGCAGCTTTAGCTGGTGCAGCTTTTTTAGCTCCTGAAGCAGCGATACTTTCAATTTGAATTTCTGTTAAAGATTGGCGGTGACCATTTTTAACTCGATATCCTTTGCGTCGTTTCTTTTTGAATACGATCACTTTGTCACCTTTTAGGTGTTTTAAGACTTTGGCTCCTACTTGAGCGCCGTCTATAGCTGGGGCGCCAACAGTAACTTTGCTACCATCTGCTAGGAGAAGAACATTGTCGAAAGTGACTTTTTTTCCCTCTTCAGTTTGCAAACGGTTTACAAAGACTTTTTGGTCTTTTTCAACTTTGAATTGATGCCCTGCTATTTCTACAATTGCGTACATAGCGTAACGTTTTTATTAATAAGTTTAAATTAAACAAACCATACCTTGAAAGTATAGCGGGTGCAAATATAATTCTATTATCTTAATCTGCAAATAATTTTCAGCTTATCCTCCAATAATACTTGGTTAAGAATTTGACTTCAAAAAAAAATGTTATTTTTGGTAACATATTTTGTAACAAAATAAGACCTCAAACGTCTTATCTATTAATATTAATTAAAAATTGACTCATGAAAAAATGCTTATGTTCTTTAGCTACCTTGTTTATGGTGACCATAATGGTGTCAGCGCAAGAAGTTAAATTTGAAGAATACGATTTAAGTAACGGTATGCACGTTATTTTACATCAAGACAACACAGCTCCTGTTGTGACAACTTCTGTCATGTACCATGTTGGTGCAAAAGACGAAAATCCAGAACGTACTGGTTTTGCACACTTTTTTGAACACTTATTGTTTGAAGGGACTAAAAACATTCCTAAAGGAGAATGGTTTACAATTGTAACTTCTAATGGAGGAAGCAACAATGCCAACACTACTGATGACAGAACTTACTATTATGAAGTCTTCCCTTCAAATAATGTAGAGCTAGGACTCTGGATGGAATCGGAACGTTTACTACACCCTGTAATTAATCAAGATGGTGTTGACACACAAAACGAGGTTGTAAAAGAGGAAAAAAGATTAAGAGTTGACAACAGTCCTTATGGGAAATTCCTTGAAATGATCAAGGTTAACATGTTTAAAAAACACCCTTATAAAGGAACTACGATTGGAAAAATGGCGCATCTAGATGCAGCAACTCTTGAAGAGTTTCAAGCATTTAATAAAAAATTCTATATCCCTAACAATGCTGTATTAGTAGTTGCTGGTGATATTGATGTTGCAGCGGTTAAAGTTATGATTGAAGATTATTTTGGACCAATTCCAAGAGGTGAAGATATCGTAAGAAACTTTCCAAAAGAAGATCCAATTACAGAGCCAATGCGCGCAAAAGCGTATGACCCAAACATTCAAATTCCTGCTGTAATGGCAGCTTACAGAACGCCTTCATTTAAGGATAGAGATTCTTATGTATTGAGTATGATTTCAACTTATTTGAGTGACGGAAAAACATCAAAACTTTACAAAAAAATAGTTGATGATAAAAAGATGGCACTTCAAGTGGGTGCAATTGACTTTAGTCAAGAAGACTATGGAACTTATATATTATATGGATTGCCTTTAGGAGATGTTTCATTGGACGATCTTGTTGTTGAAATGGATGAGGAAATTGCAAAACTTCAAAACGAACTTATTTCTGAGAGAGATTATCAGAAAATTCAAAATAAATTTGAAAACAACTTTGTAAGTTCAAATTCTAGCATTGAAGGAATTGCGAATTCATTAGCACGTTACTACATGTTGTATGGCGATGTAAATTTAATTAATAATGAAATTGACATTTACCGTTCCGTAACACGTGAAGAAATTAAATCAGTTGCCAATAAATATTTAAACGCTAACCAACGACTGATATTAGAATACTTACCAGAATCCGACAAGGAATAATAACTAAAAGATTTAAAAATGAAAACTAAATTATATACACTAATTGCTGTGTTTTTTATGTCTCTAGGAGTGAATGCTCAGATTGACCGCTCACAGCAACCAAAACCAGGCCCAGCTCCAAAGATTTCATTGGAAAAGCCACAAGAATTTGAATTAAAAAACGGCCTTAAAATATTGGTTGTTGAAAACCATAAATTGCCAAGAGTATCTTTCAACATCGCTTTTGACAGAGAACCCATAGTGGAAGGCGAAAAAGCAGGCGTTACAGGACTTTTAGGAGCCATGTTAGCAAACGGGACCACCTCTATTTCAAAAGATGATTTTAATGAAGAAATTGACTTTTTAGGGGCGCGATTGAATTTTGGTTTTGGTGGCGGTTCTGCAAGTTCAATAACAAAATACAGCAACCGTATGTTGGAGTTATTAGCAGATGCAGCTATAAATCCTTTACTAACTGAAGAAGAATTTCAAAAAGAAAAAGAAAAACTTATCGAAGGCATCAAGTCAGATGCTAAAAGTGTTGATGCAATTGCAGGACGTGCTGGAGGCGCATTAGCCTACGGAAAACACCATCCTTATGGAGAATTTGTGACTGAAGAATCTGTGGAAGCAGTAACACTTGCAGACGTAAAAGCATATTTCGAAAAATACTTTACACCCAACAATACCTATTTAGTAATCATTGGAGATGTTGATACAAAATCAGTAGTAAAACTTGCAAAAAAGCATTTCAAAAATTGGGAAAAAGCTTCAACTACAAACACTGAAATTGTAGAGCCAAATGCAAATCCTGAAGCTTTAGAAATCAACTTTGTTGACATGCCAAATGCGGTACAATCAAACATTTCTTTGACAAGTAATGTCAAATTAAAAATGAGTGATCCTGACTACCATGCAGTTCTAATTGCCAATAAAATACTAGGTGGTGGATTTAATAGTTATCTAAATATGAACCTTCGTGAAGAGCATGGATATACATATGGTGCGCGATCTTCTGTTGGAACAGACAAGTACATCTCTCGTTTTAGAGCTGGAGCTGCCGTTAGAAATGCTGTCACTGATAGCGCTGTAGTTGAAACTATTAAAGAAATCAAACGCTTTCAAACAGAACCTGTAGAAGCTGATGCCTTAGCAAACGCCAAAGCAAAATATGTTGGTGATTTTGTGTTAGCATTAGAAAGACCAAGTACGATCGCTCAATATGCAATCAACACAAAAGTAAACGAATTACCAGAAGATTTTTATGCCACATATTTAGAAAAAATAAACGCAGTAAGTATTGAGGATGTAAATCGTGTTGCAAATCTTTACTTTACTGCAGATAAAGCCCGAATTATTGTGGTTGGTAAAGGAAGCGAAGTAATCGAGAATCTTGAAAAAACAGGAATTCCAATCAATTACTTTGACACCTTTGCAAACCCTGTTGAAAAGCCTGAATTCTCAAAACCAATTCCAGCAGGAGTTACTTCTGCAACAGTAATCGAAAATTATATTTCTGCCATTGGAGGTCTTGAAGCTGTCAATGCAGTTAACTCTGTGATGACTGCTGCAGATGTAACAATTGAAGGCATGCCATTTAAACCAACTGCTGTAATGAAAACAATGGCACCAAACATGTCTTCAATGGAAATGTCTATTGAAGGAATGGGAACTGTAATGAAACAAAAATTTGATGGTTCTGAAGGATATGTAGAACAGCAAGGGATGCAACAACCAATGTCTGAAGACGAACTTGCTGAAAAAGCAGAAGAAAAAGGCTTGTTTCCTGAAACGTATTTAGACGTTAACACACTAACGTTAGTAAGCCTAACTGCTGTAGACGGTGTTGATGTTTATAAAGTTAAGGTGAAAGAAGATTCTTATCGCTATTACGATGCTGCAACAGGACTTTTGGTGAGAATTGAAAAATCTGAAGAAGCACAGGGTCAAAAAATGACATCTGTTCAAGATCTCTCTGACTACAGAGAAGTGAATGGTGTATTATTTCCATATAGCCAGAAAATTACAACAGGTCCACAAATAATAGGCTTGGCTGCGAGTGAGATTGTCGTTAATGACGGCGTATCTGCAGAAGATTTTAAATAATCCAAGATTAAAATTAAAAAAAGAACCGAGGCATTAGCTTCGGTTTTTTTTTGCTTTTTTATTTGCTAAATAAATCCCGCATAAAATAAGCAAGGATGCAAACCCTTGATCTAATCCAAAACGTTCTCCGTCAAACACTCCCCAGAGTAGTGCTACTATTGGCATCAAATAGGTTACGGAAGATGCAAATACAGGACTTGATATTTGAATTAAATTATTGAATATAATTTTTGCCATTACGGTACCAAACACGGCTAGTATGACAACAAAACCTATTGAAGAATATATGGATTGATGTTCAAAAGTTTTAGGGTTGAAAAATCCAGAAAAAATTAGAACTGTAAGCGCAGGAATAACGATTGCTACAAAATTACCAGTAGCAATAGCAATCGGTTTCACCTCTTGAAGGTAATGTTTAATTATATTGACATTAAATCCATACATGAGCGTTGCTAAAACAACAAATCCTGCGTACAAATAATTTTGATCAGGATTGAGCTCCATACTGTTAAAAATGAGCATTGAAGCACCTATAAATCCGAGGATCACACCAAAAATTTGAGTTTTTGTGGACCCAATTTTAAAAACAGCTAAACCTATTAGCGTCGCATTTAATGGCACTAAGGCATTTAAAATAGAAACAATTCCGCTATCGACTTCGGTTTCTGCAAATGCAAATAAAAAGGCTGGTAAAAACGTACCAATAAACCCCGATAGAATCACCCACTTCCATTGATGACTAAGGATCGTTTTGAGCGTTTTATAGCCAATTATAAAAATAAAAAGAGATGAAATTACGGTTCGCAAACTACCTAGCTGTAAAGGAGACAAACCAATTAAACCCTTTTTTATAAGAATAAAAGAGCTCCCCCAAACGAACGCTAATATAAACAGATACACCCACTTTTTTTGTTCTTGATTCATTTAGAGACTGTTAATTTTTTACAAAATTGAACAATAAATTAGAATTACAATGTATTATTTTTAAATTTGTTCAAATACCTAAATTATATACTTATGAAACATTACAGAATTATCTTAGCCTCTGTTTTTTTATTCGTTTTTATTTTATCTTGTAAGAACGAGCCAAAAACAGAAATCAAAACAATTGAAAAGAGTGTTGAAACCACAAAACACTTAGACCCTGACGCAACCTATTCCAAAGCAGAATTTAATATTAAAGGGATGACCTGCGAAATTGGATGTGCCAAAACCATTCAAAAAAAACTTGCAAATATGGAAGGTGTAAAATCTGCAAAAGTGGATTTTAAAAACGAAATGGCTATGGTCGAGTACGACGTTGCAAAAGCCAATCCAATGAGCATTTCTAAAACAGTAACATCTGTTTCAGACACCTACTCCGTTGACAACATGAAAACAGTAGTAGAATTTACAGAGTATAAAAAAGCCTGTGAAAAGAAATGCAAAAAAAAATGTAGCAGTAAAAAAGCTTAACTCGATTGCATCAAGGTTTCTATTTCTTGAATTTCAATAGGGATGTTTTGCATTAAATTTAAAGGTGGGCCTTCAGCTTGAATGACAACATCGTCTTCGAGTCGGATGCCCATTTTTTCATCAGGGATATAAATCCCTGGTTCCACCGTAAATACCATATTAGCTGTCATAGGCGTCTTTAAAGCTCCAAAATCGTGCGTATCTAAGCCCATATGATGCGACGTTCCGTGCATAAAGTATTTTTTATAAGCTGGCCACTTTGGGTCCTCATTTTGAACATCTGCTTTATCTATCAAACCTAATCCCAAAAGTTCAGAAGTCATTATTTTTCCAACCTCAACATGATAGTCTTCCCAAATAGTGCCAGGAACCAACAACTTAGTTGCCTCGTTCTTAACATTCAAAACAGCTTGATAAACTGCCTTTTGGCGTGCAGTAAATCGTCCATTTACGGGAATTGTTCGCGTCATATCACTTGAGTAGTTCGCATATTCTGCACCTACATCCATAAGTAACATATCGCCGTCCTTACAAGCTTGATTATTTTCTATATAATGCAATACACAAGCGTTATATCCTGACCCAATAATTGGCGTATAGGCAAACCCTTTAGAACGATTTTTTAGGAATTCGTGTGCAAATTCGGCCTCAATTTCGTATTCCATGACCCCAGGCTTTATAAAGCCCAATGCCCTTCTAAATCCTTTTTCTGTAATATTACAAGCTGTTTGAATCAACGCTATTTCTTCTGGCTCTTTAACTCCACGAATCGCTTCCATAATTGGAAAATTAGGAAGAAATTCAAGAGATGGATAAGTAGTTTTAACCTTTTTTAGAAAGCGATCATCTCGAGTTTCCATTTCAACCGCTTGACGGTAATGGTTGTTATTATTATAATAGAAGCTTGTCGCTTCCGCCATTAGTTTCGGAAAAACCGAATCAAAATCTTTCAACCAATACACCGTTTTAATCCCTGATACGGCAGTTGCCTGAGATTTACTAAGTTTAGCACCTTCCCAAATTGCAATGTGATCATTGGTTTCTTTTACAAAAAGAATTTCTCTGTGTTCGACTTTGGTTGCATTAGGGAATAAAACTAAAATGCTTTCTTCTTGATCGACTCCACTGAGATAAAAAATATTGCGGTGTTGTTCAAATGGAAGTGTACTGTCTGCACCTGTAGAAAAAACATCATTAGAATTAAATACAGCAATCGATTGAGCTTGCATTTCTTGTGAAAATTTTAATCTATTTTTTACAAATAATTGAGAACTAATAGGAAGGTATTTCATGTGTCTATGTTAATTGTTTATTATCGGTCACATACAACATTTGATACAATCAATTAATTAATTATGAATATCATTTTTGAATTTGTGAGTTAAATAATTTCACTTTATAAAATCAAATTTAGACAAAAAATTATAAAAAATCCGTTCTACAGATAATATTAAACTCCACTAAAACAATCTGTTAATTTAAAATTGTTATAAATAAAAAAATTAACACTAATGTTATTGCCTAAAACGTTGTCGTAGATTACCTTTGCATGGTTAAAAAATAGCATCTAATTATGAGTGGATTTTTAAAGTCTTCAATTGGAAAAAAGATTGCCATGGCGCTCTCTGCATTTTTCCTTATGGTTTTTCTTTTACAGCATTTTGCCATCAATATTTTATCCATAATCAATCCAGATACTTTTAACGAAGTATCCCATTTTATGGGAACAAATCCATTGGTGCAATTTGTGTTACAACCAGTTCTTATTTTTGGAGTAGTCTTTCATTTTGTAATGGGATTTGTATTGGAATACAAAAACCATAAATCTCGATCGGTTAGTTATGCCAAGAACAAAGGAAATGCAAACTCAACTTGGATGAGCAGAAATATGATTTATAGTGGATTTGCTATTTTGGCATTTGTTGTACTACATTTTATTGATTTTTGGTTTCCAGAACTTAACACTAAGTACATCATTGGAGATATGAGTGGTCTGCATGACGGAGAATTTAGATATTACCACGAATTGGTTGAAAAATTTCATAACCCACTTAGAGTTGTCGCTTATGTTGTTGCTTTTATATTTCTAGCACTCCACCTATTACACGGATTCAGTTCTGCATTTCAATCGGTTGGAGCAAATAATAAATATACGAAATCATTAAAAGGCTTTGGAAAAGCATATGCAACTCTAATTCCTTTAGGGTTTATCATCATCGCCCTGTTCCATTATTTTAATAACGCACACTAAAACATAGGATTATGGCTTTAGATTCAAAAATACCAGAAGGTCCTTTAGAAGATAAATGGACCAAACATAAAAACAGTATCAACCTTGTAAATCCTGCCAACAAGCGTCATATCGATGTGATTATAGTTGGAACTGGACTTGCTGGCGGATCTGCCGCTGCCACACTTGCTGAACTTGGATACAATGTGAAAGCATTTTGTTTTCAAGATTCACCACGTCGGGCACACTCTATTGCTGCTCAAGGTGGAATCAATGCTGCTAAAAATTATCAAGGCGATGGCGACTCTACATACCGCTTATTTTATGACACCGTAAAAGGAGGAGATTACCGTTCGCGTGAAGCCAACGTACACCGTTTAGCCGAAGTATCTACAAACATCATTGATCAATGTGTTGCTCAAGGCGTCCCATTTGCAAGAGATTATGGAGGGCTTTTAGACAACCGGTCTTTTGGAGGTGTTTTAGTTTCAAGAACGTTCTATGCCAAAGGACAAACAGGTCAACAACTTTTATTAGGAGCCTACTCTGCAATGAACCGTCAAATTGGACGTGGTAAAATAAAAATGTACAACCGTCATGAAATGTTAGACGTTGTAATTGTAGACGGAAAAGCCCGTGGAATTATTACTCGAAACTTAGTGACAGGTGAAATTGAACGCCACTCAGGACATGCTGTAGTGTTAGGAACAGGAGGCTATGGAAACGTATTTTACCTTTCTACAAATGCAATGGGAAGTAACGTAACAGCGGCTTGGAAAGCACACAAACGTGGTGCTTATTTTGCTAACCCATGTTACACACAAATTCACCCAACATGTATCCCTGTTTCAGGTGATCACCAATCAAAATTAACCCTTATGTCTGAATCCCTAAGGAATGATGGACGTATATGGGTCCCAAAAAAATTAGAGGATGCTAAAGCAATCCAAAATCGTAAATTAAAGCCTACAGATCTTACTGAAGATCAACGCGATTATTTCTTAGAAAGACGTTATCCAGCATTTGGAAACTTAGTCCCAAGAGATGTAGCTTCACGAGCTGCTAAAGAACGTTGTGATGAAGGTTTTGGTGTAAATAAAACTGGGGAAGCGGTGTTTTTAGATTTCGCATCTGCTATTATTAGATATGGAAAAGAACAAGCACATGTCAAAGGATTAAATGAAGAAGATGATTCACTTATCCAAACTTTAGGAAAAGAAGTCGTTAAAAGTAAATACGGTAACTTATTTCAGATGTATGAGAAAATTGTAGATGAAAATCCATACGAAACTCCAATGATGATTTATCCCGCCGTACACTACACTATGGGAGGCATATGGGTTGATTATAATCTACAAACAACTGTCCCAGGGCTTTACGCAATTGGAGAAGCTAATTTTTCTGATCATGGCGCTAACCGTTTGGGGGCCTCAGCACTTATGCAAGGATTAGCAGATGGCTATTTTGTACTTCCATACACTATTGGAAACTATTTATCTGATGACATTAGGACTGGTCCAATTCCAACAGACACTGTAGAATTTGAAGAAGCAGAAGCTAAAGTGACTTCAGAAATCAATCACTTTATCCATAATAAAGGAACCAAGCCTGTAGATTATTTCCACAAACGTCTTGGAAAGATTATGTGGAACAAATGTGGAATGGCTCGTAATGAAAAAGAATTAAAAGAAGCTATTGAAGAAATCTCTGCACTTCGCGAGGAGTTTTATAAAGATGTACTTGTACCAGGTTCTGCTGATGAATTTAATGAGGAATTAGCAAAAGCAGGCCGAGTAGCAGATTTTCTAGAGTTAGGAGAATTATTTGCAAAAGATGCCTTGGTGCGTGAAGAATCTGCTGGAGGACACTTTAGAGAAGAATACCAAACTCAAGACGGAGAAGCACAACGAAGAAAAGAGTTTCAGTTTGTGTCTGCATGGGAATATAAAGGAGAACCTAAAGATGCAGAATTGCATAAAGAAGCACTAGTTTACGAAAATATTGAAGTTAAAGAACGCTCATACAAATAAGAACAGTTATGAATTTAACATTACAAATATGGCGACAAGAAAACGCCACTGCAGAAGGAAAAATTGTAGAATATCCAATTCATGATATTTCACCTGATATGTCATTTCTTGAAATGTTGGATCTCTTGAATATACAACTCATCAGTAATGGTGAATCGCCTGTAGCATTTGATCACGATTGTAGAGAAGGAATATGTGGGTCTTGTTCTTTATACATTAATGGGGAAGCCCATGGCCCTGACCGACTCGTCACAACTTGTCAGTTGCACATGCGTAAATTTAAAGATGGGGACACCATTTTTATTGAACCTTTTAGAGCAAATGCTTTTCCAGTGATCAAAGATTTAATTGTGGACCGTTCGGCATTTGATAGAATTCAACATTCGGGAGGTTTTATTTCGGTTAACACTTCTGGAAACACACAAGATGGAAATTCAATTCCAATTCCAAAACAGGATGCAGACCAAGCGATGGATGCCGCAACTTGTATTGGCTGTGGTGCTTGTGTAGCGACTTGTAAAAACTCATCGGCAATGTTGTTTGTGGGTGCTAAAGTATCACAATATGCTCTTCTGCCTCAAGGTCAAGTCGAGGCTACAGATCGTGTTCAAAACATGGTAGCTCAAATGGACTTAGAAGGATTTGGAAACTGTACGAACACAGGTGCTTGTGAAGTAGAATGTCCGAAAGGGATTTCGTTAGAAAATATTGCACGAATGAATCGCGAACTGATTAAAGCAAGTTTGAAACCTTAATCTTCTAAAATAAATTCTTCAATTGTATCCCAACCCGCACGAACCTCAACAGGATCTAAAGCATAGCTTACGCGTTCAGGTTGGATTTTCTTTAAATAATTTCCAGAATCATAGATGCCGTTTTGATTTGTATCAAAAATGACTCTCAAGAAATAGATCCCTGGATCAACCTCATTAAAATCTACTGGAGAAACCTCATTAGCTAAAGACGTTTCAATAACCACACCTTTAGAATCTATGAGTTGTACAATCAAAGGATAAACACCATTTCGAAGCTCTATACGAACATCCCCATAAGAAGATCGTGCTTTAGTGGTTGCACTAAAATTTAGGGTGTCATTTTGAGTTCCATAGAAATCCGTAAAAGCGCCTGGAAGCATTTCGATTGAATACTTATTGTTTTCAGTTTTATCAAAATTAAAGTCAACTGTGTTAGAAAAGGAATCCAAAACTAGTATTGGACGCTGAAATACAGAATCCATATCCATAACCCGTACTTTAGTGGCATCTATAGAATCCAATGGTATTGTAGCATTAAGCTTATAAGACTCCTTTAATTTGAGCGTAGAACTAACAGACTTGAAAACCAAAGAATCTGTCATAAAATCTTTGATCTTTACCACTGTGGTATCTATGGTTTGTTTGTTGGTAATTTCAAAAATTAGGGAATCTACCTCAAGTTTAGGTCGAAACCAATAGTTAAGAGTATCTTTATCAGTCTCTTTTGTGATGGTTGAAGAAAACTCTTCAGGAACTTCGGAAAGCAATTTAATTTCCATAGATTCTACATCGCCTTCATACCCAAAAGCAAGCTTACTGTACGATACTTGTTTGGCTCTTCTGAATTTATAATCAATGGATTCTTTAAACATTTTTAAAACATAAGCTGTATCCGAAGGCACCGTTATAAACTGCTTTCTATACCCTATTTTATCTGTTTTAGGCTGAAATATATAATTAGGATTCTCTTCTTTAAGTGCTGCTAAAAGATACGTACCTTCCTTAATGTTTTCTAAATTAAATGCCGAAACACTGTCGGTATTTGTTATGTATTTTGGTTTCTTTTTGTAGAGAATAGAATCTGTAAAAGTAGAGTCCACTTCATATAGCACGACAGCAATACGCTCGTCAGTTTCTTTGTTTAAAGCATCTGTAACAATTCCAGAAACAGAAAGAGAATCTATATAATCCCCCGTAGAAAATACATATTTGTAGTACGGAAATAAATTACCTTCGTTGTTATCCGCAATACTTTCACCAAAGTTAAAAGCATAAGTGGTGTTTGCCTGAAGAGTATCCAGTATTTTAATCTTAATATATTTACTTGCACTTCCTACTGGTGAGATATCTGGCTCAGGATCCATAAATGGAGAAATAATGAGTTGCTTTTGCAAGTCTTTCATTTTGATGTATTCATCAAAATAAATGACGATTTCATTTGAATCAAAATTTAGAGAAAAATTTTCTGGGGAAGATTTTATAATTACTGGGGGTAATTCGTCTTTTGGCCCACCAGATGCAGTCCCTTTATTAGCACAGTGTGAAAAAATCAAAGTGACAACAACTAAAAACCCTAAATTGGCAAACTTTTTACCCATTACTATTGCATTTTGTGCAAAGTAACAACATATTTTAGTACTAACGAAAAATGGAATGCGTAATTGCAAGTGTTGCAACACTCAATCGCACTTTCTTTTCAGGATTCAAAACCAATGCACAAGCCTCAATTGTTGCCCCTGTTGTAATAATATCATCTACTAGCAATATATGTTTATTGTCAACTGTGTTTAGATTTTGAGCATAAAAACTATGAGAAACCGATTGAAAACGGGCTTCTCGTGACTGAAAAACTTGGGATTTGGTATTGACAGATTTTAGAAGCACATCATCTACATAAGGAACATTCAATACTTTAGCAATTTGTTGCGCAAAAAGAGTCGCTTGATTATACCCTCTTTGTTTTAATTTTTTTAAATGGATTGGAACAGGAATTACAACATCAATAGATTCATAATAAGGAGACTCTTGGAGTTCAGCACCAAGCCAATTTCCAAAAACACGTCCAATATCTTCATCCCCTTGGTATTTTAAATGATGTAATAACTGTTGAACTCTTCCTTTTTTATGGAAATAAAAAAGTGCTGTTGCAGCTTCTAGCTGTACACGTCCATAAAATATTTTTTTCACAATTTCAGGACGCTCAAAATGATAATTTGTTACTGGCAACTCGTGCCGACAACCCACACAAATATCAATTTCATTATCCTTTAAAACTGTGTTGCAAGCATGACATAGTTTTGGAAAAAAAAGAGTTATAACACTAGATAGCATTCAAAATACATTTAGGGAGTATCAAAGTTAAACTAATATTTAAAATTTCGTCCTAACTTTAAGTTTAATTTGAAAAGCGTTTTCTATTTTTGTGACATGACAAATCAAGGGGAAAGTTTTAAGAAAATTATATCACACGCAAAAGAGTACGGATTTGTATTTCAAAGTAGTGAAATTTATGATGGTCTGAGTGCAATTTACGATTATGCACAAAATGGGGTTGAGTTAAAGAAAAATATACGTGACTATTGGTGGAAAGCCATGGTTCAAATGAATGATAATATTGTTGGGTTAGATGCTGCTATTTTTATGCACCCCACAACTTGGAAAGCTTCTGGGCACGTAGATGCTTTTAATGACCCATTGATTGACAATAAAGACTCAAAAAAACGCTATAGAGCCGATGTTCTTATAGAAGATTATTGTGCTAAAATTGAAGCCAAAATTGAGAAAGAAATCAAAAAAGCTCAGAAACGTTTTGGAGAAAATTTTGACAAAAACGAATTCATCTCCACAAATGGAAGGATTGTTGGCTATCAAACTAAAATAAACAGTATTTTATCACGTATGGCAAAATCTTTAGAACATGAAGATTTAGCAGATGTGAAAGCACTTATCGAAGAGCTTGAAATTGCAGACCCCTTAACCGGAAGCAAAAACTGGACAGACGTAAAGCAATTCAACCTTATGTTTGGCACCAAGCTAGGGGCTTCAGCCGAAAATGCGATGGATTTATATCTTCGTCCTGAAACTGCCCAAGGAATTTTTGTGAATTTTTTAAATGTTCAAAAATCGGGGCGCATGAAAATCCCTTTTGGAATTGCACAAACAGGAAAAGCCTTTAGAAATGAAATTGTAGCACGTCAATTTATTTTTAGAATGCGTGAATTTGAACAAATGGAAATGCAATATTTCATTAAACCAGGAACGCAACAAAAATGGTATGAGCATTGGAAAGAAGCCCGTATGAAATGGCATTTATCTCTGGGAATGGGCGCTGATAATTATCGATTCCACGACCATGAAAAATTAGCTCATTATGCAGATGCAGCTTCAGATATTGAATTCAAGTTTCCTTTTGGATTTAAAGAACTTGAAGGAATCCACTCACGTACAGACTTTGATTTAAGTCAACACGAAAAACATTCTGGCAAAAAACTTCAATATTTTGACCACGAAGAAAATAAAAACTATACGCCTTACGTTTTGGAAACTTCCATTGGTTTGGATCGCATGTTTTTGGCTGTATTTTCAAACGCATTAACTGAAGAAACCTTAGAAAACAATACCACTCGAACGGTACTAAAACTGCCTGCAGTATTAGCTCCTATTAAAGCTGCCATTCTACCCTTGGTCAAAAAAGATGGACTTCCAGAAGTTGCAAAAACTATTTTAAGTAATTTAAAGTGGGATTTCAACGTCGTATATGACGAAAAAGATGCTGTGGGAAGACGCTACCGCCGTCAGGATGCTCTAGGAACTCCGTTTTGTATTACAGTGGATCATGATTCCCTAAAGGATAATTGTGTAACTATTAGACATCGAGATTCTATGCAGCAACAGCGTGTAAAAATAGAAGATCTAAAAACAATTATTGATACTGAAGTGGCCATGAAACACTGGTTAAAGAGAATAAATTAGACAGCAATTAACCAATTTTGAGTTTTAATATTAAACATCTTATATACATACTGTTATTTTTAAATACCAGTACGTTTTTTGGTCAAATAAATGATCCTCCATCAGTGACTGCTGTCGGCGACCAAATCTATTGTCCACAAAGTCAAAAACGAATAGTAACTTTCTTTGACATCGTTGACCCAGATGACACCGAAATACCTGCGTTTTATATTCAAATTTCATCTGGTTATGTTGTAGGTCAAGATCAACTCTCTTTAATAGGATCTCACCCCAATATAGTTGCCAATTGGAATGCAAATCAAGCTAAATTAACACTAACAGGAGTCGGTAGTGGTCCTGCAACTTATACTGATATGATTGCAGCGGTTTATGATGTTGTTTTTAATAGCAGCAATATAAATGTGACAAACAAAACCTTTTCCTTAACTGCGGGATCTGCTAATTATTTAGCTTCCACAGATCATTATTATGACTATGTTCCCGCAAATTTAATCAGTTGGATCGATGCCAAAGCGGCAGCTGAAGCGATGGATTATTTTGGGCTACAAGGCTATCTAGCTACCTTAACCATAGCTGACGAAGGGCAAATTTCTGGAGAATTATCTCCTGGAACTGGTTGGATTGGTGCTTCTGACGCAGGAACCGAAGGTGTTTGGAAATGGATGACCGGACCAGAAGCAGGCACTACCTTTTGGAATGGCAATGAAAATGGATCTGCAGCGCCAGGAATGTATGAAAATTGGAATTCTGGTGAACCTAACAATTATGGGGGCAGTGAGGATTATGCACACATCACTTATAATACAGGAATTCCAGGGTCATGGAACGATTTACCAAACGATACGAATGGCCAACCCGCAAATTATCAAGCCAAAGGCTTTGTCATAGAATACGGCGGAACGCCAGGTGATCCTGTTTTAAATATTTCTGGGTCTACAACCTTTAGCCCACCTCAAATTTTATCTACTAGCCCATCTTTAACTTGCGAAAATGACCCCGCAAACCTGTCAGCAACTTCAAATACAACAGATATTTTATGGTATGATAGCCAAAATGGAGGCACACTTTTACATACAGGCACTACCTACAATCCTATCTTAACAACCACCACAACCTTTTGGGTATTGCCCTCGAACAATGGTTGTACTACAGGGACAAGAACCGCTATAACTGCTTCGGTTAATTCTACTCCAACAGTGGATACACCAGCAGATATTTTTGGTTGTGATAGTTATACATTGCCAGCACTCACAAATGGAACGTATTTCACAGCCTCAAATGGTGGTGGTACACAACTCAATGCTGGAGATGTAATCTCGACTTCAACGACCCTATTTGTATATGCTGAAACCGCCACAACTCCTAGCTGTAGTAATGAGCACTCCTTTGATATTGGAATCAATACAACCCCTACTGTAGATACTCCAGCTGATGTGTCTTCATGTGATAGCTATACATTACCAGCACTCACAAATGGAACGTATTTCACAGCAAACAACGGCGGAGGAACTCAACTCAATGCGGGAAACATAATTACGACTTCCACGACCTTATTTATATACGCAGAATCCGGTACATCACCCAATTGTACTAATGAACACACTTTTGATATTACAATAAATACAACTCCTGTAGTAAGCACCCCAGCTGATGTAACTTCCTGTGACAGCTATACATTACCAACACTCACAAATGGAAATTATTTTACAGCCTCAAATGGGGGCGGCACACAACTCAACCCTGGCGCCATCATTACAACTTCTACTACATTATTCGTGTATGCAGAAACTGCAACAACGCCTAACTGTACTGATGAACACCCTTTTGATATTACAATTAATTTAACGCCTACAATTGATACTCCAGCTGATGTAACTTCCTGTGACAGCTATACATTACCAACACTCACAAATGGAAATTATTTTACGGCGACCAACGGCGGTGGCACGCAGCTCAATGCTGGAGAGGTGATTTTCACTTCCACTACATTATATGTGTATGCAGAATCCGCAACAGCACCCAATTGCCCAAATGAGCACGCGTTTAACGTGACTATTGATATTACTTCAAACGCTACATTCGTACAAATACCACCTATTTGCGAAGGATATTCATTGACACTCCCAACAGCTTCTATTGAAGGATATTCAGGAACATGGTCGCCAGTTTTTGACAATACAACTTCGGGTACTTATACATTTACACCCGATTCAGATCAATGTGCCATCGGCATAACAATGGACATCACAGTTTACCCTGTTTTTACACCAACGTTCACACAAGTTGACCCAATTTGTGTTGGTGATCCTTTGTCAAATTTAAATACTGTTTCTGATAATGGATTTAGTGGCACCTGGTCTCCTGCTATAAATAATACAGTCACTACAGAATACACGTTTACCCCTACTCCTGTTCCGGGAGTTTGTTTTGAAGAAACCAAAATGACTATTCAGGTCTTAACACAAACTACACCGATGTTTACGCAAGTTGACCCCATTTGTATTGGAAGTGTATTGGCAACTTTGCCCACGACTTCAATTGAGAATATTAGAGGAACATGGACTCCACCTTTAAATAATTTGGCAACAACGACTTATACTTTCACCCCTGACCCCTTCCAATGTGCAGAACAAACAACAATGACTATTGTGGTAAACCCAATTAGCGTTTTAACGATCGACGCAACAAACCTCTCGGAAGATTTTGATGCGAATCAAATGATTTTAGTATCTGCCACTGGTGGAAGTGGTTCATATGAATATCAATTAGACGGTGGAGATTGGCAAAGCAATTCATTATTTGAATATGTGATTGGATGTCAAGAACATACGGTAGCTATTAGAGATGCACTTGGGTGCAGTACAATCCCTGAAACAGAGGTGATGATTATGGAATTTCCAAAACTTTTTACGCCTAATAATGACGGTTATAATGATACTTGGAACATCAAGTGCTTGAGAGACGACCCAACGGCATTGGTTTCTATTTTTAACCGTTTTGGGAAACTGTTATATGAATTTAAACCCAGTCAAAGTGTGTGGAATGGCACCTTTAATGGAGCGATGCTTTCAGGAACAGACTACTGGTTTGTTGTAAAATATACCAACAACGATGGGGTTGAAGCACAGTACAGATCTCATTTTTCTTTGAGGCATTAGTAACAACAAATCGTTAAATTTTTTAGTGAAGCTAAAATAATTGTCTTTAAAATTATTTTTTTTATAAATTATATTTTTCGTAAATAAATTGTTAAATTTTTATTAAAATATTAATTTTTTATATTATATTATGACGTAACCATACTTTTAAGTGATGTATTGATGTTTTATCGCAATTACACAAAACTTGTAGCGTTGTTTACTTTTTACCGTTATAAGCTTTCAAAATTTATCCCACGTACAGTTGAGTTCCGTAACTGTTAACAGCATCAAAGACTTAGGTGGCAATTGTTATCAAATATTAGCTATAGGTAGTATCTGATCTCATGCCATAAATAATACAGTACCTACAGAACGCTACTTTATCCCCAATTCCATGTATTTGTTTTAATGATGGTAAAATGACCATTACAATTATTACAAAAACAATCCTACTATACCCCCAAGTTGACTCCATTTGCACTAGCAGTATGCCAGCCCCTTTTTTGGCCAATGACTTCCAATGATGGAATTATTGGTGTTTGTAGTCCTTCATTAAATAGTTTAGAAAACACATTGAGGAAACTTCGCTTAAAATGTAGAGTGAAGATCTAAAGGATAACATCATACGCTAAATCTAGCGTCATAAATAACCAATTTAAACTAAAAAACTAAGCTATGAAAAACCTTATCCACACTATTATTTTAATGTTTGGACTTTCCATGTCAGGACAATCATTTATTCTACAAGAAGACGATAAACAATTACATCTTGCAGCAGGGAGTCTTGCTGGAGCATTTGGCTACAATTGGTCATATCACAAGCACAAAAATAAAACTAAAGCTATAATTACAGGCATATGTACTTCACTTTTAGCTGGCACTGCTAAAGAAGTGTATGACAACTCCCAAGGAGGTATTTTTGATAAAAGAGATATCTTAGCAACTGGAATGGGTGGAGTATTTATTTCATTTACAATCCCTGTATTTCAAAATAAAAAAAATAAACGGTAGTAAGGATTATATAGTCTATTTTCGATCCATTTGATGCAGTTCATGTTGAGATGCTGTATAAAAAATCATATCAAAAATAAGCTTTTAACTGAACAGTCCCGGTATGAATAGTCCGACTGGTTTCACTCTTTCTGCCAAAATAATTCAGGTTTAAATCTAAGAACTTTGTTAATTTTTTTTGTGCGACCAAAGACCAAGTGAGGTTTGTACCAGGCTGTAAGCCCTCCATCATTTGATAAGCAACTGGGGTATTTGGGTTGCCAGAAAATTCATTTGAAAAATAGTTAAACTCACCCGTAATCGCCGCTTTTTGATTTTGCGTAAGTGTAAACGATACGCCATATTTTTCTTGTGTGAGTCGCTCCAAATCACCAATAGAGTTATTTTTATTTTGATACTGATAATACACATCAAACCGTTTATTGTCGTCTAATAAATAGGATAATTTTGGATTCAGAAGCGATTCTTTAAGCTGATAGTTTTTGGATGAGAAATTCTCACTTGCACTATAATTTTTATCTAAATTTGTTTGTAGACTAATCAACCACTGTCCTTTAATTTTATGTAAAAAGTTCAACTGATGACTAAAATTTTGCTGTTCTATATACCCAAATGAAAGCGTATTACGTGCTTTAGATTCCAAATAACTATAGGAAATAGTATAGCGTTGCTTCCCTCGGTTGTAAAACAACTGATTTCTAAAATTCGACTGCAGTGCTAGTCGATCTTCTGCAATTGAATGAAATGGGTTTAAACGAATGGAGGTACTGTTATTTCGATCTTTTCGATCAATTAAAAAAGAAGTTTGATTATAAAAATGAGACCAAAAACGCTTGGAGGCTTGTGGCGAATTGGCCCACTGAATCGGGTTTAAAGTCAGAGATTGGCTCAACTTGTTTTGATGGGTTCTGATATACACTTGGTTGGGCAACAACACACGGATATAGGTCGCCTGATCTTGAAATTGAGCAATTTCAAATTCTTCTAATTCCTGAATCCCGTTCTCATTATAATCGAACCACACAAAACTCCCTTGACCAGGTTCTACTTCTACGTAAGTAAAATCCTGTTGTGGAAATCGCCCTGAGTTAGTTTCAAAAAGGGTATTCCAATGGATACCATTATTAGCGATCTTTTGGCTGTATTGTAATCGTGAGTTGAGCGATTTTTGGAGTGAAGAGGATGCGTTTGTAGGTTTAAAAACACGATAATTTGCATATAAACTTAAATTTGTTTTTTGAGTTTGAATCCATTTAGAATTTAAGTAGTAGGTGTCTGAATTATTAACTTTTGTAAGGCTATTATTTTGAAGACTATCATTAATTCTATGTATGTACCCTAGTTTCACAAACACCTTTGTGGAGTCCCCTATTCCGGTAAATACTTCGTAGGATTGAAACTTCTGACTGATGGGGTCCAATTGATTTAATTCACCAGTCTTTTTTTCATTGTGTTCTGTTGAAATCTCAACACCAGACCACCCTTTATTATAACTATATTTCAATCGGTTGTCCGATCTATAAAAAACAGAAGTTGAATTTAGCCCATCAGTTTCTAAAAAACTTGAGTTTGAGTAAATCTGAAAACGCTTTAAATTCAATTTGGTAAAAAACACTTGGCGACTCCCTTCATAAGTGTTATTATAATTTAAATGCTGAAATTGATACGTCAACTCCCCTTTATCTGGATGAGAAAATTGGGCTCCTGCAGTAGCAAAAACTTGATCTCCGAGATCGGAAACTATTTGATTTCCTACAGGTGCTTCAATATTCCAATCTCGATTGAATTCTGGATTATAAAGTCCTTCTATATTTCTAAAATCTTGTTGCACATAATCGATATGGGAATTTACATCCAAAGCCCAATCTTTAGCTGTCTTAAAAAAATGATGTTTAATAGACAGTTGACCAGCGACCCCTGTATCATTTTCATTGTCGAAGGACGAATATAAATTCAAATCATTATTACTTGCAGCAAATTCAAACTCAACAGCTGTTTTTTCATCAGGTTTATAAGCCCCATTCACAACAGCTACTTGTAATTTTACAGGTGCAACAAGCTGTACTATCGGTTCAAAATCGCCTTGTTTGACCCCTGAAATAGGTGCTATATATTCATAAATATTTGAAATTGCATTGGAACTCCTAATTCTATAATTTCCTTGCTGGGATCCAACAGCTGTAAAATTAACCAGAAAAAGCTCATCGTCTGGATTGTTTGAAAACTCGAAAATCTCCACTCCATTAGTTGTGCTTTTTTTATACAGAATTCGGTTTTCGTTATACACTTCTGGAATCGCTGAAGGTGCGGTCATTAATGCTGAATTATCGCCTGCATTGGACAAAATTTGGACTTGCTCCGAATTAAGCGATTGTTGAAGGGGTTGATTTTTTAAATCATTTTCATTGTAAACAGAAACTCCTAACCTCCATTTTTCATTTTTATAACGACTGCTTGCATAGCCTACAAAGCGAGAATAATTGCGCTCACTGTATTGATAATCTACCGTAATTCGCATTTCTGAAGTGATGGGATACGTGGCATTAAAAATGACTTCCCCTGCATTATAATCTATAATATAATCTTCGGTAGCGCCACGTTTCAAAGGCACTCCATTAACATACACCGTTTCACTTCCAGAAACTACTAAAACATACAATTCATTATTTGGTCCTTTTAATTTGTAGGGACCTTGATTACCTTCTTGACCTACAAATTGACTTGTTGAAAATTGACCGCGGACAAGGGCTCCTGCTGCAAAAGCAGTAAACTCAGAATCGTCATTTTTAAAATTAGTAGTCAAGGAGAGACCTTGAACACGTTTAGAAAATTGCGAAAAATAAGATTGTGAATCTTTTAAATCAATATCTCCTGCTCTTATCCTCCAACGCTCACTAAACACTTCAATAAAAACTTGATCAAACTCATCCAATTGTTGCGAATAACCACTTTCTTGTAAAGGGATATTTGAATCTTGAATAGAAGCACGCAAAGTTACTTTATCGTTTAACTTACCGCTAATTTGCAGATCGAGTTCACTGTTTAGAACCGAATTTTGATTGTTTCCTATAGTTACTCCTCTTGAAATACTACCTGAAGATGCCAAACCATCAAATGGCACCATCACACGCTTTGAGCTTGGTTGTGATAATTTGTATAAGTTTTGGAGATTTCCCGTGCTGTTTACGATAATACCCTCGTCTAATTCCTGATACGTTTTTGTAAGAAATCTCGGAAAACTTAAATACGTAATGTTAATAGAATCCGTTTGGATTGGAGTATCAAACGCAAGCCATGCATTTTCAAAATTTATAGTATATAATGAGGGAGAAATCACCTCATTTTTTAAATTTGATATGGAAAATTTAGAAGGATTAATACTTACACTGTCAATTTGAATCGAATCCTTTACTGCTAATTTTTTTGTTTTATACAAAGATGACGCTTGTTGAGACCAAGAATGGGCAAAAGATAAAATGAGTAAAATGGTAAAACAGTACTTCATCATGACTCTTAAACTAAAAACAACCTAAATTATTTTGTTGATAGTTTTCATTAAAACAAGACTAAATATTTAGGGTAAAAGTACTCTATTAATTATTTTAGCTAAAATTATTGTCACATAAGATGAAAATTATTTCTTACAACGTTAACGGAATTCGGGCTGCGCTCAAAAAAGGATTTATCGATTGGCTGAAAAGTGCAAACCCTGATGTGATCTGTTTACAAGAAATAAAAGCGCAAGAAGATCAACTCGACTTGAGTGTTTTTGAAGCTGCAGGCTATTGCTATAACTATTGGTTCAGTGCTCAAAAAAAAGGATACAGCGGAGTGGCTATTTTATCTAAAACCAAACCCAATAATGTGGTTTTTGGAACAGGAATTGAGTCCATGGATTTTGAAGGACGCAATATCCGTGCAGATTTTGACGAAGTTTCTGTGATGAGTTTATACCTGCCTTCAGGAACAAATTTAGCGCGTTTGGAACATAAATTTGAGTATATGGACTTGTTTCAAGACTATATAACTACACTAAAAAAAGACATTCCTAATCTTATCATTTGTGGGGATTATAACATCTGTCATGAGGCAATTGATATTCATGATCCCGTAAGAAATAAAAATGTATCCGGATTTTTACCAGAAGAACGCGCCTGGATGAGTCAGTTTTTAAAAAGTGGTTTTGTAGATGCCTTTCGCGAATTTAATCCAGAACCACATAATTACAGCTGGTGGAGTTATCGCGCAAATTCACGAGCCAACAACAAAGGGTGGCGATTGGACTATACTTTAGTTTCTCTACCTTTACAAGAAAAATTAAAACGCGCCGTTATCCTTTCTGAAGCAGTACACAGCGACCACTGTCCTGTTTTAGTTGAATTACACTAAAATTAATTTATAAATTAACATACAATGATCAAAAAACTTTTAATTTTAACTCTTATTGTTTTTCCCTTTACCTCTTGTGTTTCTTCTAAACTCTACAAAGAATTAGAAGGTAAATACACGACTCTTAAAAAAGATTATGACAACTTAAACATGGATAGCGAACGTATTTTAAGTGCTAAAAATGCACTTCAAAATCAATTTGATCAATTACAAAATGAGTATGATGCAACGCTTTCAGAAAGGAACCAACTCCAGCAAGATGTGACTGGGCTTCAGAAAAAATACGATGCACTAAATGATTCCTATACAGCCTTAGAGCAAAACAGCTCTAAAGCCATTGCTGATAATGTTCAAAAAAACAGAGAACTTTTGGCACAGTTAGAAGCCAAAGAATTGGCCTTAACGGCAGAAAATGACCGACTTTTAAAATTAGAAGCAGATATGCAAGAGCGCTCACAACGTATTGCAGAATTAGAGGCTCTAATCGCTTCCAAGGATCAAGCCATGCGAGATTTAAAGGATGCCATTTCAAAAGCACTCACCGCTTTTGAAGGTAAAGGACTAACTGTTGAACAACGCGATGGAAAGGTCTATGTATCTATGGAAAATAAATTACTGTTCAAGTCGGGTAGTTGGGCTGTTGGATCTGAAGGACGTCAGGCGATTGAACAATTAGGAACAGTTTTAGCAGATAATCCTGATATTGCAGTACTTATCGAAGGTCACACTGATAATGACCCGTTTTCAAGTGGTGGACAAATTGCCAATAACTGGGATTTATCAACCAAACGTGCCACAGCAATCGTTCAAATTTTAAATGAAAATGAGGCAATCAACCCCGAAAGCTTAACCGCTGCAGGGCGTGGAGAATTTGCGCCAATTGCAACCAATGAAACGTCTGAGGGCAAAGCCAAAAATAGACGTATCGAAGTGGTGTTGACTCCAAAATTAGATGAAATAACAAAGCTTTTAAATAACGATTAATGCAATATACCAGACTTCCAAGTACCGATATTAAAGTCAGTAAAATTTGTCTTGGCTCAATGACCTGGGGAAATCAAAATACAGAAGCCGAAGGTCATGCTCAAATGGATTATGCTTTAGATCAAGGCGTTAATTTTATTGATACAGCAGAATTGTATCCAGTTCCAGCCACAGCAGAAACTCAAGGACTAACCAGTAAATATATTGGGACTTGGCTTAAAAAAAATAACAACAGAGACAAGGTAATTATAGCCAGTAAAATTGCAGGAATTGGAGACTATACCGCACATATCAGAACAGAAGGATTTAGTGCTAAAACTATTAAAGAAGCATTAGATTTAGAACTCAAACGCCTGCAAACTGATTATATTGATTTATATCAATTACATTGGCCAGAACGCCATACCAATACCTTTGGTGTGCGGGATTTTAAACCCAGTCCTAACGATCCGTGGGTCGATAATTTTAATGACGTTTTACATGCTTTGAAATCCTTTGTAGATGCTGGAAAAATTAGAGCCATTGGTCTGTCTAATGAAAAAGCATGGGGTGCAATGCGCTGTGCAGAAGAAGTTCGAAAAGATAATTTAATCCCGATTAGCACCACTCAAAATGCCTATTCGATGTTGAATCGAGTATTTGAAGGAGATTTGGCAGAAGTGTCTTTGAGAGAAGATATTGGACTTCTCGCCTACTCTCCTTTAGCATTTGGAGTCCTCTCTGGAAAATATATAGAAGGCACCGCTGCAGACAATGCACGTCTAAAATTATTTCCACGGTTTGCTCGCTACAGTAGTGCACAATCCACTGAAGCTACAAAACAGTATTTAGAACTCGCAAAAGATCTTGGAATCAGTCTTACAACGCTTTCTTTAGCATTCGTCAACCAAAGACCTTTTGTAACAAGCAATATTATTGGAGCAACAAATTTGGAACAACTTAAAGAAAACATTGCGAGTATTGATACTAAGCTGTCGCCAGAAACTTTAGATCGTATCGACGCAATTCATGCTGTCATCCCAAATCCAGCACCTTAACAATTTCAAGCTAATATTTATGCCTTGTTGGCGAGTTGTCCACAAGCTGCATCAATATCTTTCCCTCGAGAACGGCGCACTGTTACCGTGATGTTTTTAGCTTCTAACATGGCAACATACAAGTCGATTGCGGTGGAACTTGCCTGTTGAAATACCCCATCGTCTATAGGATTATATTCAATAAGGTTGACTTTGCTGGGTGCAAATTGACAGAATTTTATCAGTGCTTCAATGTCTGCTTTAGTATCATTGATGCCCTCCCAAACAACGTACTCATATGTGATGATTCGGTTGGTAACTGCATCCCAATGTTGAAGTGCTTCACGTAAATCTTTCAAAGGAAACGTTTCATTGAATGGCATAATGGAGGTACGAACGCTGTCAATAGCTGAATGGAGGGAAACCGCTAAATTAAATTTCACATGGTCATCTGCCATTTTTTTTATCATTTTAGGCACTCCAGAAGTGGATACAACAATCCGTTTTGGCGACATTCCTAACCCTTCTTTGGAGGTAATTTTATCAATCGCTTTAATCACGTTATTGTAATTCATCAACGGCTCCCCCATTCCCATAAATACGATATTAGAAAGAGGACGATTATGGTATAATTTACTTTGTTTATCAATTGCCACAACTTGATCGTAAATCTCATCGGGATTAAGATTTCGCATGCGCTTGAGACGCGAGGTTGCACAAAATTTACAGTCAAGACTACAACCGACTTGAGAAGACACACAAGCGGTTGATCGTTTGGCAGTTGGAATCAGGACAGATTCTACAATCAACCCATCATGGAGTCGAATACCGTTTTTGATTGTTCCATCAGTACTGCGTTGCATCGAATCCACTTTGATATGGTTGATACTAAAATTTTCATCCAACATCTGACGTGTGTCTTTAGACAAGTTAGTCATGTCCTCAAAGTGATGTGCCCCTTTTTGCCAAAGCCACTCATAAACTTGAGTGCCTCTAAAGGCTTGATCTCCATGCGTAACAAAAAAGGCTCTTAACTCCTCTTTTGATAATGCGCGTATGTCCTTCTTAGTGGAATTCATCATAAACAAAACCAATTGATCTCTAAAAAAAGCCTCATTAGGAGGCTTTCAATTTTTGAGTTTATATAATCAGCATGGCATCGCCATAGCTATAAAACTTATATTTTTCTTTTACTGCTTCTTCGTAGGCTCTCTTTACAAAATCATGACCTCCAAAAGCAGCTGTCATCATTAAAAGCGTTGATTTTGGTGTATGGAAATTTGTAATCATACAATTCGCAATTGAAAAATCAAACGGTGGAAAAATAAACTTATTGGTCCATCCTTCAAATTCATTTAAATTACCTTTAGAAGATACCGAACTTTCGATAGTACGCATGGCGGTGGTTCCAACGGCACAAATACGGCGTTTTTCAGCCAGTGCTGTGTTGATCGTTTCTGCTGTTTTGGCAGGAATCTTAATTTCTTCACTGTCCATTTTATGTTTGGATAGATCTTCGACCTCAACAGAGTTAAATGTTCCTAATCCAACATGAAGAGTAACTTCTGCAAAGTTAATTCCTTTGATTTCTAAACGCTTTAATAAGTGTCTAGAAAAATGAAGCCCTGCAGTTGGTGCAGCAACTGCGCCTTCATTTTTGGCATATATGGTTTGGTAACGTTCTTCATCTTCTGGCTCAACATCTCTGTTGATGTATTTAGGCAAAGGCGTTTGACCAAGTTCTGTTAATTTTTTTCTGAATTCTTCATAGGAGCCGTCATACAAAAAACGAAGTGTACGTCCTCTTGAAGTTGTATTATCGATAACCTCAGCTACTAGAGATTCATCTTCGCCAAAATAGAGCTTATTACCAATTCTAATTTTTCGAGCTGGATCAACTAATACATCCCATAACCGTTGTTCTGCATTGAGTTCTCTAAGAAGAAAAACTTCGATTCTAGCCCCTGTCTTTTCTTTATTTCCAAACAAACGTGCTGGGAATACTTTAGTGTCATTAAGAATCATTACATCGTCCTCATCAAAATAATCAATGACGTCTTTAAACATTTTATGTTCGATGGTTTGCTCTTTTCGGTTCAAGACCATGAGGCGCGACTCATCTCTGTTTTCGGCAGGATATTCTGCTAATAATTCGTCTGGTAATTCAAAGTTAAAATGCGATAATTTCATGTGTCTATATCTGTTATTTTTTAAACGGTCACATACTGTTCGCTATTAGTCATTCCCTCAGGATACACTAATTTTAGCATGCTCATTTCATAAGTAATTTTTAATATCAAGCTGCGAATATACGACCTCAAAATAGGCGTTGTCAAGTATTTGAACCTTTATTTTTGGGATTCGGAGATATTGAACCCTAATTGTTTTAAATTTTCCCAGAAATCTGGGAAGGATTTTGAAACGACTTCGGCCTCATTTATCGAAAATGATGTTTTAAGTGCTAAAGGAGCAAATGCCATCGCCATTCGATGATCGTTATAGGTTGCCACAACTGCACCAGTGCTTAAAGGCTTGGGTTCTAAGAGTTGTAAGCTGTCGTTAGTGATGTTTATTGAAGTTCCAAATTTATAGATTTCATTTTTCAAAGCTTCCAAACGGTCCGTTTCTTTAATTTTCAGAGTATGTAATCCTGTAAGATTACAGTTTATTTGAAGCCCTAAGCAGGTCACTACAATAGTTTGTGCAATATCCGGCGCATTGGCTAAATCTAATTCAAAACGATCTGGGAGGTTGGAGTTGGTTTTTTTTAAGTTGATTTTAGAGCCTTCAAAGGTTGTTTGAACACCTAGATGGGTATAAATCTCTTGCAAAACTGAGTCGCCTTGTAAACTGTCTTTTTTGTAAGTGCTTAAATTAATTTGAGTTCCCACTGGGCTCAACGCTACACTACTATAGAAATAAGATGCAGAGGACCAATCCGATTCTACAACAACTGTTTTTGAGACGGTTTCTAAATAGGGCTTTACCTGAATCTTTTGGCCCTCAAAACTGGTTTCAACGCCAAGTTGCTCCAATAATGAAAGGGTCATTTTGATGTAGGGCACCGAAGTTATTTTGCCTTCAAGATGTAATGTGAGTCCGTTTTTGAGCTTGGTCGCCATCAGTAGCAATGCGGAGATGTACTGACTGCTCACGTTGGCTTTCATTCGGACTTCATCTTTGAGTAGGGGTTTTCCAGTGATACGTAATGGTGGATAGCCTTCTTCTTTATCGTATTCAATATCGGCGCCAAGTGCTTTTAAGGTATCGACTAAAATTTTGATTGGGCGTTCTTGCATTCTTTGCGATCCTGTCAACAGTGTAGTTTTACCTTCTAAAGTGGCAAAATAGGCAGTTAAAAAACGCATGGCGGTTCCGGCGTGGTGAATATCAACTACTGGCGTTTCAGACTTTAATGCTTTGAGCATATATTGACTGTCATCTGAATTAGAAACGTTTTGAATTTCTAAATTTTTAAACAGTGCTTTTAGCAATAAGAGTCGGTTGGACTCACTTTTAGACCCTGTAATCGTAATATCAGTACTTGGGTTTAGGGTTGATTTTTGAAGAAAAAGGTGCAAAATTTATTTTAGTTTTTCGTTGCTATGGTGACGGTTATGGTCGCGTTTGGTTTTTAAATCTAGCTTTTTGTCAAAAGCGTCTTGCAAATTTACACCAGTTTGGTTGGCTAAACAAAGAACAACGAATAAAACATCGGCTAATTCTTCGCCAAGGTCTTTATTTTGGTCACTTTCTTTTTCGCTTTGCTCACCATAACGTCTTGAAATAATACGTGCCACTTCGCCCACTTCTTCTGTGAGTTGTGCCATATTAGTGAGCTCGTTAAAATAGCGAACACCATGTGCTTTAATCCAATTATCGACGGTTTTTTGTGTGTGTTGAAGGTTCATTTTATGAGAAATTATTGAACTACTAAACTAGTCAATGTTGATATGATATCAAATTATATTTAGTAAAATAACTGGGGCTAGACTACCTCTCTCTATTCCCGCGCTTTTGAATCTATTATGATAGTCACAGGGCCATCATTTAAAAGTGCGACTTTCATATCGGCTCCAAACTCACCAGTTTGGACGGGTTGTCCTAAATCATTTTCAAATTGACGCACAAATTGTTCATAAAGCGGTTTTGCTATCTCGGGTTTGGCAGCTTTGATATAACTGGGGCGGTTGCCTTTTTTTGTTTGTGCATAGAGTGTAAACTGGCTCACCACTATGGCCGAACCATTGCTGTCTTTTAGAGAGGTGTTCATAACGCCATCAGCATCATTAAAAACACGAAGGTTAGTCAATTTGTTGCTCAACCATTGAATATCTTGGGAAGTATCAGAATCCGTAACCCCTAAAAGCACTACTAATCCCGAAGCGATTTCCGCGACTTTATTACCCTCAATGGTTACGCTTGCTTGGGACACTCTTTGAATGACTGCTCTCATTTTGTGTCGTAATTATCCGTTCGATAATGTTCTTCATCTCCTTCCAAAATTTGGGTATAACTTTTATAGCGTGAAGCTGCGATTTGATTATTTTCAAGTGCTAATTTAACCGCACATTGGGGTTCGTGTAAATGCAAACAGTTGTTGAATTTACAAGACTGTTTTAAAGCAAATAATTCTGGGAAATACTGATCGACTTCGGCGGGTTCCATATCCACAACACCAAATCCTTTGATACCCGGGGTATCAATGATTCGAGCATCAAAGCTCAAATCAAACATTTCTGCAAAGGTTGTGGTGTGCTGTCCTTGTTTGTGCTGATCAGAAATTTCTTTTGTTTTGATATTCAATCCAGGTTCAATAGCATTGACCAAGGTTGATTTTCCAACGCCTGAATGTCCAGCAAACATACTAGACTTTCCAGTCATCAAGGTTTTAACGGCTTCAATATTCTCACCTGTTTTGGCAGAAATGCTTAAGCATTGGTAGCCAATTCCTTCATAAAGGACTGATAATTCTTGGACGATTTTTTGAGTGGCCTCATCATTAATATCAACCTTATTAAAAAGCAAAATAGCGGCAACCGCATAGGCTTCGGTTGTCGCTAAAAAACGATCTATAAAACTTGTAAATGTTGGGGGGTTATCAATTGTAATTAACAAAAAAACTTGATCAATATTGCTCGCAATAATATGAGTCTGCTTGGAAAGGTTGACCGATTTTCGAACGATGTAGTTTGTTCGTGGGTGAATTGCTGTTATGACCCCTGTTTCGGAATTATTACTGGTTTCTAAATCAAATTCAACACGATCACCAACCGCTATTGGATTGGTACTTTTAATTCCTTTGATACGGAATTTACCTTTGATACGGCACTCGTAAAAGGTTCCTTTTTCGGATTTAACAGAGTACCAACTCCCTGTAGATTTGTATACAATTCCTGTCATTTTTGATTTTAAATATCTAAACAAAGAAACACATTTCTTTTTAATATATTTTGTTCTATCTTTGAATTCTAAATCTAAATAAAATTTACTATGAAAAAAACAATTTTTACATTATCACTAATTTGTCTATTTTTTAATGACATAAAAGCTCAAGTAGAGTACAAAGTCATTACTAGTGTAGAATCTATTGTTCCAAGCGGACTTGGAAGATCAAGAATAATCAGTGCAAACGAAACGAAAAATTACAAGGATTATACATCAACTCAAACTGCTGATGATAAGTCTAGAAATAAATCAGACAGAGGTGATATTAGAGTAAAAGGATTTGATGAAACCAAGCTTTTAAATTTTTATAACGTCGCTGGAATACGTTTTCAGAATATTGCTGCAAATGATGCCTTAATTACTTCAAAAATTAATACAATGATTGAAGAAGGATGGGATCTTGCATTTGTAACTAGTGCAGTGGAGAGTAAAGGTGATAAAACCGATAAACAAGGTATATTCATAACTCGTTATATTTTCAAACGAAACAAGTAACAAAAAAGCCTCGCAATGCGAGGCTTTTTTTTGTTTTACCTATTCAGAATTTGTTCTTGGTGGTTAATCGATTCTTGGTGAATTGCTTTAAATAGTTTGAGGATAAACTCTTCACTCAAATTATGTTGTTCGCCTTCCAGAACCATCTTCCCTAAAATCTCATTCCAACGTTTGCTTTGTAGAACCGCAACGTTTTCTTGTTTTTTGAGAGTTCCAATACCTTCTGCAACTTTCATTCGTTTTCCTAAAGTTTCAAGCAGCTGATTGTCCATTACATCGATTTGAGCGCGTAAATTATTAAGTTGGTCGTTATACGCGGCTTCAGGTGTTGATTCTTTTCTAATTTTTAAATCTTTCATGATTTGAATCAAGGATTTAGGAGTTACTTGTTGTGCCGCATCACTCCAGGCATTGTCAGGATCAAAATGCGTTTCAATCATCAGTCCGTCAAAATTCAAGTCCAATGCGGTTTGAGAGACATCAAATATCATATCCCGTTTTCCTGTAATATGAGATGGGTCGTTAATTAATGGGAGATCTGGAAACTTTGTTTGCAATTCAATCGCCATTTGCCACTCTGGAGTATTTCTATATTTTGTTTTTTCATAAGATGAAAACCCTCTATGGATAACGCCTAAGTTTTTGATATCGGCTGTAGCCAAACGCTCAATTGCTCCTAGCCATAACGCTAAGTCTGGGTTTACTGGATTTTTAACCAAAACCACTTTATCTGTACCTTGTAAAGCATCGGCAATTTCTTGTACAATAAATGGACTTACTGTAGATCGGGCACCAATCCATAATAAATCAATATCGTGTTCTAAAGCCAATTCGACATGGGCTCTATTCGCAACTTCTGTTGCTGTTTTTAAACCGGTTTCCGCCTTTACTTTTTGGAGCCATTTTAGACCCAATGCGCCCACACCTTCAAAATTTCCAGGGCGTGTTCGAGGTTTCCAAATTCCGGCACGGTAATAGCTTACATCGGTGTCTTTTAGCTCATGTGCAATTCTTAATACTTGTTCTTCGGTCTCGGCACTACAAGGGCCAGCGATTACCAAAGGGTGTTCGAGGTTTAATTCATTCAACCAAGTTCCTAGTTCTTTTTTGTTTTCCATTTTTCGTTATTATTAAGCAATTCCTTTTAAAATTTGTATTATATGATTTGTGTTTTTCATTTCGTTGTGTACCGCTTCAAAATCATCTTTTTCCATGTAGGCTTTAAATTGATTTAAATTTTGAATATACTCTGTTAGTGTTTCTATAACATTGATTTTGTTTTGTTCAAAAATAGGGGTCCACATATCAGGCGAACTTTTAGCTAATCGCACTGTGGATTCAAATCCACTGCCTGCCATATCAAAAATATTACGTTCATTTTTCTCTTTTTCAATCACTGTTTTCCCTAACATAAAAGAGCTAATGTGAGACAAGTGAGACACATACGCAATGTGTTTATCATGATCCTTTGCAGCCATAAATCGCAAATGCATTCCTATAGTTTTGAACACTGTTATAACCGCCTCTCCCAAGGCTGGCAAGGTTTTTTCGACCTCACAAATGATATTCGTTTTGTTCTTAAACAAGCCTTGAATTGCTGCGGATGGTCCAGAAAATTCAGTCCCCGCAATAGGATGTGTTGCTAAAAATTGGCCGCGTCTTGGATGTGTTGAGACCACTTTACAAATCGCTTCTTTAGTAGATCCCATATCAATAACTACGGCTTGATCCGAAATCAAATCCAAAACCTTAGGCAATACTTTTAGTGCTGAATTAACAGGAATTGCCAATACAACTAAATCAGCAGTTACAAGAGTGTTTAAATCTCCTGTTTTGTCCACAATCCCAAGAGATAATGCTTCTGTTAAATGCGTTTCATTGTGATCAATTCCTGTGACACAAACCTCTGGAATGTGATGCCTCAAATCCAAAGCAAAACTTCCTCCAATCAATCCAACCCCTATAATACTTACCTGTTTCATAACACTCTATTTATAGCCGTTTGAATCGTTTCTTTGGGTGCACATAATGAAAATCGAATATACCCTTCGCCATTGCTTCCAAAAATAGTTCCTGGAGCAATAAATATATGATGCTGATGTAACAGCGAATCGATAAATGCTTCAGATTTTACTTCTGAAGGTAATTTGGCCCATACAAACATTCCTGAAGATGTTGTTTCAAATGTACAGTTAAGAGCAGTAGCTAATTTCCACGCAAGCGCACGACGTTCTGTGTAGATTTTATTTAAATCCTTAAACCAATTTTTAGAACTGTTTAAAGCTTCAATCGCTCCTTTTTGAATTCCATAAAACATTCCCGAGTCCATATTACTTTTAACCTTAATCACGTTCTGTAAATGCTCAGCTGAGCCTGTTAACATTCCTACACGCCATCCGGCCATATTAAACGTTTTACTTAAAGAATTTAGTTCTAAACAGACCTCATTTGCACCTTCAATATTAAAAATACTAGAGGGATTGTCGTTTAGAATAAAACTATAAGGGTTGTCGTTAACAAGTAAAATAGACTGTTTTTTAGCGAAATCTACAAGTGCTTTTAATGTGGTTTGATCTCCTTTAGTTCCTGTTGGCATATGTGGATAATTAACCCACATTATCTTGACCTTAGAAAGATCCATTGATTCTAAAGTTGTTAAATCTGGTTGCCAATTGGAGTTTGCTTTTAAATCGTAAAAAATAGGTTCTGCCCCTACTAACTTGGTAACAGAAGTGTAGGTTGGGTAGCCTGGATTTGGAATTAAAACAGCATCACCTTCATTAAGGTATGCCATCGAAATGTGCATAATTCCTTCTTTACTTCCAATTAACGGTAAGACTTCGTTGTCAGAATTCAGACTGACGTTATAATGGGTTTTATAAAAGTCTGCCATAGCAGAACGCAATTCTGGTAGGCCTTGGTAGCTTTGATATTTGTGAGCTGTGGCATCCATTAGACTGTCGGTAATGGCAGAAATGACGGTTTTTGATGGTGCCAAATCAGGGCTTCCAATGCCTAAATTTATAATAGGTGCGCCAGCAGACTTCATTGCATTGACTTCTCTTAATTTTTTAGAAAAGTAGTATTCTTCTACGGTATGTAAACGATTGGCAGTGACCATTATTTTTTTGCGTTTTTATATTCCCCTAAAATTTTAAATTCTTCGGCCATAAGTTTCATTATGACTTTTCCTTTTTCGTAATCTGTGTACTCCTCAAAAGTAATGTCCACAAAAAAGGCGTATTTCCATGGGGTATCAATTTTTGGCAAGGATTGTATTTTGGTTAAATTCAAATTACAATCGCTCATCACATTGAGCATTGCTGCTAAACTCCCGCGTTTGTGATCCAATAAAAATTTGACAGAGGCTTTATTAATTGTTCCCGTATTTTTTAAGGATGGGGTTCTTTCTACAACAACAAATCGTGTTTCGTTGTGTTTAATCGTTTGAATACTTTTTGCGAGTATTTCCAACTCAAATAGCTGCGCAGCTTCTACGCTGGCAATCGCTGCAACACCTTTAAGTTGGTTTTTAGAAATGCGTTTAGCTACTTCTGCAGTATCGGTATCTTCTATTAGTTTTATATGGGGATAGTGTTTGAAAAATTCTTTGCACTGCAATAATGCCATCGGATGTGAAAAAACTTCTTTAACATCTTGAATAGACTGCCCTTTTAGCGCCATCAAGTTGTGTTGAATTTCTAAAAAACACTCCCCAGTAATGTGTAAATCCTGATCGTTGATATGTGCATAATTTGGAATAATCGAACCTGCAATAGAGTTTTCTAATGCCATAATGGCCACATCCGAAGTTTTGGACATCAGGCTCTCCACAACTTCGCTAAATGATAAATAAGGTTGCACCTCAACTGCTTCCTCAAAATAGGTTTGAGAAACAATGTGATGGAACGATCCTTCTATTCCTTGTATGGCTACTTTTTTTGTCATAAAAAAAAATCCCGATGTTTACATCGAGACTTATACTTAAAATTTATATTGATAAATTACATACACAATGCCTCGATTTCTTTTTTAAAAAAGAAATAATAAACACTATAAAAAATGTAACTTACTGTTGTCATAGTCTTGTAATTGCAGGCTAAAGTATATATATTTTCTACAAAAAAAAACTTAATTTCTTTTTTTCGTGACTTGTATAGAAAATTTACAGATAATTCAATGAAAATAGGTCTGAAATCGATAAATTATATTTTAAAGGGCTTTTTTTAGAACTTAATTTAGAGAATTGATTTTTCCAAATGCGTTAAAATGTGATGCTGAGTGCGTTACAATCACTCTAAAAACAGGAGGCGACCTGTATAAAACTCCTCAACCTCAACTACAGCAGGTGTATGAATACTTATCACATCGCCTACACTTCTAATTTCAGCTTGTAGAGATTCTTGAGGATTGACTATGATATCATGGCTACTTCTTTGAAATATAGTAACGTCTTGGGCAACAAGATCTGCTCCTTTAAAGGTACACAGGCCGGCATAAAATCCTATATCTAAGGTCTGGGTAGATCCGGATAGTGTGAAACCAGATAAATTATTGGCTACAACTCTAAGACTTTGTGTGTTTACACTCATATTAAAGTCCCCTGAACTTATGTAATTCGAATTAAAATCCTCTGAAATAAGCTGTAGATCTTCAAAGGTTAAAACGCCTTCAGAAGACGTTAAATATTGAGTGCTACTCCTTATTTTCTTTAGGACTGGAGTGGTTACGATTATTTTGGTTTGCCCATAAGCTCTTACAAAATTACACGTGTTAGGGTTGGTTAATTGAAGTTCGTCACCTACAACGATTACCTCAATAGAATCAATTAAGTTGTCTCCGGTTTGAATTTCAACTTTATAATTCTGACCTTGTTTAACGACCAATTCGATATCTCTATTGACTAGTATGTTTTCAAAGGGATCAACAGTAAGTTCTTGAGTTGCGGGAGATCCTAAAGTTTTAGTACACTCCCAAGCATCTTCTTGGTCGCAAGAAAGGGTTGAAAACAACACAAGTATGTATATTAATTTCTTCATATTATAATCGGATTCCTATTCCAAATTCAACAGACTCTGCAGTCGCAATATGTGATTTGACAGAAACTGTCCCAAACCATTTTTGATTGAAATAATATTTCAAACCAAGCCTATTATAAATGCGGCCTTCAAAATCATAGGGGTAATACAAGTAATAGCCTAATTGAGTCACCATTGACCAATTATTGATAAATAATTCATACCCTAAAAATCCTCCTATACGTTTATAATCGGCTCCTGGGTCTGATGACATTTCAGGGAATGCAACACTTCGATAGTGTATTTCTTCTTCTAAAGCCTTTGAGAAAAATGCCTCCACACCCAATTGAAAGGCACTAAAAAAATTGATACGCTTGTCCGCATAAGCTGAAAATATATAAAACGGAAATTGTTCACTGCCTACAACATCTGTTTGATTGACTCCAGAACGCAGCACAAAATTGTACTTTATTTTTTTTGAAACAGACGCGTATTCTTCATGCGCTTCATAAATAACTTCCTTACCATCTAAATCATAATTTAATCCAACAGTTAACGCAATGGTATTCACACTAGTATTGGGCGCTTTAAAATTCCCATTAGAAGCATGAAATAACACCAATCCAGTTTGAACCCCTACGGGCCCTAAGAGTCTAGGTTTATTGTAATTTAACATTAGATAAGAACTCGCTAATAATTTTGAACCAAATGCGTTGTTTTTGGGGTTTAAATTTTTATCATACGGGTTTGATGCTGCTACAATACCCGACCCAACTCGAAACATCAATCGGCGTTTGAAAAAATAAAAATTAAAGTGTCCATAAAATCCAAACGTATTCCCTAGAGTCTCATTTTTTAAATCTTGATACATAAAAGAGGCGCCATAATCTGGATAATTATAGTGCTGCTGCCACTCTTTTTTTCCAGTGGTTCGACGGTTCCAACCAAGAATAGTGCCTTCTGGATGTCCTTGAATTAAATGAAGAATATCTTTGTTATGAAGGGGTATGTAGCCTTTGAAATAATTAACATCGATAAAGCTACTGCTAGGATTTTTTTGCGAAAACCCAAAGAAGACCATACATCCAAAAAGACACACTAAAATCCGATTCATTTTAAAATAATAGACCGTAAAAGTAACCTAAATATTTAAAAATCTATTATGGAGATATGGAATATAACTTTTTTATTCGTTCTATATTTAGTAAGTTTGCTGCATAATACCGAGGACAAATTTGATCTGATTGCAACCTCATTAAAAAAAGCTAAAGCAGTACATACTACTCCACCAGCCCTGCAATCCTCATTTTGTTCTCATAAAAAACTATTTATGAGTTATTTATTTACATCCGAAAGTGTTTCAGAAGGTCATCCAGATAAAGTCGCTGACCAAATAAGTGATGCTTTAATCGATCATTTTTTGGCTTTTGATCCAGACTCAAAAGTGGCTTGCGAAACCTTAGTAACCACTGGCCAAGTGATTCTGGCGGGAGAGGTTAAATCCAAAACCTATTTAGATGTACAAAAAATTGCACGTGATACCATCAACAAAATTGGATATACTAAAGGAGAATATATGTTTGATGGGAATTCTTGTGGGGTACTTTCAGCAATTCACGAGCAATCCGAAGATATCAACCGTGGGGTGGACAGAGGCGATGAAGAGCAAGGTGCTGGTGATCAAGGAATGATGTTTGGCTATGCCACAAACGAAACCGAAAACTATATGCCGTTAGCATTAGACCTGTCACACCGTATATTAATTGAACTCGCAGCCATGCGCAGAGAAGGTACTGACATCTCTTATATAAGACCCGATTCCAAGAGTCAAGTGACGATTGAGTATGACGATGACAATACCCCAAAACGAATTGATGCGATTGTCATCTCTACGCAACATGACGATTTTGATGAAGAAACTACTATGTTGGCAAAAATCCGAGAGGATTTAAAAACAAAATTAATCCCTAGAGTGGTTGCAAAACTGCCGACTTATATTCAGGATTTGTTTAACGATGAAATCAAATATCATATCAATCCAACAGGAAAGTTTGTGATTGGAGGACCTCACGGTGATACGGGCCTCACGGGACGAAAAATTATTGTAGATACCTATGGTGGAAAAGGGGCACATGGCGGAGGTGCATTTTCTGGAAAAGACCCTAGTAAGGTGGATCGTAGTGCAGCATATGCGACACGTCATATTGCCAAAAATATGATAGCAGCTGGACTTTGTTCAGAGGTATTGGTACAGGTTAGTTATGCCATTGGTGTGGCTGAACCTATGGGAGTTTTTGTGGACACTTATGGCACAAGTCCTTTTAATTTAACCGATGGTGAAATTGCTGATAAGATTGCAAAACTATTTGATTTACGTCCTGCAGCGATCGAAAAACGCTTAAAACTGCGCAGTCCTATTTACAGCGAAACAGCTGCATACGGACATATGGGGCGTGAACCTAAAACCGTAACAAAAATATTTCATCAACCAAATGGCGAAAGTTTAACCATAGATGTTGAGCTATTCACGTGGGAAAAACTGGATTATGTAGATGCAATTAAAGCTGCTTTTGGAATTTAAAACCAAGTTAACTCAGCAGCCACGCACCTAATATCACCATAAACATTGAGCTGACATAATACCATTTGAAGCGTTCTTTTAATACGACTACCGCCAGAATCATGGTAAGGACTGGAGTTGTCATACTCATAATATTAGAGATAAAAGGGTTGGTTATTTTTAAACCAAGCATGCCTGCAATAATTGCAATGGCAACAATTGGGGCCATAAATAGTATATAATCAAATTTGAATAATGACAAGATGGGTTGCTTCAAATAACGGATCAAAATTCCTGCGGTAATCAAAACTTCAATTTCTTGGTGAACCGCAAGAAAAACGAGATCATACGTTTTTAAATTATACCACTGCATAATTCCAGATACAGAAAAACAAAGCGTCATCAGCGCCAAGTAGCGGTGGGTAGAAAACTGAACTACTTTAGAATTGCACCTTTGATTCCATAAAAACACACTAAAACCAAGGGCAATAAATAAAATTCCTAAAACATAATTTTGCGGAATGATATGTTCAACAAAATAAAGATAGGTTGCCGTACCAAAACTCCCCAATAAACTGTAATGAATAAAATTATTAAGAGTGCTTTCTTTTAAAGCGTAAATCATAAAAACTAAACCTAGTGCTCCTATAATGCATGTTAAATTAACAAAAACCGCTTCACTAAGAGTCGTATAAATTTCAAGATCGCTAGAATACACCACTAAAACACCAACCCCTATTAGACTTGTAATCATTGCGCGCTTTACTATCACCTGTAGGGGTAAATAATCGGCTACGATCCACTTCCATAATACATTATTAATTGCAAAAAACAACGAGGATAATATCAAATATTCCATAGTTTTTTAGTTAGTATTTTTTTAATAAGGTTAAATTAAATCGCTTAAAACCGGTGATTTTAACCAAAGATTGGTAGTCTGTTTGGATTTCCAAAAGAGTGGCAGCATTTGCGGTTGAATGTTTTTCTAATTGATAGGCCGCTACATTGTAAAACAACTTTAAATAATGGTAATACGAATTAGATGTACTAACATTTAAATTGATTCGATTGAAACTGTAAAGGGCTTTTTTGTAGTTCTGTTTCTTTAAGTCTACAAATACACGAGCAATTAAATAGACATTGTGGGATGAATAGTAATGCCAACTAAAGTTTTCAAAGAGTTCTTTACTGTAACGTTCAAATATCAGTTCTAAAGCATCGATCTGTTTTGTGAATATAAGCGCCGGAAAAACTTCGATATAAAATAAAACTTTAGGGTATTGTTTTC